>Ga0302319_10017257_pt1 | contig 13236 bp, 11 predicted proteins | sample Bog_T0_2_FD_203319 | JGI IMG/M metagenome (GOLD analysis project Ga0302319, IMG submission 203319) | Peat permafrost microbial communities from Stordalen Mire near Abisko, Sweden - Bog_T0_2 | ecosystem: Environmental > Terrestrial > Soil > Wetlands > Peat | place: Sweden: Abisko, Stordalen Mire...
AGCGAATCGCGCCCTGTCCGACGTAGGAGGACCAACTATCGACATCCTTGTTGCCGGCGAGTTGGCGTTCAAAGCGGTCCATCGCGGCTTTTGTCGCGGCCATCGAGGCGTTCTGCGGCAACGTGAAATCTACGACGAGTTCACTCCGCGAAGATGGCGGAAAGAACTGCTGCGGGACAAACTTCATTCCCAATAGTGAAACGAGAAATAAGGCGGCCGAAATCGTGACCGTAAGCCACGGCCGCCGCATGACCAACTCGAGCGAACGTCGGAAAAGCGCGCTGGAGCGACTTGGCTTTTCATCGTGTTTCTTGAGCTCCGCCGGGAGCAGAGTCACGCCGAGCAGCGGAGTAAATATCACCGCGACGACCCACGATAGGATGAGTGAAATCGCGATGACCACGAAGAGTGTGAAGGTGTATTCCCCCGCATTGCTGCTGTTGAGCCCGATCGGGAGGAAGCTGGCCACCGTCACCAGCGTCCCGGTGAGCATCGGAAACGCAGTCGAGGTGTAAACGAAGGTCGCCGCTTTGTTCAGCGGATCGCCCAGTTCGAGCCGGCTGACCATCATCTCCACAGCGATCATCGCGTCATCGACGAGCAGTCCCAACGCAATAATTAACGCACCGAGCGAGACTCGCTGAAGCGAAATGTCGAGATACTCGAGCGCGACGAACGTCATCGCGAGCACCAGTGGTATCGCCAGGGCGACTACCAAGCCTGGCCGTAGACCAAGGCTGAGGAAGCTGACGACGAGCACGATTGCGACCGCTTCGAACAACGCATGTGTAAACTGACTGACGGATTCCTCCACGATGACCGGTTGATCCGAGACCTGATGCACTCCAACGCCGATCGGCAGCTCGCCGATAATCGTGTTCATCTTCTCCTTCAAAGCCTCGCCGAAATGCAGAAGGTTGGCGCCGGACTTCATGCCGATTGCGAGGCCGATGGCCGGCTCTCCATTTACGCGATAGAGCATCTGCGGAGGGTCGGCGTAACCGCGGGTGATGGTGACGAGATCGCTGAGGCGAAAGAACCGGTCGTTCACGCGCAGATTGACCGAGCGCAGACTGTCCTCGGAAATGAACTGGCCGCCGACACGAAGAATGATCCGCTCCGGCCCGGCTTCCACCACGCCGGAAGGGACAATCGCGTTCTGCGCCTGCAGCGTGCGCAGGATATCCTGCTCATTAAGACCGAGCGCCGCGATTTGTCGCACCGAAAATTCCGCGAAGATGACTTGGTCTTGCGCGCCGATCAGGTCCACCTTCCCGACGTTGGGAATCAGCAGCACGTCTCTCCTGACGCGCTCGACATAATCACGCAACTGCCGCTGTGTCAGCCCATCTGCGGTGAAGGCATAGACGTTGCCGAAGACATCGCCGAAGCGGTCGTTGAAGGCTGGTTCCGTCACCCCCGGCGGGAACTCCGCACGGATGTCTTTGATCATGTTTCGCACCCGCAACCACACATTGGGAACGTCGCGTCCCTTGGTGGCATCCCGAAGATTGACGAACACGATCGTCTGACCGGGTGTCGTCATGCTCTTGGTGTAATCCAGCGCCTCCAACTCCTCTAACTTGCGCTCAATCCGCTCCGTGACTTGCTTCGACATCTCGTCGACGGATGCGCCCGGCCATTGCGCCTGGATCAGCATCGTCTTGATGGTGAAAGACGGATCTTCCTCGCGCCCGAGGTTTATATAAGACGCCACGCCCATAACGGCGAAGATGGCCATGAAATACCAAACCAGGGAGCGGTGCCGCAGCGCCCATTCTGAAAGATTGAAGTTATTTTTCATAAGTTAGTCTCCGTAATTTTCACTGTTTGGTCGGGCGAGAGGCTGTGAACTCCCGCCGTGACGACGCGAGTGCCGGGCGCGAGTCCTTCAGCGACGCGGAACGAGTCCGTGTCGCGTGCCCCAATCTTTACCTCCCGCATCTGCACCTTGTTCGTGGCGGCATCGACCACCCACACAAACGTCTGGCCATGGCGCTCGAGTAACGCGGACGAAGGCAGCCCGATCTCCGCGCCGGCATCCATCGATGCAACCGCCTTCACGACGGATCCCAGCCGGAAATTCTGCGGTGGATCGATCAGCGTGATCCTGACGCGTCGCGTGCGCGTGGCCAGGTCCGCCTGGGGCGCGATCTCTCGGATCTGTCCCATGACCCGTGTGGCTGGATCCGCTTCCGCGGTCACGATGAAGCCGGTCCCCGGACGAAGCTTGACCGCAATCTGGTCCGGCACATCGACCACGGCCTCGCGCTCAGCCGGCCGCACCACGCTCACCACTTCCTGCCCAGGCTGAAGCACCTGACCGACTTCGGCCTTTGTTGCGGCAATGACGCCGTCGAACTCTGCATGGAGCTCTGTGTAGCCGAGCTTTTTCTGCGCGACGCGAACATTTGCCCGTGCCGCTTCCGTGGATGCCTCTGCGCTTTCGAACTCATGCTGAGCCGCCTCGAAATCCGCTTTCGCTGTCGCGCCTGACTGGTTCAACTGGCGCTGTCGCGCTGCAGTCGCTTTCGCGTTCTGTAGATGAGCTTCTTCCCTTGCCAAGGCAGCCTCTGCATTACGCAGCACGAGTTGGAAAGGAGTGGGATCGAGTGCGGCGAGTCGCGCGCCTTGCTTGACCTCCTCACCGACCTTTACGTCGCGAGCGATCATCCGGCCGAGCACTTGAAAGCCCAGGGTGGATTCGTAACGAGCGTCAATCGTTCCGGCGAACGCGGCTCCTTTTTCCGCTGCCCGCGCGACAATGATGCTTAGCACCGGCCGAATGGGCGGCGCGGGTGTGACGGCGCGCCGGTGACATGCCGTCAGTCCGGCGACCGCGCTTAACAAGAGAACCCTGGATGTTTTCATGGCTGTTGCACCTCCGCGAACGCGACCGTCTGGTTTGGACTCATCTTTTGCGTGTTGCTCGTGACGACGAGGTCGCCCGGCCGCAGCCCCGCCGAGACAACGACTCGGCCGGTTTCGTATCGCGCAATCGTGATCGGCCTCGCAGATACCACGCTCGTGGCGGGGTCCACGATCCACGCACCTGGCCGCCCCGCCACCGACGCCAATGAACCCGCTGGAAGCGTGATCGCTTGTTGCGAGCTGAGCGGCCCTTCACCAAAGACCGCAGTTCCCAGGGTCATGGCTGGAGGCGACTTCTCCAACCCGACTTTAACCGCAAGCGTTCCACCCGCGCCACTTAGCGCTGGCGTGATCTCCCGCACATTGCCGGTGGTTTGGATGCCCGGATCATTAACGAGTTTGATCTGAATCGGAATGTTTCGATCGACGGGCTGGTTGCCGAACACCGATTCATTCACGTTAAAGACCGCATCGCGCGGACCGTCATGGGCCAATACAAAGACGCGCTGCCCGGCCGACACCACCTGACCAATCTCCGCGTTTCGCGCGGTGATCGTCCCAGCGTTGCCGGCGCGAAGTTCTGTTTGCGCCAAGGCGTCACGCGCTATTCCAAGCTGAGCTTTGGCGGCATCGAGCGAGCTTTGCGCGGTGCGGAAGGACTCCTCCGCGCGATCATACTCCGATGGCGGATTCGCCTTGCGAGAAAGAAGAAATTTCTGCCGCTCCAGGTTGGAGGTCTCGTTGCGAAGTTTTGCCTCAGCAGCGCGAACGTCGGATGCCGCTGCATCGACTGCGGCTTCCTGCTCGTGCGGATCGAGCTTCGCGAGGATCTGGCCGGCAGAGACGTGATCACCAATATCCACCAGCCGTTCCGTGATCCGGCCATCGGTGCGGAAACCGAGATCAGACTCCACCCGCGCGCGTATCTCACCAGTGAGAGTCATGGTCTTCGCCGCCTCGGCCAGCGCGACGCGTTGCACTTCCACTTTCGCCGGAGAAACGTCGCCTTGCTTGCGCGAGCAACCCGGAAGCAATGTGAGGATGGACAGAGAGAGAACCGTTATGTGTTTCATGGTGGGTCAGGGGTTGTTGGTGTTAGCGGGTCAGTGAATGCAGCTTGGCGAGAATGGCTTCCACGCTGGCCGTCCCGATGATTTTCGCGGATACCTCGCCGTAGATGAAGTAAAGCAAGGTGGGGATGGACTGGATCGCGAACCGCAGGCCGAGATCGGGATTGTCGTCCACATTGACTTTGACGACCCTGGCGGTTCCGTTGCACCGGGCGGCAACTTCGTCCAGCACCGGTCCGATTCTGCCGCAAGGCTGGCTCCAGGGGGCCCAGAAGCAAACCAGAACGGGTTGGGGGTATTTTAAAACCTCCAGATCGAAGTCCGGCTCGTTGATTTCCAAAAACGGGTTCATTTGTGTTCGTCCTTTCGTCTCTATTTTCATTCGCGTCAGTCTTAAGTCATTTCTCGTGCCAGTCGGTTTGTCTGTTCGTAGATCTTTGATTGCAAGTGAGATGCGCATTGAGCGGCGAACTTCATAGGCCGACGGAATATTGAACGTTCGGAAATCCGTCGACATCCAATGTTGAAATCCTGCATTACTTCGGCTATCGAAAGTTCATGGAACCGACCAGCGACAGCCGCGTGGACGCGATAAGCGATAGCCGATTTGATCCGTACATTGATCCCAAGTTCCCCATGGCTTTACTGCTGGAGATCGCCCGTGAACGGTCGCTCGAGAACCTTTTGGAAAAGATCGTCCGCGCCGCCGCCGCCCTCCCCGCTACGACTCGTTACGAAATTTGGCTGATTGAGAAAGCGGACTGTTGCTTGCACCTGGCTGCGGCCGCTAACAATCCACTTGAGGGTATCGGGGGCGTCAAAACACGCCTGCCCGAGAGCAGTGTCAGGATTCCTTTGGGAGAGGGTGTCATCGGGAAAACTGCGGTGACTGGTCGGCAGACCGTCCTGCGCGATCTATACAAAGAGCCAGGCGAATTTTCCCGGCTGGACTGGCTCACGCGGGAACTAGTCCGTGGATTCGCAGCAACGGCAATCTCCTTCAAAGGCGAAATCATGGGAGTGATCACCACCTTCGCCCGTGTGAATCTGCCCGAGGAAGCGCGGGCCTGGTCCCAGATTATGGCCGATCATGTCGGCGCCGCCATGGCCAACGCCCGCGCCTTCGAGGAAATAGAGCGTTTGAAGGCGCAACTGGAATTGGAGAACGCCTACTTGCAGGAGGAGGTGGTGGAAGCCAGGGCATTCGGGAGCCTCGTCGGCCAAAGCGCACCCTTGCGGCACATCGTCAGCCAGATTGATCTGGTCGCGCCGACAGAGGCCTCGGTTTTAATTCTTGGCGACACCGGCACGGGCAAGGAATTAGTGGCGCGGGAAATCCACCATCGCAGTCGGCGCAAAGGCAAGCCCCTGATCCGCGTCAACTGCGCCTCCATCCCCAAGGATTTGTATGAAAGCGAATTTTTCGGCCACGCGCGCGGCGCCTTTACCGGGGCAATCAAAGACCGCGCCGGACGTTTCGAGATGGCCGAGGGGGGGACCATTTTCCTCGATGAGATCGGCGAGATACCTTTGGATTTGCAGAGTAAGCTTCTCCGCGTTTTGCAGGAGAAATGTTACGAGCGTGTGGGGGAGGACCGGACGCGACTCGCCGATGTGCGTATCATCGGCGCAACGAATCGTGACTTGAAGCAGGAGGTGGCGGCCGGGCGTTTTCGTGAAGACCTCTATTACCGGCTCAACGTATTTCCCATTCACGTTCCTAACCTTAAGGAGCGGGCGGATGACATTCCGCTTCTGGCGAGGCATTTCATGGAATTGTCGGTCAAGGAATTACGCTGTTCCAAACCGCGATTAACACGGGCGGGCATCGCCAAACTCCAAAGTTACGACTGGCCCGGCAACATCCGGGAACTGCGGAATGTGATCGAACGTGCCGTCATTATTTCACGCGGCGGCGCGATCGATTTTGACTTGCCAGTGAGACATTCCCCACCTCTTCTTGCGCCGCGAGAAGCAACGGGCACCGAGCCCGAAATCCTCACTGAACCAGAGCTGCAGCGGCGGGAACGCGAAAACCTCCTTGCTGCCCTGCACAAAACGAATTGGAAAATCAGGGGCGCTGACGGCGCTGCGGAACTTCTGGGAGTGAAACCAACTACCTTGGTTACGCGGATGAAGAAATGGGGACTCCAGCGCCCCGCCTCACCCGAAGGCGTTGGTTGAAGCGGTTCGGGCCCGCGGAGACATTGGGGGCGGGAAAGATGCCGAAATCCTGGTGGGCCGAGAGGAGGCGGGGGCTGCGTTTCGTTGAAAGCGTAAAGGACGAATTGGCTTTCGGTTCTAGCCGACATCTGCGAAATGCGGCTCATCAAATGTGAGTGCAGCCAGGCCAGGAGGATTGCGGTTTCGATGGAAATCTCTACGCACGCCGTTATCGTGTGTGTCAGGGGTTCAATCGAAAATTACAACTGCACAAGCGCGGTCGTCTTTATGACGAGATCAAGGTGCCGACCCGATGGCTGCCGTTCGCCGCGCTCCCACTTGGCGAGCGTGCTCGGGTCGACGCCGATTTGGCTGGCGAATTCCTTTTGCGTCATGCCGAGCGCTTTGCGATGATTGATCAACCGATGTGCCATTGTGTCTCCATTCTGAAAGGGATTGAATCCGAGGAATTCAACCACTCCGGCCATATGATTGACGCGAGGGGATCGGTGTCCTTTCTCCCAATTGACGATGCTCATCTCGTCGCAGCCGATCATTTCGGCGGCGTCGATCTGGCGAAGTCCAAGGTCAAGCCGGCTCTTTCGGATCATCTCTCCGATGGTCTTCGGATCGGTCGGATAGCCCTTCTCCTCTGTAAAGTGGGGACCGAAGGGGCAACGCATGGTATGAAGCGTTGCTAGACAAAATGGCAACGCATCCCTGCAAATGCGGCTTCTTTGGAAATCCCAAACGCGAGTGCCACTCCAGCTCCGCGGATGTCCAACGCTACCGCGAACGCATCTGCGGCCCCCTGCTCGCCCGGATCGATATCCGCGCCGAAGTCCCCGCCGTTAAATACCAGGACCTCACCGGCTCCGAAAACATCCTCGGAGAACACGTCGGCGAAGCGATCCAGTATCGCACTTTGAGTAGGAATCCATGGACTTAGCGAACCAAACTGACCCAGCCATCGAGGGTCGCGTCAGTTTCAAGTTGACCCGAGAACCCGCACCGAGAATCCGCATGCCTGAAGACCCATATCATGGGATCCCGCGAACCTATCGGAGTGAGCGCGGGACTTCACGACGCCAGGACGATCCGTCGACGTCGCGCCTCCGCGAACCTTCCAACAAGTGCCTACGACACAGATGAGAAACCTAATCTCACAGCGAGGAATTGCCCGATGGTTTTCCCGCTTGCTCACCGGGGGCTTCGCTGCCTTCTTTTGCGCCCTGCCTTCCCTCGCGGCGATTCCAGAATCTGAACCGCAGCCGAAAGACGATCTCTCGCCGCGCCTGGAGGTGGGAATGCACTCCGATACCATCTTCGCGATCAGCGCAGACCAGTCGGGCGAACTCGTCCTCACGATCTCAGTGGATGGCACGGCCAGACTATGGCAAAGATCCACCGGCCGTCTGCTGCGTATTTTTCGCGTGCCGCTGTTGGAAAAGGGGGCGGATAGCACCACAAAATACGAGAACGACAAGGTAACGCCTGCAAAAATCGATCCCATGCAAGGAACGCTGGCCGCGGGCCAGATTTCGCCCGACGGCGCGACCGTTGCGGTCGGAGGCGCCGCCGGTTCCATCGTGTCGTCCGGAAGAAGACTCACCTCGATTTATTTTTTCGACGCGCGAAGCGGAGAGGTGACTCGCCGCATCGGGAATTTGGATGGCGCGGTCCACTGCATTGCCTTTTCGAAGAGCGGCCGGTATGTAGCGGCGAGCTTCGGTCCGCGCCTGGCTGTATGGGACGTGAAAAGCGGAAAGGAACTCGGCCGGGACGAGAGCTACGGCGATACATGCGCTGCGCTAGCGTGGCACGGAGACGAGGCGCTGGCCACCACAAGCGCAGACAACAAGATCAGGCTTTACTCCCCGCTGAAACTGGGGCCGAAGATGGCTTGCGATCTGCACATGACCTTTGGATCTCCTGGCTCCAGCGGCGGTCTGCTGCCATCCAACATCGCCTTTTCGCCTGATGGAAAACAGCTCGCGGTGAGTTTCCAGGCCTTTGTTACGGTTGGCATTCTTTCGGCCAAAGACTTGCATCCAGTGCAGTGGCTCGATGTGGGCGAAGAATCGAACGGCCCATTCCTGACCATTCAATGGGACTCCACCGGCAAGTATATCGCCGCCGCTGGAGCCTATGAAACGAAAACAGCCGATTCAATGCCCCTGGTTGCCCGGGTCTGGCAAGGTGACGACGGGAACCGACTGATCAAGGACATCCCAGTCTCCAAGCAGATAGTGAGCAGCCTGTGGCCGCTTCCGCCGACCGCTGGCGGAGGTTGGCTCTACGCAACCGGTTCTCCATCCTGGGGAACGCTCACAGCGAGCGGCTCACTTCCCCCGAAGGAAATCGGGGCGCCCCCGATCCTGGATTTTGCAGGAATGGAAACTCAATTCGGGACGACAGCGGATGCGGCGTCGATCGAGTTTGCATCCGACAAAAAAAACACCCGCCGAATTCTTTTCGATCTGCCTTCGCGTAAGCTCGCCATTCTTCCAGGAGATCCAACACCCGAAGCATACACCTCCCTTTTGGAGAAGCGTAATCTGCATCGCCCCCACACCGAAGGATTTGGGCTTACTGACTGGAAAAATTCCGATGCCCCGAAGTGGCACGGGGAAGCGCGACATCTACAATTTTCGGAGTTTGCCGTCAGTCTCGCAGGGTCGGACGACGGAAAATTATTCATTTTGGGCACGAACATGAGGCTGATCTGCAGTCATGCAAACGGGAGCAATCCATGGCAATTGGATATTCCGGGCCAAGCGGACGCGATCAACTTGAGCGACGATGGCAGGATCGCGTTGGTGGCTTATGCGAATGGCACGGTGTCCTGGCTTCGCACCGCCGACGGCAAGCCTCTCCTCCATCTTTTTATTCACGCGGACGAGCGTCGCTGGGTCCTGTGGACACCTGAAGGCTACTACGATTGCTCGCCGGGCGGCGACGAGTTGATCGGATGGCATATGAACCGAACCATGGATCTCCCGCCCGATTTTTTCTCCGTCTCGCGGTTTCGAAAAATCTTCTACCGCCCTGACGTCATCGACGCAGTGGTAAAGGAATTTCAGAGCAAAAGTGACCTCAGTTCGACTGTGGCCGTCACCTCCGCCGACAAAGCGCTTGGTAAGAGAGTTGACTCATTCGAACCGACCGACCCGAATCAACTTGCCGCATTGATTCGCGCAATCGCGCCGCCGGTCGTCGAATTCGTCAACGGCAACGCCGCCGGCGAATTGCCAGTGGAGACGAATGCCAGGACGCTGAAAGTGCAGTGCAAAGTCCGTGGCACAGGGGAGCGCCCCGCCAGCAAAATGATTTTCCGTCTCAATGGACGGTTCCTGGAGGAACAAACGCCACCGGCCACGGCGGAAGCTGAAGAACGCACGCTCAATATTCCGCCGGAGATCGAAGGAGATTTGGCCGCATTCGTGACGGTCGAAGACCAACATCATCAAACGCTCACGGTTAGCGAGCCGACGATTCTTCACATTAAACGGACCCACGCGCCAGACCATCCCACTCCACTGCCGCGGCTCTTTATCGTCTCCATCGGAGTATCAAAGCGGATTCCGGGACACGGGTTCGAAACGAAAGACTTGCCACAATCCGCGGCGGATGCCGGGCGAGTGGCGCAAGCCTTCGCTGGGCAACGCGGACGGGTATTTCAGACGGAACCAGGCGATTCGAGCAAGGGGACGATGCCAGAGCCGCTGTTGATGGACACAGCAGCGACCTTCGGCGCGATCAAGGCTCGGATGCAGCAAGTGGCGAGCGCAGCGGACTTCAACGACGTCTTCGTTTTTTATTTCTCGGGTCACGGCTATATCGATCCCAAAGCAGGCTATTACGCCGAGACCTACGATACGAAAATGGGCGCGCCCCTGCTCACCGGCGATGTCCTTGAAAGCCTCCTTGAACCGATCAAGGCGCACACGCTCGTCATCCTGGATACATGCGTCTCTGGCGGAGCCTTCTCCGGCCCTAGACCAGGTGAGACTATTAACAACCTTAAAAGCATTGGCAGATTGGCAAACCAGCTCTCCCGAGTGGAGCAGGGAACCGCGGTCATCACGTCATCAGGGCTTGATCCCTCGTTCCAGGATCCGGATCTGGGAGGAATCCTCACGCAGGCGCTGCTCGCCATGGTGGCTCCGAAAAAGGCGGGGAGCAGCGCCGATCCTACATCAAGAAGCCCGTTAACATGCAACGCCCTCGGCAACGGCATCGCCAACGTCTTCGGCAAAATCGCGGCCACACCCGGCGCCTCCACAACGGAGCCCGCGGGTGTCACGGGAGCGAGTTCTTTCCTGCACGGGGATATGCAATCCATCTTTGCTCGCAAAGAACAGTTCCCGACTTTCTTAATGCCGAGAGGTGTCCCGGATTTCGTCGTCGCAATGCCGTGACTGAAATCGGACAGTAGTTTTTGCCGCAGACTTAAAATAGCCGTGCCATGCGCTGCGGATCGGTGTCAGGATCGACCTCAATCCCCCACATGAAATTATTCCCCTCACTCCTGTTCGTGTCGTCACCAGCGTTCGCTTTCCTGCTGGCCTGCGTCGCGCTCATCTTTGGCCCACGCTCTTGGGCCGCCGACGCCAAGCCCATCCGCGTGCTGATCTGGGACGAACAGCAGCCCGAACAAAAGCAGGCCTACGGGGACAAATTCCTCGGCGAAACGATCGCGGCGTATCTCGAAAAGCAGGGCGGCTTCGCGGTGAAGAATGTGAACTTCGAATCGCCCGATCAAGGACTCGACGACGCCACGCTCGATGCCGCGGACGTTCTCATTTGGTGGGGCCACAAGCAGCATGCGCGCGTCACCCCGGAAGGCACGGAGCGGATCGTGCGCCACGTTTTGGATGGAAAGCTCGGTTTTCTTGCTTTGCATTCGGCGCACTGGTCGCAGCCTTTCATGCGGCTCATGCTGGAGCGGGCGAAAGCCGATGCGCCCGGAATGATCCCCGCGGCGGAGCGCGACACGGCCAAACTCGATCTCACGATGCCGCCGCCGAAGCGCGCCCTGGTGAAGCCCGATGCCGTGCTCACGCCGTACTTGGAAAAGATCGAGGGCGGTTATCGCCTGGTTCCGCCGGCGTGCGTGTTCCCCTGGGTGCGCGCCGATGGCGCCCCGAGCCACCTCACCACCCTGCTCCCCGAGCACCCCATCGCCAAAGGGATTCCCGCAACGTGGGAAATTCCCCGCACCGAGATGTACGGCGAGCCCTTCCATGTCCCCGCGCCCGATGCGGTGATCTTCGAAGAGCGCTGGGACAAAGGGGAACATTTCCGCAGCGGCTGTGCCTGGCAGGTCGGCAAAGGCCGCGTTTTCTATTTCCGCCCCGGCCACGAAACCTTTCCCGTCTTCCTCCAAGCCGAACCATTGCGCATCGTCGAAAACGCCGCCCGCTGGCTGGCCCAGCCGTAAGCCGCGACATTCCGGGGAGCAGTCAGGGGTGGCGGAAGTAGTAGACGAGCAATCCGGAATTCACGCGCAGGCGCAGGCGGTTATTGTCGGCGGCGGCGATGCGTTGCGACCAGACCTCGTTCGGGAGTTGCATGTAGTCAACGACGGGGCCGGCATCGCCGGACACCGGCCTCAACATGCCGGGGATGGAGGCGCGGAATTTGCTCGAAGCGGCGCATGCAGGATATCATCGACGGTTTCCTAAAATTTCAGCGCGAGATCTGGCCGGGCCGCCGGGAGCTGTTCAAGCAACTCGCCACCGGCCAGACGCCACGGGCGCTGTTTATCGCCTGCTCCGACAGTCGTGTCGTGCCCGAATTGCTCACCCAGCGAGAACCGGGCGATCTGTTCGTGATTCGCAACGCCGGCAACATCGTGCCCTGCTACGGACCCGAGCCGGGTGGCGTCTCTGCCTCCGTGGAATATGCGGTGGCGGCGCTGGGTGTGGCCGATATCGTGGTCTGCGGCCACTCGGACTGCGGCGCGATGACGGCGATAGCCGCCTGCAAATGCCTGGACGGCATGCCCGCCGTGGCGAGCTGGCTGCGTTATGCGGATGCGGCCAAGGCCATCAATGAAGCGCGGGAACATGCCAGCCAGCGGGACCGCATCAATTCCATGGTCTGCGAAAACGTGATTGCCCAGATTGCCAACCTCAAGACGCACCCGTCCGTTGCGCTGGCGCTCGAACGGGGCCGTCTCACGCTGCACGGCTGGGTCTACGACATCGAGACCGGCTCGATCGAAGCGCTGGACGGGATGACGCGCCGCTTTGTCTCGCTCGCGGAACACCCGCACGTAGCCGCGACGCCGATACCGCCTCGTCCTGCAGCGTGAGCAATTTTTTTCACAACCCTGAGCAGAGCCCAAAATGATCCAATCCCAATACAACCAGACCACCCGGATGGCGCTCGCGGACGCCATCGTCGACGCCAAGGCCCGCAGGAACCTGAGCTTCGAGCAGCTCAACGAAGGCACCGGCCTGAGCCTGGCCTTTGTCGTGGCCGCACTGCTCGGACAGCACCCGCTGCCCGCCGATGCCGCGAAGCTCATCGCCGACCGACTGGAACTCGGCGACGAAGCCGCCCGCCTGCTGCAGACCATCCCGCTTCGCGGCAGCATCCCGGGCGGCGTGCCGACCGATCCCACCATCTACCGGTTCTATGAAATGGTGCAGATCTACGGCTCGACGCTCAAGGCACTGGTTCACGAAAAGTTCGGCGACGGCATCATCAGCGCGATCAACTTCAAGCTCGATATCAAGAAGGTAGACGACCCCGAAGGCGGCTCACGCGCCGTGATCACCCTCGACGGAAAATACCTTCCCACCAAACCGTTCTGACGCGGCGCCCGATCGACAGGGTGGAAATGCGTTGTTGACGCAGGTCGAACATTGACCAACCAGGAAGGGCGGCGGCGTCTGAATATTGACCACGGTGAGTAAAAAATAACCGCGCTTCGCACTGAGACGCGATACCGCCCGCGCTGACTCGAAAAAAATCCCGGTTCTCCGCTTCGGCGCCTGTTCCTGCGATGTGGAAGGTGGGGAGGCGAAATTTTCGACACGCAGGCCGCTGAGTTGCGTCAGTCCAAGTTGTGGCGACACGGAACTTTTCGGCTAGGCTGGGGCGTAACAAACGGAGAATGGGG
>Ga0302319_10017258_pt1 | contig 13236 bp, 11 predicted proteins | sample Bog_T0_2_FD_203319 | JGI IMG/M metagenome (GOLD analysis project Ga0302319, IMG submission 203319) | Peat permafrost microbial communities from Stordalen Mire near Abisko, Sweden - Bog_T0_2 | ecosystem: Environmental > Terrestrial > Soil > Wetlands > Peat | place: Sweden: Abisko, Stordalen Mire...
GTTCCATCGCATCACAAAGTTCTTCAACCGTTCACAAAGCGCCATGAACCGCGCTCCCACAAACGTCCACGCCTCAAGTCGATAAAATAGAAGCTGTGCCCGATCTCCTTGCCAACATGAACCCGCAGCAGCGTGAGGGAATCCTCGCCGTCGACGGGGCCGTACTTCTTCTCGCCGGTGCCGGCAGCGGCAAAACCCGCGTCATCACCCATCGCATCGCCTATCTCATTCAAGAGAGAGGCGTTTCGCCCGACAACATCCTTGCCGTCACCTTCACCAACAAGGCCGCGAAGGAGATGGGAGAGCGCGTCGAGAAAATTCTCGGCCACTCCACCCTCGCGCAGCCCACCATTGCCACCTTCCACAGCTTCTGCGTGCGCGTCCTTCGTCGCGACATTGAAGCTCTCCGCGTCAACGGCAAAGGCCTTACGCGCACCTTCGCCATCTACGACGAGACGGATCAGCAGGCCGTCGTCAAGCAAGCCCTCAAGCGCCTCTCGCTCGACGACAAGACCCTCAAGCCCCGCGTAGCCCTCGGCCGAATCTCCTGGGCCAAGAACCACATGATCGATCCCCAGGAATATTTCCTGGCTTCCACCAACCCCGTGGAAGAAAAGATCGCGCACATCTTCAAGATCTATCGCGAAGAACTCAACAAGGCGAACGCCCTCGACTTCGACGACCTCCTGCTCGAAACCGTTCGCCTTCTCAAGTCCTCCAGTGAAGTCCGCGAGCGTTACAATCGCCGCTACAAATATCTCCTCATCGACGAGTACCAGGACACCAACCGCCCGCAGTACGAACTTATGAAGCTCCTTGGCTCACACGGCAACGTCTGCGTCGTCGGAGATGAAGATCAGTCCATCTACTCCTGGCGCGGCGCCGACATCAAGAACATTCTCGACTTCGAAGAGGATTTCCCCAACGCCCGCACCATCCGCCTCGAGCAGAACTACCGCTCCACGCAAATGATTCTCGAAGGAGCCTCCGCAGTAGTCGCACAGAACACGCAGCGCAAGGGCAAGAACCTCTTCACCACGCGCGTAGGTGGCTCGCTCATCGGCTACTACGAAGCCCCCGACGGCGAAAACGAAGCGCTCTTCATCGCGGATCGCATTGCGAAATATTTTCGCGAAGCCGCCGCCGGAACCGACAACCCCGTCGAAACTCCGCGCTGCGCGGTCCTCTATCGCACCAACTCGCAATCGCGTCTCGTGGAAGAAGCGCTGCGCCGCTATCAAATCAAGTACACCATGGTCGGAGGCTTCAGCTTCTACGACCGCTCCGAAGTCAAAGACATCCTCAGCTACCTCAAGCTGGTGCAGAACCCGCACGACTCCATCGCCCTCGGCCGCGTCGTTAACTCCCCTCCGCGCGGCATCGGCAAAACCACGATGGAAACCCTCGAACGCATCGCCCTCACCACCGGCATGAGTTCCTGGGACGCCATCGTTCGCGCCGTCGAAGAGAAGCTCCTCCCCGCGCGAGCCCTCACCGCCCTCAGCAACTTCCGCAAGCTCATCGAAGACGCCCGCGCCATGCTAGGCCCTGACTTCGCCAACCACCTATCCGCCGACCTCTCCCCCACAAATTCGTCATCTCGACCGGAGGACGAAGTCCGCAGCGGAGAGACCCCTGTATTTAGCGATGCCGATGTCGCCGCGTCGCTCTCAGGGGACGCCGCCGACTTCGACTTCGGCTTCGCCACCGACGACCCACCGCCTCCCACCATCATCCCCAACGACGCGAACGCCACCTTCGACACCAGTTTCAACTTCGACTTCGACTTCGGCCCCAGCGAAGAAATTTCCACCATCACTCCCGAAAACGCCGTCATCGACGAAGCTGTCGCCGAGACGGTCAGCGTCAACCCCTTTGCTCCCATCGCGCTCAAGCAAAGCGCGAGCGGCGCCACCCGCGAGCGCCTCGACCGGATCGTCGCCGCCCAGGCCGGCGACCACGAAACCGCCAACGCAGCGGACGCGCGCGCCTTCCGCAAGCCCGGCGACCCCGCCACGCTCCCCGAGCTCATCAAGTTCCTCAACGACCGCTCCGGCTACATCCGAGCCCTCGAGGACGAAGCCACTCCCGAGTCCTTCTCCCGCATCGAAAACCTTAAGGAACTAGCCAACGCCGCGCAAGATGCCACCAGCCGCGGCGAGACTCTGTACGAATTCCTCGACCACGCCGCCCTCGTGGCCGACGCAGACAGCTACTCCGCAGAAGCCCGCGTGACCCTCATGACTCTGCACGCCGCCAAGGGCCTAGAGTTCCCGCTGGTCTTCCTCGCCGGCATGGAAGAAGGCCTTTTCCCGCACTCGCGCACCCTTCAAGACCCCACGCAGATGGAAGAGGAGCGCCGCCTTTGCTACGTCGGCATGACCCGCGCCATGGACACGCTCATCATGACGCGCGCCCGCTACCGCCGCCGCTACGGCAACGACAGCCCCGAGTCCTCCATGCCTTCCCGCTTCCTCGAAGAAGTCCCCTCCAAGCTAATCGAGGACATGACGCCCCCGAGCTACGGCAACGCCTACTCCACCGCCTATCCACAGCGTAACCGCCGTCCCGGAGGCGATGACGACTTCGGCAGCGAGCGCCACTACTCCTACGAAGACGAATCCCAGGACAGTTCCAGCGGCGCAAAGTCCTACGCCTCGCAGCGTTTCGGCCAGCGTCGCCCGTCCAGCGGCAGCGGTCCGCTCGACAATACCGCAGCCTTCTTCGGCAAAGGCGGAGCCCTCAGCAAAGGCGGATTCAACCCGAAAGGCCTTCCCCGCATGGTCGTTGCCGCCCCCACCGGTCGTACCGGCCTGGGCAAAGGAGCCCGCGTCCGCCACCCCAAATACGGCGAAGGCATCATCTTCGCTCGCGAAGGAGACGGCGAAGATGCCAAGCTTACCGTACAATTTAGTAGTCACGGCATGAAGAAGCTGGTCGAGAAGTTCGCCCAGCTGGAACGTCTCTAGTTTTCAATATCCCAGGGTCGATTTGGCTTCTGAGATAAGTCAGGGCTTTATCCCTGACACTCAAGGCGTGGGAAAGACCCGGGCTTTAGCCCTGAGATTTCTTTCTCTTGACCGCGAAAGACTTCATCGCCACCACACACTTTTAGAAAAGAGAATTCATCATGGCAGATACCTCCAGCATCACCGACAAGCTCGACCGCAAGAAGATCAAGCGCGCCTCCCGCAAGGCTGCCGCCCCCAAGGCTCCCCGCACCGGAGCCCGTGGCGAGAACAAGGCCAAGGTCAAGAAGGCAGCACGCGGTGCAGCAAAGCGATAGTAAGTTAGCAAATCGCTTTTGAAGTCGTACGCCACTACAAACCTCTAGCAATAACAGCCACGGCGAGCGGGTCCCTTCCGCTCGCCGTGTTCTTGCGCGTCCGCTAGACCGTCCGGCGAATCACCGCGAAGCGCATCTGCGGACCTTCTTTCGGAAAGTCCCCAACAAACCCGGGCGCCACCTCCCCACGCACCGTTCTCACTGATTCAATCTCCCATCCCTCCGCAAATTCATGCTCCAACTCCTGCATGGACACGCCGCCCTCATGGGACGGCTCTTCATCGCTAAATCCGAGCAGAAACAGCCGACCGCCTTCACGCAGCACATGCGCCAGTCCTCGCACATACTGCGTCCGCTCCTCGCCCGGGTAGATATGGAAGAGCCCGCTATCGATGACGCTGGCAAACGTCTCGTCCCACGTAATTAGCGTCATCGCATCTTTGACCAAGAACCGCACCGAAAGACCAAGCTCCGCGGCCTTGACGCGTCCCCGCCGAATCGCCTCTTCCACAAAATCAATCCCCGTAACCTCCAGCCCGCGAGCTGCAAAGTACACGGATGCATTGCCCGTGCCGCAGCCCGCATCCAGCAGCGGACCCACCACCTGGTCCGCCACCTCGACGAACGCCGCCTGCGGTCTTCCAATCTCCCATGGCGGAGTTTCCTGGTACATCTGCGTAAAGTCCGCCTGCGTGCTGTGTAATCTCCCCGGCATGGGATGCCTCCTTCCAACCATCGATGATCGTTCGTCCTGCTTTGCTTTTAGACGCGAGCCTTACAGCTCGTCAACAGCCTTAGCGGCCGCGTCGATCGCCGCAGTAATCTGCGCAATCTGCTCCGGCGTCACATTCCCCCGCGACACCCGCGCAATCACCGCACCGCGCAGATTCCCGAAAGCCTTCATGATCTCCGGCGACCGTCCGCGCTCAAACCCGCGCCCCGTCTCCTCGAGTCGCGCAAACAATTCGCTCAGCCGAGCCTTGTTCGTCTCCAGAAACGCTGTACCCTCCACCGTCACCGAGTAGACCTTCTTCCCGCTCAACTCCGAAGCCGCCGCCAGCCCCTCTTCTTCCAGCAGCGTAAGCGTCGGATAGATCACACCGGCGCTTGGCGTATACCCGCCGCCCAAACGCTGTTCCATCGTCTTGATCAGCTGATATCCGTAGCTCGGCTCTTCCGACAGCAGCTTCAAGATCACCAGCTTGATATCGCCGGGCTCAAACATCCGCTCCCGCCCGCCCCGTCCAAAACCGGGTCCAAAATCCCCGCCTCCACGGCCTCCAAAGCCACCGCGCCCACCAAATCCGCCGCGTCCCCGCCCACCGAATCCATGTTCCGATCCGCCGCGCTCTCGCCCCTCACAACCAGGCCGCCCAAACCCGCGCCCCTCCGCTCCAACTCTCTCGCGACGTCCGAAAACGCGCTCCCAACGTTCCTGCATTTCAAAATGTCTTGTGTTCATAGTGTTTCTCCTTACTTACAAGATATATCTTACGATATATCTTTTGTCAACTGAGGATATATCGCCACCACTAATCGCACCACAATCTTCCATCTCCGCTGCAATTTCACCTAGCAGTTACAATCAACTCAATTCAAGCATCCCAGCCGAAGAGGATTTAGCCCTGGCACGCCAAATTTTCGCCACAAAGTCCATCGACAAGCTCATCTCCGACTCCGAGCTCCCCGACCACGCGCTCAAAAAATCTCTAGGACCTGTCTCCCTCACCGCCCTCGGCGTAGGCATCGTCATCGGTTCCGGCATCTTCACGGTCATTGGCACCGCCATCGGCGGTAACCCTTCCAAGATCAGCGACTGGAAGGGATCGCCCATCATCGATCTCCTGCTCCATCACGGAGCCGTCGCCGGCCGGCCCGGCGCAGGTCCCGCCCTCGCCATCTCTCTTCTCCTCGTCGCCGCCGTCTGCTGTTGCACCGGCCTCTGTTATGCCGAGCTCGCCAGCATGATCCCCATTGCCGGCTCCGCTTACACCTACACCTATGCCGTGCTCGGCGAGCTTATCGCCTGGGTCATCGGCTGGGATCTCATCCTCGAATACGCCTTCGCCAACATGAGCGTCTCCGTCGGCTTCGCCGCTCATCTCGTCGACCTGCTCGACTGGCTCCACATCCATCTCAACCCCAAATGGCTCTCCCCCGCCTTCCTCCCCCAGGGTCTCCAGGACTTAGCCGGAAACACCATCTTCGCTCCCGGCTGGCACCGCGGCTTCGATATTCCCGCCTTCCTCGTCGTCTGTATCCTCACCGCCGTCCTCGTCATCGGGATCCGCGAGTCCGCCCGCACCAACAACATCATGGTGATGGTCAAAATCGCCGCCATCCTCGCCTTCGTCTTCTTCGGCCTCTCCTTCATCCATCCCGGCAACTACCACCCCTTCGTCCCCAACGGCATCTCCGGAGTCCTCGCCGGAGGCTCCATCATCTTCTTCACCTACATCGGTTTCGACGCCGTCTCCACCGCCTCCGAAGAGTGCAAGAACCCCCAGCGCGACGTCCCCATCGGCATCATCGCCACGCTCATCGTCTGCACCATCCTGTACGTCGGCGTCTCTCTCACCCTCACCGGCATCGTCAACTGGCACACCATCAACCCCGACGACGGAGCGCCGGTAGTCAACGCACTCAAGCGCCTCTCGCTCCAGCCCGGCGGCCACCGCCTGCACTTTGTTCGCCTCTTCGTCCTGCTCGGCGCCATCCTCGGTATGCTCTCCTCCATCATGGTGGGCCAGTACGGCCAGGCGCGCATCTGGTTCGCCATGTCCCGCGACCGCCTGCTCCCCACAGCCTTCAGCAAGGTCCATCCGCGCTTCCGCACGCCGGCCTTCTCCACCATCGTCGCGGGCATCCTGGTCGCCATCCCAGCGGGCCTCTTCGACGTCGGCAGCCTCGCCGAAATGTCCAACATCGGTACTCTCTTCGCCTTCGTCCTGGTCTCGATCGGCGTCCTCGTCCTGCGCCACAAGCAGCCTGACCGGCATCGCGGCTTCCGCGTCCCGGGAGGCCCGCTCTTCCCCATCCTGAGCATCCTCTTCTGCGCTCTCCTCATGGCGGGCCTCCCCGCGATCACCTGGGTCCGCTTCTTCGTCTGGCTCATCATCGGCCTCTTCGTCTACTACTTCTACAGCCGCAAACGCAGCGAATTCTACAAGCCCTAAGCCCTGGGCGTATCGCAAGAAAGCCTCATGGCGTACTGGATCGAGACCGGCCTCCCGGCAAAGCTAGCAATCATGCCCAAGCCCAGCGGCGGCAGGCACCTGGACGCCGAAATCCGCAACCTCAAGCGCGAAGGCGCCGACGTACTCGTCTCGCTCCTCCCTCCCGACGAAGAATTCGACCTCGGCCTCGAGCACGAGCGCGCCGCCTGCTCCGGCCACGGCATTCTCTTCCGCAGCTTCCCCATCTCCGACAGAGGCATCCCCAGCTCTACCGAAGCCTTTCTCAGCTTCATCGACACGCTCCACAACGACCTCGTCGAAGGCCGCAGCATCGTAGCCCACTGCTTCGCAGGAATAGGCCGGTCCTCCCTCCTGCTAGCGTCCCTCCTGCGCCGCGAAGGCCTCTCCACCGACGACGCCTTCCGCCGCATCACCCAGGCCCGCGGCACGCTCGTCCCCGACACTCCCGAGCAACTTCGCTGGGTAGACAACCTGCGCTTCGAACCCTAACTGCAAAACCCCCTTGTCGCTATTGCGATTCTTACAGCCGCCACTCTTCGCGAAGCGAGACCTGCTTCTCTCGCGGAGACGACAACCTCCCATGCCCGCCCGCGAAACAGAATTGAAAAGGGTACAAGAGACAACAAGCGAATCCCGATCAACAAAGCAAATCCAACTTGGGATGACCTAGCCGCGCAGTGGTAAATCTCACCCGCGCCGCACGCCCAGCAACTTCCGAGCCCGAGCCCGCATAGCCGGCGTCCCACCCTCCAGCGCCTCGCGCACAATCACCAACACCCGCGCCCGCAACTCGTCATCCCCTTCAGACAAATCCATCAGCGCCTGCATCGCCATCGTCCGATTCAACCCACTCCGATCGCGCAGACGCTCAAACATCAACTCCACGGCCAGCGCCAACTCCGTGCCCTTCAACGGCAACCTCCCCAACACAATCGAAAGATTCCACTGCACCCGCACATCCGCCGCACGAAACGCCTCCTTCAACAGCGCCTTCCGCCACGCAAACAGCGCCGCCGCATCCCTCTCAGAAATCTTCTTCAGCGTCCGAGCCGCCCGCTCCACCGCCCCCTTATCCCCAACCCGCAACCCCCGCACCAACTTCCCACAAACGTCCGCGCGCCCATCCCCAAACGCCGCCTCCACCAACTCCCCCGAAGCCGCCAACGGCACCCGCCCCATCGCACACCCCCGCTCTCTCTACGCTCTACACTCTATCCCCTATCCCCTGTTTCTCCAGCACTCCCCGCCGCAACCGAAACCTCTCCCCGCGCCAGACAATCGTATCCCCGGCATAGCTCCAAGCCCAGAAGAACAACCCAAAGCAATCGCGTAGCGGAAGCCAGATCATATCGCGCAACACCTGCCCATCGCGCAAAATCCCGACCCCCACCGTCAGCGCAACGCTCACCCGCACCAGCAGCGCCATGCTAAACAGCGAGAACGACCACAGCGCAAACCCGCTCGCCACCATCGCCGCCATCGACCACGGCAGCACAAACGTCACCGCCACCCCCACATAGCCCCACCTCCGCGAATCCCTGGTGCTCCGAGCCCACCGCAACTGGTGCTCGCAAAATCCCCGCAGCGTGTAAGCCGGAACCGTAGTCTCCACCACCTCGCGCACCAACTCCACGCGATACCCCGCCGCACTCAGCCGCGCGCCCAACTCATAGTCATCGGCCAGCTGATCCACCATCGCCTCAAACCCACCAATCGCCGCCAGCGCCGTCTTCGTCGTAGCCAAGGTCGACCCCAGCCCAAACCGAATCCCTCCCTCCAGCTTCCGAGCCACCAACACCGCCGGCATAAAATCCGTAGCAATCCCCAACGCCTCCAGCTTCGACCAAAGCCCCCGCTCCGCCCACCCCACATAAGGCACCGTCACCAACCCAACCTCACCACCGCGGGAGTCGTTGCCATCGCCGTCGCCGTTGCTGTTGCCTTTCTTGCTGTCATTCCCTCTGGGAATCTGCTTCTCCGCCCCACCACCAACAAACCCAGTCATCACCCGCGTCAAATACCTCGGCGACACGCGAATATCGCTGTCATTCACAATCACATGCTCAAACCGAGCCTGCGGCAGCATCTGCACCAAATTCGACATCTTCCCACTAGCGCCCAACCTCTCCGGACACTCCACCAACCGAATACTGACCACGGGATACTCCACCCGCAGCCGAGCCACCTCGCGCACTGCGGCATCCTCCAGCGAACTCACCCCAAACACCAGCTCAAACTCCCCCGCATATTCCTGCAAGCAATGGCTCACCAACCCGGCATACATCCGAGCATCCACACCCTTCACCGGCTTAAGAATCGAAACCCCAGGAGCGAACCCCACCCCCACAACACCACGCCGCGAACCACGCTCAAAGTCCCGAGCACTCCAAAGCGCAACCAACCCATACGCCACCCCACAAAGCGTAAGCAAAGCCAAAGCGCCCTGCACCAACACAGCAATCCAATCCATCCCACCAGTGTAGTAGGAGGGCAGGGGATAGGGGATAGAGTGCAGGGGATAGAGCGTAAAGAAAGCCTCAACTTACCGCAGTTTCTTAGCAGCCACTTTCGCTCTCAACGTAGACAAAGAAGCGTTCAAAATCTTTAACTCTTCCAATGCAAGTGACTCAGCCTCGACGAGCCCGCGCTTATCACCAAACCCCAGCATAGAGGCCAGTTCCAGTTGCGTCTGCACCTCAAGCGTCGACACCCGAGCAATACCCAAAAACTGAATAAATTCACCCGTAGTGAGTCTTCCTTTGCCCTCAGCAATATTGCTAGGAATCGAGACTGCAGCCCGCCGCAGTTGATTCGTAAGACCAAACCGCTCATCCACCGGAAAGTTTTGCGTGACCTTATAAACCAAGGCAGCCAGCGCCATCCCCTTCTGCCAAGCCACCGAACTTCGGTGTGAAGAATTCATTTCAGCCACAACCATCTCAACGGGCCCCGCTCTCTCTACGCTCTACACTCTACGCTCTGCACTCTTCCGCTATTCATAGCGGAGCGCCTCAATCGGATTCAAATTCGCGGCCTTCCAAGCCGGATAAATTCCGAACACCAGCCCAATCGCGCAAGAGCAAAGAAACGCGGCGAGCACCCACAGCAAGCTAACCTGGCACGGTATGAAGAACTTCAACACCAGCGCAATCGCCGACCCCGACAAGATTCCAACCACCCCACCCACCGCGCAAAGCACAATCGCTTCCAGCGTAAATTGCAGCAGGATCGTCTGCCGAGTCGCGCCAATCGCTTTGCGCACGCCAATCTCGCGCGTTCGTTCCGTCACGCTCACCAGCATAATATTCATCACGCCGACGCCGCCCACCATCAGCCCCACAGCGCTCAATCCAAACATCAGCAGAAACAGGCTTCCGGTAATCTGGTTCCACAACTTCGTAATCGAATCCGAGCTGAAGATCGCAAACGTATCCGCCTGCTCATTACGAACCTTGCGCCGCCGCCGCAGCAGCTCGCGAATCTCATCCGTCACCAGCGCCTTATTTTTCTGGTCATCAAATTTCGCGCTGATCCAATAATCCAAAATCTCCGGATGCAGTTTCTTGAACGTCGAGATCGTAAAGTACGCGTAGCTGTCTTCAGGATTCTTACCTCCGCCAAACGCCGTCTTCTGCTTCTCAAACACGCCAATCACCGTAAAGGTCCGTCCCGCAATGATGACTTCCTTGCCAAGCGGATCGATATTTCCAAACAGCGTCTGCTCCACATCGTGGCCCAGCACCGTCACGTCCGCCGCGCGATCCTGATCCGTCGCTGTAAAAAAGCGGCCCTCGGCAAGCACCTTGTCATACACCGTCAAATTGGACGGCGTGTCCCCTTCCAGCGACACGTTATCGGCCTTCCGCTGCCCAAACTTCGCCACCACCGATCCCGCATTGAATTGATAATTCGTATACTGCAACGACGCCGACGCAGCCACCACATGCGGCAATTGTCCAATCGCCACCATGTCATCGAACGTCAACTGCTTGCGTGCCAGCATCTCCGCGGTCGGCCGAACCCCAATCACCGGAAACCGGAACATCCACAGCACATTCGTCCCGAACTGCGCCACCATATTCGAAACGGACGAGTTCAACCCATTGATCACCGACGAGATCGTAATCACCGTCATCACGCCAATCACGATGCCCAAAATCGTCAGCCCCGAGCGCATCTTATTCGTGCGCAGCGTGTCCAGCGCCATCTTCACCGATTCGCGTTGATCGCTCGTACGCATTTAGAAGTCACTCCTGAGTGCCACAATCGGATCCAGATCCGCAGCCTTCCGCGCAGGATACACGCCAAAGAAAATTCCCACGGACAGCGCCACAAACAGCCCGGCAAACACGCTCCACAACGCAATCGCTGCAGGAAATCCCGCGATGATCGCCACACCCTTCGCCACCATCACGCCAAAGATGACACCAATCGCTCCGCCAATCAGCGACAGCGTTCCCGACTCCATCAAAAACTGCGTCAGCAGATCCTTCCGCTTCGCACCCAGCGCCTTCCGCACGCCAATCTCGCGAGTCCGTTCCGTCACGCTGACAAGCATGATATTCATAATCACCACGCCGCCCACCACCAGCGAAATCGCCGCAATCGCAATCGCCACTCCGCCAATGCTATTGATAATTTGCGACAGCAAGCCCGCCAGCGTGTCGCTCGTCTCCAGCGTAAAACTGTCGTCCTCGCCCGGCCGGTCATGCCGAGTATTCCGCATAATCACCCGCACCTGGTCGCTCGCCGCCACCATACCCTCGGCGCCACTCGGCGCCGTCATATAAATCGTTACCGACTTCATCGTTCCGTACGTCTTCTGATACGACGTCAGCGGCACGCCCACCCAGTTATCCTGGCTCTGCCCCAGCGTCTTTCCCTGCTTCTCGCCCAACCCGATAATCGTGTACGGCACGCCATCCACGCGAATCTCCTTGCCGATCGGGTCTTCACCCTTCAGCAGGTTATCTTCAATGTCCGCGCCAATCAGCGCCACGGCCGCCGCATGATCTTCATCCGCCTGCGTAAGCCCGCGCCCTTCCACAATATTCAAATTCTGCATGTCCGGCATCAGCGCCGTATATCCGCGTATCTGCGTGTCGGTGCTCGACTGACGCCCGTACACAATCCCGCCCACCGTGCTCTGAAACGCTCCCACCTTCGCACACGCCGTGCACTCCTTCTGCACCGCGCGATACTGGTCCATGGAGATGACTTTGCGCTTCTGATACTTCAGATATTCCTTGTAGCTGGTCGTAAACGCCGGCTGCTGCGACACCGTAAAGACATCCGCACCCTGGTTATCGATCTTCGTCGCCACGTAAACATTCGCCCCGTTAATCAGCGTCACGACGGCAATCACGCTAGCCACGGCGATCACCACGCCGAGCAGCGTCAAGATGCTGCGCAGCTTATTCGCCCACAGCGACTGCAGCGCAATCCGGAATGCTTCCTTAATCTCCATCAGGAAATCCTGGTCTCCAGTACAAACTCAAAGTGTACTTAAGGGAAGTCTACCCTGCGAACATCCAGCTGCGCAGACACACCTCAACGAAGCCTTCTACGCACCGACTCTCGCAGCAGTTCCATCCCACCTCACCCGCCGCGGCGCGCCCGCCAACGCCTTTACCTCGGCCGTAAACGCCGCCGTCGGCTGCAGCGCTGCGTCGAACGGCAACGGCCGCTCCTTCTCCCCATCCGTCCGCGAATCCTCCCCATTCAGCCACGTGTATTTATCCGTAATCCCCCAGGTCAGCACCGCAATCACCGCCGAATCCGCCAGTACCGTTCCCAGATAGCTCCCATACATCCCCGCCACGGCCGAATCCCTCGCCCCTACCTCCGCCGCCACATACCGGTCGTTCACGTCCATCTCCGTCACCAACACCTTCAGCCCCATCCCCCGCGCCTCAGTAATCATCCGCATCAACCCCGCCCCATAAACCGGCACCTTCCCATCCTTCCCCACCGCCGAAATATGCGACTGCACCCCCAACCCATCCAGCGGAATCCCCTTCGTCTGCATCGCTCGCAGCAGCCCCATCACCGCCACGCGCTTCTTAGCCGACCCCTCATCCTCCCCCTCAATCCCATAATCGTTGTAGACCAGCAGCGCCTTAGGATCCACCCTCCGCGCCGCCCGAAACGCCACATCGATGTACTTCGGCACCGCCCCATTACCACCCAGCACCTTCTGCCACGGCGAATCCCGAAAACCTCCCGCCAGCCCATCACTCACCTGGACGGCCTCATTCACCACATCCCAGCTATGAATCTTCCCCGCATACCGCCCGCCCACCTTCTCGATCTGCTCCACCAGCACCTGCTCGGCATTCTCCTTCGTCACATAGCTCTCAAACCACCCCGGCAGTTGCCGATGCCACACAAGTTATGCCCCCGCAGCTTCATCCCATTCGCCGCCGCAAACGCCGCCAGGAGATCCGCATCCTCAAAAAAGAAAGTGGTCGGCGAAGGCCGAAGCGGCCCAAACTTAAACTCACTCTCCCCCACCACGATCCCGACCTGCTCCTCCAGCAACTTCTTATACGCAGCATCCTTCCGCAGCGCGTGGACATTCACGGCACACCCCGCCAGCAACCCCCGACCCGCACCTGCCGCCCGAATCGAAAGCCCCGCAGGCCCAACCTGCCCAAGCCCCCGCAGCCCCAAAGCCGCAACCGCCGAACCCCGAGCAACAAATTGTCTCCGCGTCATCGTCATGCAACAATTCTTGGTCATGCAACAATTCTT
>Ga0302319_10017261_pt1 | contig 13234 bp, 12 predicted proteins | sample Bog_T0_2_FD_203319 | JGI IMG/M metagenome (GOLD analysis project Ga0302319, IMG submission 203319) | Peat permafrost microbial communities from Stordalen Mire near Abisko, Sweden - Bog_T0_2 | ecosystem: Environmental > Terrestrial > Soil > Wetlands > Peat | place: Sweden: Abisko, Stordalen Mire...
TCGTATGGAGGAGTCTCTCGACTCCTGGCGACCCACGATGCCATCAGTCCAGACCCGGCATCTCGTACGCATTCTGGTACCGCGCGGCTGTGGCCATCAGCTCCTCAACGGCTTCGAGCGACTGAATTCCGCCTCTGGCTCCGGAGGCCATGCAGTTCATGGCGGCAGCCGCGCAGGAAAAATCGAGCTGCCGTTCCAGAGGCCAACCCTGCAGCAATCCATAAATAAATCCTGCGTGGAAGATGTCGCCGGCTCCGGTGGTATCCACCACGGGAACGTGCCACGCAGCATTGTGCTGATACCGCCTTCCATCCCACGCCAGCACGCCGTCCTGTCCTAAGGTCGCTGCAGTCAGCTTGCATCCATAGCGGGTCTGCATCCGGCGCAGCGCTCGTTCCAGGTTGTTGTCTTCCATCAGCCTGCCGGGGAAGTCACGGCTCACAATGAGGTAATCGATGTTTTTGAGAAGTTCCTCCACGCCGCGATAAGGCTCGTCCAGATCGGCGATGACGGGTATCCCGGCCGCGTGTGCCCAGCTCGCCGCAAGGGTGGCTGCGGCCGTGTCGTAACCATCCACATGCAGTGCGCGCGCGTTTACGATCCATTCGCGTTTGAGGTCCTCGGGCCGAAGGATCAGGCGCTCATCGCGCCGGCACAAGACCGTGCGCTCGCCGCCATCGTCCACCAGGATCAGAGACTGCGGGCTCGCAGCTCCTTCGACGGTGACGAGTTGCGCCTCAACCCCAGCGCAGGCAAACGCATCGCGATGCAGCCGCGCCGCATCATCGTCGCCCAATTTGCCCACATAGCGGGTGCGCAGTCCCCATGTCTGGCAGGCGACGACCGTGGTTGCGACCTGTCCGCCGGGCATGACGGTAGCGGCGCGATACTCGGTCTTCGATCCGCGTGCGGGGTAATTTGTGAGAGGGATCAGCGTGTCTGTGGCGTTCAGGCCCACGCCCACCAGGTCGACCATCGACGGTTCCGGCATGAGTTCATTGTAATGGGCCCTGATTCAGAGTGCGCGTGGCTAACCTGGAGGAATAATTTCGATTCCCGCTGATGACAATATGAGTTCCTCGACAGATACGTCGTTGCCCTTGTCTCCGAGCGTCGGACCTGAATACTTGATCGGAAGTGCGCTGCTCAATTTCCAGGATTGCACTGGCACAGCGCCACCATTGCGCTGGGTTATGATGGCCTCGCGTCCTGCCGTTGCAGCATTGTTGCGTGCGGCTGAAAGCCACTCAGACAACCCACTCGAATCCACTACGCCTCGCTTTAAGGTGACATCGCCCACGTTGTTAAGCCCCCGCACTTTGACCGGTAGACCGGCACAATCGGAGAATCCGCCGAGCGGTTTCATTTGAGCGCCGGAACCCGTCAGATTGAGGATGAACGCGTACCCCGGAAATAGCGTCGTAGGATTTGACATAGTATCCCCCCTAGGTTTCTGACCGCTTATTAATGTACCAATGCTGGGTGCCCCAGGTCCGATTTTGAGACCTGGGAAAGGATCTCAAAAGACAAATTCATGCGGTCACAGACCTAGGAGAACCGCGTCGCCTTCCACAGTCCCCAGCCTGCAATGACGGCAGTTGCCACCAGCAGTGCTGCGAGAACCCAGACCCAGGCGAGGTTCATGCTCAATTCGGGAGCCCGCGCATAGAAGCCGAGATAGACGAATACACCCGCGGCGGCTGCGAGAATGGCGTAATCCCACCAGCCGCGCCCTTCGTCTTGATCGGCGCGATCGCGGTGCCCCGAACCGCAGTAGTTGCGCAGGACGCGATCATAATCCAGGCGGTAGCGCACGCACTCGCGCCGCAGTGCGTCGTTCGTTGAGGCATGCTCGCGTTCCGTCGCTATCGCAGTGCTTACCGCCAGCGCGCCCAGAATCATCGCCACGGACCCAGAGACCACCAGCAGACGGTGAGCCGCGTCCGCGTGGGCCAGTTCGCCAAAGACGAGCGCGCCCCACGCGAGCCCCCAAAGCTGGTTGGTGTTCGAGAGGGGGATGGCTCTGCCGATGCCCAGATATTTAGTGGCGAACTGCTGAAAGAGATCGCCGATCACCCACGCAAAGCCGCCGAGAAAGAGCCAGAAGAGAAGGTGCTTGGTCTCAGCGGAATGAAAGATGGCCGCCTTGGTCCCTCCATCCAGAGCGAGCACCAGCGCGAAGACAGTAGCCAACTCTCCCACGGTAAAGATGGTCACGAAGGAGAGCGGATTCATCCCGCTGATGTACGCCTTGCGATAGGGAATGTACATGGTGCCCCACAGCAGGCTTGCGCCCGCGGCGGCCAGGATGCCGCTCAGGGCGTGGCCGGCATGCGGGCCTACACCCTGGCCTCCGCCGTGAATCGTACTGAAGCCGAGCATGACGGCCGCCGCGACAATGGCCAACGCCCCCAGCACAACCTTGACGACGTTCCTCGTGCTGGCTCCCTTCAGCTCGCCAAACAGAACGCGCCCCCACAGGATGCCGACCAGCGAATTGGTATTCCACAACGGAAACGCGATCGTGAGACCCACGTCGCGGATGGCAAAGACTGTGAGCGTGTTGGCCACGGCCCACAGCATCCCGGCGAGAATTGCGGTGGGAATCAGGTGCTTGTTTTCCGCCAGGTCCGCGAAGACGTAGCGAGTCCCTTTGAGCAGCGTAGGCACGGTCCATCGCGCGGTGAAGACACCAGCAACCATGCACAGCGAGATAGCGTAGGGTGACAGGCCGGAGTTGACCAGCTTGGTCGGAGCTTCCGCAGCTCCCAGCCACACCCCTGCAGCCAACCCGCAGGCCACGCCCAGCCCGTGTCCAGGCCCCAAAGTCGACCCGAAACCTGCCCTCGTCTTCGCCGTTCCACTCATGAGCGGATCCCTTCATTGCGTGTGGAGTCGGTATTAGTGGAGCGTGATAAGCAGCGCGAGTCCGATGCAGAACACGATCAGAGGCACAAGGAAGTGCGCGTCGGTGAGGATGGCTGCGGCGTGTTCTGAAAATGTCATCTGTGTCCTGTCAGTTCTCGCGTGCTCGATTGGCGCAAACATATCGGCGGCGCGGCTCTGCTGTCAAGGCATCGGGGTTGTGAAAACCAGCGCATGATGCTGTAGGCTCAAAGGAGCATTTTCCAATGGAAGCCCATCTTGACCCCATCTTTAGTTCCATCCTCGCGTCCGTTTCATCATCCTGAGCCCGGCGCGCCGTTGCACTGCGGCAAGGTCTCGCTTGAGTCGCTCGCCAGGCGATTTGGCACGCCGCTGTACGTCTACTCGGCCGACCAGATTGTTGAGCGGCTGGGCCTGTTTCAGCAGGCGCTCAAGGGCCGCGATCATCTTGTGTGCTACGCGGTCAAAGCCAACTCGGCGCTGGCTATTCTCAAGCTCCTGGCGGACCGCGGCGCGGGTTTCGATATCGTCTCAGGAGGTGAACTGGAACGCGTGCGGGCTGCCGCGCCTGAGGCTCTCAATCGCGTGGTCTTCTCGGGTGTGGGCAAGACGGCGGCGGAAATCGACCTCGCGCTCGAAGCCGGCATTCTGGAATTCAATGTGGAGAGCGAGGCGGAGCTTGAGCTGCTGGCCGCGCGCGCACGAAAGCTCAAGCGCAAGGGACGCTTTGCTCTGCGCGTGAACCCCGACGTTTTTGCCGACACGCATCCCTACATCTCTACTGGCTTGCGCGAACACAAGTTCGGCATCGACATCCGCCAGGCGCTAGGAATTTACAAGAGCGTTGCCGGCAATCGCTCGCTTGAGGCACATGGGGTCAGCGTCCATATCGGCTCGCAGATTCGCTCCGCGGCGCCATTTGGCGCGGCCATCGAGCGCGTGAGCAAGCTGGCTGGCCAGTTGCGCCGTGAAGGCATTAAGCTGAAAGTCATCGACGCCGGCGGCGGCCTCGGAATCGACTACCACGGCGGCGCATTTGATGCGGCAGCCAAGGTCGAGGAATACGCGGCGGCCCTCCATCAATCGCTGGCGGGCTTCGAGGGACGGCTGCTGCTGGAGCCGGGACGATTTCTGGTGGCGCAAGCCGGTGCTTTGGTTGCGCGTGTGTTGCAGGTGAAGCACAACGGCAAAAAAACCTTCGTGATTACTGACGCAGCCATGAACGACCTGATCCGCCCCGCGCTGTACCAGGCTCATCACGAGATCGTGCCGGTGCGGCCGAGGGCAGGGAAGTCGCGGGCCGTAGACGTGGTTGGCCCGGTGTGCGAGACCGGAGACTTTTTCGCGCGCGACCGCAAGCTCAAGCCCGTCGAGCCGGGCGACCTGGTGGCCTTGCTCGATGCCGGGGCTTACGGCATGGCGCAGAGCTCTAACTACAACACGCGCCTTCGTGCGGCGGAGGTGCTGGTCGAAAGCGCTAAGGCGCGGTTGATCCGCCGCCGCGAGACCATCGCCGACCTGCTTGCGCCGGAGTTGACACTTGCAGACCCCTGATTTTCCCCGCTGCTGAACACCGAAACCCGTGCAGCATCCGGGCCGCCCTGTTATGGTGTTGCGCGGGGGATTTTCATCATGCAATTTGGGTTGAAGGCCGCGTGCACCCTGGCCATGACCGCATTAGTGCTCGGCCTCGCCGCAACGCTCCATGCGGATTCGCTGACGGTGAAGACAGAGCAGGGTAAAGTGACCGGCAAGACCATCAATGGCGGCAAGGTGAACGCGTTTCTGGGCTTGCCCTATGCGGCTCCTCCAGTGGGCGATCTGCGCTGGAAGGCGCCGCAGCCCGCCGCAAAATGGAAGGGCGTACGCGACGCAACCAAGTACGGCGCTCACTGCGCCCAAGGCCGCGTTTTTGCGGACATGGTCTTCGAGGACAGTGGGCCGAGCGAAGACTGCCTGTACCTGAATGTCTACGCGCCCACCGATGCGAAGGAAAAAAGCAAGCTGCCGGTGATGTTCTGGATTCACGGCGGCGGCTACTCCGGCGGCGCCAGTTCAGAACCGCGGCATAATGGAGACTTCTTGCCCACCAAGGGCGTTGTGCTGGTCACCATCAATTATCGGCTGGGCGTATTCGGCTTTCTGGCCACGGCAGACCTGGCCAGGGAGGCCAACGGCGCGGCAGGGAACTATGGCATGCTCGACATGGTGGCCGCGCTCCAGTGGGTCAAGGCCAATATCAAGCAGTTCGGCGGCGATCCAGCCAACGTGACCATCTTCGGTGAAAGCGCGGGCTCCTTCGCCGTAAGCACTTTGATGGCCGCCGCTCCGGCGCAAGGGCTATTCCAAAAGGCCATCGGCGAGAGCGGTGGAGCTTTCAGTGACGTGTTGCCAACCAACACGCTGGAAGCGCGCGAGAAGAAAGACGGAGACTGGGTGGCATCGCTGGGCGCGACCAGCCTGGCAGAATTGAGAGCCTTGCCTACGGATAAGATTCTTGAAGCCGCCGGAGCCAGTGGAGCTCCGCATTTCTCCACGGTCATCGATGGCAAACTGCTCACCGAGCCTGTCCCAGACACCTATGCCGCCGGCAAGCAGGCCCACATACCGCTGCTCGCCGGATGGAATCGCGACGAGGGCAGTTTCCAGGGCGATGGCATGACCGCGGAGAAGTGGAAGGTCTTTGCCACCGACCACTTCAAAGAGCGTGCAGACGAGTTTCTGCAGCTCTATCCCGGCGACACCGATGAGCAGGCAGTGCGGTCTGCCACTGCTTACGGTGGAGACTCATTCATCGCCTTCGGAACCTGGAAGTGGATTGAAGCGCATCGGAAAACCGGCGGTTCGCCCGTGTTTCGTTATCACCTGGAATTGGCAGCGCCGCCCAGCAAGTTCCATCCCGGCTGGTTCGCCTTCCACTCAGACGACATCGAGTACATCTTCGGCACGCTCGACACCCGGCCCGACGCCGTATGGCGGCCCGAAGACCGCAAACTAAGCGACCAGATGATGAGCTATTGGACCAACTTTGCCAAGACCGGCGATCCCAACGGACCAGGACTGCCGGTGTGGCCTAAGTATGACCGGGACGACTCGCTCATTCACCTCGACAGCACCATCACCTCCGGCCCGGACACCCTGCGCCCGCGCTATGAGTTCCTGATGAAGGGAATGCCGCCCCGCATATAAACCGGTTTCGCAAGGGAGGCCTCGCTGTTTGGTAGACCTCCCTTTGCTTCCTCATTCTGGCCCTGAAGTCTCGATGGTAGCTATTACTTAAGTAAGTTACGTGTGCAAATTCTGTTGATAACTCTATCGAATCCCGTTTAGAGTTGAGTCTTCCATTGATTTGTTGACTTTAGCTGCCTTGAATTCCTGATACACGAGGTGTATAGATGGTCTGTCCGAAATGCCAGTCCACGTCTCTGTCGATCATTCCTGCGGAAATCCGTCTTTATCGTAACGGTCCACGCACACTAAGCCATCCTCCCTTGACCCCTTCACCCGACGTGCGGGTGTGCCTGGATTGTGGCTGGTCTGAGTTTTCCATCCCTCGTTCCTGGCTCTCCGCGGGTTGGCTACGCCCATTGGGTCCGCAGGCCGTGCCCAATCGGACAGAAATCATGACGGAAGCGATTGCATTGGTTTCCTAAGCTGGCGTCTCAGCCAGCCAACCAGTCTTGATAGGCACTCTGTTACGCACAAAAAGGCCCCCAGCCGAAGCTGGAGGCCTTTTGTAATTCGACTTGCGGAAGAGAAGCAGGAGCCGGGCTTTTACTGATCCCTGACCCCTGATCTCTGACCACTGTCCTAGTACATGCCGTCCATGCCGCCGCCGTGGCCGCCGCCCGCCGGAGCGGACTTCGGCTCCGGAATCTCGACAACCAGTGCTTCGGTGGTCAGCAGGAGACCGGCGATCGAAGCCGCGTTCTGCAGCGCCGTGCGGGTCACCTTGGTGGGGTCGATAACGCCCGCCTTCACCAGGTCCTCGTACTTGCCGGTCGCAGCGTTGTAGCCGAAGTGCGGTTCCTTTGACTCCAGAACCTTGGCCACAACCACAGCACCTTCTTCGCCGGCATTGTCGACGATCTGGCGGAGTGGCTCTTCAAGCGAACGGCGCACAATCTGCGCACCGATCTTCTCGTCGCCCTCGAGCGTCTTGATCAACGCATCGACCGCCGGAATGGCGCGAACCAGTGCCACGCCGCCGCCGGGGACGATGCCTTCCTCGACTGCTGCGCGGGTTGCATGCAGCGCATCCTCAACGCGAGCCTTCTTCTCCTTCAACTCGGTCTCAGTTGCAGCGCCGACCTTGATGATGGCAACGCCGCCCACCAGCTTGGCCAACCGCTCCTGCAGCTTTTCCTTGTCGTAGTCGGAGGTGGTCTTCTCAATCTGCGAGCGGATTTCCTTCACGCGGCCCTCGATGTCCGAAGACTTTCCAGCGCCGTCTACGATGGTGGTGTTGTCCTTGTCGATGGTGATCCTCTTGGCGCGGCCCAGATCCTCGAGCTTGACGCCCTCCAGCTTGATGCCCAGGTCCTCGGTGATAGCCTTGCCGCCCGTAAGGATGGCAATGTCGCCCAGGATGGACTTGCGGCGATCGCCAAAGCCGGGAGCCTTGACGGCAGCCACATTCAGCGTTCCGCGCAGCTTGTTGACAACGAGGGTGGCCAGCGCTTCGCCTTCCACGTCCTCAGCAATAATCAACAGCGGCTTGCCGCCGCGTGCAACCTGCTCCAGCAGGGGCAGCAGATCCTTCATCGCGCTGATCTTCTTCTCGAAGATCAGGACATACGGATCTTCCAGAACCACTTCAAGCCGCTCTGCGTCGGTGACGAAGTACGGGCTCAGGTAGCCGCGATCAAACTGCATGCCGTCGACTGTTTCCAGGCCGGTGTGCATGGTCTTGGACTCTTCGATGGTGATGACGCCATCCTTGCCCACAACCTTCACTGCCTCGGCAATAATGTCGCCGATCTCCTGATCGCCGTTGGCCGAGATGGCGCCCACCTGGGCAACCGAACCCTCGTCCACGGGCTTGGAGAGCCTGCCCAGTGCACCGCCCTCAGTCCACTTGCCTTCCTTGTCACGGGTGCCGATGATGGCCGTCACGGCCTTGTCGATGCCGCGTTTCAGAGCCGTCGGGTTGGCGCCGGCTGCCACCGTCTTCACGCCTTCGCGGAAGATGGACTGGGCCAGAACCGTCGCTGTCGTGGTTCCGTCGCCAGCCACATCGCTGGTCTTGGAGGCAACTTCACGCACCAACTGCGCGCCTACATTCTCCAGCGGATCCTTGAGGTCAATCTCTTTAGCCACCGTCACGCCGTCCTTGGTGATGGTGGGCGAGCCAAACTTCTTTTCGATTACGACGTTCCGGCCCTTGGGTCCGAGCGTCGCCTTCACGGCGTCTGCCAGCGTGTTCACGCCGCGCAGAATCGCCTGTCGGGAATCTTCACCGTGCAAGATTTGCTTTGCCATTTTTGGAAATCTCCTAAATTCAGCTTCTAGCTTCTAGCCTCTAGCTATCAGCCAAAGCTGTTGTGTTGAACCAACCGATGCGGTCTGTCAGCTAGAAGCTAAAAGCTAGTAGCTGGAAGCTGCCTTTCTGACTACTTTTTTACGATTCCCAGGACTTCTTCTTCGCGCATAATCAGAAACTCTTCGCCGTCGAGCTTGATCTCGGTGCCCGAGTACTTGCCGAAGAGAATATTGTCGCCTGCCTTCACGTCGAGCGGAAAAACCTTGCCCTCGTCGTTGGACTTGCCCTTGCCTACGGAGATCACCTGGCCCTCCTGGGGCTTTTCCTTGGCGCTGTCGGGGATGATGATTCCTCCACGGACGGTTTCGCCCTCTTCCAGACGGCGGACCAGAATGCGGTCATGGAGGGGAGTGAATGTGGTCGTTACAGATGTTGATGCCATTGCTTTGCTTCTCCTTCAACACGCGGACAGGGTTGAGCCCCGGCCGCGGGATTTGGGTGGTTTTCAGAAAAAAGCTTTGGAAATGGCGTGGTGCAACCCCCACGAACTGGAGCGAAATGCCTTCAATGAGCAGTTCCACCAGCGGTGTGCTAGCACTCTCACCTTCCAATTGCTAACGATAGGGAATTGGTCTTGCGGTTGTCAAGTGCGAATCGATTAAAATATGAGTGTATCTCGCTCATGAAGTGTGATACGTCGACCATGGACCGTCCGCTGCCTCGAGTCCCTTGCCGGAATGTTCCAAGGCAAGTCAATCCCGGGATTCTTCAAGGCGCCCGTGCCGCAGTTCGAATTCAGAAAAAGGTTGCGCCAAGACCTGGCTTTCCTCAAAATATAAGACATCATTACTATCATACCCAACGGTTAATTCCAGCCGGGGAAGGTGTATGCCGGAATCATGTTTTACCAAGAAGGATACCGATCCCCCAGTCTGTGGCGCCCACAATGTGCAACTTGTGGTGAAGCAAATTCCCATAGATCGGAATGCGCCTGGACTCGGACTCATTTCCTGTTTCATTTGCCCGGTTAGCCAACGAGTGGTTCGAGCTCCAGAGTAGCATCAGGCGCAAAACTCAGGCGCTTCCCGGAGGCAAGTCTTCATCTGCGGTCTGAAAACCGGTTACAATGGAGCTCATGCTTCACCGTCCTCTCGTTCGTCTCTGTGTTGTCGTGGCCGGGTTTGGCCTGGTCGTCGGCTCGCTCGCTGTCAGCGGCCAGGACGACACCACCAAGCGTGGCCGCAAGTACAAGTCTCCACCTCCCACTGCCAGGATCGAAGTCACGATTCTGCGCGACTTCAATGGCAAACCAATCGAGAATGCTGCCGTCATCTTTCACCCCATGGTGGGCGAAAAGGATGAGGGCAACATGGAATTGAAGACCAATGAAGACGGCAAAACCATTATTGACGTGCTGCCCATTGGTGATACGGTGCGCTTGCAGGTGATTGCCCGGGGTTACCAGACCTATGGCGAGGATTACAAGATCGACAAGGCCGAGATGGCCATTGAGATCAAGATGAAGCGCCCAGGCGAGCAGTACTCCATTTACAAGTATCACGATGGATCGGAAGTTGGCGGCAAGAGTCCGGACGGCGATAAGACCACGGATCCAGCCAAAGGGACCGCTCCCCCCAAGGATGCGCCTCCAGCCGCAACGCCGGCCCCAAACAAACCGGATGGCTCCGCGGCGAAGCAGCCTGATGCTCCGTCCGGTCCGCCGCCTGCTCAGCCCCAGCCGCAATAGCTTTTGCCGGAAAGACCCCGGCGTCAAGATCGTTTTGCGGTTTGCGGTTTACAATCCTGGTTTTAAGTTTTCATGCCATCCCAACTCCTCAGAGGTAAATCGGCACTGGTCACCGGGGGTGCGCGGCGCGTGGGACGAGCCATCGCGCTCGCCCTGGCCGATGCGGGTGCGGACGTGGCGATTACGTATCTCACCTCCCAGGCCGATGCAATGCAGACCGTGCGTGAGATCGAGTCGCTCGGGTGCCGCGCTCTGGCAATGGAGTGCGATGTGCGCTCAGAAACCTCGGTCCGCCAGGCGATCGGGGCCACCGTCAGTCGCTTTGGACGCCTCGACGTTCTAGTCAACAACGCCGCCGTCTTCGAGTCGGTTCCCTTGGAACGCATCAGCCTGGATCAATGGGACGCGGTCTTCGAGACCAATGCCCGGGGGCCGTTCCTGGTGGCGCGCGAGGCATTACCGCATCTTCGAGCCGTGCAGGGAAGAATCGTGAATATCGGGTCCCTGGGGGGAATACATGCCTGGGCTGAGCATGCCCACTACAGCGGTTCCAAGGCAGCGCTGCACATGTTGACTCAGGCCATGGCGAAAGGATTTGCGCCCCAGGTGAGTGTTAACTGCGTTGCGCCTGGCTGGATCGACTTTGGCAGTGCGGATGCCCCTCACCCTGAAACGGCCCGCCGCTTCGCCGCCCGGACGCCCATGCAGCGAAACGGATCGGCGCAGGACGTTGCCCAGGCAGTGCTATTTTTGTCCACCGGCCCGCAGTTTATCACCGGCCAGATTCTGACAGTGGATGGCGGACTGGGGCTGGTTTAACGGCAGTTCGCTTGCCGATACAGACTTCCCCTGCTCGAGGCATATTTCGCGAAATCTACCGGGCGAAGAGGCGATTCCAAAAGCCCTTCACGTCTACTTTCGGCGAGTCCTTGCCTGCTCCAGCCGAGCCGGGCTTGGCGGATCCTGCCAGGGGAGCGGCAGTGTAGCGTTTGGGATCGAACTTGAGGGGCACTTTCTCCAGCAGTCCAACTGGCTCCGGTTGCAAGGGCCACGCGGCGCCCTCCACGGCGGCGCGCGGATTTGTGACGCACAAGCGGTGCGCCGTCTCCTTGCCTGCATGCTGAGCTACATAGTCATAGCCCTTCTTCAGGTGAGGTGGCCGCCACGCAGTGTGGTGAGCGTCGGTGGCCAGAAAATGAATCCAGTTACGTTCCAGCAGCGCATTCGAAAAGGCTTGCGCCTGCTTGCCGAAGCGCCCGTAGAGGGAGCTTGCGGTCACCTGGATAAGGCATCCCTCGCGCATCCAATTGGCCAGCATCTCGGGCTGCTTGTAGAGCACAGGGTTTCGCTCTGGATGCGTGATGATCAGGGTATAGCCGGCCCCCTGCAGCCGGCGCATGGCATCGGTCAACTGCTGGGGAATCACCATATCGGGGAACTCGATGAGCAGGTAACCCTTGCCATCGATCGAGTAGCGCAGGGGGTGATCCAGCGCATCGAAGATGTTCTCCGCGTTCAGGTGGAAGTCGCACGCCAGGCTTAGTTCCACCACGCCCGTCAGCAGCCTGCGCAGTTCCGCCAGGCGCTCCAGGTTTACCTCGGTCTGATAGGGATATTTGCCGCTGGCATGCGGAGTGCAGACGATATGCGTTACGCCCTCGCGCGCAGCCTCATTGGCCATGGCCAGAGAGATCTCCAGGTCGGGCGCCCCGTCGTCCACACCGTAAATCAAATGATGATGTATGTCGATCAATTGTGTCCCGTTTTCCAACTACTTGAACAAGAGAACCGATGGGTCGCCAAATCCCGCGTGAAAGCAGCGAAAACGGCTGGCTGACCCCCAACTGTCGTGCATTCAGAATAACATCTGTGAGACCCACCGAGGGCCGATCTCCAACCCCTCCCATAACATGGCGACGATCGGGGATTGGTTCACGATTTTAGCTACCTCATGAAGATTCAGTCTGTATTGTTTTGAGCATGTGCCGATGCGAATCGCGCAAACCTGTGCTGGAAGGCGCGGGCTATCGGGAACCCGAGGAGCGCCGGCACAGCTCCCGGCCGTCACAGGGCTTGCAGGTCCTGACAGCATAAAACCCAATCCCAGAATCGAAGTTGCGGCCTTCGATGGCGGTTCTAATCTGCCCAGGAGCCACTCAGCAGAAAAGGCGAACCTCCCGGCTCAGAGTCTTCCAGCTTCTCCTTGACCAGTTCGATGAAGGCCGACATGGCTGGAGAGATCCATTTGTCCTTGTGCCAGAGGATATGGGTCGCAATATCCAGGGACGGGCCGGCCCAGTGCAGGGCTTTGAGCTGATGCTGGCGCAGCTCGCGGGCCACAACGATGGCCGGCAGCAGCCCCAGCCCCATCCCTGCGGCAACGCACTGTTTGATCGCCTCAACGCTCGAGAACTCCGTCACGTGGCCGGGCCGAATGTTCTGCAGTGACATTTGTTGATCCAGTTTGAGGCGGTATCCGCAGCCAGATTCGGTCAGCAGCAGCGACTGGCCCGCCAGGTCGGCCGGTTTGACGGTTCGCTGGCTGGCCAGAGGATGGCTGGCGTGAGCCACCAGGAAGATTCTTTCCGAGCGCAGGCGGATGGACTTGATGGCCGGGTTGGGGCTGGCGTCAATCATGCAAACGGCCATGTCCAGCTTGCCGGTTTCCAGCATGGTTGGCAGCACCTCGTCATACTGCGGACGGAAAATGAGCTCAACGTGAGGAAAGCGGCGATGGAAGAGGCGCAGTACCTGCGGCAGGCGATAGGTGAGCATGCTCTCCGGCGTGCCGATACGCAAAGGCCCGCTAGGCTCGGCTCCAGCCTGGATGGCGCGCTGACCTTGCTCCATGGCTGCCAGCGCCTGCTCGGCAAAGGGCAGGAAACTGCGGCCGGCGTCGGTTAGCGTCACACGGCGCCCAAGGCGGTCAAAAAGTGGAGAACCAAGTTCCTCTTCGAGCGACTTGATCTGCGCGGTCACGTTGGACTGCACGGTGTGCACCCTTTCAGCGGTGCGCGTGAAGTTCAGCTCCTCGGCGAGAGTGCGAAAGATTTGCAACTGTCGGACTTCCATGGCGCCATCTCCAATTCAGATTTAATATATCCCGTTAATCTATTGGA
>Ga0302319_10017264_pt1 | contig 13233 bp, 9 predicted proteins | sample Bog_T0_2_FD_203319 | JGI IMG/M metagenome (GOLD analysis project Ga0302319, IMG submission 203319) | Peat permafrost microbial communities from Stordalen Mire near Abisko, Sweden - Bog_T0_2 | ecosystem: Environmental > Terrestrial > Soil > Wetlands > Peat | place: Sweden: Abisko, Stordalen Mire...
GTTCAGTGGGCGCTGGAGCCGCGTCGTCCCAGAGATCCAGGGCGGTATCGGCGGCGTCAAGCTGAACTTCAACTACGCATCGTGCGACACGATTGGCGGTTGCCAGAGCACGTTAGTTGAATCGTCGAGCCACTTCCAGATTCATGTGGGTGCGGCGGTCAGCTTTTACGCCACTAAGCATGTGTTCATCCGTCCGGCGTTTGACTATCACTGGGTCAACAATTTCTTCCAGTTCAACAGCAATAACGTGCCCGTTTATGGCGCCTCGGTCGGTTATAGCTTTAGCGAGCACTAAAAAGTTGTCTTGACAAAGGTGTTCCAACCAATTGTGCCCCAGGCATTTGTCTGGGGCATTTTTATTTCATTCGTGCCGTAGAGCAGAAGACGGTTCAATACGGACGGCCCTGTTGATGGGGGCGGCGATGGACAGCAACGCCACAGCCAGAACGAACACGAGCGCCGCCGCGAGTGCCCAAGGTTCAAACGGCACAACGTTGAACACCGCTTGCCGGATCCAGTGGGACGACAAGAAATAGCAGTAAAGCCCAACCGCTGAACCCGCCGCCACGATGAGCAATGTTTGCCGGCTTAGTAATTGAACGACACGTGATGGACCAGCGCCGAGTGCCACGCGAATGCCTACCTCGCGCGTGCGGCTCCTTACCGCGAAATCTAGCGCGCCATATAAACCAAGACCCGCTAGCAACGCCGCGAAGCCGCCTAGAATACTCGAGAACCAGGCCAGCAAGCGCTCTTGCCACAAGGATGCTTCCACATCTTCGCGCAAAGGTGCGGCCTCAATAAAGGGCAACTCCGGATCGAGCGATCGCAAGATGGCGCGGACTGGCGCGATGAGGGTGGCCGGATCACCTTGCGTGCGCAAGTGCAGAATGAAATCGGAGTTGAAGGTGGTGGCCGATGGATAAAAGGTTGCCGGTATGGGCTCGCGTAAAGATCGATACTTTGCGTCGCTCACGACGGCCACGATTTGGTCATTGCCTAAGGCCAACCCATCGGGGCCTTTGGCTCCGAAGCGTTTCCCAATGGCTTCAGCAGGGCTTAGCCCGGGAAACAGGCGATGCACAAATGCTTCGTTCACGATCACGTCCTGCGGCGTTTTTTTCGGATCTTCAAACCAAGTGTAATCGCCGCCGGCCAAGATACGCATGCCCATGGTGCGGAAGTAGCCGGGCGTCACCCCGTTGAAACTGGTGTTCAGAAAGTCTTCGCGGCGGATCGGTTTTCCGGCAGCGCCTAAGGTTGCCTTAATGCCGGTACCGCGCATGAGACCTCGATTGGCCATCGCCGCAGCCTCCACGCCCGGCAGAGTACGGGCCGTGTCAAACAGTTGGTGACTCAGCATTTGCGCCCGTTCCGGCGTGTAGGCTTTTAGGCTGGGGTCAACCGTGAAGGTCACAATGTGATTGCGGTCGAAGCCAATATCCATCTGCTCCATCTGGCGGAACGTCTCCACCAGGACTCCGGCACCCGCGAGCAGCAGGACGCATATGGCGACTTGCGCAGTCATGAGAACCTGCCGAGTCCAAGAGCGAGCGGTCGCTGTGCGGTTGCCGCGCGCCGATGCGTTGCGCAGGACCGGCGCCAGCCCGCACAGGATAGCCGTGAGCAGTGTAACCATTGTGACGAAAACCAGCACGCGCCAGTTGATATCCAGATGAAGGGCGAGCGGTTGAATAACGGCTCCGCGATCTCTAAGCCGGGGAAGCGCCGCCAACAGCAAGGGCCGCAAAGCAAAGGTGAGCGCGACACCCAGCGCGCCTCCCGGAATCGCCAGCAGCAGGCTTTCGGTCAAAAGTTGCCGCGCAATGCGCCAGCGCCCCGCGCCTAATGCAAGGCGAATACTGATCTCTTGCGCCCGCAACTCTAGACGGGATAACAGCAAGCCCGCCACGTTGGAGCAGGCCATCAACAAGAGCAGCGCTACGCTCGCCATCAACAGAGGGAGGCCTCGCGCAAACTGTTCGCGCAAAGCGGAGACGCCGTGCGTGGCCGATTCCAAGCGGAAGTGCGATTCGGAAAGGCTGCCGCTCATTGCGTTCGCGGCTTTTGGGTACGCGCGAGTGTAGGCGTCCTCATAGATGCGACTGAGGTACGGGTCGATCTCGGCTTCAGCACGTTCCAAAGAGGTTCCCGCTGGCAGCTTGCCGAAAATTTGTACGAATGGAGATAACGGATCATCATCGCCGCCGCGACGTTGTTGAGAGAGCAAACGGCCAGACGAGATTGAGACTCGTAGCTCCGGCTGAGTATCCACCAGCAAGCTCGGCGCCGCTTGTGGCAGCACGCCCACTACCGTGAAGGCTCGTCCGTTCAAACGGACCGTTCGGCCCACCGCATTCGCCGGGCCGCCCATGCGCCGCTGCCAAAAGTCGTAACTGACTACCGCGTTCAAAACGCCGGGATCGTCGTCAGCCGGCGTGAGCAGCCGCCCCATCAACGGGTACATTGGCAATTCCGAAAAGAAGTTTGGCGAGATGGTATTGATCCGGATACGCTCCGTAGCGCTGCCGCTGTCGAACGCCACATCCAAATCGCCCTGGCAGAGCACGTTCGTTAAAGTGGGCACGTTCTGACACAAAACGTAGGGATGGTTCCAAGTGACGAACCCGGTGGGACGCACCTCAATCACCCGCACCAGTTGCTCCGGCTGCTTCACTGGAATCGTCCGCAGCAGCAGCGTATCCACCACGCTAAAAATCAACGTGTTGGCGCCAATGCCTATACCCAATAGCAGCCAAACAGAAACCGTGAAGACGGGGCTCGCCACTAACAGCCGCACACTGAAGCGAATGTCTCGCCAGAAAGCCGACATATCGCAATTTTACAGAAGTAAAGTCGTGCCTTACGCCGCAGCCGATTCCAGTTTAAAAAGCAGCAGCGAGCGCGCCGTGACACCATACTCATCGCCGGTTTTCATGCGACCCGGCAATTCTTTGCAGGGCTCATTGGTATCGATCAGCAATGTCCACTCGTTACCTCCCACGCACTCGGGCAGCGTGAAATTCACTAAGTCAGAATGCACGTTAAGGATCATCAAGAGTGTCACCTCTTTGCCTAGCTGCCGGATGCCGCTAGGTTGCGCGCGGCCGTCAAGCAGCATGCCAAAGCACCGCATACCGCTATCGCCCCAATGCTCATCTTCCATCTCTTTGCCGTTAGCGTTGATCCAAGTAACATCTTTGACGCCGAGGTCCTCCAGATACTCGCCGTTTAAAAATCGATCGCGGCGCAAGATACGGTACTGCCGCCGGAAGCCGATCACTTTCTTCGCAAAACTCAGCAGGCACTTACCCTTATCTTTGATGTCCCAATTGATCCAGCTGATTTCGTTGTCCTGGCAGTAGGCGTTGTTGTTACCACCCTGTGTGCGGCCGAATTCGTCGCCGGCTAGGATCATGGGCGTCCCTTGCGAAAGCAGCAGAGTTGCGAACATGTTGCGAATCTGGCGTTCACGCAGTTTGAAGACCTCCGGATCTTCTGTCGGCCCTTCAGCACCGCAGTTCCAGGAACGATTATTGGAGCTTCCATCTTTGTTGTCTTCGCCGTTAGCCTCGTTGTGGCGGTCGTTGTAGCTCACCACATCATTTAATGTGAAGCCATCGTGCGCGGTCACAAAGTTAACGCTGGCCCACGGACGCCGGCCCTGGAAATTGAAGACATCTCCTGAAGCGCATAAGCGGCTAGTCATCTCAGACGCCGGTGCTTCGCCGCGCCAAAAATCGCGCACCGTGTCACGGAACTTGTCATTCCATTCGGCCCAACCGGGAGGAAAGCCGCCCACTTGATAACCGCCCGGACCGCAATCCCACGGTTCGGCAATCAGCTTGACCGTGTTCAAAACCGGATCCTGACAGCACGCCTTTAGAAATCCGCTTTGATTGTCAAAGCCGTTCGGCTCGCGGGCCAAAATGGTTCCCAGATCGAAGCGGAAACCGTCAACGTTCGCCAATTGCACCCAATAGCGCAGACTATCGATGACCATTTGCAGCACGCGTGGATGACTTAGGTTGAGCGTGTTACCGGTTCCGGTATCGTTGATGTAGTGCTGTGAATCGCCGGCCACAAGCCGGTAGTAACTAGCGTTATCAATCCCTTTAAAAGACAACGTGGGCCCAAGCTCATTCCCTTCAGCGGTGTGGTTGTACACAACGTCGAGAATCACTTCCAAACCGCCGTTGTGCAGTTGCGCCACCATTTCCTTGAACTCACGCAAGCTATCGGTTTTGGAGAACGCATAGCGCGGATCGGGCGCGAAGAAGCCAATGCTGTTATAACCCCAATAGTTCGACAGGCCTTTCAAAAGCAGATTGTTGTCATCAACGAACGTATGGATCGGCAATAGCTCAACGCTAGTAACACCCAGCGACTTAATATAGTCAACCACCGGTTTCGTGCCCAGCCCGGCGTAGGTGCCACGCAACTTCTCAGGGACCTTAGAATTAAGCTTCGTGAAACCCTTCACGTGCAATTCGTAAATGATTGTGTCGTTCCATTTCGCCAGGCCACGGCCACGCGAGCCGGCCCAATCGAAGGCAGGATCCACCACACTGCACTTAGGCATAAAGGGCGCGCTGTCGCGTTCGTCAAAAGTGGTATCGTCGCCGGACTCCATTTCGTAACCAAAAATGGCGGCGTTCCATTTCAACTGGCCTACATGGGCACAGGCATATGGATCGAGCAGAAGTTTATTGGGATTGAAACGATGACCATTCTTCGGTTCATAAGGACCATGCACGCGCAGCCCATAAACAGTACCCGGGGCGATATCGGGCAGATATCCGTGCCAAATCTGGTCTGTGTACTCTGGCAACGTGATGCGGTCCTGTTCTTTGTCGCCATCGGCGTCAAAGAGACAAACCTCTACTTTCGTTGCGTGTGCGGAGAAGACGGAAAAATTGGTGCCCTTCCCGTCCCACGAGGCGCCCATGGGAAAGGGCAATCCTTCTTTAATTCGATTTTTTACGCTGGCGGCCATACTTGCTAGAGCCCTACGATTAGGCAATTGTTGCAGCCCTAGCAAGTTTCCGATGCTGCGCCCAGCGTTTAGTTCATCAACGTAGCCGGACCCATATCGCCGAAATGACGACGCATGCGGCTGCGCAGTTCGGCGCGCGCGCGCAGCAGACGGCTCTTCGCGGCGGCAACAGAAATGCCCAACTTCTCGGCAACTTCTGGCATGGGCCGGTTTTCTACATCGCGCAACATAAACACATGACGTAGCAGCGGCGGCGTGCGCTTAATCTCAAAATCGAGCACGGCCGCCACTTCATCCACCCCCAACAAGTTTTCAGGCGACGGCCGCACGTCTTTCAGGTCAGCGGCAACCACGTCATCGCCTTCCGCGTCGTCAATGTAGGCGAAGCGCGCACGGCGCATTTGCCGCAAACGCATTAAGCACTGATTCACGACAATGCGCGTGAGCCAAGTGGAGAACTTAGCATCCCGCTGAAACTGGCCAATGTGTTCATACGCTTTCCAGAAGGCATTTTGTACTTCGTCTTCCGCATCCTGGCGGTCCCGCACAATGGACACGGCTACTTTCATAGCGGACAACTGGTGACGCCGCATCAATTCATCAAAAGCGGCCTGATCGCCCTTTTGGCAGAGGCTTACCAGCGAGTCGTCTGTGGCGTCTCGATAGTTCAGCTGGTTTTGCATCTGGCTTGGCCTAAGCGAATCCATTTCAATTAAGCTCCTATGAACAACTTTAGGTCGAATGAAACGCCAGTGGACGATTCTACTGAAAATCACTTCAGTAGCACACAAAATTCATCTCAAAAGGTTATTATGGATAAAGAAACTTTGAGAGAAACTGAAAATCCCGAAGAGACCATCCGCCATTTACTGGCCAACTACGATCTAGGAGCCAAGCTGCGCCAGCTGCGTTTGCGAAAGAAAATCGCCTTGGTTGACCTTGGAAAGCACACCGGCTTGTCCGCTTCTATGCTGTCGCAACTGGAAAACGGCAAATTGGTGCCAACTTTGCCAACTTTGGCCCGCATTGCCATGGTCTTCGATGTCGGTCTGGAACACTTTTTCGCCGACCAGCGGGCGCGGCGCGTCTTTTCCATTGTGCGGGCCGACGAGCGGCTGAAGTTTCCCGACCGTGCCGACAGTCCCACGCCCGGTTATTTCTTCGAAGTGCTCACGTTTGGCGCGACGGAAAAATCGATGTCGGCTTATCTGGCCGAGTTCCCCATGCTCGAAACGAAGGAATCGCGCGTGCACTTCCACAGCGGTGCGGAGTTCATTTACGTGCTGTCTGGGCAGCTCGCGATAAACTACCAAATGGAGGATCACCTTCTAGGACCCGGCGACAGTGTGTATTTCGATGCTTCGGAACCGCATTCCTATACCGGCAAGTCTGAAGAAGGGACAAAGGCCATTGTGGTTACGTCCCAACCGCGCCTCTAAATCACGAATTGCGCTCAGCGCCGTGCTGGTCGCGCTTTTTTGTAAGCCGCTGCCAGTGCACGGCGCTGAGCATTGGACCGAGCTGAACATCGGCCCGTTCTATGTGGATTGCGATGGCGATACCGCAGCCGCCCGTGACGCTCTCACCCAGTTGGAACAACTGCGCTGGGTCATGGCTGGATTGCTCGAATCAAAAGATTTGCATTCGGTCTGGCCGATTCGGGTCATCATCAGCAAGGCCGCGAAGGCAAACCCCACCACATCCGGGACTGAGTTCGTTTTTCAAAACGGTTCCTACCAATTGCTTACGTCGCCCGGCGCGCACTTACCCCTGGGCCAAGTGGCGAGCATTTTCTTAGAATCGAACACCGCACGCTTGCCAGCTGAAGTGGAATCCGGTCTGCAGCAGCTTTTCGATACACTCGAGGCGCACGGCAGCCGCGTAACCTGGGGCGCCAATCCCACGCACCCGGATTTGGCATGGGCCCGCATTCATTTGTTGGCCACTAAGTTTGAATATCAGGCGCATTTCCACATTTTTCTGACGGCGCTACGCAGCGGCAGCACATTGAAGGCGGCCGAACGCAATTCGTTTGCGGTCACTCCGGAAACGCTCGAAAAAGAAGTGGCCGACCATCTGGCGCAAGCTAATTGGGAGTCAGTCTCCGTCAGTGGCCGCCCGCTGGATCCCAAGCGCGATTTTGGCGAGCACACGGTTGACCCTGTCGTCGCGCAGGTCTACGTTGCGGATACCCAACTGGTGGCCAACCCGCAAATGGCCGAAACCGCATTTCGAAACGCTGTGAACGCGGGCGCCGATACCGCGGCCCTTGGTTTTGAAGGTTTAGCGCAAGTGGACAAGTTGAACCGGCAAGATCCACATGCCGATTTCGAAAGCGCGATCAAGGCCCACAGCAAAAGCGCGCCCGTTTACGTAGGAGCGGCTTTGGATAAGCCGGCGGCGGAGGCATTGCCCCTGTTAAAGGATGCGGCCAAGCTGAACCCGCTTTGGGCGGAGCCGGTGTTTCGCCAGGCGCAGTTTGCCGAGAACTTAACCGAGAAAGAAGCGTTGATCAAGCGCGCGACTCAGTTAGATCCGCGCATTTCGCAATATTGGATTGAACTGGCGCAGACGCAGACGTTGAATGGCCACGCTTCCTTTGCGCAAGGCAGCTGGCTGAAGGCTGAAGATTCGGCCAAAAACGAACAGGAACGCCAGCGCATTCACAAACTCCGCACAGATTCCGAACAAGCGCGCTTAGACGCTTTAGAAGAAGAGCGTAAGCGCGACCGCGAAGAGGCGCATGAGGCGGACCGGCGTGCCAAGGGAGCCGAAGAAGCCAACATACACGCGGCTGAGCAACGAGCGAACCGCGCCATGGATGAGGCAGCCGGCGGCAAACCGATTGGCGACGCGGTTCCCTATGCTTCGCTTTTGCCCAAGAAGAAAATGGCGGGCGTACTGACCCAAGTGGATTGCTTGAGCCATGGAACGCGTTTGCTGATCAAGACCAAGACGGGCCAAAGCAGTGCGCTGTTATTGCCGGAGACCGCGGCGATGCCGTTGCAGCTCACCTGCGGTGCGCAAAAAGTGACGCGCCGGGTAACGCTTACTTATACGGTGAACGCGGACGAGCTTCGCCACACGATTGGCGACATCACCGAATTCGCATGGCAATAGACGCCACGCTGCGTACTGCCACCGAAGCCGATGTTCCCGCTTTGGCGGAACTGGAAAAACTGGCGTTTGAAGTACCCAATTGGCCGGCGGATACGTTTCTGCGTTATAACTGCACAGTGGCAGAGGTAACAGGGAAAATGGCCGGCTTTCTGGTATCGCGGCAAATCTACGCAGGCGCCAACGACGCACTGCCCGAGCGGGAAATTCTAAATTTGGCCGTGGCCCCCGTTTACCGGCGCAGCGGATTAGCCACGCTTCTGATGCAGTTTGAATTGCGTCAGAGGGCGGTATTTTTGCTGGAAGTCCGCGAATCGAATGCAGCGGCGCTAGCGCTTTACCGGGGGCTCGGTTTCGCTGAAATTTCGCGGCGGCGCGATTATTATGACAACCCCCGGGAAACCGCCATTGTGATGCGGCGCAGAGCAATAGATTCAATCACTTAGTGGTCGCCCCGTAGCTATTTCCAAAATCGCATGGATTCAGCTATTGTCATGTCGCTGAAATAGTGATAGGTTTGGGGTGCGGATGGCCACTGGTGACCAGCCGCGAGTGAAAATGAATGCACTCAGTACCCACCGGGCCAGCTTCGACAACCAAACATACAGAACGACTCGGCGTGGTGACTCGCTTAAAGGAGAAACCCTGCATGGAGAATCATAACCAAGACGAAAGTTTCAAGGCGCATCTGCTCGCCACCAACGAGCAATTTCGGCAACTATCCGAGCAGCATGCGCAATTGAAGCACCAGATAGAGGAGATTGAGGCCAAGCCGCACGTTACGGGCGAGGACGAGCTTGAGGAGCAGCGCCTCAAAAAGCTCAAGCTGCATGTGAAAGATGAGATGAACGAGATTCTGGCGACCGCGCGACACGCCGTGGCTCACTAGCAGCCTGCTTTTTTCCGTCCTGTCCTTAGAAGTTTTTCTGTAAAAGAGGGAATCTGTTGAGACGGATTCCCTTCTTAGTTTGAAAAAGACTACAGTTCTGCATTAGCGAGGCGCTAGCTTTACCGAAATCATAGAAGCGACGCCCGCTCTGTAATGAAGTCTCCGCTGCAGCGTATCACGGGTTAGCGAATATGAGGTTTCACTACCAGCCGGCGTGAGCTTGGCTAAGATGCACTCTTTGTCATAGCACGCGAAAGTCAGACTGGGCTCGACCGATTTTCTCGATTCCTTACTTCCGAATTGGACTAAGGCAGAGTGTTTGCGGCCGTCCCCCAACTGGAAGACATCAGCCTGCAAAGTTGTCCGGCCAACGACATATTTTCCGGCGGGCATGACGAGACCACCGACGTTAAAACTGAACGGAATATCCGCTACTGTTTGTTGAGTTTGTGCGGTTAGGGAAGGCGCAAGTGCAGTGGCGATTCCCATTACCGTCAATAAACTGGTTAAGATGCGTTTCATTTTGAATCCTCCTTTAGGGTTCTTTCACCCTCACAGTGAGATTGGCTAATGAAGTGTTGCATCGTAGAATTCCCGCTACGACTTCTTATTACTTGGGTTTGGGTAAATCAACAGAAATGTTATGGACAACCAGAGTTTGTGCTGTCGCGCGATCAAGGTCGGCGACGGCCCTACCTAAATCCGCACGTGCACGGATTTCGCGGGAGCGCGCTGCGATCAAATCGGTTTGGCGCTGCAAGACTAGGAAGACAGAGGAAGTGCCTGCGAGAAATTGGCGTTGTTCGCTAGCGTACTGATCTTCTGCAAACTTGCGAGCAGCCTCGGATGCAGTGAGGCGCGCTTGGGCAGTGGCCAAGGATTGCAGAGTATTTCGCACATCGGCCTCTACGCTGAGTTCGACGGATTGAGATTGAGCAGCGAGGCGTTTGCCCTCCGCAATGCCAACCGCGACTTGCGCTAGCGCGGTGCGATTGCGGATGGGCAAAGACATCTGCACTCCGAGTTGGACGGTAGGAAAGATCCCTTGGTAAATATCATTCACAGACTGTCCGTAGCCGCCGGTCAGAATGCCAGGAATGGTGCCAGGAACAAGTCCAAATTGCTGCAAGATAGGGTTGGCGGCCGCGGGTGAGACGCTGCCGGCCAAACCCTGAACACTCAACTTGGCAACGGCGTTGATCTGGGGCTTGGCAGATTCACGATCCAAACGTACGTCAAGGCGGTTCACGTCTAGACTCACTTTGCTTTGGGCGATTTCAGGGCGGCTGTTGAGAGCTTCTTTTATTGCGTCAGCGAGGGGCGGCACCGCTACATCTGAATTGATAGCAGTGGATGGAACCAAAGCCAAGTTCCAAATAGAATCTTCTCTGGCAGCCGACATCAACGCTTTCAACGCATCTTCCGCGCGGGTCAGGCTTTCTTGCGCGGTAAAGACATTTTGTTCAAAAGTGGCGATTTGGGTCTGCGTTTGAATAACATCAACTGGCGCGAGTAAGCCTTGCTTGACTTGCCGGCGGTTGCCTGAATCTTGTTGTTCCGCCAAGCGCACTGCTTCTATCTGCACAGCTAGATTGCGATAAGCGAAATCCAACTCCCAGTACGCTTGGATGGCTTGAGTAACGGTTTCGATGACGCGCTGGCGGAGTTGTTCACTACTGAGCGAGAGATTCTTGCGGGCTACCTGGATCCGATAGCGATTCGCGTCAAAGGTCAATCCGCGCCACAGCGGCTGCGTGAGATTGAGATTAAGTGAAGTGGGGAACTGCGGATTTAAGGTAACAAAGGTACTGTCCGTAGATTGTCGGGAGGAGGAGAGATCGAGCGAGTAGGTTCCTCCTAGAATGGGAAAGTTCCCACTGATTTGCGGATCTCCAGTCAGTGCTCGCTGAGTCAGCTTGCCGTCGGCAGAACCGCCGAAGATGGAGGCGACCGGAGTGACACTCTTCAGGTGATAGCCATTGAAGCCAACTACCGGATCATAGTAGCCTTTGGCGCCGGTTATATTGTCGGCGGCTTCCTGAACGGCGAGATGAGAGATAGCAAGGTCGCGATCGTTCTCCAGAACTTTCTGAATGACTTGCTCGAGGGAGATCTGCGCTTCGCCTGCGATGCCGATGCGCGCAGGCACTTCGAGCGGCTTGCGGGCGGGAAGTTCTGGGGTTACTGGTTCGTTGGGTGCAACGGGCGGCGGTGGATTCTGGGCTGCTAAAGTCCCAATGCAAAGAAGAGTGACTGCAAGAAGTCTCAAGCAATCTCTCCCACTGGGGCTGACTTACGTGGTTGGAAGCGCTTTGTAAGATTACCCGTGACTTTTGTTAGGCGTTGCAGCAGCGGCAATTGCGATAGATCCTCAAATAATGAATAGAAAACAGGAACGGCCAGCAAGGTGAGAAGCAGACAAAGGGACTGACCGCCCACGACGAGGACGCCAATAGAACGGTTTGTGGCTGCGCCGGTGCCGCTGCTGATCACAAGCGGCAACATGCCTGCCACCAGAGCGATGGTTGTCATGAGAATGGGGCGCAGGCGGTCGCGGTTCGCTTGGATAATCGCCTCAGCGCGTGGTAAGCCAGCGGCACGAAGACCGTTGGTATGGTCAATCTGCAGAATGGCATTCTTCTTGACGATGCCAAAGAGCAGCAGCAGACCGAGCCCCGAAAAGATGTTAACGGTTTGGTGCGTAATCAAAAGCGCGACGATACCGAAGGGAATTGCAAGTGGGAGAGTCAACAGAATCGTGATGGGGTGAATGAATGATTCGAATTGCGCCGCCAGAACGATGTACATGAAGATAAACGTAAGAGAGAAAGCGAGGGCGAAGTAATAGCCGGTGCGGCCCAACTCTTTCGAAGCGCCTGCTAAGCCGGTTCGATAATCGGAATCCAGGCCGATCTCTTTCGACGCTTTATTGAGAGCGGCGATGATATCAGCCTGCGAACCGCCGGGAAGGACGTTGCAAGTGAGTGTGACCTGGCGCTGGCGGGCGATGCGGTTGACGGACGAAGGGCCAGTGCCGGGGCGCATGTGAACTACTTCATCCAAGCCCACAAAACCGTGTTTGTTGCTGGAGGGCACAGTCATCTTGCTCAGACCGTCAATACTGCCGCGGAATTGCTCTTGTGCGCGCACGCGAACGTCGTACTGATCGTCACCTGAGTTAAAGGTTGAAGCAACTTGGCCGGCGACGAGCGTGTTCAGCGCCTGCTCGATATCCATGACTGAGACGCCGAGATCTGCCGCGCGCGGTCGATCGATATCGAGACTGACTTCCGGTTTGCCGCTGCGCAGGGTTGAATCGGCGTCGGTGACGTTGGGAATTTGTTTCATCTTAGCGAGCAAAGCATCCGAGTAAGTGGCGAGCTTTTCGAGATCCGGGCCTTCGATGAAATATTGAACTTCCGCATTGCTCTGGTTGCCGCCCACGGCACTAATGAGTTCCACACTCGTGTGTACGTTCGGCCCCGCGCCCCTAAGGAGAGCGCGTGTCCGCTGCATGAGATCTTGCTGCGAGAGGCTGCGCTGCTCCGTGTCGGTGAGCTTTACATAAACCGTGGCGTTGTTGACTGAAGCGTCCGCGCCGCCGCCATCTGTCATGAGAGTACTCTCTACGCCGGGCAGGGCGCGAATCTGTTGAGAGATACCTTCGGCCACTTGGGTAGTGGCAGCCAGCGATGTGCCTTCCGGCGTGCGAATCAAGACGTTGTATTGTGATTGATCATCAGCAGGCAAGAAATTCTTGCCGACCAACATAAACAAGGGAACGATGCTGAGCACCGTCAGCGCGCTAGCGCCAATGATGACTTTGCGATGGGCCATTGACCAAACGAGCATCCGTGTGTAGTACGTGTCAAGCCATTTAAAGAAGCCGCTTTCTTTTGAAGCGTGTCCGCCCGCGCTCGCTTGCGGCGCCTTGACGAAACGCGAGCACAGCATCGGCGTAAGGGTGAATGAAACTAGTAGCGAGACAGCGATGGCAAAGCCCGAAGTGAAGCCGAACGAGCTCATGAAACGGCCTACGATGCCGCCCATAAATCCGACTGGCAGAAAGACAGCAAGCAAAGAAAGCGTGGTGGCCATAACAGCCAGGCCGATCTCGCGCGTACCTTCGATGGCGGCCTGAAACGGCGGCATGCCTTTTTCTTCGATAAATCGATAGATGTTCTCAAGCACGATGATGGCATCGTCAATCACAATGCCGACCATCAAAGTG
>Ga0302319_10017266_pt1 | contig 13233 bp, 14 predicted proteins | sample Bog_T0_2_FD_203319 | JGI IMG/M metagenome (GOLD analysis project Ga0302319, IMG submission 203319) | Peat permafrost microbial communities from Stordalen Mire near Abisko, Sweden - Bog_T0_2 | ecosystem: Environmental > Terrestrial > Soil > Wetlands > Peat | place: Sweden: Abisko, Stordalen Mire...
TGACCGCGGCCATTCCGACATAGTGCATAACCGGGATGGCGAGGCCCATGATGATTGCGGAGATGGTCTTGCGCCAGCTCAACGAAGCGGACTGTTCGCGAACGGAGAATGTAAGGAGCAACGCAACAAACGAAATAACTATCGCCAGAACGACGGAGAGAATCACGAGGGCCGGGTTGTAATGGCACATGGCAGGAAGGCGCATCGCCTCCATTCCGATGTAGTGCATTGCGGCAATTCCTGAACCCATGAAGACACTGCCAACGCCGGCGGTGAACAGGTTCATGGTCTTGCGGCTGACAATGAAAAGCGCAAGTCCTGAGGCTGCAATCGCAGCGATTACAGACAGGGCAACGGTTGGCCAGTCATAGAGAACTGGCACGGGAAGGCGAAAGGCCTCCATCCCGATGTAGTGCATGGACCAGATGCCGAAGCCAAGTGCAAATGCTCCTCCAGTAAGCCACACTCCACGCGCAAAGCCGCGAGACGCCGTAACGCGACCGGCAAGATCGAGAGCGGCGTAGGCTGCCAGCAATGCGATGACAACAGATATGAAGACCAGGCGATAGTCGTAAGTGCCAGTCAGAGCGACTGCTTGGTCCATGTTTACCCCATTCCGAGGGCAATACGCATTACCTCGGTGACACTCTATCGGTTACGAAGGTGGATTTATTGAGGCTCAAAGAGACAGAAAGGCGACAATGCAGCCCCGATGGTCCGGATTGGGATGGTTCAGGGCGCTGGTGGATACGAGTGAATCGGAAGCGGAACGCAATTGCAATTCGCTCCCTGCACTGTCGCCCCCATTAGCGGGGGTGTAAGGATGCTGTGATTCAGAAGGAATCGATAGGTGGTCTACCCGCCCGCTTTCACCGTCTCTTGTAGGAGGAAGGTTCCAGATTCAGCAGGGGAGGCGGTCAAGGTACGGCTTTTTTGCCGGGAAATCGTTCTATGTCGCTGATGGATTGGGATTTGACTGTGGAGTTTCAGTGTGCGTTTGCGACGTTTTGCTGCGCTTTCTGCGATGGCAGTGCGGAGTGGGCTACCTGGAATGGCGAGATAGCCAGGACTGCGGGCTTCCCATGCAACAGAGGGCTTCTTCCCATTTGCGAGTGATTCCTTGATGGATTCGGATTTGAGCGACTAGAAGCCAATGTGGAATCGCCAGTTGAGCTGCTCAAGCGGAGCGTTTCGATTGCAGCATCAGCTTTCTCTTCTGGATGACTGAATCGCGCCGGGCATCCAACTGGGAGGGGCGAAGGGGAATGTCACGGTCTGAGTACGAACCCCGCTCGCATTGCAAGATTGGTAATGGACTTGGTGCTCTCCGAGGGGAAACGGGTGCATCGGACTTATGAGCCTGCGCTGACTCAGAATCTTGAGTCTGCGATGATTCAGACTCAAGCGCCTGCTCCCGACGCATCTGAATCATTCTTATGCTTCCCACAATGGACAAAGCGGCCACTACAACCACGTAAGAATTAGGGTAGTCATCCATCATCTGGGCAGCAGTGCCGAGCATTGCTCTTAATGTGGTTATCATCGATTGGCTCCAGGGTGCGATTGAATACAGTCCTTGAGGCAATCGGCGTGCCAATCCTATAAAGTGCCGTTTCTATGGATATTTAGCTTCGTTACGTTGCGAATTCATTGGACTATTAAGAATTCGTGAGGGATGGTCGTCATTTTCCAATGCAGAAACAAGAGAACTGACTGAGCCGGGCGGCCAGTATTAGAGATGGGACTAGACACGTTCAGGACATTGGAGGAATCTTTGGGCTGCGCTCATTCGCTCGCTTTTTTTGAGGAGGCGGGCGGGGTTGGCTTGGCGGATCTACGTTTTACAAACGCGCGATTGACGCGGCTCCTGAGAAAGCCTTCGTCATCGAGCCCCGTGAAGCCCATTCTCACCTCTAATTCGCAGCCTTTTGGCCGAGCTTTCACGTAGGCGGTGTGCGTTGCTGGAAAAGATGAACCGATGACGATGAAGTAAGCTTTCATCCGAATGTTATCGGACGAAAGGATTGTGTAGTTGCGCTCGTTCCCGAGCGTGTCGGTCACTGCGCTCCAAAGATCGCTGCAGGGCAGTGGATAGGGTTTGGCAAAGGCGGTAGTTGCCAGAACAAGCAGAAAAATTGAGACTAGAGATCGCGCCAAAGAAAGCCTCGTTCCACGGTTGCGCCTCGCAAAAAGCGCAGGAAAAGGATGCTGATGCATTATCGGTAATTCGCACCCAACTATATATCGTTTGACCTATGATCGGCTTGCTGGAGAACTGCCGATAAAACATATGAATAGGTTCGGGATACTCATTGCATTTGCTCGAACCGAGATTGAGATGGGCGGACGGGATTGGTCTTCGACCCTTACGACGAACGGCGTTGTCACGGATGGGGCATCAGAGTTGCAGCATTCTCAAAGGATTGAATGATCCGGATCACCCGTCCCACTGCAACATTTTGCCTCTCAGATGGGTGTTGCGGTCGATTTTGACGTTGCGGTGAGGGTCCGTTTATAGTCCTGTTCCATGAGCAATCTGTTTGTTGCTGTGGAAGCGCTGACGTATGCGCGGCAGGTCATTCCGCCGAAGACTTCGGACAATAAGAAGTTTCTCTCTACGGTGAACTTTGACGATCTTTCCGTGCCGAAAGAGGTCCGCGAGAAGGCGTGGGAGGCCAAGACGGAGCACTCGTTCAAGCAGCAGCACCTGAACAGCCTGCGTTCGAATAAGTTCAATCCCCAGGCCGGCGATCACAGCATGGAGAAATGCCAGAAATACGGCGATGCCTGCATTGGACGAGGCATCGGGAATTGCCTTGAATACAGCTGCGTGGTGGCCAAGTTTCTGAAGAAAAAGAAAGTGGTTTTCGACCTGATTAGTTTTGAAGGCGGCGACCACGTTTTTGTAGCCATCGGGCAGCCCAGCCCCGGGGATGGGCGGTATCCAACGGACTTTGCGGCGTGGGATGCCGAGGCTGCGATTTGCGATGCGTGGGCCGACATTGGATGCCTTGCGTCGCAGTTTCCGGCCCGCTGGAGAGCGCGCATGAACAATTGGGAGAATATACGTCTGCAGCTGGCGCAGGTGGGTGGCGGCTTTATCTCTCCTACCAATGCGTATTGGTACGATGCGGTGGATAACGGCAAACTGTCGTTTACTTATTCCGGGTAGGGTGAGCTGGCATTGGTGGTATCCCAGCGTTGGAGTGTGTTTGGACGATAGCAAAGGCTGGGCTGCCCGTCATACGCGCGAAAGGATGAAGATGCACAAGTCTCTGACTCTACAGGCATTGCTATTTGCTCTCGTTTTGCCAATAAACGCACAAACCACGCCTCAAAATCCCCGCGCGGAGATTGAAGCATTCAATCGCAGGTTCGAGGATGCTACCAGGCGAATGGACAATGCAGCTACAGTGTCGCTGTGGGCCGACGATGGCATCAGCCTGTTGCCTTCTACTGAGCCCATAGTAGGGAAGGCAGCAATTTCCGCTTTTATGGACAGCGTCACCTCACAAATCAAAGGCGCGAAGATGGAGAAGTTTGAGATGGAATGTTTCGCGACAGTAGTATCTGGTGACATAGCGTCCGAGTGGTGCAATGAACATCAAGTGGTACAGCTACCGGGAGGCAAGCCTCCATTTGACGGCCGAGGCAGGATGCTTCTCGTTTTGAGAAAGGGTGCTGACGGCAGATGGCTGTTGCTGCGTGAGATGTGGAATCAGGCGAAGGTGGAGTGATTACTGCGGGTAGCCCAAGTCTTACTGCTCCGCACAAGTGGGAGCGCGAAAGCGTGATGGATGGCATGGAACTGAACAAGGCGAGGCGCAGCGGGACCCGGTGTGAGCCTTTTCGAAAATTCTCTCCGTGCTGCGCACGAATTGGGATGGGGACGGGCGGGCATTTGTGATCTCCCACCCATGACAGCAAAGGACGCTGTCAAGGATGGGGCACCCAGAGTTGTGGTATGTCCGGATGAAAACAAAGGCTGGGCCATCCGCCTAACGGACAGAGGGGTCCAGAGGTTGAGCGAAGCTGGCTGGGTCGAGCTTGACGTCTCCGTTGACGAAAGCCGTAATCTCAGTGCCCTTTGAGAAGACGGTGTTGTCGCCATGCATGAGCAGCAAGAACGGAGCGGCCACCATGGGAGCCGAGGCCATTAAAGCAATCATGTCACCAGTGCGGTTTTCGCCTTTGGAACGGTTGAAGGCGCGCACTGCTACCTTAGCCCCATTCTGTAGCTTGATGTCGCCGATGGTGAACGAAACTCGGCCTGCGCGTCCCATGGTCTTGCTGGAGGATGCGTCGGTAACGGCGCCGGAGACAACGGTTCCGCGGCGGAGCACCCGGATGCCGCCGACAATCACATCATTGACAACTTGAAACTGGATTGGGTCCTCGGTTTTGGCAGTGTGCGAGTCGAGCTTGGCCATCAGCTCAAGCTTGATGGGGACGCCATCGTGCAGAATGGGAGGGCTCTGATCCTGCTGGGCTAGCGCCGTTGCGGGAGCCGTGGAAGGGGGAGGAGGCGCCGAAGGGCTCGGAACGGATTGCGAAAAGAGGGCGCCGGGCAGGCAGAGTGTTATGACGAAGGAGACTGGCAGACGGGAGACATTCATTCTCGAGTGGTTACGCATGGTGAGTCTCTCTGAAGTGGGCTGCATACTACGCGGGTTACTGGACCGGGGCGGAGCTCAGTTTGACGAGCGCTGGAGCGGCCGCGATCTTCTGCGCCGATTGTTCCGCCATGTCCTGAGTCGAATCTTCGATGATGTGCTTCAGATTGTTCTTGTAAGTGAAGGCATTTCCGATGTGACGTTTCCCGGTGCCCTGCACTGTGTCGAGCATCAGGACTTTCCCATCGTGATCGCGCACCGTCCACTCCACGAGGATGACCAGTTCGCGGGTGGAGAAGGCGAATGCTTTTTCCGTGCCGCCGACCTCGGAGAACCGGGGTTGGAGAACGATCTGTGCATCGGTAGCCTTGGAGGCATCATCGACGCGGGTCAACTTGGTGAATATCTTGCTCAGCGCAGGTTCAAGCTGGGCGCAGGCAGCCTTGCCAACCTCGAACTTCTCGTTGTGCTTCTTGTCGATTGTGGCGCAGAATTCGGGGGTCAGGACAAGGCCGGCAGTCAGGTTGAGTGGCTTGGGCGCGGAAGTCTTGTCCTGCGCGCGAGCCGAACGGGACAGGCCAAGCACAGAGGCAACAACAATGAGGACAAGGACGAGATGTCTGCCTAGAGCTTGCATGGAGCTTCCTTTCTAGAATTCGAGATTCAAGACGGTGGTTTCGCCGGTTTGGAGTCCAGTGATGGGGATTTGGAGACGGATTTTTGCACGCTGCTGGCTCCTGGGAACGGGAATGTAGACGAAACCCGAGACCGACATTTGGGGAGCAAGCGTCTTGCTTCGAATCTGTTTCTTCATCATGTTTTCGCGTTGGTCGGTAATGTCGCGCATTTGTCCCAGGTCGATGAGGCCTCCCGAGCCGAGCTTGGAGGCAATGGAGCGGTTTTGCTTGCCTGAGAGGTCGGCGGGGTCAGCGAGCCCGATGGCAGATTTGTCGAAAATGATGGAGTCAGTGGCGGACGTATTCTGTACGACGACGAAAACAGGGAGGATGCCCTTCTCCGTCAGGTGGGCATTGAAGTATGTCTTCTGAAGGCCGGATTCGTCGAAGGGTTCGATGCCGACGATTGCATTTGCTTCCGCAGCCTTGATGGAGTAATCGCTGGCGGGCTTGGCGGGATAGTCAGGCAATTGGCGGGAGGCGAAGGCGGGTGCAAGGATGAAGAGCAAGCATGCGCAAACCGGGGTGAGGCGTTTGGAAGTCATGTACGAGAGGTTCTCCAAATTCCGCACGGACTGCACACCGGCTAGAATTCACAAATTCCAAAGGAGGGACCGTTGAATGCAGTAGTTACCCGCATCTCCCGATGTGCCGGCTTCCAGTCTGGAGGACAGACGGGTAGGAAACGAAGGCACAAACAACGCCGTGGCCCAGCTACCTAGGGAAGGTAACCAGAGTTGCGCACGGAATACTCGCTGCCGGAAAACCTCGAGCATTGTAGCACGCGAGGGCTCATGGTTCAACTTTTGCTCTCTTCCGTGACTTTGCAAGCTTTCGATTCGCGTTCCTCACCTTATATGACCAAGCTGTGGGAGTAATTCCTTTAGTGGACAATCTCCGCAGCTGCGGCGCGTTTGGCTGGGCGCTTCATCAGGAATGGCAGTGGGATCAGACAGCCGGTTAGCGCGACTAATATCCAGATTACGTCTACGTAGGCCAGTGTTCTGGCCTGGGACTGGATCATGCCGTAGATCTGTGCGCCGGCGTGGAGGGTGCTGTCTGGTCCGTGCCAGCCGTTGTGGGTCCACATGCCGGCCATGCCGGATTTCATGCGTTCGAAGGGGCCGTTGCCGTCTACGGTGTGGCGGATGAGCATGGCCTGATGGCGCTGGCTGAAGCGGGCTAGAAGGGTCGTGACGAAGCTGATGCCGACGCTGCCGCCGAGGTTGCGGCTGAGCGAGGTGAGTCCTGAGACTTCGTTGTTCTTTTCCTGCGGCACTCCGGCGTAGCAGAGGGTGTTGATGGGGATGAAGAGGAAGGGCAGTCCGATGGCGATGACGGCGCGCCAGCTTACGGCGAGGCCGAAGTTGATTTGCTGGTTGATGTTGGTCATGCGCAGGAGGCCGTAGGTCGTGATGATGAATCCGGCGGCGACGACTTTGCGCGGGTCGAAGCGGGGCGCGAGCGCTCCGGCGACGGGGAAGAGGACCATGAGCACGAGGCCGCCGGCGGAGATGGCCATTCCGGCCTGGCGGGCGGAGTACCCCATGACTTCCTGGAGGTATTGCGGGATGAGGACGGTGGTGGAGTAGAGGGACGCTCCGACCATGAACATGACGAGCTGGGTCATGGCGATGTTGCGGCGCTTGAAGAGGCGCAGGTCGACGATGGGGTGGAAGACCGATAGTTCGCGCCAGAGGAAGACGGCGAAGGCGATGACGGCGAGGATGGCGGCGGTGACGATGAAGCTCGAGCTGAACCAGTCGTCTTCCTGGCCCTTGTCGAGCATGATCTGGAGGGCGCCGATGAAAACGACGAGGAGGCCGAGTCCCCAGTAGTCGATACCTTCGCGGCGCTTGCGGACCTCTGCCATGTAGGGCGGGTCTTCGACGAGGCGCTGAGTGAGGATGAGCGAGAGGATTCCGACGGGGATATTGAGAAAGAAGAGCCAGCGCCAGCTTGCGTTGTCGACGATCCAGCCACCGACGGTCGGGCCGAGCGCGGGAGCGAGGACGACGGCCATTCCGTAGACGGCGAAGGCCATGGACCGCTTTTCGGGCGGGAAGGTGTCGGCGAGGATGGCCTGTTCGCTGGGCTGGAGGCCTCCACCGGCGAGTCCCTGGACGACGCGGAGGAATACGAGCAGGGGCAGGGTTGGGGCGAGTCCGCAGAGGAGCGAGGCGAGGGTGAAGAGGAAGACGCAGCTCATGTAGAAGCGCTTGCGGCCGATGCGGTTGGCGATCCAGCCGCTGATAGGGAGGACGATGGCGTTGGCAACGAGGTAGCTGGTGAGCACCCAGGTGGCTTCGCTGATGCTGGCGCCGAGGGAGCCGGCCATGTGGGGCATGGCCACGTTCACGATGGAGGTGTCGAGCGCCTCCATGAATGTGGCGAGGGTGACAGTGATGGCGATGACCCAGGGATTCGCCTTGGGCCGCCATGTATCGTGAAAAGAAGGTGCTGCTGCCGCCAGGAGTATTGCCTCGTTGCGTTAAGAAATAGGAAGGGTGACGAGGTCAGGTTATCAGCTTTGGGGCGTGGTCGAGGGGTTCGGTTGGAAGGAGTGAGGTGTTGAAGGAAGGCGGATTGTTGCTTGGCGTGGATACCTGCGGAGCTACGGGATCCATTGCGCTCGGGCGTTTGTGCGGGGATGGCCAGGTGGACCTGGTGGCCGAGCAGTGGATTCCGGGTGGGGAGCTGTCTGTACTGCTGGTGCAGGGGATTGTCGATTTGCTGGCTGCGGGCGAGGTTGGGCTGGGCGACCTGGATGGGATTGTGGCCGTAGCGGGGCCAGGGAGTTTTACGGGGATTCGGATTGGGCTGGCGGCGGTGAAGGCGCTTGCTGAGTCGACGGGGCTGCCGGTGGTTACGGTTTCAAGGCTGATGCTGCTGGCGGAGGCGGGTGAGGCTCCATGCGCGGTGCTGGATGCGCACCGGGGGCAGTTTTATTGCAGGATGTATGGGGATGGCGTGGCTGCGCGGGAGATGCTGCTGACGGCGGGCGAGATCAATTCGATGGGCGGATTGACCGGACGGGTGGCGGTTTGCGAGGAGACGGTGGCGCAACTGCTGGAGGAGCTTTTCGGCGAGCCGGAGATTGTTCGCGTGGCGGCGCCCACGGCGGGTGTGGCAATTACGCATTCGCTGGCGAAGTGGCGGGCTGGGGAGTTGGTGGATGTGTCGGCGCTGGATGGGTATTATCTGCGCGGGGCGGATGCGAAGGTTAGTGCGAGGCTCGGTTAGTCGGTGACATTTTCTCAGGAATCGGTTCGCATTCGGGCCATGGTCGAGGGCGATGTGGACCGAGTGGTCAGGATTGCGGCGTCTCTGGAGACGGCTCCCAAGTGGGCGCGAGCCGCATATCTTGCGGCGATTGAAGCTGATGAGATTCCGCGACGGATCGCCCTTGTGGCTGAGATTGCGGATGAGTTGGTGGGGTTTGTGGTGGCGTGTGTTCTTGCTCCCCAGGCTGAGCTGGAATCGATTGCGGTTGCAAGCGAGGCTCAGAGGCGGGGAATTGGAAGGGCCTTGTTAGCGGCTTTGATCGGCGAGTTAAAGGGGGTCGGCGTGGGCGAGCTGGATCTGGAAGTCAGGGAGTCGAACCTGGGTGCAGCGATCCTATATGCAGGTTCCGGGTTCTGCGAGGTTGGAAGGCGGCGCGGGTATTATCGCGATCCTGAGGAGGACGCAGTTCTGTTCAGGCTGATTTTGCAGGCGCTCCCGATTTCGAATTAAGACTTATCTTATTCATGGTCTTAGGTTTGTTGAGATTGCGACCGGAATATCCACACTTTGGTGCAATTAATTGTCGCGGGAGCCTTGCCGCTCGTTATTCATCGGGCGTATACATAAGTGTTCCACTCAATACGAGGTGCCCTATGGTTGAATTACTCGAATCGCAAGTAAGCGCAGAGATACAGCGCCTAATGACCGAGCATCAGCGGTATTCTCTGCGCCTTAACGAGTTACTCACGAAGCCATATCTTTCCTCTGAAGAACAGTTGGAAGAAGTTCGGCTGAAGAAGCTGAAGCTTCATGCCAAGGATCTCATTACTGCGATCGAGCATCGCGCGGCGGTCACGGCCACTGCATAAGCGGCTCCGAAGGCTGGAGTCGCGCAGCATACGGGCGACTCTGGTCTGAAAACTGGAACAAGTTGGCAGGCGTGAGCCCTGGAAACCTGCTTCGTGGTTCTTACGCTCGTATAATCGTCGAAGTCATGGTTAGAGACGGTTATTTCTATGGTGTGGGACTGCTGGCTGCGGCTGGGCTCCTTTTGTGGCTGACAGGCTGGCCTTTTGCGCTGGTCGCAGGGTTGCTGGCGGCCTTTTTTCTTTGGTTTTTTCGAGATCCCGAACGAACGATTCCGACGGGACCGGGGCTAATTGTCTCTCCGGGAGACGGGCTGGTGACGGAGACGATCCGGTTGGAGACTCCGGATGGCCCGCGGCAGAGGATCAGCATTTTTCTGAGCGTGTTTGATGTCCATGTGAACCGTTCTCCGATTGGAGGTACGATCTCGGCGGTGCGCTATCAGAAAGGTAAGTATCTGAACGCAATGAATCCCGCCTCGGCCGACCAGAATGAGCAAAATATAGTCACTGTGCGGGGAGACGGAGTCGAGGTAGTCTTCAAGCAGATTGCCGGATTGCTGGCGCGCAGGATTGTTTTTGTGCCTGCGGTGGGATCCGCCATCGGGCGCGGCGAACGAGTTGGGCTGATCAAGTTCGGCTCGCGTGTGGATGTCGTCGTTCCTGCGGAGGCTGTGCTGCGCGTGAAGCCGGGTGTCCGAGTCAAGGGCGGAGCTTCGATATTGGCTGCCATGCCGGTCGCGGGCGAGGTTCGATCGTGAATTCGCCGTTTGCGGGCCGAAACGGGGCTGCCGGCCGGGCAGGTCGCGCTGCCAGGGTGCGACGCGGGATGTTCCTTTTGCCGTCGCTTTTCACCGCGGGAAGTATTGGCGCGGGTTATTTTGCCATCACGCAGACGATTGATTCGCTGACCGCGCCGGGCAACGGCGGCGGCGCAAATCACCTGGATTGGGCAGCGATCGCGATTTGCTTTGCAATTCCATTTGATGCTCTCGATGGCCGCATTGCCCGGATGACCAACACGACGAGCGATTTTGGCAAGGAACTGGACTCGCTGGCGGACGCGATCACATTCGGCGTCGCGCCGTGTCTGTTGGCGTGGGTGTGGGGATTTCATTCGCTGCCGGAAGCGATGAATCCGCAACTGCGTCAGACGATACTTCAGATCGGGTCGTTTGTATGCTTCCTGTATCTGCTTTGCGGTGCATCACGACTGGCGCGCTTCAATATCAGCCATGACCTGCAGCCGCAAAATCCTGGGAGGATGGACCGGAAGTATTTTGTGGGGATGCCGATTCCGGCGGCGGCGGGCATGATCGCGTCTACGGTTCACTTTTGCTACGGGTTTGCGATCCCGTTCTGGTGGCTGTCAGTGCTGTGGATCGGCCTTGTGGGATTGCTTGGGTTCCTGATGGTGAGTACTTGGCGATTCTGGTCGGGCAAAGAGATCAATTTTGGCCGGAGACAGCCTTTTCAACTCTTGATGGTGCTGGCGATTGTAGTGTTCGTGCTGATCCGGTTCTCGAGTGGAGCGCTGTTTTTTGTGGCGCTGGTTTATATGTTTTCGGGAATCTGGGCGCGCGCGGCATATTCTTGGTCGCGGCGAAGGCGGCAAATGCCGCAAGGTGATGCGAATGGCAGAACGGCCCCCGCGTTTACCACAGAGTATGAGCAACAAGATGCGGAGACCACCGCCGCTGAACAGGAATATGCGAGGTTGCATTCTCACTCGCTCAGAGATGATGAGAATATTGCAGAGGCTGGGCAGAACCTGAGACGGGATTCGAGACAGGATACGAGGCCGGATGGCTACTGATTACAGGATTGCACTGGTCGGAGCTTCGTCGCTTCTGGCCAAGGAACTGAAGGAATGTCTGACCGAGTCGCCGCTGGCCGGGGCGAGTTTTGTGCTGCTGGATATTGAGGAAGCACAGGGGCAGCTGGAGCAGGTGGGGGACGAGGTCACTGTGGTCCAGGTGATCGGCGAGCACTCCTTTGAAGAGATGGACTTCACCTTCTTTGCGGGCAGCGAAGAGATGACGCGGAAGTACTGGCGCAATGCACTGGCTGCGGGATCGACTGTGTTGGATCTGACAGGTGCGCTGGATGAAGAGCCGGGTGTGCTGGTGCGCGCTCCGTGGATCAACTCCGGAGATGCTTCGCCGGATTTGTTAACGAAGGCTGTGGTTCCGGCGAATGCCGCGGCGCTTGCGTTGGCGCTGATGCTGGACCGGCTGCAGGAGATTGCGGAGATTCGTTTTGCTGCGGCGACGGTACTTCAGCCTGCCTCGGAATATGGCAAGGAAGGGCTGGATGAACTGCATCAGCAGACGGTCAGTTTACTGAGTTTCCAGAACATGCCGCGCGCTGTGTTTGACACGCAGGTGGCATACAATACGCTCTCCAGCTTTGGAGAGAGCGCCGCGGCCAATCTGTCTCGGTCAGAGGATCGCATTCGCCGTCACTATGCTCTGCTGGCTGGAGACCGGCTGCCGAAGCTGCGCCTACAGGTATTGCATGCGCCGGTCTTCCACGGGCATACGTTTTCGATCTGCATTGAACTCGATCGCGCGGTGCCGTTGTCGATTATTGAAGACGCGCTTGGTGGAGAGCATCTGGACCTGGTGTTGGAGGAGACGGATTCGCCGTCGAATCTGGCGGCGGCGGGACAGAACGATGTGCTGGTGTGGCTGAAGCCGGAGCCTCCGGTAGACCGGCTGAGCGGGGAGACGAGCCAGTTCTGGCTGTGGGCAGCTAGCGATAATCTACGCATGACGGCACAAAATGCGGTGGAATGTGCGCTGGATATGCGGCGGCTTCGGCCGCATGGGCAGGTGCAGTAAGTGCCTTGTACGTTGGTCTCGAGGAAGAGATCCCAGGTGTCAAAATCGAGACCTGGGGCACACTGTTCATCTTCTGTGCGCTATCACTGATGGTTCTCGAAGTGTTTGAGCCACGCTTGTTCGATGTAGGCGTCGGTCATTCCAGCTATGTAGTCGGCGACGGTGCGTGCCACTCCTTCTTCTGCGATTCGAGCCTGGTGATCGAAAGGAAGCAATTGCGGTTCCTGCGTCCAGGCTTCGTAAAGCGATTTCACGATATGATCGGCGCGTTCATGCTCGGCTTCGAGGGCTGGCGACTGGTATAGCCAGGCATACAGGTATTTCTTGGCCTGGGCGCGTTGTTCTTCCATCTCGTTACTCAGGCAAGCGATGCGATGTGGCGCGCGTCTTACATCATCGAGGCTCTGAATGCCTAGACGGTGTGCCTGTATTACGACTTCCTTCATCAGATCCGTGACCAGTGTGTTGAGCATCTGCTTCAGAGCTTCGTTGGAGAGCAGATGGGATTCGGCGGCTGGATACTCGCGTATTGCTGAGTCGTAGAAGCCCGCGAAGAGGGGGACGTGATGCCGCACGTGGTCGAGGTCGAGAATGCCTGCGCCCAGGCCGTCTTCGAAGTCGGCGCTCAGGTAGGCTATTTCATCGGCAAGGTCGATGAGCTGGGCTTCGAGTGGAGGGAACTGTCCCAGGAAGTATTCAGCGAGTTCCGGGTAGCGCTCAGCAGGATAATCCCGGGAGTGTTTGATGATGCCCTCTCGGACGCCGAGGGTGAGGTTGAGTCCACGAAAGGCCGCATAGCGTTCTTCAAAGCTGGTGACGATGCGAAGGGCATGAAGATTGTGATCGAAAGTCAGATGATGGGCACGGAGAGCCTGGTCGAGAGCTTGCTCCCCGGCATGCCCGAATGGCGGATGACCGATGTCGTGGACGAGCGCGAGAGCCTCTGCGAGAGGCGCATTGAGGCCGAGTGTGCCGGCTGTGGTGCGGGCGATTTGAGCAACTTCCAGGG
>Ga0302319_10017269_pt1 | contig 13231 bp, 9 predicted proteins | sample Bog_T0_2_FD_203319 | JGI IMG/M metagenome (GOLD analysis project Ga0302319, IMG submission 203319) | Peat permafrost microbial communities from Stordalen Mire near Abisko, Sweden - Bog_T0_2 | ecosystem: Environmental > Terrestrial > Soil > Wetlands > Peat | place: Sweden: Abisko, Stordalen Mire...
GGCGAGTATCCTATCCCAACTTTGCTCTGGCTCCGCGCTCCTCGCCGGGAAACGCCGTGAACCCTTCAGCCTGAATTAGCGTGATTCGAAACGGGGTGATCAGTGTGAACCGTTACACCGTTAGAAGCAGACTGCCCCAGATGCGGCCAGTATTCGCTTTCGTTGCATGTTTCGTTTGCCGAAATAGGCTTGTCTCGCCTCTTCCAGCGTCATCGTAATCAAAACTGCGCGATTGCAGAATTGTTCTCATGTGATCGTTTTCCTTTTTCATGGTTACCAATCGGGAAGTTTTTTCCCTGACAAACTCGACTCACTGCATTCGGCTGTCTACCCATTGATGGATTTCTAAGCCGGTTTTGTTGCACTCGCTAGCGATTCGAGCCGGCTTTACAGCACTAATCCGACAAACGCAGCAATTATTGGCAATACGTAACTTTTCGCCCCGCTTAGAACGAACACGTTCAAAGGATTCGTTTTTGAGGTTGGGCCACAAATGCAAAACATTCTTTCGTATAGCGAGCCGATCCGCACCGAGCCTTCCGCAGACACACGGGATCGCGCGCGATCGGATCAGCCAACGAGCACCCGCTTCGGCTGGAAAACTTTCGAGTTAGAGCATCATCGTCTGCGTCAAGCAGGTGAGCTGATCGAGACGGCTCCGGGATATCGGGTGTGCTTGATCCTCAGTGGCCCGGTGTCTGTCACTTGGAAGACAGGTGGGCGTAGCGATTGCCATAGGCTGGGACAACACGACCTAAGCATGGCCTCGTATGGTGATTTTCGAACGCTTTCTTGGGATGCACCATTCGACTTGATGCATCTGGATATTTCTCCCAAGGTAATGGCGGAGTTGAGCGAAGAAAGGGGAGACGCAAAGCCGGTGGAACTGATTAGCCATCGTGGCGTTCGCGACTCAAACATCGCGAACATTATGCAAATGCTCAGAAAGGAATCAGAGGCGAGCCACTGTTATGGTTCCATTTTCGGGGAACAATTGTGCTTCGCGCTGGCGGGTTATCTGTTTGAACGCTACTGCGTCGCCCAGCCGAAGAAGACAGCTAACGCGAGCCGGCTTCCCGGCAGAGTGCTCAATAGCGTTCTAGGCCATGTCGAAGAGCGCATTTCGGAATCCATCACGCTAGAAGATCTCGCCAAGCACGTTAAAATGAGCCGCTTCTATTTCGCACGGTTATTCCGTAACTCGTTGGGGCAAAGTCCGGGTCAGTACATCCTCGACCGTCGGATGGATCGCGCCAAATCCCTTCTAACAAGCGCGCATGTGAATGTGAAAGATGTTGCGCGCCTTTGCGGGTTTGCCGGTCAAAGTCATTTCGCAACGGCCTTCCGCCTTCGCAATGGGGTCACTCCGTCACAGTACCGAAGGATGGTACGGTAGAACGCCAACAATCCCGCAGTTTGGGCAACTCTTGGCGGCCCATTCGCGCGACTAGGGGTTGCCTATCATTGGAACCAAAACGTACGCTAAAGCGCCGACGCTTCCCAAATACTGGTCGGCCGACCTGGAATTTCGGAGCGGCCGCAACTGCCTTTTGAGAACCGATTCCGTTAAGGTGAACTGGTATCGTCCAAGTACATTGAAATGTGCATTGCCTAGGGGCGAGAGCCGCGCCGTATCATCAGGCTCGACCTCTACATTGTTAGATCGCAGATGATCCAGTGCCGCATGGCTCTTCGGCTCCTCCAATTTGTCGAGTCCCGTCAGCGAAAGCTTTTCTTTCCCACTTACGTGCTCAATCTGAACGTCTGGATTCTCAGGTAGATGTTGAGCCCTCGAACATAGTCTTCATCAAGTTGGTTAGCCAAGACCTCCAACTCTGGCTCGACTGTCGCCGAAAGATCGAGTGTTCGGCAAACGTGCGGCCGAAGAGCTTCCCATCCAGCACCCTGAAGTAATTTCGCTCTTGGATCTGACCATCGCTCGCTGGGGCTGACAAAGATGTCACGGCGGCCCAATCGATCCTGCAGCTTTTCGAGCGCACAAAACGAGTAAAAGCGACGATCAACCTTACCGTCTGGTTGGACTACTAGCTTTGCCAGGCTCGGTTCAGCAGATCTAGAGGGGCGTCATCCATTGCTGGATGCGAGCTGCCTTCAATGTCCTTCAAGAACTCAATCGCCCTCAGTGTCGGTTGAGCGGAGCGAGTCAGAGCCGGATTAGCTCACGCACAGCAGCACGGAAAACGCTTGGGCAGGCCGGCCACAGCGGCGCGTAAAGCCACCGATGTGCGCAAACTGTTCCGCCAAGGCATCAGCAAATCTGAAATCGCCAGACAGTTGGATATCGGTCGAACGCCTGTCCGGCGCGTCCTCGCGAAACAGTAGAATGTAGAGCATGGCAAAAAGCCGAGCGCTCTATCAACTCAAGGTAACGTTACAGGATATTCAGCCAGTGATCTGGCGACGTGTTGAGGTTTGGGAAGACGCGACTCTGGCACAGCTGCATGATGTGCTACGGGTCGTCATGAACTGGCAGGACTATCATCTCCACGAGTTTACGATAGGCCGCCGTCTCTTCAGTGCTCCCAATACCGACGACGATATGTATGAGCGCAAGGTGATCGACGAACGTCGGCAACGCCTTTGTCAGGTCGTCACGCAGGTAGGTACGCCGTTCGCCTATCTCTACGATTTCGGCGACAGCTGGCGGCACGACTTACTCCTGGAGGCCATCCTTCTGCCGGAGCCTGCTGAACAATATCCGCGATGTATTGCGGGCGCACACCAAACGCCACCCGAGGATGTTGGCGGAACACTGGGATATGAAGAATATCTGGAAACGCTTGCCGATCCGCGACACGAAGCGCATGGAGACATGCTGCAATGGCGCGGTCCTTTCGATCCCGAGGCCTTCTCGTCCGATGACATCAACGAACGGCTTCGAAAGCGATTCCGCTCAACGCGCAGATTTGCACGCACGGCATAGAACGCTACAAAGGCTGAACTCCGGCGCCCCAGGGCCTTCATCTCCGCAAATCAGGCCTCCTCTACGCATGTTTGCCGAAAGGACACGGCGCTCCCGGTGTGTATTCGCCTGCGCTTGCGATGATGACAGTGGCCTTCTTGCCATTGAGGAGGCCCGTATAACTTCCGTCGGCATTCGTTTTGAAAGTAACGCCGGCGCGAATGATGTGATCTACGTAAGCTTTCAGCTTGGCCGGAATTCCGAAGTTATACATCGGTGTTGCAATTAGGTAGTGGTCCGCCTGCTGGAGTTCCGCAACCAGATCATCGCTAAACGTGAGGAGCACCCTCTGCTCATCGGTTCGGGCTGGCTTCTTAGTGAAATTCGCCGCGATCCAGGGGAGCTCCGGAAAGGGGAGCTCCGTCGTGGCGATGTCTCGCTCAATGATCTTGCCAGTGGTATGACCCTGTCTCCACTCTTCAACGAAGCGCGAACTAAGCTTGCGGGAGATAGATGTGGCTTCTTCGGCTCATAACGCCCAGGAAACCCCTTTGTTCGCGAAGAGCATAGAGAAGAAGGCAACTCGCGAAGCGAGCGCTGTCGAAGTAATACTGTACCCTCCACCGTAACCGCAGATTCGTCAATCAAAGCGACCCAGGAACACCAGGACGCGCTCGAATCATCTAAGCCGCCGCTCAACCGGTGATAGGCTTTCCTGTATGCTTCTTAACCGAGTAATTTAATTCCGGCGTAGATGGTACTGAGTGGAAGCACAAGACCTCCTCCCAGGGTGACGGAATCTTCCAGGTGATGAAAGAATCGCTGCTTCCATTCCTATGCTCCAAGGCGTATGCGTTGTTCAACCAGCACTTCGTCGTGAGCGATCAACAGGTATTCGGCAAAGGACGGAATCGAAGTGTAGGAAATGAATTTCTTCCCCCGGGTCGTAGGCTTCTGTGCTTGGCGAAAGCACTTCCACGATCAACGTTGGGTTGAGCAGCGTATCCAGAACATCATCCTGAAACCGTTGTTCCTCTCCGCAGGTCATGACTACGTCCGGATAGGTGTAGGTCTTCGTTGCCGGTATGAATAACCGGGTGTCAGATGTGTCAGAAACACAGCCGCATGCGGTTTCCCGCGCCTGTAAAGCAACGTAAATATTCGCCGCAAGTTTTCGATGGGCTCGCGCCTGCCATCGCGAACATCGGGCCGTTAGCATATTCGTGCTTTTCCTCTGAGGCTCGTTCCAGCCGGAGGTATTCTACAGAGCTGAGGGTATTGGGTGCGGTCGGCAATTAAGGTCTAGCCTAACAGCAGCGCGTGAGCTTTTTCACTGCCGATATTCCGGCAGCAGGGCGAAACTTCCTTCGGGCAAAATCGCGGCTCGCGCATGAAGACCATCCAGCGCCGCCTCCACGCCCTGCAACAAATAGTTTGTTTCATTCCAGTTTTGCCATTCCCGCGCCAAACCTAGCCCCTGGCGATAGAAGCTCAAAGCTTCCACATAACGCCCGTCGTAATATAGGACGTTTCCCTCGATCCGGTAAGTCTGCGCCACGCAAATATCGTCGCGCAACGCCAGACACAAGTCCCGCGCCTCGCGCAGCAGGCGGATGCCTGTCTCTTTCTCTTTGTCATTCAGCCGCAGCCCGCTTTCCAAAACCTTTAGGTGGCTCAGCATCCAACCTGCCTTCAAAGCCCGCGCTTTCTGTTCGCCCCGTTCCACTACCGCGATGGCGTCGCGAATCTTGTCCCTTGACCCTAAATCCAATGCCTCAATCCGGTCGAGTTCCGGATAGCGCTCCGCGTCCGGCAGCCGGCGTGCTGCTTGAATAGCCCCTACCCGCATTTGATTGCTCGTTGCCACCCGCGCCAATTCCAATTGCAGTTGAAGCGAAGTTGGTTGCCGGCTTAACATCGCCCGGACCCTCTCGACCGTGCGCGGGTCGCGTTCAATGTCATGCAGCCGCTCCGCGATGGCCGGTTCCGCAACGCCACGCGCCAGCGCCAGATCCTGCGCCTGCAACGCTTCTTCACGCGCCGGCGCGAAGTGCCCCAGGCGTTCCAAAACATACGAGCGCACCAGATGAGCGTCAGGGAGGCCGGGATCAAGAGCGACGGCTTTGTCCAGCAGCGCCCCCGCCGAAGCCATGTCGCCTAACATTGCCAGCCGGTTCGCCTCCGCCACCAAGCTCGAGGCAGCCCCGGATGGTTTTGTGGCCGATACAAAAATGTATCCGCCGCATGCCAATAAAGCGACCGTGGCCGCCCAAAGCGCGGCGGCGCGAGCGCTCAGCCAACGTCGCGGCACAGGCCGAACGTCTTGCGAACCTTTAGCCTCGGCGTCAAAACCTATGAAAGACGGAGCGTACGTCCCCTTTGGTATTTCGATCCGCCCCTCGCTCGGCGACGCTTCATAGTATTCGCGCAGCTTGTGGCGCAGCCGCATCGCTTCCACACGGATTGTGCCGTCAATCTTCGCGTCGAAGTCCGGTCGGCGTGCATACACCTCAAGGGCGATGTTCCGCTCGGTAATGGCCTCCCGATCACCGGCGAGCGAGCGCTTCACGATCCAGGAAAGAAATGCGCCCAACTTCTTCGACCTGGCAAAAGCGGGCGAAGCAAGAATGCCGGCTAGATGACGGTCGATTGCGTCACGGCTGGTATCGCCAGGTGCCAACCGCGTCACCGTTGGTTCTTCCCCAGCAATTCGAAAGCTTGCGCTTCGAGTTCGGCGGCGGTTAAATGTTCGTTAAGACCGGCCAAGGTGTCGCTTATGCCATTCATGATCCACCGCGTTTCGCCCAAGTTCCCTCGCCGGCGGACGAGGACCAGCCCTTGCCGGTAAGAGCGCAATGCTTCCTGATAGCGCCCGTCGTAGTAGAACCGATTGCCGTCCACCCGGTAACGTCGCGCGACGCAGATATCGTCGTGAATAGACAGGCAGAATTCTCGAGCGCGTTGCAGGGAAAGGGCACCGGCCGCTTGCCCTCGGAGGCTGATCTGGTGGAGTCCACCCTCGAGCAGCATCAGGCGTCCGAGCGCGGAATCCGCATGCAAGGCAGCTGCTTTTCCCTGACCCCTAAGAACCAGCGCGATCGCCGAGTCAGTCTTTCTTAGCTCGATGGGCTTCGCCAGCTCCCGCCCGCCAAGGGTTAACGCCTCCAAACGGTCCAGTTCCGGATTCGGCGCCGCATCCGGCAGCTGCCGTGGCCGGTTGATCGCCGCCAGCGCCTCTTCGAATTCGCCGGCATAATCTTCGAGCTGCGCCAAATCTTGCCACAGGCCCATAGAGTCCGGCTGCTTGCGTAGCATCGCGCGCACCCGTTCCATCGCGCCCGTAACGTCGAGATCCAGGGAACGGAGGCGCGCAGCGGCGTCCGGTGCCGCTTCGCCGTGCAGAGCCGCCAGGTCTTCGGCCTCGACCGCTTCCGTCCGGGCTTGGTTATCCAGACCCAAATTTTGGAAGACCGCCGCCCGCGCCAAGTGCACTTCCGTTGCGTTGGGAGCAATCGCCGCGGCCCGGTGTAGCAGAGCCGCAGCCGGCAGATTATCCCCAATGAGCCGCAGGCGGTTCGCTGCGGCAAGCAACTGGGCCGCATCGCCGGACGGGGCGGTTCGCAAATAGAAATAACAGCCCGCGCACGCCAATAAAACCGCCGCCAACCCCAACAATAGAGCCCCACCCCGGCGCATGCTGCCGGCGGCGGCTGGAACCATTTCCGCCGCGGCCACTGGCGGCTTCTCGAATCCTATAAAGAGCGGAGCGTATGCTCCTTTCGGTATTTCAATGCGCGCATCGCTTGGGGCGCCATCATAATATTCGCGCAGCTTGTGGCGCAGCCGCATCGCCTCCACGCGGATTGTGCCGTCAATCTTCGCGTCAAAATCCGGTCGGCGTGCATATACCTCAAGCGCGATGTTCCTCTCGGTAATGGCCGAGCGCTCGTCGGCAAGGGCCTTGCTGACGATCCAGGAAAGGAACGCGCCCAACCGCTTCGACCTCGCAAAAGCGGGCGAGGCCAGAATGCCGGTTAGATGACGGCTGATTGCGTCACGGCCTGTAGCGCTAGTCATGGCCAATCCCGAAAGAGTATTAGAACACGCTTTTGTCCGAAAAAAACTTAAAAAATCGCAAAAAAGTGCGTTACTAACGCGCGTTACTGACTTTTCTCGAAGGTGTAACCGGCCATAAAGTTCCAGCTAGGAGGCAACAGCATGTTTCAAAATCGCAAATCAATTAAAAAGCTCGCCGCCATTGTTTTGGCGGTAGCCGGAGTCGCCGCGCCGCTGAGCGCCGATTTTCTCGACGTCCGTATGTTCAACAGCGCGAACTACACGCAAACCGCCGGCGGCCCTGTTTTTCAAGGCTACAACGTGGAAATGGACGCCATCACTCAGAGCGCCGCCGCTTTTAACTCAGCCAAAGTAACGTATCCAGGGGCCGGTTCACCGGTCGCGCTGACGCAATCGCCCACCGATCCCACCTTCTTCAACACGAACTTCGGCCCCTATTCGACTTTGGCCGCACTGCACGCCGCCCTGCCGTTCGGCAGCTATACGACTTCATTCACCAACGGAAGCATCACGGATTCCGCCACCATCGACTATAGCGCCGATCATTTCCAGGGATCAATCCCTGGACTGACAGCCGCAAGCTTCGCGGGAGTGGAAGATTGGAATCCCTCGCTCACGCTCACGCTGAGTTTTAACGGCTTCACGCCCGACCCGGCCACGACTGGCTCCGTTGGCACCTACGTTGACATCTTCGGGCCGGACGGTTCCAACCCGTTTTCAACTTTCGTCGCGCCTGGAGTTACTTCGGTCGTTATTCCCGCCGGCACGCTTTTGGGCAACACCAGCTACTCCCTCGCCATCGAACAGGGCGGCCGAATTGAAACTTCACCGAATGCCGAAGGTGTCGAAACCGAGTTCGGTTTCAGCATCAACGACAACATTAACTTCACCACCGCTCCCGAGACATCCGATTTCGTTCTGGGAATGCTCGCGTTAGCGGCGGGATTGGGCGCGCATGCACGACGCCGCGTTGCGCCGAAATCCGACGTCAGGGGTTTGGCGCAATGAACTTCCGGCATCGTTTCTCTGCCTTGGCAGGCCTGTCTTTAGCCGTTGGACTGGCAAATGGAGCTGACCCTCCGCTAGCTCCATTTCTTGGAAATCTCACGACTATCGTTTCGTCGGGCAATCTCGCGATCCTTGCCCGCGAAACGAACTGCTCGCTCTCTTTTTACAACGAAATATTCAACTTTTCGGGACTCAGCTTCACTGCTTCTTCCCTGGGAACAGTTCCGGATTACGAATTACTCCTCAACAAGAACGCATTCCTCACCACGACCCCCGACCAATTCAAGAACGGATGTGTCGACCCTACAATCGGGGTTCCTTCGCGCACAGGGGTGTTCGGAGGGCGCACGAAGAGCGGTCTGCTTTTCGGCGCCGCTGCCTTAGGAAGCGTCACGGCGGCTCCGGGCTCAATCGAGAGCGTAACCTTCACCGCCGGCGGCGCGTTGGTATCCTCCGCGACTCTGGACGTCGACCAGATTTCGGATGGCATCGTAGCGGGAGACCTCAACGGAGACGGAGTAAATGACATTGTGTCGGTGAATGAGGGATCAATTACGGTTTTTCTCACTAAGCCCGACGGGACCTTGCAGAACGGAATAAATTACGATCTGCCCGTTACCCCTTCTAGCTTTTATACAGGAGCAAGCGCGGTAATAGATGACGTCAATAACGATGGCAACCTGGACATTGTGTTGGCGACCGTCGACTCCTACCTAACAAACGCCGTATGGATCTTCCTTGGAAATGGCAATGGCGCCTTTAAAGCGCCCCTAATGTTCACCACCAAGCAATACGCTGTTGGCTTGATCACCGGCGATTTCAACGGTGACGGCAAGAAAGACCTCATAACCGGAGAGGGCCAGGTATACCTCGGGCAAGGCAACGGCAAGTTCACCCAGCTAGGCCAAAGTATCTTCCAAAGCATAGATTATGGAAATCTGCGTTACACCTTCGCCGTCGGCGACTTTAACCACGATGGCAAAATCGATTTAGCGGCCGCTAATGGCGGCTCGGTCACGATCTGTTTAGGGAACGGCGACGGCGCCTTCACCCTCGGGGCCACCTACTTGACCAACGGAAACGCCGACCTGTTGGCAACGGATCTGGATGGGGACGGAAACCTCGACCTATACGCCGGCTTGGCGAACGGCGGCATCTTTAGCGGAGACTATCCCGGTATCGTCTCGCTAGGGTCCGGCTACGCCCTCATGGGCAAGGGCGATGGCACGTTCAGCGGCGTCGCAGTACTTCCATTCACATTCACCTTCCCAGGCGAGACCGTTAGTTCAGCGGGATTTTTCGGGCCGCTGAGTGGTCCGGGAAATGTCGTGGACTTGAATAAAGATGGAAAGCTTGACGTACTCAGCACCGAGGGCGCACTGGACGCCAACAATCGCCCTGTCTTCGCGCTTGTCGGTTATCTCGGCAGGGGAGACGGCACATTCATGACCGGCCCTTCGACTGGCATTCTCTCCCCTGATCTAAACTCTTTCGCCATCGCGGATTTTAACGGCGATGGATTACCGGATGTTGCCTACCTGGTAGGTACGGGCTACTATGTGGCGTTCGGCAATGGCGACGGCAGCTTCAAGCCAGGGATTTTTACTGCAGCGCCAAGTTTCTACTCCAATCAACAGGACTACGGCGAGTCTCTTACCAATCTCACGTCAGCGGACTTCAACCACGATGGCAAAGCCGACCTGATGTATTTCGTCCACGATTCCAATTTCAGCGCCAAGGGGCCTATCAACGTAATCGCCGAGGCCGCGATCCAGCTTGGAAATGGCGACGGAACCTTCCGCGCGCCAATTCTGGTTCCATTGAGCGGCGGCAACAGCCCCTATACTTCGCAAGCCTACACGCTGCCGTCGCTGATTGGCGATGTAAGCGGAGATGGCATACCCGACCTGCTCGTGCTGCAATATACCGGCGTCTCTTATCCGATCTTGTCGAACACCGATTACGGGACGCAGTTGGCCGTATATCTAGGAAACGGAGACGGCACTTTTAAAGCGCCGCTGATCGCCCAAACAGCCGAAAACCCCACTGTTCAGCTACTCGCCGACATGAACGGCGACGGAAAGCTTGACCTTGTCGCTCTGGGCGATCATTACGGCGTCAATTACCTGAACTCTTCGAGCGAGTTAGCAGTTTCACTGGGCAATGGCAACGGAACCTTCCAGATGCCGGTCATATACGCCGAAAAATTCGACGCCTCCGGCAGGTACTCCGGCAACCTTGAATCCGAGAACTTGCTGGCCGCCGATTTTAACGGCGATGGAAAGATGGACCTCCTCAACGGTGGAAGCGTCTATTTAGGCAATGGCGACGGCACTCTTCAGATAACGTCAGGCACCGAACCCACGCAGATCCTCGAAGTGGGTAGCGATTACGGCTTGGTATACGCGGGCGACTTCAACAATGACGGCAAGCCAGACCTTTTATGGAACAACGTGCTGCTGCTCAACGAATACCCCGGCAAGTCTTCGGGCGGCGGTGGCCCCGTCTTGCTTTCCAACCTCACTATAACCTCCCAAGGCCCGGTCTACAATCGCGGCACAAAGCTTTTCTCCGTCACCGTCACTCTCACCAACAACACCGCCGCCGCGGTCTCTGGTCCCATCGAAGTGGCATTCAACAACCTTCCCGCTGGCGTCACGCTAACCGACTCTGCTGGCAATTCGCCCGCGGGCGCTCCCTTCCTGAGCGTCGAGTCTGGCTTGGCCGTGGGTGCATCGGCCACTTTCGGCGCGCAATTCTCCGATCCTTCCAACACGCCCATTCCAATTTCTCTCTCTATCTATTCCGGGAGCTTTTAATGCCGCGCCTCCAATCTATTTTCTACAGCCTTATCGTCGCCTCAACACTGGCGCCCACAATTGCATGGCCGGGCACGCTCACTTACTTTATCGACACCAACACGTCGACCCTATCAGGTGATCAAGGTTACATCGATCTCCAGTTCAACGCCCTCAGCGGCGCGCAAAACGCTACCGCCGCTATACAAAATTTCAGTACCAACGGCCTTCTCAATCCCGCCACCATCGTTTATGCCGGTGATGCCTCCGGAAGCTTGGCAGGGACGGTGAGCATCGCTAACGGTGCGTTGCACGCCTCCGGCTACAACGATTACAATGAGGCCCTAAAGTTTGGCTCGTTGACCCAATTCGAGATTACGCTGTCCGGCCCGGCGGTAAACTCGCCCAATGGCTCGCCCGCAAGCACCTTCGCCTTGAGCTTCTATGCAGCTGACGACTCCACTCCGCTGCTCTCGGATGATCCAAGCGGCGCCTCGGCCACCATAACGATCAATCCCAATGGGTCAGATACCATTGAAAGCTTCCCGGACCCTAACGGTGGTCTCGACACAAGAATAATCGCCTCCGCGCCCGAGCCTTTGAGTCTCCTTCTGTTGAGTCTAGGTTTGCTCACGCTCGGAATTTGGCATTTGGCAAAGCTGTAGATCCCCTTAAGGATTATTGGGACTCGAACTCGGCGACGCCTTCGGCCAACCGATACTCTTCGGCGCCGCCGCTGGCGTAGTAGCCGGAGGCGCAGGTTGCGCTGCCTGCGGCTGCTGCGCCGGTGTCGCACTATCGTCGCTCTCCGTACTCACCGTATTGATGACCGGTCCCGACGAATCCTCATTCACCGCCGCCCCTTTGCCGTTTCAACGCCGGTTGTGAACTCCAATGGTCGCCCGGAATCGGATCGCTCGGCGCGGTCTGCCTGCTAATCACCGTCGATCCGCTCTTCTGATCCGCATCCCCGTCCTTGGAAACCGGCTCTTGATCCAGGTCGAGATCGCAGACACTGCGCACAACGCAACGAATCCGTGCATACCGCGTTAACCTGACGCCCCGCGCGGCGCGCGACCTCGTGCAGCTTTACTGCGAGATCGATGCGGAGTCTTCCGACGCCTCGCTCAAGTGGTACAGAGGGCTTAAAGAGGCGATCCTGAGCCTTGAAAAATTCCCAAACCGCTGCCGGGCAACTCCAGAAACGGCAAGGCTTCGGCATTTGCTATACGGCCGAAAACCTCATATCTACCGGGCGATCTTCCGTGTCCTGGAAAAACACAAACAAGTCGACGTGCTTCACATTCGGCAGGGAGCAAGGGGACGATTCGCGCCGTCAACCATTCTTACCGAGGATGATCGGTAAAATTAAAGGACGGCATGGACGGAAGGTGGGCGAATGTTCGCCGTCGCGACTCACTTGTTTACGGGTTATTCGGGCTCGGACTCGGCGGCGCCTTGGGCCAACCCGTATTCTTCGGCACCGGCGCAGGAGTGCTCGCGGGCGCAGGCCGCGGCGTCTGCGCCGGCACCGCGCTATCCTCGCTATCCGTACTTACCGTATTGATCACCGGCCCGGACGAATCCTCATTCACCGCCACCCGCCTCCTCTTCAACGTCGGCTGCGAACTCCCATCGTCGCCCGGAATCGGATCGCTCGGGGCAGTCTGCTTGGTAATCACCGTGGGTCCGCTCTTCTGATCGGAATCCGCGCCCGACATAAACACCCGGCGCGACCGCACCTCCGCGCCCGGAAAGCGAATGCGCGCTTCCGTGCCAAGGTCCACCCGTATGTCATGGCTCGACTTCGCCTGCGCGTCTTCCGTCATATAAAAGTGCAGCGCATAGCGTTGGCGCAAGCGCGCGAGCGTATCTTCCAAAGCCGAGGCGTCATCCACCGACATCGTGTCGCCGCCCGATTCGCGCGCAATAATATCTGTGCCCGCCGAATGCGAACGGTCTACCGGACCGCCCACTCCGCCGCCGCCCGGAATGCCGCCGCCACCTGGCCAGCCGCCACCACCGCCCGGAAAACCAATGCCACCGCCGCCACCGGGAAAACCAATCCCACCGCGCCGATGGCCGCCGCGATTGCCCGCTGTTGGCGGCTCATAAGGCGCCTGCAAAAAACTCAAAACCGCATTCGCCCGCTGGAGCGCGCTCTCTACGCGCGCTTCGTCTTCCGAATCCTGCGTCTCATCGTCGGTCAGAATCACGATCGCCCGCCGTGCATCGGCCCGCGCGTGCCGCAGTACGTAATTCGAAGCGTCAATCATAGCGCCGGTAATCCGCGTCCCGCCGTTAAAGCCCTCCGAACGCACCAGCCTGTCCAGTTCTTTCGTGACGTCGCTGCGGCTGCTGGTAAAAGGCAAGCGCTCGCGCGTGCGCGTGTCGAAAATCATAATGGCGATACGGTCTTGTTCGG
>Ga0302319_10017270_pt1 | contig 13231 bp, 9 predicted proteins | sample Bog_T0_2_FD_203319 | JGI IMG/M metagenome (GOLD analysis project Ga0302319, IMG submission 203319) | Peat permafrost microbial communities from Stordalen Mire near Abisko, Sweden - Bog_T0_2 | ecosystem: Environmental > Terrestrial > Soil > Wetlands > Peat | place: Sweden: Abisko, Stordalen Mire...
AAGCCTCGGCGATTCCCAAGCCATCCGTAGAGGGTGTCGCCACAAACACTGAGTCTGGAGGAGCGAAGCGGATCGGCATGCTGGTCACCGGCGCGCTAAACTCATCCAGTACTCGAAAAGAGAGATCGATCGTCGAACCGGATTCCGTAACGAAATTTCGCCCTAGCAAAGGTAGCAGGCTGGACGGAGAGCCGCTCGCGGAGATGTACAAATAAGGGAGGCTCAGCGGGACCGACCCGCCGTTGACACTGACGGTCCCTTCATAGAACCCGGGGGACGGAGTTCCAGTCAAGGTCATTGTTACAGTTCCGGATTGACCCGGCAGCAGGCTGAGCGACGATGGGCTCAGTTGAACGGCGGCGTTCGAATCGGGGTCGCGCTGCTGCACCGCTAATTGGAGCGCTGCAGTCTTAGAACCAGTGTTGGTGACCGACAGAGTGCTCGCAGCCGCCCCGCTAGTCACAACGCCAAAGCTCACACTGGCGGGTACCACTGTAACCGTCGACGTGACTGCGGCTTGTACATTCAGTTGTCCGCCGCCGATCGCCACGGCTGAGGCAGGGATCGGATTGCCGTTCGAATCGAAGTCGGTCAGGGACGAGTTAGCTGTATTCACTAAGGCCGAGGCGACTTGCGGGGTGCTGTAACCGGGATGGGCCTGCATGACCAACGCGGCGGCCCCAGCGGCAAATGCTGCCGCAAAGCTGGTTCCGTCGACCCCAATGTAGCGGTTGGAGCTATAAAGATCGCCGTTGGGGTCGTAGTTCTGAGCCGCGGTATAGATCGATTGGCCCGGCGCGACGAGATCGGGCTTAATTCCCGCATCGCCGATGTTCGGGCCCCTCGAGGAAAAGTATGCCACTTGACCTGCGCCGGTCGAAGCAGACTCCACGGTGATCGGATTTAGTTTCACGGTGGCGCCTGGATTTGACGCCAGATAGCTCTTCAGAGACGCTCCCGAATCGGCCGTAATCAGCGCTGCTGGAACTCCAGTATTCGAAAGACCGGTGGGAGAAAATAGCGGCGCGCCCGGCGAATTGAAGATCAATACCGCCACTGCGCCCGCGATTTCGGCATTCAGCACCTTCGTGGCGTACTCGCATTCGCCGACCGTGAGCAAGGCAATCGAGCCCCGGAGAGACATAGCCGGATACCCGAGGCAGCCATGTTGGGTGGAATCGATCGATGCCACTGCGAATAACGGAGCGGTCAGGGTGCTCATCAACTGCGGACCATCCCCTAAACGCGCTTGAAACTGGCTGCTGCCGGCAGTCACAGTGGACGCGACGACATGAGCGTTGGTGGAGGCTCCAACGGTGATTGCGCTAGTCACATCTCCCGGCGTATTGATGGTATTCCAGCCTAAGTCGCCGTCGTTGCCAGAGGGAACCACCACCAGCATCCCGCCCGCCGTAGCTGCCGTTACCGCCGCGACCCAAGGATCGCATAGCGAGCCCGATGGGAGGCCGCAAGTCGCGCCCTGATCCGTAGCTCCCCATTCGGCAGGCAAGTCGCCAAGCGAAAGTATCGCTACATTCATTCCATCCGTGAACGCCGCTTCCAGCGCCTGCAATACCACGTCCGCCGTGGTGGTATCGTTCACTCCGGGCGAACCGAAAATCTTATAGTTGCCCAACCAAGCTTTGGGCGCGACACCGGAAATGGTAGCAATCGGGCTGGCGTGAGAGACTCCGGCGGCGATCATGGCTATGGCTGTGCCGTGCCCCACCCGGTCGCGCGCCGACAAGTCGTCGGGTAGCGAAAACTCGGGAGTGTCGTTGGGGATGGCTAATTCCGCCACAAAACTCCGCACGGCGATAATTTTGTTGGTCGCATGGGTGGCGTCACTAGCGTTGCCAGTCATGGGATAACCCGCCGGCATGGTCAGCGATGGATCCTGAAAGCCAGGATGCGTTTCGTCGATTCCGGTGTCCAGCACGCCGATTTTCATTCCGGCTCCAGCATTGGCGGCGCCCCCTAAAGCAGTCCAGGCGCCCGGCGCATCCACCAGGTCGATGGCTTTGTTCAGCTTGCGAGTCAGACGCCGCATCGGCGCTACCGCCGCAACGCCTGGCAGCGCACGGAGTTCCCCCACGCGGCTCGCCGGAGCTATCACGAAGACCGCGTTCAACAGGGCTTGAGTTGAGCCAGTCACGGAAATCCCGCGGTCCGCTAGCATGGACTTGAGCAAGGCTTGCGCACGCATGATGCGGGGACGGCGAAGTGTATCGTGACGCGCCGCCAGCGGGGCATCGTTAAGTATCAGCGCATACCGATCCGCCTGACCTGCCCTTGCCGTCATCGATAAGGTGAGCAGGGCAGTTGCGGCGAATGCCCGGACTGCTCTAGCTCGAATCAATTGCATTGGAGCCCGGTAGTGACGACGGTTTGGTTGACCCCTCCTACGTTGTTCCCGCCATCCATGTGAAACGCGATGGTGTCTCCGGCCGAGAGTGCCACCGGGCCACTGGTGCGGCCTCCGCCCCCGTTGTTAGCGGTAACGGTAAGGCCCGTGCTGGTCGGTGTTCCGGTGCCCCCAGCCGACTTGTAAAGCGTAACGGTAACGCTGGCGCCACTCGACGGCGGTTGGAAGACGTAGAGCGCGCCAACTGTGCAAGCCACGGGAATCACACTCGCCTGCTGATTGAAGCTGATAAGCGTGCCTCCCATCGTGGTGTCTCCGGTCGACGTTGGTGAGAAGAAGAACTCAGGCTGTTTCCGCCCGGAGAGCGACGTTGTGCAATCGTCTGTACCTCCGGATCTGCATACTTCTCCCGGGTAGAATAGCCTTCCTAGGATCAAGCCTCCCGCCCCTCCTGGTCCAGTGGCTCCCGTCGGTCCGGTAGGGCCAGTCGGTCCAGTGGGTCCCGTCGGTCCTGTAGCACCGGTAGCTCCCGTGTTGGCTGTTGCTCCCGTTGCCCCTGTGGCTCCGGTAACTCCGGTGTTTCCGGTTGGTCCTGTGTTGCCCGTCGGTCCTGTAGCACCGGTAGCTCCCGTGTTGGCTGTTGCTCCCGTTGCCCCCGTGGCTCCGGTAACTCCGGTGTTCCCGGTTGGCCCTGTGTTGCCCGTCGGTCCAGTCGCTCCAGTCGCGCCCGTGTTAGCTGTTGCTCCTGTTGCGCCCGTTGCACCGGTAGATCCCGTGTTCCCCGTTGGTCCTGTGGTGCCAGTGGCTCCAGTCGGACCAGTCGCGCCAGTGGCTCCAGTCGCTCCAGTCGCGCCCGTGTTGGCCGTTGCGCCTGTAGCGCCTGTTGCCCCAGTTGGCCCCGTCGCCCCCGTGCCTCCATTGGTTCCGTTGTTCCCCGTCGGTCCTGTGGGCCCAGTCGGACCAGTCGCGCCCGTGTTAGCCGTAGCGCCTGTTGCGCCCGTGACTCCAGTAGATCCGGTGTTTCCCGTTGGTCCCGTCGTGCCAGTGGGTCCTGTCGCACCTGTCGCGCCAGTGTTAGCTGTTGCGCCGGTTGCGCCCGTGACTCCAGTAGATCCGGTGTTCCCCGTAGGTCCCGTCGAGCCAGTTACTCCCGTCGCCCCGGTAGACCCGGTCGCACCTGTCGAGCCAGTGACTCCTGTAACGCCGGTAGGTCCCGTCGCCCCAGTTACTCCCGTCGCCCCGGTAGCCCCAGTCGCACCCGTCGAGCCAGTGACTCCTGTAACGCCAGTCGCACCAGTCGAGCCAGTTATCCCCGAGGCCCCGGTAGCCCCAGTCGTCCCTGTCGAGCCAGTGACTCCTGTAACGCCAGTAGGTCCCGTCGCCCCAGTTACTCCCGTGGCCCCGGTAGCGCCTGTCGCACCCGTCGAGCCAGTAACTCCAGTAACCCCGGTGGGTCCCGTCAACCCAGTTACTCCCGTCGTTCCCGTGGCGCCAGTTGGGCCGGTCACTCCTGTGGAACCCGTTGCGCCAGTGGCGCCGGTCGTTCCCGTGGGCCCGGTCACTCCCGTTCCTCCTGTGGAGCCCTGGGCGACAGGTGACCACTGGTTCGGACTGGTGTTCGGAGTGTTCCCTATGTTGTTGTTCACTAACGACACGTAGCTGCTTCCGCCGTAGCTGACAACATCGCCCACCGCATAATCCGTTCCTTCCGCCCAGGCGCTACGGAAGGTGACCCCCGCCGGTCCTTGCGCCCCAGTGGCGCCAACCGCGCCCGTCGCTCCGGGAGGGCCAGCCAATCCGGTCGCCCCAGTGGCTCCGGTTGCACCCGTTGAGCCCGCAACACCGTTCGATCCGGTGGCTCCCGTAGCTCCAGTAGCCCCGGTGGGACCGACCAGTTGTCCGGACGACGACCGGCCGAGAGTAGGTGGTTGCGTTGAGAAGCTCACGCCGGAAATGCTGGCCGCAAAGCTTTGAGGTGCCTGATAGCGGTTCCCGGTGGGAGTCTGCAGCGCCACGAATCCAGTAGTCACGTCCGCCAGCAGCAGTGTTGCGGTAATGCTGAAGCTCTCTCCTACTCCGAAGTTGGCCGGAGACCCAACATAGGTCAGCGTGATCTGTTTGGCGCTCGTGCTCAAGGCAGCGGTGAAGTTCGAAACGCCAAAGGCGGCGGCGTTCACCGTGATGGCGCCGAGCGAAACTATGGACCCGCCGGTTACGTTCAGCGTCAAAATAAATTGATCGCCGTTCTGAATGGTTTGCGTCGAATTGGGATTCGCGTTCAGTATCGTGAAAGAGACGTCCGCGTTGATACCAATTTCGAAGACCGGAGGGGCTACTGCATAGAGGGGGACGATTTGATTATCGGATGGCAAAGACGCGCATCCGGCGCCAACAGCGAGCATCAACATGCCAGCTATCGCGCCCAGAACGTGGCGCATCACTGCAAGGAGTATACACCAATTTAGTACGTGTCAATAGAAAATAAACTTTTTAATATACATTTTCTCCGCCGTGACGTAGGCCCGAAATCAAGACCCGGCTGCTAGCGTTTGTCGATGCTCTTTTGCGTGATGGCCCAAGCCAAATTGTTGCGGGCAAGCTGCATGCCCGGGTTTAGCCGGACCGCTTGCTGGTCGGCTTCAATCGCTGGATCCCACATCCGCAGGGCGGCATACGCGGCGCCGATATTGTTGTAAGCCTCGGCATAATCGGGTTTCATGTAAAGCACGGTTTGCGCCGCGCCGATCGATTCCACGTACTTACCTTCCTGGTACAAGCTACGAGAGAGCCCCAGCCACTGATCGATGGTAAGTGCCGGATAGTTCTGAACGCCGGCGGACGCAACCTGGGCAGGTGCGGTCTTGGATGCGGCATGATCGCCATGCGCATCGCCGAGGGACCCACAGGCAGTGAGTCCGAGAAAACAAGATAATCCCAGCGCCATCTTTTCGAAAGCGCCACGCATTCGCGATTCCACAGGGCGATATTATCACGAGGCTAAGCTCTCCGCTAAGGCTTAGTCTTAGACACGGCCAGCGCTTTCTGAGTTAGCGACCACGCCAGATTATTGCGGGCCAGCTGAAAATCGGGTTTGAGCCGAATGGCCTGATTCGCCGCCGCGATGGCTGCGTCCCATTGGCCGAGCTCCTCGTGGGCGGCCGCGATGTTGTTATACGCTTCGGCGAGATCGGGCTGGCGCGCCAGAGCGTTCTGCGCGGCTCGAATGCAATCGTTATAGCGCCGCGCCTCGCAGTAGCGTAGCGAAAGCGTAAGATAATTCGCGCCCGTTGGATTAGCGGCCGCGGACTCTTCCGCCTCCCTGACCACTGTTTCCAACCGGCGCAACAGCTCTTGGCTATTCGGATTGGATGGATTCAGGGCCACCGCCTTGCGCGCGTTCACCAGCGCGTCCGCCGTGCGATTCCGCGAACTCAGCCAGCGCGCGTAGTATTGATATGGCAAGGATTCTTCGGGCGCCAGCGCCATTGCGCGCTGAAAATGGCTCTCGGCCTCAGCATCGTTCTGCAAGTCCCCATAAACGATGCCCAGGTTGATTTCCAGCATGTAGTAACTGGGCGCATAGATCAAGGCTCGCTGCATGTAATCCAGAGCCCCGGCCCTATCGCCCGAGCTCAGCAGGCATAAAGCGTAGTTCATCAGACCCCGGCCGTTGTGCGGACTCTTGAGGGTGACATCGCGCCACAGGGTCGCTTCACTTCGCCAGATTTCGTTGCGCACATGGACGCCCCAGGCGCAAGCGGCCAGCAGCAGGATCGCGGCAACGGTGGATACTCTTCGGCTCACCCGGCTTGGCCAAAGAAGTGTTATGGCCCAGACCACGGCGATCGCCAGTCCCACGAAAGGGAAGAACATGCGGTGATCGTTTTCCAACTCGGCTAGCGGAAACAGCGAGGTCGGCGCCAGTGCGGCTAGAAACCACCACAGTCCAAACGCGATCGGGCGCGTCTTAAGATCGCGCGAGTAGAAGATGGCCGTCGCAACCACGCCGCCCAGGAAAGCAAAACCGCAAAGCGCGAGGGGATCGAAAGCGCTGCCAAACGAACTTAGATCCGTATCCGCCGACAATCGCACCGGCAGAAAGAAAGCCGCGAAGTAGCGTAAAGCCACAAATGGCTGGGTGATGCGGTACTCGTAGGCGGAGGCTGCGCCGGGGCTGAAGCTCGCGGGCGTCATACGGGCCTGCAAAATCGCCATGAATATGGTCAAGCATAATCCAGGGATTGCGCCGGATGCGGCTGATCGCAAGGACCGGTTCTCAATCAGCAACAAGTACACGAACAGGAGCACGGGAAAGACCAGCGCTGGCGGCTTCGAGAGTTGGGCTGCCAGCACCGGAAGCAGATAGATCCCATACTTCCGCCACCCGGGATGCGACGTGTAGAGGTACACGCCCGCGGTAACCCCCAGGGTCGCGTATAAATCGCCGCGTTGGATTACATAGTTTAGAGTTTCAGCGCAGGCCGGATGCAAACCGAATAAGGCCGCGGTAAAACCGGCGGCCAGTGAATTGTCCACGCCAGGGCGCGCGGCGTCGAAGATACGAATGGAAAGACGGAATAAAATCCAGATCAGCAGCAGAAACCACAGCATGGTGGACACGTGGAATGCCGTCGGATTCAATCCGCCGGCTATCCAATAATCGAGCGCGAGGGAAGTGGAAATCAGCGGCCGCCAAGTGCGATTCCCGGGCAGTACGCTGAACGCCGCGGCGTCGCTGAAAAATACGGGAACATTTTTCAGCGAGCGAATGCTAGGATTATCGATGATAGTGTGGGAATCGTCGAAGTGAAATGAATTTTGGAAATGATTTGCATAAGCCAGGCAAATCATGACCAGGATCAGCGCGATTAACCAGCGGGTCCGCATTCCCTGTGGCAGAAGTATATCAAGCCTCAGTTCCCGCCCCCGAACTGAACTGCGCGGTTGTTATCCCCGCGCTCGATCCCGATGAACATTTGATCTCCCTGCTGCGCGGTTTGAGGGCGGTAGGATTCCGGCATCTTATTGTCGTCGACGATGGCAGCCGCGAAGCCGATCAATGGGTTTTCCGCCAGGCTGCTTCCGAAGGCGCGCGCTGCTTAAGGCACGAGATCAATTTAGGAAAAGGCGCGGCTTTGCGCACCGGATTCCGCTGCATCCAGGAGTCTGTTTCCAGCTCCACGGCGGTAATCACGGTAGATGCCGACGGGCAGCACGCCGCGGACGATGCGGCCCGGGTTGCGCGCGCTTGTGAAGCGGACCCGCGTTCGCTGGTGATCGGCGTCCGATCCTTCCCGGCCCATCGACAACCAAGCGTGCCTTGGCGCAGTTGGCTGGGCAATCGGATTTCGCATTACGCCTTTTCGCCGGCTTTGGAACAGTCCCTGGGCGATACGCAGTCCGGTCTGCGGGGCATTCCTAGCAGCGCGATTCCCGACCTGCTGCATTTGAAGGGTGACCGTTACGAGTACGAAGCAAATATGCTGATCTGGGCGGCAAGGGCGGGTGTCGGGATCAAACAGGTGCCTGTCCGGACCGTTTACCTGGAGGCGAATCGCTCGTCGCATTTCCGCCCGCTGGGCGATTCCATGCGGATTTACTTCGTATTATTGCGCTTTTACGCTTCGTCGCTGGCGGCCTCGGCCGTGGATTTGTCAGTATTCGCTTTGCTCTGGCGCTATTCGGCCCACTATGCGTTTAGTTTTTGGTCCGCTCGCGCTGCCAGTTCGGCCTGCAATTTCGTCCTGAATCGAAGGTACGTCTTCCAAAGCCGCACGGCGCTAGCAGCGGCGGTGGCTCGATATTACGCGCTGGTTGCGATCGTGGGACTGCTTTCCTATGCCCTAAGCCGCGCGCTGATGGCCGGGCACATGCCCGTGTTCGCCGCTAAGGTGTGCGCCGACATTGCGCCCTCCGTGGCCAGCTTCGTGATTCAGCGCATCTACGTCTTCCGGCGCGCCAAGAACCAGGGACCCAACCATAGCTCGATGGTTTAGAGTGGTGGGGTGATTCGGGAAGGCGCACTCCTATTGCTCGCTATGGCCGTGCATGCCCAGACGGATTGGCCCTCTTATGGCAACGATCCCGGCGCCATGCGGTTTGCCAAATTACGGCAGATCGATACGGGCAACGTCGAACGGTTGAACATGGCCTGGACGTTCCGCACCGATAAGCCGGGGTCGGAAGCCGTGCCGCTGGTTGTCGGTGGAGTGATGTACGTGACGGCGCCCGACGGCGTATACGCCTTGGTCCCAGAGACCGGCGAACTGCTCTGGAAACACGCAGCAACGCCGACCGCGCTCCGAGGTCTCGCCTATTGGAAAGCGGAAGGCCCCATTCATTCGCGATTGTTCACCGGCAATGGACATTTCCTGTTGGCGCTGGACGTAACCACGGGCCAGCCCGCGGCTGGGTTTGGGAACGAGGGACGGGTGGATTTGAAGCCGGGTGTTCTGGGGGATTTGAAGGATGCCCGGTATGCGTTGGAATCGCCACCGGCTGTGTTCGGCGATGTCGTCATCACCGGATGCAGCAACGGAGAAGGCTCGCCCAGCGCGGGCGCCTATGGGGACATTCGCGGCTGGGACGCTAAGACCGGCCGGCTGCTATGGACCTTTCACACGGTGCCGCGGCCGGGCGAAGCGGGATCGGTGACCTGGCCGGCGGATGGCTGGAGAAATCGATCCGGAACCAACGTCTGGGGATTCTTCACCGTGGACGTTCAGCGCGGGATCGTCTATGCGCCGCTGGGCTCGCCGACTTCCGATTTTTATGGCGCGGACCGTATTGGAGACGACCTGTTTGGGGACACCCTGGTGGCGCTTGATGCGCGGACCGGCCGGGAGGTCTGGCACCGGCAACTGGTGCATCACGACCTTTGGGATTACGATCTGGCAGCGCCGCCGGCATTGTTCGATATTCGACGCGGGGGGCGTGTCATCCCTGCAGTCGCCGAAATCACCAAAATGGGTCTATTGTTCGTGTTCGACCGCGCGACCGGAGAACCGGTTTACGGTCTGGAGGAGCGGCCGGTTCCGCAATCGACGGTACCGGGGGAAGTAACCGCCAAAACCCAGCCGTTTCCCGTGCTGCCTCCTCCTCTGGCGAGAAACACGTTTCGCGCCGGCGAACTGTACACCCAATCGCCGGAGCATGCACGCTTTTGCAAAGAATTGTTTGAAGCGAATCATATGAAAATCGGGCCCCCCTATACGCCGCTGCCAGTTGAAGGGAACGCTTTGTTCTTCCCCAGCACCCTGGGCGGCGGCAATTGGGGCGGAGTGTCCGTCGATCCAGGTCTTGGTTTGTTGTTCGTGAATGTCATGAACATAGGTCAATGGGGGCATATGGAGAAGCGTGGATCGGAGTACGCGCGCACTTCGCCCTATGGACCCTACGCGCGCTTTTGGGATCGCGAGACTCGCATCCCCTGCCAGCGTCCGCCTTTTGGAGAGATGATCGCAGTGGATCTGGCAAGTGGCGAGATTGCGTGGCGAGCGGTGCTTGGAACCATCGAGGCGCTGGAAGCCGCGGGCGTGGGCGATACCGGGACGCTGAACCTGGGCGGGAGCATGGCTACGGCGGGTGGCCTGGTTTTTATCGGGGCGACGAACGATTCTCGATTCCGAGCGTTCGCATCCAGAACGGGCAAGCTGCTGTGGGAGGCGAAGCTGGAGGCTAGCGGCCACGCCAGCCCGATGACTTTCATGGGCCGCGACGGGCGGCAATATGTAGCTCTGATGGCGGCGGGGGGAGGGGGCTTTCTGGACGGAGGACTGAGCAATACTTTGGTCGCGTTTGCCCTGCCGGATGTTCGCCGGAAGCCGCTACCCTTATCGGTTTCGAAGGCGGTAGCCGCAGCGGCCGCGGCAAGGCGCGGAGCGCCACAGGCGGCCGCGCCTGCGACGGCGGTGCTGCCGCCCGGCGAAGCGCAGGCGCTGGTAGCGAGGACCTGCGGCATGAGTTGTCATTCGCTGGAAGTAGTAACCAGCCAACGGATGAACGAAGAAAGCTGGAGGGCCATGGTGCAAAACATGCTTGCTCGAGGAGCGGAGGCGTCCGACGCCGAGGTGAAAGTGATTGTCGAGTACCTGGGAAAAACGGTGGGACGGTAACACAGAGAAGCCGCCAGGATTCGCGCGATTATCGGCCAAGCCTAGAATGGAGGCATGTGGCTCTACCTGGCAGCGAGTAGCCTCGGGTTGGTATTGGCAATTGTGATCGGTAGAGCCGCCCTGGGCCGTCAAAGAAAGCTACGCGATCGGTCGATGCGAGAGCACGTGCGCCGGATCTGAGTTGCGCCGGTTAAGACCAGGGCCAGCCCGGTTGCCAACAGGACCATGGTCCCGGGTTCCGGTGCTGCAGTGGTTGTAACGGCAGCTTGTTGGGTTAGGCTTACTCCGAAAGCCGGTAGATCTTCGAAGGAGCCGGACGCATTGAGGCGCGGGCCGACGGGCGAAGTGAGGCCGTCACAGACGGCGTTGACATCGGTTCCACCGGAGCAGGCCACGATTCCGGACTGCATGGAACCGGTGAATGAGATCGGGCAGGTACCCAATTAATGTTTCCTTGCCGCGCAGGTACCAATCAAGCGAAGGAGATCGGCGAGGTTGGAATTATCTACCAGGTAGCCCAAGTCCTGGACCGTACGAGCGCCCCTGAGCTTAACACGTATCTACCGCAGTCGATGCCAGAGCTGTCTTTGAAGAGGACTCCGATTGCCGGGTCCTGTTGTGACGTGGTGATCTCCCGATGGGTGTCGTCGAGTGTCTCCTCCGGCTCCGCAAACCGATCCAACGTTTCAAGCTCGTACCCGCTCCGGAGGGTGAAGTGGTGCTGGAGGGGCGGGCTGATGCGTCGTAGATAACGGAGGCGGTAGCGCCGTTCGGTCCCGTGGCGTGCGTTACGCCCAGAAAGCTGCTGTAGGACAAGCTGGTGGAAAGCGAATTTGTGGTCAACGTCGAAGGGGCTGCGTAGTTGGTGGAAGCGCCGATGGTGGATGACGTGCCTACGCCGTTGTTGTTCGAACTGGTCGTGTTCCCGCCTATGTCGTAAGCCAACGTCACGGTGTTCGTGGGCGTCGAGACAGTGCTGGGGTTGCCGCGGTACAGGAACGAGGTCGTATAAGGCTGGATCGTGAGCGGTCATCCCAGTGACGTTGACGGGGGCCTTGCCGTCGTAGGTGTAGGACGCGAGCCCGGCGGTATTCGTTCCGTCGGTGACGGTGCTGGAAAGGAGCCGATTGAAAATGTACAGGCTGGTATAACTTGAGCTGCCCTCCATTCTTTGGAATCCGAATCAAAGCTTTATCGAACCCGCAAGGCGGTCGCACGCTAAACGCATTTCTGTGCAGGCCGCTTTGACGGGACGAGATGTGGATCTCGCCGATGGTCCGGCCAATTTGCTTCCTATTCCACCGCACCGGGGCGCCGAGCTTTCTTCCAGCGATCAACAGGAGAACCGGAGCGTCCTTCACCGTGCTTGGCGGATGCACTTCGAACAGGTCCAACCGTCGCTTCGCAACGGATTCTACCAAGGGTGGGACTTGCATCCGGCACAACTCCCCTGCCGCTACGCCGCCGTATACGCGTTCTTCCTGCAATCGCTGCCGGAGGCGGCCCTGAGACTGAGAAATTTTGTGAGCCAATCCGAGCGGGCCACCCGCTTGGGTAGCATCTTCGATGACGCGGCGACAGGCTTAAGTTTGGTAAATTTCTTTCGCAGGGGATTGAGTTGCGGAGCACTGACTAAAGATGAAGCAGACTTGGGGCTGGTTGACCGAACCAGCCCCATTGAGTGATACCCGCACTTTTACTTCTTGGGCATCAGCACTGAGTCGATAACGTGAATCACACCGTTGCTGCAGACGATATCCGTCTTCACAACGGTAGCGCCATTGACCATCACTTTGCCATCGTTCACCATAATATTCAAAGGCGCGCCCTCCGCCGTTTTGGCCTTCATAGTATGGACGTCGGCCGCCATCACTTTACCCGCAACTACGTGGTATAGCAATACTTTCTTGAGCTTGGCTGGATCTGCCAAAAGCTTGTCCAGCGCGCCGGCCGGTAGCTTCGCAAAAGCTTCATCGGTGGGCGCGAACACTGTGAAAGGTCCAGGCCCCTTCAGCGTGTCGACCAAACCAGCGGCTTGAACGGCCTTAACCAGCGTCGTAAAGTCACCGGCCGCGATAGCCGTATCTACAATATCTTTATCCTGCGCCTGGGCGGCGAACGAGCCAAGCACCAGGGCGCCAAGACCTAACAACAAATGAAATCGTTTCAAATTACTTTCCTCCTGCCAATTACTGTCTCTTGCTAGTAAGTCTGATGTGGCAGGATCGAAAACAGGTTTATTTATTGACTGTCACCGGCGCTTCGCTTTTTCAATCTCTTCCCGCGCGTCCCGATCCACATGTAGCCCGTTCCTATCACGTTGAGATCGATAAACAAGAAAACAGGCCAGTATAAGAACGAGAAGGATGACGAAAAATAAAATCCGCTGCATTATTACTATCGTGACAGAATAGCAGCCGGCCGATCGCTCTATTTGGCCCTCTCAAGTCTTTCCACTTCCATTCTATTCTTCAGAGCCTGGATCGCCTCCTCCAACTCACGATTACGGCTGGCTTCACGCCTCAGTTCCTGCCGCAACAGCTCATTCTCCTTTGAGAGATCGTCGCGCTGTTTTAGCAGCTGAACTGGATCGGCTGTGTTCGCAACGCCAAGCGGCGGACCAATGAAACGAGCGCTCTCCTCAACAGGCGCTCCCGGTACAGGATACACAGTCAGAACCACCTCCAGGTCCGCGGATGTACGCGCATACAAGTAACTTCCCGAAGCCAACTGGGCGGTGTCCAGGTCGAGT
>Ga0302319_10017271_pt1 | contig 13231 bp, 9 predicted proteins | sample Bog_T0_2_FD_203319 | JGI IMG/M metagenome (GOLD analysis project Ga0302319, IMG submission 203319) | Peat permafrost microbial communities from Stordalen Mire near Abisko, Sweden - Bog_T0_2 | ecosystem: Environmental > Terrestrial > Soil > Wetlands > Peat | place: Sweden: Abisko, Stordalen Mire...
CCCGCCCATCAAAAGCTCCCTCCGGACACCGCGCCAAAGGGGACATTCTCATGTTGCTAAAAAGGGACATTCTCACGTTGCGCTAACAGGCTTTGCTTGCCGGCTCCATGCGGCAAAACGCACGCCTACGACAACACGTGTTTCTGACAAGCGTCGCGGTCCCGACTTAAATGGACATACACACGTATTTCATCACGAGATATTCGTCGATGCCGTATTTCGAGCCCTCGCGGCCTATGCCCGAGCTTTTGACGCCGCCAAAAGGGGCCTCGGCCGTCGAAATCAGGCCAGTGTTGACGCCGACCATGCCATATTCCAGCGCCTCCGCGACCTTCCAGACGCGACTGAGGTCTTTAGCGTAGAAATACGACGCGAGGCCAAATTCCGTGTCGTTCGCCATGGCGATCACGTCCTCGACTCTGTCGAACGCGAACAGGGGCGCGACGGGGCCGAAAGTTTCCTCGCGCGCCAGCTTCATGCGGGCATTCGCGCCTGTCAGAACGGTCGGCTCGTAGAACAGCTCTCCCGCGCGATGGCGGCGCCCGCCCGTCTTGATCGTCGCCCCGTGAGCCACGGCGTCCGCCACATGCGCCTCGACCTTTCGCAAGGCCGCCGGGTTGATCATCGGCCCGATCTGGACGTCGGGCGCGGCGCCATCGCCGACGCTCAGTTTGGCGACCGCCGCCGTGAGCTTGTCGGCGAAAGCATCATAAACACCGCGTTGGACGTAGATGCGATTGGCGCAGACGCAGGTTTGTCCCGCGTTGCGGAATTTGGCGATCATCGCGCCCTCCACCGCTTTGTCGAGGTCGGCGTCGTCGAAGACGATGAACGGCGCGTTGCCGCCCAACTCGAGGCTGAGCTTCTTAATGCCGTCGGCGCTCTGTCGCATCAGAATCGACCCGACGCGCGTGGACCCGGTGAAGGAAAGTTTGCGCACTTTGGGATTCACGCAGAATTCTTGCCCCACGCTGGACGCGTCCGCGCTGGTGACCACATTGAGCACGCCCGCCGGGATGCCTGCACGCTCGCCCAGGACCGCCATCGCCAACGCCGACAACGGCGTGAGTTCGGAGGGCCGCGCGACGAAAGTGCAGCCCGCCGCCAGCGCGGGACCGACCTTTCGCGCGATCATCGCGTTGGGAAAGTTCCACGGCGTGATCGACGCCGCGACGCCGATCGGTTGTTTGAGCACGAGGATGCGCTTGTCGGATTGATGTCCGGGAATGGTGTCGCCGTAAACGCGTCGCCCTTCCTGCGCGAACCACTCGATGAAGCTCGCGCCATAGGCGATTTCGCCCTTCGCTTCGGCCAAGGGCTTGCCCATCTCGGCGGTAAGGATTCGCCCCAGATCATCCACGTTATCCAGCATGAGCTGGTTCCATAGGAGCAAAATGGCGCAGCGATCGCGCGCGGTTCTGCCCGCCCAATCGGAGCGCGTCCTGTCGGCGGCCTCGATCGCCGCCTTAGCGCCGGCGACGCCGACGTCCGCGACCTCCGCGACGGTCTCGCCGGTGGCTGGGTTAATGACAGGAAAGCGGCTCACCCCGCCCACCCATTCGCCGCCGATATAAGCGCGCGAAACAAGGAGCGAGGGGTCTCTCAATTTCAGCATTTCCGCGGCCATCTCTATCACCACGCTTTACGATAGATTTCCAGGGCGTCCGCTTCCGTGACCTCCCTGGGATTGTTGACGAGCAACCGCTTCTGATTCATCGCGTCGCGGGCCAATGTCGGCAGAACGGACTCCGGCACGTTCAGTTCCCGCAATCGCTGCGGCAAACCACACTTCAGCGACAAGTCTTGCAGAGCATCGCAAAAGGCCTCCGCCCTCGCCTGCCCTTCCAGCGCGGCGAGGTCCGGGAAGGCGAACGGCGCGACCTCGACGTAGGCGCGGGGAGCGGTCTTGCAATTGAACCGCAATACGTGAGCCAACACCAACGCGTTGGAGAGCCCGTGCGGGATATGGAAGTGGCCGCCCAGCGGATAGGCCAAGGCGTGCACCGCCGCGACCGGCGAATTCGCGAAGGCCTGACCGGCGAGCAGTGAACCGAGTAGCATCGCGGACCGCGCCTCGATGTCGGCCCCACGATGCACTGCGGTCTCGATCGCGCCGCCCAGCAACGTCAACGCCTGGCACGCGAGCGATCGCGAAAGCGGATTGTTGTTGACGTTGGTTGAGGCGTAGGCCTCGATCGCGTGCACCATGGCGTCGATCCCGGTCGCCGCCGTGACGGGCGCCGGAAGCCCCAACGTCAATTCAGGATCGAGCAACGCGACGTCGGGCAGGATGATCGGCGAGACGACGCCCATCTTCTCGTTCTCACCCGTCGTCACGATGGAGATCGGCGTGACCTCGGAGCCCGTGCCCGCGGTCGTGGGAGCGAGGATCAGCGGCAGGCGCGGTCCCTTGGCGTTGCCGACGCCGAACACGTCGGACAGTTTTTCGTGGCCCGGCGCCAGCAGCGCGACCAGCTTGGCGGTGTCGAGAGACGAACCGCCTCCGAGCCCGATCACGCCGTCTACTTTCGCGGCCGAGGCCGCCTCTACCGCCTTCAGGATCATCTCCGCCGGCGGATCCGCTTGCACATCCGAGAACACCACGGCGGCGACGCCGGCCGCCTCAAGGCTTGCGAGCGCGCGAGCGACGATTCCGGTCGCGATCATGCCGGGATCGGTAACGAGAAACACGCTCTCGCCGATGCGCGCGTGCGTCAGGGCCCCCAGCTTCTCGAGCGCTCCCGCGCCAAACTGTATGCTCGCGCTTGTGTTGAACGTGAACGGCGTCATCGGAACCTCCACTCCTGCTCTAATTTCCAAAAACCCATGCGAAAATTGCGATAAAGCCGCCGACGCCGCTGACTGTCCATAGTAGAACTTGCAGACGATCGGTGCGCAGACGCGTATCGCGCGCTCGCGCCTTCGGCCCTTCCTCGACCGCGCGGATAGCGACGGCCGAGGGACTGGCCAACTCCAATTTATAGGACAACAACCAAACCAGGAACACGCCGGGCGCCCACATCGACAGGCACCACGCCCAAAGCGGCGGCATGCCGACGATCCATTTGTCGAAGCCGCCTGTCGAGTCCCCGAGCGCGAAATTGCCGAACACCAACCCTGGGCCAACGCCGAGGAAGATCCACGCCAGCGCGGCGGCCCACACCGTGGGCTTCAGCGCGCGGCTCGAAGGCCTCATCGTGGCGTGGGCATCGAGAAATCCGTGCACGAGATCGGCGCGATGAAGCGCCTGACGGGCGGGAGTGATCGCGGAAATCACCAGGACCGTCGCCACATTCGCGGCGAGCCCCCAACCGGCGGAGGCCAGCGTCCAGGGCCAGCGACCCCAAGGGAGATGCAAGCCCAGGAACGACAGCAGCGCGGCCCCGAGATCCTCCGTCAGCACGACCGAAACGATGCCCACGACCGCCCCGACCAACGCGGCTTGGGCGGTAATGCCTCGACGCCAACAAAGGCCGATCAGAGCCGGGATCAATTGCGCGCTCGCCGGCAACGCGATGGCGCCGAGTTCCACCATCGCCGTGGGAGCGCGCGTCACGAGCAGAACGCTCGCCAACAGCAAAAGACCGATCGCGATGCGTCCATACAAAACGGCGCCAACGTCGCCGAGGTCGAGCTCGAAAAACGGCGCGTAAACGTCGCGAACGAGCGCGTGGCTGGCGCTTACCAGACTCACCGCCGCCACGACTTGGTAGGCGGCGACCAAACTCATATAGAGCGCGGCCATGAACCAGGGGGATCTAGCTCCGAGCGCACCGAGCAACGTGGCGACCGGCGACGGGGAATCGAGGATCAATCCATAGGCGCCTACGAGGGTCAGACCGAAAACGCAGACCGCGCCGAAAAAACTCGCGAGAACCCAGGTTTGCCCGGCCGCGAACCCGCGGTCATCCCGCGTCGACAGGACCAGTTGGGCCGCGAGCGGACTGGCCTGAATTCCAGCGAACGACAGCCCCATCGTCAAAATGAGCCCCGCGGTCCAACCGTTGGCGGCGTCCGCCGCCGGAAGGAAGCGCACGACGCCCTCGACGCGAAACAGCGCCACATGGCTGGGCGCTTGCGCGATCTTCGCCAGCGCGGCGTTTATGGCCGCGAAACCACCGCCGAGGAAAACCGCGGCGATCGACATTCCCAGGATGCCCAGCGCCAGCAAAAACGTCTGCAACGCCCCTAACGCGCCCACGGCGAACATGCCGCCGACGATCACATACGAAAACAACATCAGCGCCAGCAGCCATGTCGCTGGCTCCGTGGCGATCCCGCCGCCGGAGAGTTCGGCCATGAGGCGCCCGAGGATGTTCAGTTGCATGCCGCAGAACGCGACGGCGAACAGCGTCGCGATAGCCGAAGAGAGCAGCGAAAGTCCTCGCGAACGATAATAGAACGCGAACAATTGCCCCTGACTGCGAGCGCCAAATCGCTTGCCGACCTGCCATTGCCGTTTGAACACGAGAACGCCGACAATCGCCATCAGCACCGTCGAGAGGGCGAGCGCGCCGGCGGGAAAGCCCGCCCGCGAAATCATCGCCGGCAGCCCCAGCATCATCCAGGCGGAGAGGCTGACCCCGGACAGGGCCAACGCGGTGAACCATGACGGCAGTCCGCCCCCGGCGGTGAAGAAATCACCCGGCGTGCGGTCCCGTAGAGCGCTTTGCCTCGCCCAGAACGAAGTCGCGGCCACGTAAACCGTGCCGAAGGCGACGAGCCAGATTTGCTGCGCGGTCAAATTCATTTGCCGGCGCCCCGCGGCGACGGTTTGTGAAAGCGTGAAAACGCTCCCCTCAAGCCAAACCGTGTCGCGATATAAGCGCCGCCTGCGGTCAGAAGGCCGCCGATCAGCGTGATGCCAGTGATGACCGTCTCCCGCGACAATTGTGTCGTCAACCAACTGACGACGAATATCGCCACGATCGCGCCGAGGGTCGCCAAGCCGAGCGCCGCCTCACCGCGTGAGAACGTCTCGTGGAAGTAGCTATTCACGATGAGATGACCGACGAAGCCGACGATCACCGCGGCGATCCCGACCAGCGAAAGCGCGACCATGCGTTGCTGTATGCCGTCCATGATGAAGCCGAGCCCCGCCGCGCCGAATACGGCCCAGTTGGAGAATACGGCGATGCCTCGTTCGATCTGGCGGTCCGTGACCACTTGCTCACCTCATCTAACGTCAGGCGCTCAAGCGCCGCCTGTCGGGGGCTCGCCAGTCTTCGCGTTGTCACTCGATTGCGAGTAGACGATCTTCGAAAGGTTCTGCAGCGGCTGCATGCGATGGATCTCGCCAGCGCTCAGACCAATCTCGCCCAGCAGCGTGTCGACGAACGGCGCCTGCGCCCTGTAGCGCAGCGCCGAACTCACGACTTCCTCGGCGAGGTTGCCGTCGCGCGCGGGGCGCGGCGTGGCCTCTCCGCCGCCATCCGCGGAAGCGGCCCCGGTCGAAAAGCCGGGCAGCCCCTCGACGTGAAGAATCTTGATCCCCTCGATTCGCTCCATCGGCTTGACGCTCTCGCGAATGATGCTGGGCAGGATCTCGACCAGCTTCTGATGCAGCGCGCTGCGACGACTGCCATCCGAACGGAGGTTCTCCGCTTCGTTGATCTCGCGTTTGCCCTGCGCCTCGACCGCCATGCGCTCCTTCAGGGCCATGACCGCAATGCGATCGGCGTCGGCGCGATCCTGCGCCGCTGCTTTCTCCGCTTCAGCCTGGACAGTCACCTTGACCGCCGCAACCTCGGCTAATCGCTTCGCGTCGATCAATTCGATCTGCTTGCGCCGATTGGCGATCTCGGTCTCGCGCACCGTGGTGACGCGTTCTTGCGCTTCGAGCAGCACTTGCCGAGCTCCCTCGGCCGCCGCCTGCCCCTTCGAAAGCTCCATGGACTTCTCGGCGACCGCGATCTCGCGCGCCTGATCGGCCAATTCTCGAGCTTCAATGCGTCGAATCTCCAGATCCTCCAGCTCGCGCTCCATGTCTATCCGAGCGCGCTCCACCGCTTCTCGTTCTTTGATTTTCGTCGATTCGACCTCCCGCTCGCGGGCGGAGCGCTCCATCTGGACTTCGGCGGACTGCTGGGCTCGCCGAATAGCGATTTCGCTCTCCTGCGCCAACCGCGCGTATTCGCTCTCGCGAGCGATATCGAGCGACATCTTTTCCGCTTCCAAATTCTTGTTGCGAATGGCGATCAGCGTATCCTGCTCGATGTCGTTGCGCTTCTTCTTACGGGTCTCGATTTCCTCGGTGAGGCGCGTGAGGCCCTCTGCGTCGAACGCGTTCGCGGGGTTGAACAACTTCATGTCCGCTTGATCGAGAGACACGAGCGAAACGGCCTCGAGTTCGAGGCCGTTCTGGCCGAGACTCTTCACCACTTCCTGCTTCACGCCCGCGATGAAACGGTCGCGTCGTTCGTGCATTTCCTCGAGCGTCATGGAAGCGGCGACCGAACCCATGGCGTCGACGAATCGACCTTGCACGAGTTCGCGAAGCTTCTCGGGCTCTATGGTTCGACGTCCCAGCGTTCGCGCCGCCGTCGCGACTTCCTCGGGCTTGGGAATGACGCGGACATAGAATTCCACTTCGAGTTCTATGCGCATGCGGTCCTTGGTGATGAGCGACTTCTCCCGCGCACGCTGAACCTGCAGTCGCAGCGTGTTCATGCTCACCTCGGTGAAATCATGAACGATAGGAAGCACGAATGCGCCACCGCCCATCACGACTTTCTCGCCGCCAAATCCGGTTCGCACGAAGGAGATGTCCTTCGTAGATCGGCGATAGAGCCAGTGAAGGAGATAGGCGAGGACCGCGATGACGATCGCCGCCAGAATGATAACAGCAATGATGTCAGCGCCGTTCATTTGATATGCCCCCGATAGGTATCCAGATCGCGCTCACGCGGCTCGGAAGCCCGCGAAACGTCCTCGTTCGTGAGAAGAGCGCTGGCGAGCACCGCCAAACCGAAAGCGATCCTGTTGACGAACTCCGCCAGATTGTAGGTCAGGCTCAACCGTCCATCATCAACATAATCGGTGAAGCTGGCGATGAAACTGCCCAAGGGATAGACGGCCCAACCGATCGTGACGATAATCCTGAGCCAGAAGAAACCGCGTTGCAGGGCGTCGGTCTGGCTGCTCACCACCGCCTCGTCCATCTGACCGAAATAGAGTTCGCCGAGGATATAGAGCCAGAAGACCACGCCGATCAGAAAGCTAAGCGTCGGATGCATCAATTTCGCATCGCCGAGATAGCGCGACAGCACCATAAGAACCGACACGGCCGCCAAACGCCAGAACAGCGCTTGCGATACCTTGCCGCCTCGGCCGGCGAAAAAGAAGAGCGTCAGCACCTGGACTGGCATGGACACGATCCATCCCGCGTAGAGGTAAGCGATCGAGACGCTCTTGGAGGCGAACCACGCCGCGCGCGCGTCGTAGATCGCCATGGCGCCGATAACCATGGAGATCGCGCTGAGCGTCACCACGAGCTTCCATCCGCGCGCGACCCATCCCACGCCCATGAGAAGCAAAATGGTGGTTCCCACCATCGCGTACAACAGCGCCGAATAACTTGCGCCCGTTAGATCCTGCGGTTGCATGATGGAATTCACCGGCGTCCCCCGAACAAATGTGTCTCGCCCATGCGATAGTTGTTCATATCTGTGTTCTTATGTGCGGAGTGCGTGCATAGAGAGCGACCATCGGTAAGATCAGAATTCCAAAGATGAATTGTTGCCATTCGAACTTCAGCCCGATGCCGACCAGGAACGACGTGAGCACTTGAAGGACGAGAACGCCGATGACAGTGAAACCATATCCGCCGACCCCTCCGAGTAGGGAGGTTCCGCCGACGACGACCGCCGCGAGCGTCATGAACAGGAACTGCGAGCCGACGCCGATGAATCCGCCGCCGCTCCAACCGAGCAGGAGACATCCGGTGAAAGCGGAGAACGCGCCGCTGATGCCGAACGCCGACACCCAATAGGTCCGTTCGGAGATCGAAATCCGTTCGGCGGAAGTGCGATTGACGCCGAGCGCGTAAAGATAGCGACCGTAGACGGTGTATTTCAATCCTACGATCAGGATCACTGCCGCGATCACCCAAATGGCGATGGCCGGCGGAAACGGAAGACCGAATGTCGAGCCGTTCATCGCCGCCAGATTGCTGAGCCAAGGCGGCACGGTTCCGAACACGTTGCCGCTGTAGGCCGATCCGATGGAGGTGACGATCTGAGTGCCGCCAGAAATCACGAAACCCGTGCCAAGCGTGACGATGAGCGCCTGCCCCTGGAGACGCAGGCTCAGGATACCGTTGATGAGCCCGATGACGGCGCCGATCATGATGATGAGCGCGAAGGCGAGCCACGTCGGTACACCCAAGCCGATGAGGTAGAGAAGGCCGACGTTCGCGGAGCCAATGACGTAAGGGATCGACAGATCGAGCCCGCCAAGCAGCGCCACCAGCGTCTGGCCGACCGACGCCAAACCAAGAAACGACGCGAACAAAAGCATCGATTTCACGTTCGTGGGCGATGCGAACCCGTCGATATTCATCGACCCGACTGAAAACAGGCCCGCGAGCACCATCAACCCGATGAAGGCGCTGCGATTCTCGGCCATGAAGCGACCGACGCTCATCGTCAGAATGATGATGAGGAGAAGAATGAGCGCGGAAATCACGGTCCATATGTTGAAGAAGCCGTCAATCATCAGCGACAGGGCCGCGAAGATCACGAGCAAGGCGAGAAATCCGATGATGCCGCCGCGGTATTTCAACCATGCGCGTCGTAGTTCGCTCGGCCCCTCGTTGATCTCGCCCTCCCGAGGCATCGCGAATTGCATGACATAGAAGCGCCATGCCCACGCCACTAGCGCGAGCGTAGCCGCCGCATAAAGGATGACCTGTTGCGCGGGGAGATTTTGATAGAAGCCAAGCCCGGCGCTCGCTCCGGTCAAGACCACCGCGATGAAGAGGCCAACGACCCGGGAGAGCAGGCTTCCAACGGGCGCTTGCGCGGCGACGATCTTCATCGCGAGGCTCCGCCCGGCGTGAATACGTTCAAGTCATAGCCCCTCGTCATCAGATAGGCGCAGAGCAACGCGAACCCGGCAATGACGAGATATACGACCAGCCCAATGCCACGACGGTTCGCGCCGGAGACCAACGACCTCACCATCAAGGGCAGCACGACCAAGAGCACGCCGATTGTGGCCCAGGCTCTCGAGTGGCCAGCGCTGACGGCGGAAGCGCCGTCGAGCACATTCGCTTCCAGAAATCCGCGCATGTGAGCATGAGTGGACGCCGGCAAATCCCCATAGGGAAACGTCGAATGCAAGATGACGCCGAGCGTGAACACCGAAAGCGCGACGAAGTACAGCAGCGACGAGAAATTGCCGATCCGCCGCTGGATGATCGGCAATGTCAGCGTCAAGAGCAAGGACGCGACGAGGATCGCGCCATAACAGAGATCGGTCACGAAACTCTGAATGCCGCCGAAATTGAATGTCGAAAGCACGTAAGTGATGAGATAGAGGTCGACCGCGCCGATGAGAGACCCGGCTATGCTCGCGCGACCACCGCCAAGCGAAGCCCCGCCCAGCACCAGGGCGGTGACCGCGATCAGCGTGTAGGTCGTCCCCTGGCCCGGGTCGCCCGAGCCGATCAGCGCGGTGAAACAGATAGCCGACAATCCCGCGAAAGTCCCCGCGATGAGATGAGCGCCCACGCGGACGATCGAGATCGGAATGCCACTGGTGTAGGCGGCGCGTTCGTCCGAACCCATCAGTCGCAGATGCGTGAAGAAAGCCGTCCGCGTCATGAGCAACCAAGCGGCGGTCGCGAGGATCACGATCGCCATGACGGGCGAAAAGACCGATGTTCCCAGTCCCCATGAGGACATCCAATCGGGCGCGACCCCGCCTGGGCGGGGCAGAATGACCAAATTTATGCCCGAAAGCGCCAGATATCCCGAGAGTGAGACGATGATTGGCTGCACTCGCACATAAATGACAATCAGCGCCATCAAAAGCTGATACGCCATGCCGACCAGGATCGCGTAAGCGAAGGTGACGACCGGGGATTCCAACACGCCCGCCGCGACGAGTTGGATCAAGGTGACGTTGATGAAGCTGATCAGAGGTCCGATCGCGAGATCGACAGTGCCACGCCCCGCCACCACCGTGGACATCAAAGCATAGGTTGCGAGAATAAGGGGCGCCGCGACTATGACCGCGCTTCCGAGGCCAGCATTCGTCACGAGATCAGGAGATCGCAATACCGCGATCACCAACAACGCGAACAGCAGCGTCATCGGCATCAAAAGATGCGGACTGGCGTTTTGAACGCGAGCTATCGGACGCTCCAACGCGCCGCTTGTCGACGCGGCGGTCAAGCGGTTCTCCTGCTGACGACTTGACCCTGTTTGCCGAACTCGACGATCTTGATCTTTCGCGACGGTGCGACGACGGGGTCACGCTCGACAGGCTCAAGTGGCGACGACGCGGTTTCCACAATCGAGGCGCGCGTCGACGTGAAGGCGTGTTCAGCAGCCGCGAGATGCCGCAGTCCCGCGCCCGAGGTTTGGCCGAACATTGCCTGCAATATCGCGTGACCCTCGACCTCGTCACCCGCGAACGCGTCGAACGGCCTACCTCCGCGAAAGACGATGACACGCGTGGCGAATCCGATGAACTCCTCGAGTTCGCTCGACATATAAACGACTGACTTGCCGCTCTCGGCGAAGGCTCGTAATTGTTGGTAGAGTTCCGCCTTGGCGCCTACGTCGATGCCGCGGGCAGGATCGTTCAAGACGATGATGTCGGGCCGCATCGCGAATCCGCGCCCGATCAGCACTTTTTGTTGATTACCTCCCGAAAGCGAAGTGATCTTATCGTCTCGCTCCCCAAACTTGATCTTGAGGTTCGCCGCCTCCCTCGAAAAGATGTTTCCGAGCGACGCCCAATCGATGACGCCCAGCACACCCAATCGAGATTTTTCCCGATAGAGCGGCATCGCGAGGTTTTCGAATATCGACAGAGACGCGAAAATACCCTCGCGTTTCCGGTCGCCCGAGACGTAAGCGATCCTTTCCCGCGTCGCGTCCTTGAGTCTGTCGATGCGCTTGAACGCGCCGTCCCGGGAGAGCACGGTGATATGACCCGTCAGCGCGGGTTGAACGCCCGCGAGGTGTCGCACGAATTCATTCTGCCCTTGGCCGTCTAGCCCCGCGACGCCGACGATTTCACCTCGACGAAGCTCAAAATCGAAGGGCGCCGCCGTGGGCCAGATGACGATCCCGTCTGCTTTGAGAACGGGGGAAAGCGTCGTCGGCCTGGGGGCGCGGCGCTCCGGATGCGCGTCATCCTGAACCTCGCCGGTCATCAGCGCGATCAGGGTCTTTTCGGAGAGGTCGCGTTTCTCGACTATGCCGACGTCTCGGCCATCGCGCAGAACGGTGGCGCGATCGGAAATGGAAATCAATTCCGCGATTCTATGCGTCACGATGAGCACCGTCGACCCCGTGTCCCGCAATTCCCGCATTTTTGCGAACAGCCGCTGCGTGCTGTCAAAGTCGAGAGCCGCCGAGGACTCATCGAGAATCAGAATTTTGGGTCGCGAGAGCAGCGCCCGGCCGATCGTCACCCATTGCTTTATCGCCAGCGGCAAAGCTCCCACCAACGCGAACGGATCGATCGGCAGACCCGCGAGTTCGTTCATGATGCGGGCCGCCTGTCGAACCTTTTCGTCGTAGGGCACCTTCGCGGAGAACAGATTGTCGACGCCCATGTAGAGATTGTCTACGACTGTGCTTTCGTCGGCGACCAACACCTCCTGATAAACGGTGGCGATACCGAGCGCGCGCGACTCCGAGGGCGTCGACGGCGCCTCGCCCAGGATGGAGACCGCGCCGCTGTCGATCGGGAGCACGCCCGAGACGACCTTGGCGAGTGTGCTCTTTCCGCATCCGTTGCCGCCGATGATCGCGTGAATCTCCCCGGCGCGCGCGGAAAAGCTGCAGCCATCCAACGCGCGCGTCGGGCCGAAATACTTCCGCACATTGCTGACGGAGACGACGATGGGCGAGGTGGCGACGTCGTTCACGAGAAAATCGCTTTCAAAGCGCGCTTGAAGCTAGGAGCCGTCCCACAGGACGGCTCCACGTTGAGCGAAGTTTACCGCTTGTAGGTGGTCGGATCCGCCGGCTTGACGAAGAACTGGTCGAGATAAGCGGGATCCTGACCCCACTTGTTCGGCCCAACCGATAGCCAAGCCGCCGTTTGCGGGTCGCAGCTCTCCGGCAACTTCGCCTTGATCTCCTCGAGGTTCATCATGATGGGCTCGACGAGAATCGACTGCACCTTGGGCCCCTGACCTTCGAGAGTGCGCATCATGATATCGAAGCTCAACTCGATCTCGTCCTGCGGTGGCCACACTTGATAGGCCGCCGAGATCAGGTTCGCGTCCTTGCGCCAGGAGCAGAGCGCTCCGAGCTCGCCGCCGATCGCCACCTTGACGTTCTGCCTGCCGGACTGAGAAATCGCTCGCAGCACGCCCATTTCGGCCGCGGATTGAACCACGATGCCGTCGAGCTTACCGGGATGGGTCGCGAGCCACTTCTGAACCTCGCCCTGCGCCACTTGGTCGGTCCACTGGCCGGCGATCGAGCCGACGACCTTTATTCCTGGCGCCGTCGCCAGGCCCAACTTGACGCCGCGATCTTGACTGTCCGACGCCGAGGTGCCGGGGATGCCTTCGACGACCAGCACGTTCCCGGCGCCCTTCAGCTCGTCCGCCATCGCCTTGCCGATGGTGTATCCGGCGAATTGATAATTGACCGAGGAGTTGACCGAATAGGGCGACGTCAAATAGCCCGTGAACGAGAAAGTCGGGACGCCCTTGTCAAACGCGTATTTCACCGTCTGATTGAGCGCCGTCGGATTCGAACAGCAAACGACGACCGCGTCCGCGCCCTGGTCGACGAGCTGACGCATCTGCTGAATCTGCGTCGAGTCGTTCAGGTTTGACTGTGTGATGATGACGTCCTTGATCAGGCCGGCCGCCTTCCATTTCGGAATGACGACCTTCAACAAGTGGTCCATCGCATTGGCGCGCCAGGTATTGCCGGCGTAGGAGCTCGCGTAGCCGATGGTCCACGGCGGCGGACGCTTGGCGACGAAATCGCTATAGGCGCTGGGTCCGATCGGCTGCGCCGGGTCGAGCGCTTCC
>Ga0302319_10017274_pt1 | contig 13228 bp, 7 predicted proteins | sample Bog_T0_2_FD_203319 | JGI IMG/M metagenome (GOLD analysis project Ga0302319, IMG submission 203319) | Peat permafrost microbial communities from Stordalen Mire near Abisko, Sweden - Bog_T0_2 | ecosystem: Environmental > Terrestrial > Soil > Wetlands > Peat | place: Sweden: Abisko, Stordalen Mire...
CTCCCGATTGACAAAGGAACTTGAGCGCAGCCTGGATTCCTTGAAGAGCGGCAATGCGCGCTCGCCTGCATTCAGTCCGACTGTGGTGAAGATGCTGTCGGAGGCGTGGACGGTCGCGAGCATCGACTTCAACGCCGGGAATATCCGCACGGGGTTCACGCTGCTTGCGCTGTTAGGGCACGATGAGTTGGCGCGGATTGTAAAAGATATAAGCAAGGAACTGCAGATCGTCAATGCGGAGGGGTTGCGGAGCAGCTTCTACGACATTGTGGCGAAATCGAATGAGACGCAGACCAGTCTGGCTGCCGCGGGTGAAGGGAAAGAGGAACCATCGAGTCGAGGTGAGGTTGCTCCCGGAGCCTCGAAGGGCAAAACGCCGCACCTCGATCAATACACGGTGAACCTGACCGCGAACGCCAAGGCGGGAAAAATTGACCCGGTGCTGGGGCGCGACCAGGAAGTTCGCCAGATGATCGACATTCTGATGCGGCGCCGCCAGAACAATCCGATTCTCACCGGTGAGGCCGGAGTCGGCAAGACGGCCGTCGTTGAGGGATTTGCGAATCGTGTCGTGAGCGGAGACGTGCCGCCCGCATTGCAGGGGGTCCATCTGCACAGTCTCGACCTGGCGCTGTTGCAGGCGGGAGCGGGAGTCAAAGGAGAGTTTGAGAACCGGCTGAAAGGGCTGATCAACGAGGTCAAGTCTTCAACCGAAAAAATCATTCTCTTCATCGACGAAGCGCACACCATGATTGGCGCAGGGGGGACCGCAGGACAGAATGATGCGGCAAATCTGCTGAAACCCGCACTGGCACGTGGGGAACTGCGCACCATTGCGGCGACTACCTGGTCAGAGTACAAGAAGTACTTTGAAAAAGACCCGGCTCTGGCCAGAAGGTTCCAGGTCGTCAAGGTCGAAGAGCCCACGGAAGAGGTTGCCTGCACCATGCTGCGAGGGATTGTGAAGTCGCTCGAGAAGCATCACAACCTGCGCATCCTTGATGAAGCCATCACGGCCACGGTTCGCCTGTCGCACCGGTACATTGCCGGCCGGCAACTGCCGGACAAGGCGGTAAGCGTGTTGGATACGGCGTGTGCGCGCCTGTCTCTGGGGCAAAACTCCACGCCGCCGCGGCTTGAAGATATTCTTCGGCGCATCGATGCGCTTGAAGTGCAGAAGCGCGTGCTGGAGCGCGAGACCACGATTGGCGCGGATCACGCGGAGAGACTGGCCGAGATAGAGACTCACACCGCGGCCGCTATTGAAGAGCGGAATATTCTCAATGAGCAGTGGGAAAAAGAAAAGGGGTTGATTGAAAAAATCCGTACCTTGCAGGAGGGCCTGGAGTCGCCTGAGAAGAAGGGTGCGGCGGCAAACGGGACAGCGAGCGAGGCGCGTGCGGAACTCGGCCGGCTTGAGGCGGAGCTCGACACGCTGCAAGGCGAGAAGGGCATGATGCGCGTATCCGTGGATGCGCAAATTGTAGGCGAGGTAATTTCAGCGTGGACGGGAATTCCGCTTGGAAAGATGGTCCGCAACGAGATCGAGACAGTACTCACGCTCGATGAACATTTGAAGAAGCGCGTCATCGGGCAGGACAATGCGCTCTCCGCGATTGCGCAGAGGATTCTTACCTCCCGAGCCAACCTGGACGATCCGGTCAAACCGGTTGGCGTGTTTCTGCTGGTTGGACCCAGCGGCGTTGGAAAGACCGAGACAGCCATCGCGCTTTCCGACGTTTTGTACGGCGGTGAGCGCAACATGATCACCATCAACATGTCGGAATTTCAGGAAGCTCACACAGTTTCAACCTTGAAAGGGTCGCCCCCGGGATACGTCGGCTACGGCGAGGGAGGCGTGTTGACGGAAGCGGTGCGGCGCAGACCCTATTCGGTTGTGCTGCTGGATGAAGTCGAAAAAGCGCATCCTGATGTGCTTGAGTTGTTCTTCCAGGTGTTTGACAAAGGCAGGATGGAAGACGGCGAGGGCCGTGAGATCGACTTCCGGAACACGATCATTCTGCTCACCAGCAACGCGGCCACCGAGACGATAATGAAGCTCACCGCCGATCCGGAGACCACGCCGGACAGCCAGGGAATGGTGAAAGCGTTGAAGCCGGAGCTGGACAAGGTATTCAAGCCCGCGTTCCTTGGCAGGCTGATGATTGTGCCTTACTTCCCGGTGCGGGATGAGGCTCTCAAGCAGATCATCCGCCTGAAGCTCGGCAAAATTCAAAGACGATTACAGGAGACGCACAAGATTGCGCTCGTGTACGACGATGTGCTCTTGAACGAAGTGGCCGCACGCTGCACTGAAGTTGAGAGCGGGGCCCGCAACGTGGATAACATCCTGTCGAATACCATGCTGCCCGATCTATCGCGGCAGATTTTGTCGCAGATTGCAGGGGGAGTGCCGTCAGACCGCGTCAGCATTTCAGTCAAAGACGGGGCGCTCACTTATGCATGGGACGTTGCGCCATAGCGCAGTGCCTTGCCAGCGGCATACCAAAGTATCTAACAGGAGATTTGGACAGGCAGGGTCGGTATGGCAACTCTGAAACAAACAGACCGGTTGATGCAGTTTTCAAGCCCGCTGGGCAAAGACATGCTGCTGATTGAGTCAGTGGAAGGCGTGGAAGGGATTTCGCGACTCTTCGAGTATCACGTGGTTCTGCTGGCTACCGTCGACACGACCATCGATCCCAAGGCGATCATTGGTGCAAAGGTTACGGTCGCAATGGCGCTGACCGATGCGCAGGGGTCAAGGTACATCAACGGCATCGTCGCCTCGTTCGAGCAGTGCGCGGGCGACAAGGAGTTCAACGTCTTCAAGGCCCGCATCGTGTCGTCCATGTGGCAACTCACATTGAGCGCCAACAGCCGCATCTTCCAAACCAAAACGGTTGTAGATATCGTCAAAGCGGTCATCGGCGAGTACGGTTTGTCCTTGTCCGACCAGACAAGTGCGAGTTACAAGAAGCTTGAATACTGCACGCAGTACTCCGAGACGGACTTCCATTTTGTCTCGCGCCTGCTGGAAGAGAGCGGCATTTTCTACTACTTCGAGCACACCGACCAGGACAACAAAATTGTATTGGGAGACAACCGCAACGCTTACCAGGACTGTCCTGTAACATCTTCCGTTGCCTATGCCGAGAATCAGATGGGCGCGGAGGGAGCCTACGGGACAAGAGTGTTCGAGTTCACGTCAACGGCGACCATGGTTTCAGGCAAGCACTCCACGGCGGACTATAACTACAAGAACTATGCTCGCCTCGATGTACCGGACAAGAGCAGTGCAAGCTCGTACGGCAAGAATGCCTTTGACGAATATCTGTATCCGTCCGGTGCGGAAGGCTATGCCGATGGCGCCGCGGACGTGGAAACGGGAATTGAGACGCTGTTCCTCGAGACGCGGGCGCTTGCTGCCGACGCGGTCGCTGAAGTGCTTCATGGCGAATCCAACGCGCGCTTCATGTACGCGGGGTACACCTTTAGCCTCACCGCCAACCCAAAGGACGCGTGGAACCGCAAATACCTGTTGACCGAATTGTCGTTTGAAGCCGACCAGGTTCCTTCCTATCGGGCAACCGATGCGAGCCAGGGCGAAGGCTACAAGAATGGGTTTACCGCGATCTCGTCGGATGTGGTTTTCAAGCCCGCGCAAACAGTCATCAAACCTCGGATCTACGGTCCGCAGACGGCCAAGGTCGTGGGCTCGGGCGGCGAAGAGATCCATATTGATTCCCAGGGGCGCGTGCAGGTTCGATTCTTCTGGGACAAGCAGAACAACGATAGCTCCATTACCGACTGCACCTGGGTACGCGTGGCGCAGGGCTGGGCCGGAAACGGATGGGGAACTTACTTCTGGCCGCGCGTGCACGATGAGGTGGTAATCCAGTTTTTGAACGGCGATCCTGATAATCCGGTCATCACCGGTTCGGTATATAACGGCGTGAATACGCCCAAATACGGCCTTCCGGACAACAAGACGCGCTCGGGACTGGTAACGCGGAGCAGCACTGGCGGGTCCGGTGCCAATGCGAATGAGCTCCGCTTTGAAGACAAGATGGGCAACGAGCAGATCTTCATTCATGCCGAAAAGGACATGGATGTTTCGGTCGAGCACGACCGCCGTATTTCCGTGGGAAACAACGACTCGCTCATCATCACCGGGAAACAAAGCGAGCAAATCGGCAGCAATTTCAATCGCCAGATCAAGTCGAATGCAGTGGAACAGGTCGGCGGCAATTCCGACCTTGGCATCAGCGGCAATCTTACTGAGTCGGTGGGCGGAAATCACTCACTGAACGTCAGCTCGAATCAGGCCATCCAGGTCGGCTCGGCCTATTCGTTGAATGCAAGCAATACCGTGTACATCAACGGAGGCCAAAGCGTGGTAATCCAGGCTGGAATGGAACTCAGCCTTATCGCGTCGGGAAACTTCATCACGATCGGACCCTCCGGCGTCGCCATCTCCGGAACCATGGTGTTGATCAACAGCGGCGGAGCGCCGGGAACCGGAACGCCCGGGAACGTTTCGAGCCCTGGAACGCCGGATGCTCCGGACAAAGCTGACGACGGCACCAGCGGCAGTTCCGGCAGTCCGGCAGCGGCGGCGGCTGCACCGGCAGCTGCGTCAAGCCCGGTTGCGGGCGCTCCCTTGCCGAGTCTGTCTTCGAGTCCGGCAAGTGCTCTCAGCGCAGCGCCGGCAGCCGCCAGCGCGGCAGCGGGTGCAGCAGGCCAGGAGGAGCAAGCCGCGCAACAGGGTGCTCAACAGGCGGCTCAGCAGGCGCAACAAGCCGCGAACCAGGCGCAACAGGCGGCCCAGCAAGCGCAGCAGCAAGCCCAGCAGGCTGTGAACCAGGCGGCGCAACAGGCCCAGCAGACAGTGCAACAGGGGCAACAGGCAGTGAACCAGGCGGAGCAGGCTGTCAACCAGGCCGCGGCGCAGGGCAGGGCAGCGGCCCAGCAGGCGCTCAATCAGGCTCAACAGCAACTGCAGCAGTCCAAGCAGGCGGCGGCGCAGGCCGTGCAGCAGGCGCAACAACAGGCGCAACAGGTTCAGCAGCAAGCTCAGCAGGCTGCAACCCAGGCGCAACAGGCGGCCCAGCAAGCCCAGCAACAGGCTCAGCAGGCGGCTACTCAGGCGCAAGGAGCAGCGAAGCAAGCCGAGCAGCAAGCTCAGCAAGCGGCCACACAGGCGCAGCAAGCGGCAAAGCAGGCTCAGCAGCAAGCTCAGCAGGCGGGGCAGCAGGTGACGCAAGCGGCGAGCCAGGCGCAACAGCAGGCACAACAGGCTTCAAAGGCGGCACAGCAATCCGCGAGCCAGGCGATCAGCCAGGCACAGAGAGGGTTTTAGCACGCTAAGGAACCTCTGATTAAGTCCTGTTTTGAAAGGGCACGACTTCAGAGGTTGCGGAAAAACTCAACGCAAGGAGCAAGAAGTGTCAGGGCACGACTTCAGTCGTGCCGTAAGTAGATGAAAAATAATGCGGGCTTTAGCCCCTGCGGTATGTATTTCGGAAATTTTGCCAGATTCTGGACTTTTTCACCAAGCTGTTCAGTCGTGCCAATAAAGCCGGCAAAATCACTGGGCTTTAGCCACTGAGGGAATGCAGGATCTGAATACGGTACTTGTTCAGAGGTTACCTAAAGGAATGCCAGCCCGCACAATCAGCGGGTGCGGCGCAATGCACACGCAGTCGCTTTAGCCCTGCAGATGAGACCTTGAGATGGGATCTAAACACGGAGTCACCGAGGACACTTGACGCAAACATTGGCACAGCCCGCCGCGGTTGCCTCTTTCCCATCGGTTGGACGATGGAGTGTTACCGCGCTGCCCGCAGGCTGGATCTATGTTGCGGACTTCGGGATCCGGCAGATGAAAATGAATCAAGCGGCAGTTGTCGCGAGTGTGGGCGTAGGGCAGGACACCTTAGGTTCAGAGAGCGAACTCGCCGAATATATCGAGAAACAAAAGAAGCTGATTGAGGGTTACTTGAAGGAGACGAAGATTGCAGGTCCGCAGGCCATGGCGTTTGCAGGCGCACAGGAGGCTCAGCTTATCTTCGTGCGCCACAGCGTGGCCTCAGCGGGAAACGTTTTGCATGCGCAGACCTACGTACGATTGGAGCGTTGGCTTGGCATTGTTACGCTCACGGTTTTGGAAGAGCAGCTGAAGGCGGTTCGCGCGGATTATGAGGCTTTTGTGAAGGGCCTGCGCATAAAACCGCAGAGCGTGGATGCACCGGTAGTAAAGAGTTAGCGAGTTGGAACGCGGAAGGGAGGAAGCCTGATGCCGCCTGCAGCTAGAGTCACCGATATGCACGTTTGTCCCATGGTTACGGTGTTGGTGCCGCATGTGGGCGGGCCAATTCTGCCCCCTGGCGCCCCAACCGTACTCATCGACTTTCTTCCCGCGGCCACTGTCACCAGCATGGCGACGTGCGTCGGCCCGCCGGACATGATCGTGATGGGATCGGTCGGAGTGATGATCAATTTTCTTCCAGCGGCCAGAATGCTTGATCCTACCGTGCACGGCGGAGTGATCATGATGGGCTCTCCTACCTGCATCATTGGAGAGGTCGGAACGCCATCACCCGGCGCAGGCGGATTGGGTGGCATCGCTGCCGGCATGGTGGCCAGTGGAATCGCAAGCAGTCCAGCCGGCTCTGCCGCGTCTTCGCCGGCCACCGCTGGGGCATCTCCCGCTCCAAGCCCATCCCCTGGCCCATTGAGCGCTTTGCCGGGAGTTGCGAGTGCAGCCGCCGGCGCGGCAGGCCAGGCGCAACAAACCGCGCAACAGGCCGCCCAGCAGGCACAGCAAGCCGCCAACCAGGCACAGCAGTCCGCGCAACAAGCGGAGCAGCAGGCACAACAGGGCGTCAACCAGGTTGCGCAGCAGGCCAGTCAGTCCGTAAACCAGGCACAGCAAGCGGTGAGCCAGGCGCAGCAAACCGTGGGCCAGGCAGCAGCGCAAGGGCAGGCCGCGGCGCAGCAGTCGCTTAATCAGGCTCAACAACAACTGCAGCAATGCAAGCAGGCCGCGGCGCAGGCTGTGCAGCAGGCGCAGCAACAGGCCAAGCAGGTTCAACAGCAGGCGCAACAGGCTGCCACGCAAGCCCAGCAGGCGGCACAGCAAGCGCAGCAGCAAGCCCAGCAGGCGGTGCAGCAGGGCACACAGGCCGCCAAGCAAGCCCAGCAGCAAGCGCAGCAAGCCGCCGCGCAGGCGCAACAGGCTGCCAAGCAGGCCCAGCAACAAGCTCAACAAGCGCAGCAGCAGGTGACGCAGGCGGCCAGCCAGGCGCAACAGCAGGCACAGCAAGCTTCAAAGGCTGCGCAGCAATCGGCGAGTCAGGCCATCAGCCAGGTGCCGAAGGGCCTTTAGAACGTTTTCGATTCGAGTGTTAACAACAATTTGGGTGGCCCCATCCTCGAATCGTTCTTTGATTCAAGGGTGGGAGCGCACAAAGCTCACTCTGACCCGTAAACAGTTAAACCAAAAATGCGCAAGCATCGTGGCCGGCCACAGGTGTGCGTTCCCCGGTTTCAAAATCGAGACTTGGGCTCCCGGATTTGTGTTTTCGTTGGAAGATGAATTAGAGAATCACATGGATACGCTGCTATTGGCTGGTTGAGTCCCAGATCTTCAGCAGCGTGGGAGAAACATAAGCGCGCACCGGATTGTAATTGGCCTTGCGGGCTTCCTGAAATGCCGACAGGGCATCCTGCGAAGGCCCCTTCCAATTTGCTCGCGGATTTTGCAGCATCGACCGCTCCACCAGGGTTGCGCCGAGGTAGAAGTCGGCCACACCAGGGTCCTTGGCCGTCTGTGGCGACTCCAGGTAGTTCAGCAGGGTCCTCCGCGCGTCGTCAAACTGCGAATTGTAGAAATACCGGATTGCCATTGCCAGCTCGTTCTTTGCCGCCGCCGGATCGTTCTTGATCGCCTGCTGAATTCTGTCGGTGTTGATCTGGGCGTCAGAGTTAGTTGGCTGAAGCTTCAGGACCGTTGCGTAATCGTTGAGCGCGCTTTGTAAATCGCCCTGCTTCTCCGCATTCTTTGCGTCCCCAAGCAGTTTATTTACCTTTTTGGCGATCTCCGCAGCCGAATCCCCCGCAGTTTTGGGAGCGGTACTCGGGGTCGGAGGAGGGGTTTTTACCTGCGCGGCTCTCTGCAACTCGGCAATCCTTCCCGATGGATCATCGGGTCCATTGGGATTTAGGTCCTTCGCCAATGTCAATTGCCTGATCGCTTCCTGGGGATTGCTCTGCGCCATTTTCTGGGCCTGATCGATGTACCCTTTGTAGACGCCGACGTTGTTCACGTACACATTTGCGGCCGACTTGAGTTCCGGGTTGGTAATCGACTGCGCCAGCGATGTGACAGCCTGGAAGTCGCCTCTCGTCCAGGCCGCCTGAACCTGGTTCACGAGTTTTTCGCCCCTGATTCTGTCCAGCAGAAACCTGGCCTGGCCGGACAGCTTCTCGTCATAGTTCGTAACCAGTTTTGCCTGCGACTCGGCCCGATCGAGGTCATGGTTCTTGTAGGCTGCGATTGCGCTTGCAAGCCACGCAGTATCGTCCTGGATTAGACCCGAGCGAAAACTGTTGCAGGTCTCCTGGTACTTCTTGTCTTTAGGGTCCAGTTGGGCTGCCGCGCAATAATCCTGCACCTGCCTGACGCGGTCATTGCTTTCCCCCCGGGCTTTGTCGGCCAGGTCTTTTGCCTGCTGCTTTGGCTTTTCCTGCGCACCCAGTGAAGGGATCGGAACCATGGAGAAAGAGAGGCCGACAACGCAGATTGCTCGCCGAAGATTCATTTCGCCCCTCCAATGATCTCCTGGATTGCGTTGTCGTCGATCGGCTTCATTTCCACGCTGCAAACCTGCGCGGTTTGGGCCACCTCGCATTGAAGGTTCTGCGTGCTTCCGTCGGCCCCCTTCAAGCTCACCGTATATTTCCCCAGCGGAACTCCGTCAAGGCGCAAAGGTGTCCAGTGATCGCCTGCAGGGAGCGGTACTGCCGTGCCCTTGTCCGACGTAACGCTCACCACCTCGGCATAGGGCGTGGCGTTCAGTTCAAGGGCGCCCATTGGGACGGCCGGCGCAGGTCGCAGATACCAGTAGGCCGCGCCTGCCGCGGCAAACAAGACAATCGCAATCCCAACAAACACGAATATGAGCGCGCGCGGAAAGCCGGATTTCGCGCCCGCCGGATCAGCGGCGGCCTTTACCTGCTTCTTGGGCGCGGCCTTTCCAGCTTCCTTGGTCAGGCGCTTCAAGTTCGTCTGCAATCCGGAGTCCGCAAACTCGGCCACGCTTGCTACGCCTGCCAACTCCTGCGCCGCGCGGGGACGGTCCTCCTGTTGCATTGCCTGCGTAGCCGATGCAATTGCCGCTGTCACTGCCTCGTTGGCTATCTGCGTGCGCCTGGTCTTGTAATCGGCAATTGCGGACGAAACTCGCGGCGAGTCGCCGTAAGTGCGCCGAACGGACTCAAGCCCACTCAGGCCGTTGCGCAAGTCGCGATTCTGGAGGGCGTCACCTGCGGCGCGGATGGCCTCCAGCGTCACGCGTTCCTGCTCTTTGCCGGCTTCCAGTTTGGCGCGCAACTCCCGCACCCGCGCATTCTGCTGAATATCCTGGGGCTGGCTCGCAAGCAGTCGCAATGCCTCTTCGATATTGCTTTGACTCAATGTTTGCGCCCGGCTCAGAGCTGCATCGATGCGGCGGTTCAACTCGGCAAGGGCACCGGTTGCCTGGCGCAACAACTGTTCGACTGCCACATCTCCGGTTTCTGAAGCAACCGGCTGCAGCAGCGCGATGGCAGTCTCGAATTGTCCGGCTGCAATCAGCGGTTGCGCTTCACGAACAGCGCTCGCCGCTTTCTGACTCAAGTCAATCCTTCGCTTTTGCTCCCGCGCGTACTTCAGCAGCGATGCAATGTCAGGGACTTCGCCGCACTCAAGTGCCGCCGCTTCCAGAATCTGGATAGCCTGATCGAACTGCTTGTCATCGATCGCGGCCTGGGCTCGCTTCAGGGACTGAGTCTTGAGCTCCTCGGCGCTGGCCTTCTTGATCTGCCCCACGATCTTCTCATGCAGGGCAGTCAACTGAGGATCGCCGGGTAATTGCGCCAGCGCCTGCTGAACCACGACCAGAGCCTCCTGGGGGCTGGTCAAAAGCAGGCTGTAGACGTGTAGCGAGGTCTTTTCGATCAGCTTCTTTGCCGCCAGCTCCTGCTGCCTGGTCTCAGCTTCGGCCTTCAGTTGCAGCAGCACGGTCTCTCCAGGGAGACGCTCCTGTGCCCGATGAATCAACGTCAGCGCGCGCTCGTATTCCTCCGCTGAAATGGACTCCGAAATCTCGGCAACAATCTGTTCGATGATCTTGCGGCGCCGCTCTTCTTCCTGCCGTTCAACGGCGCCCTGGTAGAGCTGTTGAGTCTCGCTGTCCGTCGGGTCGATTTCGAGCGCCGAACGCAGGCACTTGATGGCTTCCGTAAACTGGCGAGCGGCAAGATGACCCCGCGCCGCTTCGCTGAACTCTTTCCGTGCACGCTCCCTGGCAGTCCGTTCCGACTCTTGAACAATTCTTGCGCGCTCATTGCGCAGGTCGGTATTGCGCTCATCCAATGCAAGCGCCTTGTCAATCAGTTCACCCGCGGTTCCAAAGTCGCTCCGTCTCCTGGCCTCCCGAGCCTGCTCAAGAAGTGCGGCAACTTTTTCAGCCTTCTCCTTCAATCCGCGAACATGTTCGATCTTTTGAGGCAGTTCAGGATTCGCCCGGTCAAGCGCGGCAGCCTGATTGTAAAAATCAAGCGCTTCCTTGTAGCGCTGCGAAAGGACAGCCTCCTCGGCTTCTCCCATCAGTTGCTGAATCTGCACCGTCTTCTGCTGGCGCGAAACCTTCTCCTGCACTTCGCGAAGCAGCTTCTTGACTTCAGCATTCTGCGGATTCAGGCGCTGCAGATCGAGCAGCACCGGCCTCACGCTGGTCCATTGCTCCTGATCGATCATCGGCTTCACGCTGCTCAGCACTTCAGCAACATGCTCGCGCTTCAGCCCATCGTTCACCGCCTCGATATCCGCAGCCATCTCCTCGGCTGTCTCGTATCGGTCGATAGGATCTTTCGCGAGCGCCCGGTCAATCAAATGGTCAAGCGAAGGTGGGTAATTGCTCAGAAAATTCGACAGCGGCTCATGCGTTTCACGGATGACCCGGTGCAAGGTGGCCGGATCGTCGCCCGGAAACGGCAGTCGCCCCGTGAGCAACATGTACAGGATCACGCCTACTGACCAGATGTCCGCGCGGCCGTCGGCAGTCTTACCCAGCAGCCTCTCCGGAGAGATGTAGTGGAAGGTGCCGATGACCATGCCGGTCTGCGTGTGAGCCGATTGACTTTCAAGCCGGGCCACACCGAAGTCGACAATCTTGATATTGCCGTCCGGTTGCACCATCACGTTTGCCGGCTTAATGTCCCGGTGGATCACTCCCTTTTGGTGCGCGTAACCCAGGCCGAGGCAAACCTGGCGGATCATCTCCAGTTTCTCGATGAGAGAGAACTGGCGTCCGGCCCGCAGCAGATTCTCGAGCGAATCGCCGGGAACAAACTCCATCACGATGTAAGGGTTTCCATCCTGCTCGCCGAAGTCGTAAACGGTGACGATATTGGGATGGTTCAGTACGCCGGAACGGGCCTCGAGAAGGAACCGCTGACGAAGCTCTTCAGTTGCCTCGGTGAGCGTTTTGATGGCGACTTCGCGGCCCACGGACTTGTCCATCCCGCGGTAAACCACGCCCATGCCGCCGACTCCCAGGACGCCCAGGATCGGGTACTTGCCGATTTGAGTGACTGCTGCACCGGTATCCATGCGACCCACGGTTCCAGTTCAACGATTCTGAGTCAGTTGCAAACCTATGATAAACGGAGATTTCAAGGCTATTCAAACTTTTCCAGAGTCGATTGAATTTTGCATCCGAACTGGCGATGAACCAAGGGCCGACTTTCCCTTCACTTCACAAACTTGACAAGACACTTGAAACGGCTTCAATCGAACAGCGCCACCTGGTGCGCGACTGGCCCGGCGGGCAAATTTGGGGATACCCCACCATCGTACTATCACCGCGCTCGATGTGAACTGTCAAGGTCGAATCCACCCCACTACCCAGCCTGGTTAACTGGGCTTTGCGCTGCCACTGAAGCGAACGGACGTACCGCTCCAAGATCAAGTATTGCGCGTGCTTTCCGGGGTCCCAGGACCTGCGTCCCGGTCATCCATTTTGCGCGGATTCAAGCGGTCACAGAACTAATTGGGCTTGTTGCTCGTGGTATGCACAATGTGGATTTGCGTCTTCCCATCGTACTCTGACGGACTCACCGTAATCGTCACCATGATCGAATCCTGCTTGCTCTTGTTGACCGACACAAGCGCGCTGTTGGCGTTGTCGAATACTGAAGCGTCGCCGCCGAACTTGCCCTTGTAAAAGCTCACCACCTGGTCCTTTGAGTCCGACGTGACGAATACCGCAGACACCATGGAAGTACCCGCAATGTTCATGCGCATGCTGCCCTTGCCGGGCTGGGCGCCAGGATAAATGTCCGTGCCCAGGTCGGACGCGCTGAATTTCTGCTCGGAGTTGGCTGTCACCGTGCCGCCCGGAGTATTGACCGAAAACTGGCCGTTCGCGCTCGATGCATGCAGCGCGTGCGCAACCCGCCACACCATGAAACCGAAGGCCCCCGCACCCAGAATGCCCAGCCCAACAAAGACGGCGACAATGATCAGAATGATTTTGAGCGCGCTGCTGCCGGAGCTGGCCGGAGCAACGGGTGCAACCGCTGGTTGGGCAACAGCGACAGCCGCGGGAGCTGCGCCCACGGGTGCTCCGCACGTGGAGCAGAATTGCTTGTCGGCGGGCACTTCAGACCAACATTTCGCACAATAAGTAGCCACGATCGTCTCCTTTTCGCTCGTTTCGCATTCGGAAGTTTCACGGTGTTTTGAAGGTCAGCAGCCAATATACCTCAACATGGTTCTACTAAGTCCATCTAATTCTCCCGTTTCCGCCCGTGAAATCTGCTGAGATCGGAATGGGCGTTTGAACTAAGTCGCTGGCGCGACGGACGCTGCGGCGTCGGCTGTCCCCGGACATTGTTGGTTGTGTAAGCCTCGGGTCACAGGAGGTTTACCGTGACCCATCTTCGGCAGCGGATGCTGGAT
>Ga0302319_10017276_pt1 | contig 13228 bp, 18 predicted proteins | sample Bog_T0_2_FD_203319 | JGI IMG/M metagenome (GOLD analysis project Ga0302319, IMG submission 203319) | Peat permafrost microbial communities from Stordalen Mire near Abisko, Sweden - Bog_T0_2 | ecosystem: Environmental > Terrestrial > Soil > Wetlands > Peat | place: Sweden: Abisko, Stordalen Mire...
CAAGGCCCATGGCATGCCCTTCGAGCGCCGCCAGAGGAGCCCTGCAAACGAAGTGGCCAAGGTGCCAGTGCTGCACCGAAATGCGCAGTTGATGAGCGTCTGCATCACGGATCGCGAATGAAAACTCGCTGAATTCTGCTTCGATACGCGAGAGGCCGTGCAGAAAACACCAGCGCCGCAAGGATTCGTCAATGAACGCAAGTGGATCGGCTTTGCTCTTTTCCCAGCTTCGGGCAGTGGCGAGACCTTCCTCCACGAGGTTTTGGCAGAGCTTGAAAAGCGGCTTCTTCCCGGTGTAGAAGCTGTATTGGCTGTGAACCTCGTCCAACAAAGGAAGCGAGGTAGGGCCGCCGGGGGCGAGCAGCCCTACGCGAGTGGCAGAAGGAACTCTGGCGGTGGCGGCAGCATTCGGGATGTCTGCCGCTGATTTTGAACGACGGCGGTGTACACCCCCTTGGACAACTGCTGACTTGTTGCGCATTTGCAGAACCTCGCGAACGCATGACTCTCCGCGCTCTCGTTGAGACCGCTCTGCTTTGCGCGTAACGCATCGCTGAGCGGCTGACGACTGCGCAGACAGTCACTTCTGGGCGCTAATCGGGGGCGCATTGGCTTAGCCTTTGCTTCCGATGGATCGCTGAATGGTGTAGCGGAGATAGCGGCCGGTTGTCTCCGGTCCGACGATGGTGGCCGTCGACATCTCCGGATACTGGAAGGTCAAGAACTCGCGGACGGCTTCCGGCGTGAGCTCCGGGTTGGGATCGGGAATAATCCGGCCGCCAAAGGCGAACTGTCTTTCCATTTGAGCGACTTCGATGGGCATAGAAAAGATATCTCCTGAGCTGCTCCCTCACTGAAGAGGTCGCAAAGAAGTGGGATGTTTAGGGGCTGTTTGGCCGGGGAAGGAGGCGTGGACGCCAATTTACGAGGCTGCACTCACCTCGAGCGATCGCACTGCAGGTGCGTCGACGGCCCGGGCGGTCGATTCATCGAGTTCTGTCTCCGCCTCGTCTTCCTCTGCGGGAGCAGCGTCAAAGAGGCTAGGCGGCGCAGGGGACTCGGGTTTCTTTTCTTCTGCCGGCGCCGCCAACGGCGTCGATGGCTTGCTGCCAGTTGTGGCCTGTCCGGACTTCTTCTTGGCGGCTGCGACTGCGGCTTTCGTAGCTTCCTTGGCTTCTTCTTCCGCGGCCTTCACTGTCTTAAACATCTCAATGATCGAACCCTCGATCGTGAGCTGGCTGCCGACGTATTGCAAGAGTGCCTGGTGCAGTCCTGCGTCCAGTTCTTCTGCGCTCTGTGCCTTGAGCGTCAGTGCGCCAGAGAGGGCCTTGACGGCCGCTTCCTTGATAGAGCCGAATTCCTCGGCTTTCTCGTCAGTGACCTTCGGCATGATGGTGAGAACGATGGAGTCGCCGTTGGCAGGCACGGCGAGGCTCAGAGAGACGGTGCGATTTCGTAACAGCGGTAACAATTCGACGAACATGCAGTGATACTCCTTTGGGCAAGCGGGATAGCCACCAGCAACGGCAGAGCAGCTCTTCACCGCAAGATGAAAGTAAACAGGGGTGGGTTCTCCGTATGGCGGGCAACTTGTCCGATACGAGTCTTTCGCGTGATCCAAGCGAGTTTTTGGCATTAATTCCGAAAACAGCTTGCAACCCAGAAACGCTGAATGTAATCACACTCTGTCGACAAACGATTCCTTTCCCCCGACTATTTTTTGACTTCGCGAAGGTGGCTATGGCTTCCTTAGCCTTAACGGAGATCGATAAATATCTGGTCGTTGAGCCAATTGCCGCGGAATGCGAAGCGCCTACTGCTATGGCCAAGATATGACATCACGCTCTCCGGCGACGAAGAAGCAGATCCAACCACATCTCCGGAGTGGGATTGACGGAATTGGGCAGCGGAGATTCTGAGTGAGGAGGCTGTATGAGGAAATATTTCGCAGCTGGAATGATCGCTCAGGTGTTCGCAGCACTCGTTGTTTTCGTATCTTCTGCATCAGCGTCACATTTGATGCCACCCCCGGATTTGAACTCAAGCTGCGCAAGTGCGGAGTATGCCGCGGCAAGTGGGGGGCAGTTCGCTGACGATAGTACGTCGAGCCTTGTTGTAGTGGCCGGCGACAAGACGAGACAGTTGAACACGTCGACACAGGTGGCAATGGGACGAGAGGTAACCGTCTGCGTCATGGGTCTTTACAACTGGATCTATGTAAAAAAGAACGATCCTGCGAAGCTGCGACTTTCGATCGGAGGACAGGTCCTTTCAAAGATGTCGCTCAGCACGCTGGCACCCCCAGGCCAGGAGTACGTGAATTTCGCGCTGCGCATGGACCCAGACGATTCTGAGGATCAGAAGTCATGGGCAGAGATTGTGTACTCGTTTCGACATTCTCCTCGGCACACGCTCACTATCAGCATCGCCGAGGGGACGCAGGTCTTCGAGTCTCATGCGGTGACGACGATTCAGACTCATCCGGCATATTGGTTCTATCTCGTCATCCTCTTCATATGCCTGCTGCTGGCGTTGGCTTATCTCGCGCACACCACGCCCCTGCTCCGCTCAACCTTAGGTGTGAGCGCTTCTTGCGTAATGGCGGCGCCGTTTAGCTTGGGGCTTGTACAGATGGCGTTCTGGTTCTACGTGGCGCTTGCGGGCTACGTTTACGTTTGCGCCAGCACTCTCCAAATTCACGTCCCGATGGGCTCGATGTTGGGATTGCTCGGTATCAGTGCAAGTACGGGGCTTGCTGCCGCTGCTGTCGACGTGCGAAAGAAGGATCTGGCGCAAGCGGGTGCGCCTCAGGCGGCGGCAGCAAGCAAGGGTTTCGTCCTGGACATTCTCAGCGACGCAGATGGCATTAGCTTTCATCGATTCCAGATTGTTGTGTGGACCATTGTCATAGGTGCGGTCTCTACGTGGAACATGTATCGCTACATGGCGATGCCGGTGCTTGATGCTTCGCTACTGACCCTCATGGGTATCAGTTCCGGCACCTATGTCGGCTTCAAGTTTCCCGAGGCGTCCAAGTAAGCACTCTTCTTGGATGCAGCGGGGCAAGCGGTCGCAATTCAGGAGGATTTTTCGATGAACTTTATTCGGCGCAGGCAGTTTGTGCAATCGGTGGGGATACTCTCGCTCGCAGTCCTGATTTCTTTCCCCATCGGTTGCGGACCGGAAGATTATCAGAAACCGTTGCAGCAGTTTCAGGATTCATCCACGGTCGTAATCAACACGGCCCGTGCGTTTCTGAACAATGAAAACACTATTGAGCAGGACAGCGTGATCGACGACGTTGTGTTTCAACGTAAGCCACTGAACTTACCGGAAATCAAGAAGATTGAAATCATTTCCCAGCAAGAGATCGAAATTCGCACGAAGGCATTAGACGCGCTGGCAGAGTACACCTCGAACTTGGCGCAACTCGCCCATGGCAAGGCTGGTTCTGCCGTGGGCGACCAAACCAAAAAGGTAAGCGATTCCTTGAAGACTCTGGCGGGCGATGCGAAGAAGCTGCCTGCCACGAAATCTACTTTTCTGGACAATCCAAAATTCTCCGGCATCGCCAGCGCAGCGGCAAGTGCTATTGGCGATGTCGCACAGTTAATGGTTGAACACAGGGCGCGCCGCGAGATAGAGCAATCAATTGAGAGTAATGACGCCGCAGTTACGGCGCTCATTCAACAGATCAGTGATGACGCCACCGGATCCTATCTCCGCCAACAGGCTCAGCTGGGAGCCTACGGCGTGCAGCTATCCAGGGACTATCAAATCGAAATTGGCCGGGAGAGCGGGGACCCGATTCTATTGCTCGGATTCGCGAAGACCGTCAAGGATTATCGTCTGCAGGAATCGCAACTCGCTTCTGCTAATCCTGCACCCGCAATCGAAAAGATGAAGAAGGCCCACAGCGCTCTCGTCGCTTACGTGAAGTCAAATAAGGATCCAAAGACTTTCGCGGAACTCAAGAAAGCAGTGCAGGATTTCGTATCCGCGGCACAGCCCTTGGGACAAGCTGTTCAATCGCTGGTCAGCGCCAGCTAGAAAGCTATGGTTGAGGTGGAATCATGACTCTCATTGAACTTGCGCAAGCAATCGGTGACGTTCTTACTCAAATCGACACGATGTTGCAAACACCGGGGATGTCCGACTCGGACTGGCAGACGCTCTACGCCCTACGAAAACATCTGGACGACGAGCAACGCGACCTGATCGGAAAGTCCATCAAAGAGGCCGACGCAACATACCAGCAGCTCACGACGAAGCTCAACGCTGCGAGTACTCAACTTAAGACAGTCATCGGCGATCTTACGAAGGTTGGGAATGTGATTTCCATTGTTTCCCAAATAGCATCGTATGCCGATCAAATTCTGAAACAGGTGTGACCCCTACGGTAATGCGGATGGCACAGAAACTGTTTGTCAGATGGAGGCTCTATGGCAACCGGCTTGGATAACCTCAAGCATATCGTCGTGTTGATGATGGAAAACCGGTCGTTCGATCACATGCTCGGTTCACTCACAGCAGTGAACCCACGGATCGACGGTGTGCCCGCAGACTTCAGCAATCCTGATACGAATGGGAATCCTGTCAAGCCGCAACCCTTGGCGGAATTTCAAGGACAGCTCGAACCCGACCCCGACCATCATTTTCCGGCAGTTGACCTGCAGATTTTTGATGGCAATAAAGACGCGGGGCGTATGCCGAACATGCAGGGATTCGTAAAGAGCTACTTCAATCAGCAGAAGGACATCGGGCACTCGCAAAAAATCATGTATTACTTCGCGCAGGAGCAACTGCCTGTGTTGACGACGCTGGCGCTGAATTTTGCGGTGTTTAATCGATGGTTTGCGTCAATTCCTGGGCCGACGATCTGCAACCGTGCGTTTGCTCACTATGGGACTTCGTTCGGCAGAGTGGACATGAATCCTTTCGACGTGATCGAGCCGTTCAAGAGCATCTATAGCCGCCTCATCAACGCAAGTCCCAAGCGAACAGCCAAGGTGTACTACTACGACACAACTAGCTCGACGATGGAGGTCGCAAATTTACTGCAGAACCAGCCTGAGCTGTTTGGCACCTACGAACAGTTCAAGCAGGACTGTACCGGTGGAGCACTGCCGGACTACTCGTTCATCGAACCGAACTATAACGACCATGACACGGATAGCGGCGAGGCAGTGGCAAGTGATCAACACCCTGACCACAACGTACAAGCGGGAGAGTTGTTCATCGCCGACGTATATATGGCGATCAAGCGGAACCCAAGCTTGTGGTCGAGCACTGCGCTGTTGGTCGTTTATGACGAGCATGGAGGCATCTTTGATCACGTTCCGCCTCCGTCCTGCACGGCAGATCAATTTACCGCGTCGCTGAATGACACGGGCACCGGAATGGAGTTTAAGTTCGATAGGCTCGGCGTGCGAGTGCCGGCGATCTTGATCTCACCGTGGATACCGAAAGGAACTGTCGTCGAGCGTATTTTCGACCACGCTTCCATCCCGGCGACTGTAACGAAGTTCTTCCTCGACGATTACTCGCCTCGGTCGCCCAGAGAAGTCAGTGCCGATGTGTTCATTGAACCGAAGGCGCAGACAGTTGATGTGACCCGAAATCTGCTGTCATCCGCAACCATGCGGGATGATTGCCCGGAATTTGACGTTTAGTGATCGCGTCGGGGAAGGAGCGACAACAATGACTCTCATCAATGTACCAAAGCCATCGAAGGACGCGGGCAATCCTAATCGCCCAGTGTCATCGCTGCTGCGGAATCAGATCGAACACCTTCACATAGCGGAAAGAAGACTCCCACCGCAGTATCACAGCGACATCTATGTCAATGCGATAAAGACGGAAGGCGAGGCAGCGGCCTACATTCGCCACGTAACAGAGGCGATCCATAAAGGTCACAAGGACGCGGCAGTCCGGCGCGCCAAAGCTGTGCGACCGGCACGAAAAAGCAGCAAGGCTAAAAGAAAGAAGTAGCAGGAGGTGCGTATGCGCTGGAGCTTGGGTGTTCTGTTGTGCTTTACGTCGATGCTGGCGTTGGCTCAGGAGGGCGGATTGCGAGCAGACCTCCGCGGTGAAGGCACCCGGGTTTCCGATGCCTGCGGCGGCTTTAGCCTTAAGACAGTGCCTGGATGCGGGTATGAGCTCTTCACCGACCATCCTCTGCATATCGCAGCCGGCAGCATGCCGCCCCAGAATGGCTTTGGTCTCGGAGGTGCGTTCGTTTGGTCAAAGAACACGAAAAACTGGCGGCTTAGTGCAGATGTGGATGCGGTTGGTGCCACCAGCGGGGCATGGCGCGCAGGTGCGTACTTGAAGTTAATCCACACCCCAAGAGAGACGATCCATATCATAGTTTCACAACCGGGTGAGAAGCCGAAGAAAGCCGGACCACTGGTTCATCCGTACACGGTTTTCAATCTCTACACTCAATCCATTTCCCTGAACAAGCTGAATTTCTTTGGTCTGGGCAACGACACAACTCTGGCCGAAGCCTCGGTATTTGGGATGACCCAGACAGTGGTCGGAGCCAGCGTGGTCAAGCCCGTCTTTGAGTGGCCGGCAATCAGCAAGCTGAACCTCGCGCTCCTGGGAGAAGTGAATGGACATCTGATCAGCATCCAACAGGAACATGGAGACTCCGTTCCGTCTATCGGCGCTTCATATACGGACTCGACCGCGCCAGGTTTGATTAGCCAGCCAGGGTTCATTCAGCTGGGCGAGGGGTTTCGCATCAAGCCGGTGATTGCAAACGTCCTTCAATTGAACTACTCCGGGAATTTTCAGCAGTTCTTTGCTGTATCGAATTCAGGCAACTCCTTCCGGCGATGGACCGCCGATCTCAATCACACGTTTTATCTGTACGGCTACACAAAATTGAAACCTCTGGGCACTGATACAAACGGCCCCGACTCGTGCGCACAAGGGACAGAACCATGCCCGCCGGTCTCGCACACCCGAAATCTGAATGGCTCAATCGGCCTGCGTTTAATGGTCTCGGAATCAATTACCTCGGGTGCGAGCAGGGTGCCGTTCTATTTTCAGCAGACGCTCGGCGGATCCGACGTTAACAGCGCGATGGCGCTGGCCAGCTATCAGGATTGTCGGTTTCGTGCGCCCAATCTGCTGTTGTTGCAGGAGAGCTTCGAGCACTCGATCTGGGGGCCATTCGGCGTGAAGTTCATAGCGGACCAGGGAAGAGTAGCGTTGACGCGTGGCGATCTGGGTTTCAACGATCTGAAACACACGTTCGCTGGGGGGCTGACGCTTCGTGCCGGTGGCTTCCCCATGGTTTCTCTCATGTTCGCCTGGGGTGGTCCTGAGGGTCATCACAACATTCTGAATATGAATACTTCACTCCTCGGTGGATCGTCGCGTCCGGCGCTGGACTGATGGGCAGCAGATTGACCAGCTTCCAATCGTTTCCAAGGAGATTCAGTCGATGGACGAGCAAGTAACGCCGAATAGACTCGAGAGTCAACCTGATGCATTTTGCCAAGCCATCGATTCCGCCCGGGCAATCAAGGAAGAGTACATCCAACCCAGGATCAACTGGTACAAGACCCACACGCGAATGCCTCGTTGGTGGTTTCGCGGCACAGGGATCTTGACGATCCTCCTAAGTGTTACTTTACCCGCGATCGCCGCAAGCAATTACTGGAGGAAAGACATTGTGCTTTCCGTAATGAGCATAGCGATTGCAGCACTTACAGGCTTAAGTTCGTTCTATCGATGGGAGCGGACCTGGCGCGGCAATTCATCCGCGCAGGTGGCGCTTGAACAGCACTGCGCGAAGTGGGAGCTTGAGATGACCAACGCGCGGTTGATCCTGGCACCAGAGGATCGCGTGATGCACGTTTATCAAGCTACCGATGACCTTCTTACCAATGCCAGTAACGTCGTCTCTTCGGAGAGCGAAGGCTTTTTCAGCGGTCTGCAGTTTCCGCGGCAAGACAGTACGACGAAAGGCTAGTCCTATAGCAGTAAGACCCGCATTTCCGCTGTACGCCACCGGAAATACTTGATGTCAATCTCTCTGAACGAAAAGGAGAGCATATGGGCCCCAAGTGGAGTAACAATGGATCATTTCACCTCGGCGTAATCATGGCAGGCGCCGTCTCGGCTGGCGCTTACACTGCTGGTGTTCTGGACTTTCTCATGGAGGTACTGGAGCAGTGGTATGCGGCAAAGGCATCCCCAGATCCGGATTGAGCGGCGGCCCCACAATTCAAGTCGATTTTCTTAAGACAAAGGCCGCGAAAGGGAGAAGATCATCGTGCTGACTCATCACAACGATCTTTCGTTCGACGGCTCTGCGACCACGACTCTTTGGTCACAAGTGATGAGCGCGTTTCCATCAGGCGTAGACCCTGCTTCTGGTATTGGGGCCGTGTGCATATCGGCGCTGTCTATAAACTATATGGTCCAGCAAATATCCTATGCCGCTGCTGCGGCCATAGCGCCTTGCGTGGGGGGAGGCCTTCAGGACTCGCCAATAGCCATCATGTGGAATGGTACGAGAATCGCTTCGCCCGCGATTCCGACATTCCCAAGAACGGCGGGATCGCATGGCAAAAGTGACTAGCTGCTATACTTCCGCAGGTTGTTTCGATCCAGATTACAACGGTAGCGGAAGAGCTTGCCTACTGCTACTAGCAGCAGGGGGCAAGTGCGAGCAGCCGGGCCCCTGCTCGCAATGCGGCTCAACAATGGAAAACCATTTTCAGATCACTAACAACTCATTGGAGGGTAGATGGAGCTATCACCTTTGCGACGCGTTTGGGTTCTGCTCGGTGTGCTTGTTTTGGCACCGGGCACATCAGCAGCACAACAGCTATCTTGCCCAAGGGTGCCGGACGTCGCCGGCATGTCCCACGATGTTCACTCCGACATTGAGACAAGAGTAGGCTCTTTGGGCAAGATAACGGGGGCCGACCTCAAGGTGAAAACTGACGTAGTCGCACAGAATATATACGAGAAGTCCCCGAACCTTGACAGAATCGCGGTCACTCAGATGATGTTGGCGGTGTACTGCTCCTCGCTCGAGGGCGATAACAGACACGAGTCCCAGCTCCGCTTGGCGGAGTTCTCCCAACAGGTTTTCAGGTTTGTCAATCCCGATTATCACTCCTTTCCGTCGCACAGCGCCGCCCCGCCGCGCAGCCCCGCCACGCCCTCGGCTCAATCTCATGCCATAGCCAACCTGCTTAACGACATCAAACTGTTCAACGAGAACAAGCCAGTCGACCCTGGCGCGTATGGATGGGGGCAGTACGTGGGGGATGCCGATACGCTCTACCGTCGTGCCATGGGCTTTTATGACCTTCTGGGCCACTCAAGTCCAAAATACGCTGACGTCAGTTCGATTTACGCTGCGTTGGATGAGGCGAGCGATGAGCTGAGTATGAGAGGCAAACTGATGCACGACTCCGGCATGGTCAATAACGACAACTACGACCGGCACATCTTCGTAGGGCCGGGATGGTTTCGGAGTAAGGCTCCGGTGAGCACCGTGTGGACTTGCTGCTGATGAGTAGGCATTCTCGGCTTGTGGACGAACGAGGTCCGGGAGGCGGGGATGGATGCTTTGAGTGCGGCGGCGGTGCCAGTTGCAGGCAAGCGCAAGAAGCGTAGCGCGCTGGAGCGGCGGAGGATTGTCGAGGAGACGCTGGCGCCGGGCGCATCGGTGGCGCGTGTTGCACGCAGTCATGGCATCAACGCCAACCAGATCTTCGCCTGGCGCAAGCTGCATCTGGCCGGCAAGCTTGTCGAGCGCGCAGAGCCGGCAGTTAGCAGTCAGCGACTGCTCCCGGTCACAGTCATCGAAGCCGAACGCCCATCTGAGATTGCTGCTTCGATTGCACCGAACGCTCCGCCAGCTCCGTGTGCCTCACAGCTTTCCGCGGCCTCCATTCAGATCCAGCTTCCGAAGGCGATAGTACGAGTCGAAGGCATTGCGGATTCCGCAACGCTCCGCCTCATCCTGGAGTGTCTGCGCGGATGATCTCATTCCCCACCAACACTCGCATCTGGATTGCAGCGGGAGTGACCGACATGCGCCGCGGCTTCACCGGGCTGAGCGCGGTGGTGCAGACCACGCTCGAAGCCGAGCCGCTCTCGGGACATGTCTTCGTCTTCCGCGGACGGCGCGGCGATCTGATCAAGGTTCTCTGGTTCGATGGCGATGGGCTTTGCCTGTTTGCCAAGCGGCTTGAGCGTGGACGCTTTGTGTGGCCGAAGGCCGACAGCGGCACGGTATCGCTGTCGCGAGCTCAGCTCTCGATGCTCTGCGAAGGCATCGACTGGCGCCGGCCGATCCGCACAGCAGATTCACTGATGGCTATCTAATGAGTACATGCGATTTGCACAGCTATTTATGCGGCTGTGGACGCATCGCGGCAGAGTTCATGGCATACTGCGCTCATGGTTGCCACACGCACAACGCCGCCCGATCCGAACACGCTGGATGGCGATGCGATGAAGGCGATGATCGTCTCTTTGCAACGAGAGTTACTCTCGAAAGACGAACAGTTACTTCGCAAAGACGAGCGGTTACTTTTCTGCGATCATGAGATTCAACATCTCAAGCTGCTGATCGCCAAGCTGCAGCGGATGCAGTTCGGACGCCGCTCGGAGAAGGTCGAGAGCCAGATCGAACAGCTTACGTTGAAGCTGGAAGAACTGGAGACCAGCCGTTCGGAGAGCGAGCCGGTACAAGAGAGTGCGTGGGCTCCCAGCACGCCGCCCGCGGCAGCGGCGAAGAAGCGCAAGCCGTCGCGCCGCCCGCTTCCCGAACATCTTCTGCGTGTCATCAAAGTGCATGAGCCCGCCGAGCAGGCCTGCCCGCAGTGCAGCGGAGCGCTGCACAAGCTGGGCGAAGATGTCTCCGAAGTGCTCGACTACATTCCGGCGAGCTTCGTCGTGATCCGCCATGTGCGTCCCAAGATGAGCTGCTGCCACTGCGACGCGATTGTGCAGGCGCCTGCGCCGAGCCGCCCCATCGAGCGCGGCCTTGCCGGTGCGGGATTGCTCGCGCACGTTCTCACCGCGAAGTACTGCGACCATCTTCCGCTGCATCGGCAGAACGCGATCTATGCTCGCGAAGGCGTCGATCTCGACGACTCCACGCTGGCCGATTGGGTTGGCGCTTCGAGCCAGTTGGTGCAACCGCTGGTCGAGGCGCTGCGCCGGTACGTTATCGGCGGCGACAAACTGCATGGCGACGATACGCCGGTCCCGGTGCTGGCACCAGGCAACGGCAAGACGAAGACGGGACGGCTGTGGACCTACGTTCGCGACGATCGTCCGTCCGGCTCCAAGGAAGCTCCGGCGGTGTGGTTCGCCTACTCGCCGGATCGCAAGGGCGAGCATCCACAGAAGCATCTGCGCGACTTCAGTGGCATTCTGCAAGCCGATGCCTACGCCGGATTCAATCCGTTGTACGAGAACGGACTCATTCTGGAGGCGGCCTGTTGGGCTCACGTCCGGCGTAAGTTCTACGAGTTGATGGAGGCGCACAAGTCGCCGATTGCGACCGAGGCGGTCGAGCGCATCGCCGCTCTTTACGCTATCGAGAGCGAGGTCCGCGGCCGTGCGCCGGACGAGCGCCGCCAGGTACGACAGGCGCGTTCGCGCCCATTGCTCGATGCCATGCACGATTGGCTGGAGGCGTCGCTCGCGAAGCTCTCGAAGAAGTCCGATACCTCGGCTGCGATCCGCTACGCGCTCGCCCTCTGGGATGCCCTGGTGCGCTTCTGCGACGATGGCCGCATCGAGATCGACAACAACGCAGCCGAACGCGCCCTGCGCTGCGTCGCCATTGGACGGAAGAACTATCTCTTCGCTGGATCGGACCGCGGTGGAGAACGCGCCGCCACCTTCTACAGCCTGATCGGAACGGCAAAGCTGAACGGGTTCGATCCCGAAGCCTATCTGCGCGATGTGCTGACACGCATCGCCGACCACCCGGTCAACCGCATCGTGGAGCTTCTGCCTTGGAACATCGCCACAGCCCCAGCGCCCACCTCGACGAACTAGACCAGTCATTACCGTAAGTGTCCACAAATGATTCGTGGACACTTAGCTCACACAGTCAAGACGGCCGAGACCGGAGGCTTACGGATCGATGGGCGTTCCGTCTGGGTTGCGGGGCTTATAGTCCAGCGGGTCGCGCGACAGGAACCTTCCGGTGAGCGAGTTGTAGTAACGCGCCCGATAGTAACCTGTGCCGTCGCGGTTCTCTCCGCCCCCCGTAACTGCTGCAGATATGGGGTACCCGCAAGTGCAGAGTAGAGATGCGAACCACCCGCCAACATGGGACAAGGCCCGACTCGTCAGTGACGATCCCTGTCAACGCTTCGGTTGGCCCTGTTCTGCTCCATTACTCCACAGACGCATTGCAAGAACAATAAGGGACAGTAGAAGCGGTCCTGCCCAAACTACAGTCATGAAGTACTCCCCTCTTTCGCTTTCTCGCATCCATGATCGAACGAAGACAATTGCAAAGCAAGCGCTGCTAAGTGCAGATTCGATCGCCAACCATCGTTTGTTCATAGATTTCCTCAATGCAACACTATAGTTCTCTAACCAATCGTCAGAAGTAATACCCCGCTCCTGCGGTCGCGCAGCCGAAAAGCAATCCAGCCCCGCCCAGGGTGTTATCCATCCAATTTCCGCCGTTTAGCAACGCAATTATGTATGAGTCGATACCGAACCCACATGCAACGGCACTGGCGAACACAATTTGCTCGGGAACCGTGCGCGCAATCATCACATCCAAGCTTCCGGTTTCTAGCATCGAGGCTCGCCCGCGCGGATCGGCCATATTCACCGGGTCCCCAGCAGCGTATAGGTATTTGTGCAACGTAGCCGGAATCTTGGCTTTTCCGGCTTCCGGATCTCTGGAGAGGAACCTTCCGGTGAGTGAGTTGTAGTAGCGCGCCCGCAGGTAGTACAGGCCAAGGTCCGCATCGTACTGCTCGCCGCGGTACATGTAGTTGTTCGGCATTGTGCCGGTGTGGCTGAGCGTGACGCCGAAGGCGTCGTATTCGTACGTATCTGTCACAGCTCCAGCCGCGTTGGCTAACTGGCGCACGCTGCCTGCTCCGTCGTAAACGTAGAAGCTCGGCGTCCAGAGATTGCTGATCACCTGGTACTGGCTGACGCGCTGGAGGCCATAGGTGTACTCGCGTTGCACTACTCCGCCCACGATCTC
>Ga0302319_10017278_pt1 | contig 13228 bp, 7 predicted proteins | sample Bog_T0_2_FD_203319 | JGI IMG/M metagenome (GOLD analysis project Ga0302319, IMG submission 203319) | Peat permafrost microbial communities from Stordalen Mire near Abisko, Sweden - Bog_T0_2 | ecosystem: Environmental > Terrestrial > Soil > Wetlands > Peat | place: Sweden: Abisko, Stordalen Mire...
TACCGGAACGGCCAGGAAGTAGAAGAAACAACTGAAACACCCCGGCAAGGCAAGCCCACGCCCAGGGACGGGCTTGTGAATTGGGGGGTTTTTGGCCCGCTGCAGCGCATTGTGATGACGGATATTTACAAGGGAAAGATTGGGTGGGGGCACTGGGAGCAGCGCGCCACCGGTCCGGTTGCAGTGTTTCGGTATGCCATTCCGAAAGAGAAGTCCGATTACGTGGTCAAGTACTGTTGTGTCGGGTTGCCGAATGAGCGATGGCATGACTTTCAATCCGTGCCACCTTTTCACGGAGAGATCGCCATTGATGCTGCAACCGGGGTGGTTTACCGGGTGGTCATCGTAACCGATTTGTCGCCCGCAGACCCCATTTTTCAAGCCGCTATCATGGTGGAATACGAACCGGTGGAGATTGGCGGAAAGACGTATATCTGTCCCAGCAAGAGCGTTTCCATCACCACGGCAATCGCTCCAGTCTTTCGCCAAGCATGTGCAGGTGGAGTTGGTGTGATGACAACCGACTGTACCCCGACGGCGTCCAGACCAAAAGTTACAGCGATCAACGATACGGCGTATAACTCCTATCATGTGTTTCGCTCTGAGGTGCGGATCGTGCCGGAGGGAGACGCGGGCCAGGGGATCGTATCTCCGCCCCGCGTTCCCGCGCCGGCGCCAGCGGTTCCGCAGCCGTGACTGGGGTTCAATCCCACTTTCAGAAGCGCGCCGCAAGGTCGTTGAATCCGTTTGAAAATCCGAGCTAACCGTGCCGGGGATACCGGCCGTCAAACGCTCAGCACAAGCAGAAAATCATCCCGACTGTATTCGCCGGATCACCGCCTTGAGGCTATCCGTGGTGATAAGATTCCCTGCTTGGGGGAGCTTCACCTATGCCTCGCACTCTAGCTTGCTTTATCGCCCTTATAGGACTTTCTTCGCCAATCATGGCCCAAACCGCAACGCCGGACGCGAGCACTCCTGTGCCCACGGTGCGAATCAACAGCCGGGCCGTCCTGGTGGATGTGGTGGTGACCGACAAAAACGGCAAGCCGGTCACCGGTCTCAAGCAGGACGCCTTCTCGGTGACAGAACAAGGCAAGCCGCAGACCATGAGTTTTTTTGAAGAGCATACGGGAGCGCCCGCGGCTGTGCCGGCAGAATTGCCGAAGTTTCCGCCTGACGTTTTCAGCAACTTCTCGCCCTATCCGTTGCCGCCGGCGGTGAATGTGCTGCTGCTGGACTCGCTGAACACGCGGATGGAGGACCAGAGCATAGTTCACCAGCAGGCGCTGAAGTTTCTCAAAGACCTGAAGCCCGGTTCGCGGATGGCGATCTTCACCATGGACCTGGGGCTGCATTTTTTGCAGGGATTCACCGACGATCCTGCGTTGTTATTTGCGGCGCTGGGAAACAAGAAGAACAACGAAGTGCAGAATTCGGTCATGGTGGCGGGACAGGAAGAGACCAACGCGCAGCAGAACCTGGTCGGGATGATGAGCGCCTCAGCGGGAGGCCACGGGGGCACCACGGCCTCTCCCGCGATGACTGCGGCGCTGCAGACTTTTATGAACGAGATTTCCTCCTCGCAGCAGACCGGGAATGTACTTTTGACGATGGCCAATCTGCAGCGCCTGGCCACGTTCCTCGATGGTTTTCCGGGGCGCAAGAATGTGATCTGGTTTTCTGAGTCGCCCATGGTCGTGGAGCGCCTGGATCCGCAGACGGAAGACGAGTGGGAGAAGACACGAAATATGCTCGCGGCCGCGCGAGTGGCTCTGTATCCGGTGGATGCAAGGGGCGTTTCGACTATCGGTTTTTATCAGGCGGGCAGCCAATTGAATGGCTCCATCAATTCGGCGTCGCAGATCATTGGGCCCACGGGCATACAATCGCAAAGGGTGATGGCGGAAGACGCGCAGCGGAATGCTGAGCAGTCGCAGATGCGCAGAATTGCCGAAGAAACCGGCGGCAGGGCTTTTGTGAATACCAATGGGCTTTCCGACGTGCTTGCAACGATCACGGCCGACAGCGCCAATTTCTATACCCTTTCGTACACGCCCACGAATGCCAAGATGGACGGCGCCTATCGCAACATCGAGGTAAGCGTGGCCGGGGCCAAGCTCAATTTGTCGTACCGGCGGGGCTATTACGCACGCGATACGGGTCTGCCAGGGTCTGCGATGGCAACACGCCAAAAGGAGATCAATAAGCTCGCGGCACAAAACCCGGGTGCAGTGGATCCGCTGCTGCCCTTCATGGACCTGGGGATGCCGCAGAGTGAGCAGATTCTCTACATGGTGAAGATTCAGCCCATGGCTCCAAAGGCGGACGCCGCGGCACCGGAACAGACTGGAGCAAAGATTCCCGGACAAGCCTACTCAGTGGATTTCGCCATCGATCTGAAGGATCTGGACCTGAAACTGGACTCTGACGGGCTCCACAAAGGCACCCTCAACATTACGATGATTGCCTACGACCGCTACGGAAAAATTGCCAGCCGCCAGGATCACGTGGTGCAGTTGAACCTCAAGCCGGATGTATATGCGTACTTCCAGAAGACGGGTGTTCCGCCGCATTTTCCGATCGAACTGCCCAAGGGGCAGTATTGGCTGCGCATTGGCGTGTACGACCAGGGATCGCGCAAAGTGGGGACCATGGAGGTCGCGCTCAGTTCCGTGGTTCCGTTGCAGGCTTCGGCAAAGTAGCAGGACGAAGTGTTGGGTGTCCGGCGTAGGGCCGAGTCGAAGCGGTTCTGGCAGAATCCCAGGTCTCAGAATCGAGACCTGGGGCACCCGCCCACAAAATCTTCGCTTTACAGAGCGGTTTCCCCGCGTTCGTCGTTGCGGATGCGGATGGCCTCAAGCACGGGCGTGACGAAGATTTTTCCGTCGCCGATGCGGCCGGTGCGGGCGGCGGAGCCGATCGCGGCAATGGCTCTCTCCTTCAGATCGTCCGTGATGACCAGCTCGATTTTGACCTTGGGAAGAAGGTCGACGGTGTATTCGCGGCCGCGATAGAACTCGGTGTGGCCCTTTGGGCGGCCATGGCCGCGGGCCTCCAGGATGGTCATGCCTTCAATGCCTGCCTCGAGCAGGGCGTCTTTTACGGCGTCCAGTTTGGAAGGCTGGAGAATGGCTTCAATCTTGAGCATATTCGAAATGCCTCGTCTGACAGCGTAACAGGCGGGAGCGGTGGTTGTGCCCGTAATCGCTCAAAAGTTTTTTGAGCTTTCAGCTTTCAGCCTTCAGCTCCGGATATTTGGTGCCGGTTATTTTCGCCGGGAGCGATGAGGTTTGCGCATCGGCTCAAGTTTTTTTATAAAGGCTTCATCGACAGTCCATTGGCATGCGCTGGACCCGGTTCCATGCCGCAAAATACTTGTTGTGACAGATGGATTTCCGCGTTATCAGGTCTCCGCGTGTTCAAAAGCCTCGAGGATTTCTCCACAACGAGCAAATCTGCTCATGCCATCTTGACGAAAGTCGAGGTATATTTGAAATATGGCGGCAACGGCAGAACGGGACCACTACTTATTCGGATCGTTGGAGTCGAGCGCGAAGAACCGCGCCAAGCTCAAAGAAGTGAGTTACGGATACGAAGAGCCTGAGGGGGTCTTCCTCACGTCGCTGGATTTTGCTGTCAACTGGGTCCGCAAAAGTTCGGTCTGGCCCATGACGTTCGGCCTGGCCTGCTGTGCCATCGAGATGATGTCGATGGGCGCGTCGCGATTCGATATAGCGCGGTTTGGGGCAGAGGTCTTCCGGCCTTCCCCGCGGCAATCGGATCTGATGATCGTAGCGGGAAGGGTTTCGCAGAAAATGGCGCCGGTAATCCGGCGGCTTTACGACCAGATGCCGGAGCCGAAATGGGTGATCTCGATGGGGGCCTGCGCAACGTCGGGTGGAGTTTTCAACAACTATGCGCTCGTGCAGGGTGTCAATCAGGTGATTCCGGTCGATGTATTCGTTCCGGGATGCCCTCCACGTCCCGAGCAACTTTTGTACGCAATTACGCTTCTACAAGAGAAGATACAGCGTGAGCCGCGTAGTTTGCTGAAGACGCTGAATGCCGTTTAAGCGATAGCAGGCGAGATTCCCGGGCGAAGAGTTACCAAAGTAACCGAAGACCGCCCGGAGATGCAGCATATTAACAAAGTTGGCAACTTGTTGAAAAAATGTGCTCTGCCCGAATCGAGCTATGGTATTTTTGTAAATGCCGTAGGGTTTGTCCGCGATTCGTTTGTGGTGCGGAGCCGAGTCGGTGCAAGACTGAAATTGCGCTTGAAACAACCCCTACTACCAGTTTATTCAGCTTAATTGCGGAGGATAAAACGCATGAGCGGTCGTGTATTGAGTTCTTTCAGCCGAGTTCTCGCCTTGGCATTGGTGGCAATCGTGCCCGTTGCTCTGGCCGCCCAGAGTTCAGCCAGGTCTGCGGACGATACTCCGTCGAAGTGGGACATTTTTGCGGGCTATAGTTACATCGCGCCCCACGGTTTCATTGAGACGCCACTGAACAACGGGTCGACTCTCGACGTGCCCTACAATGCCGTCCCATCCGGGGCTCAATTGAGCATTGCCCGCTATTTCAATGAGTATGTGGGCGCGGAGTTTGTGGGCGATACGCACCTTCAGAGCGAATCCCAACCTGGCGGTGTTTGGACAACGCCGAAGGACGACCTGAGCGGCGGGTCGCTGGGCTTGATTGCCCGGTACCCGACCACCGACGTCACTCCTTTCGTCCACGCATTGGTGGGTGTCGAAATTGTAGGCGGCCCGCACTGGCAACTGGATACGCCTGGAGCCGCGTTGACGGCTGGTGGCGGCTTGGATTATGGAACGGGGTGGTTCCACCATCACCTTGCGATTCGTCTCTTTGAAGCGGACTACCAGTTCATCCATGTGGATTATGGCAATATCCCCCAGGGTGGCCGCGCCAACATTAACGCGATTCGCCTGAGCGCTGGTTTCGTTTACCACATCGGCGCCCAGGTACCTCCGCCGCCGGTGACCCTGGCTTGCTCTGTCAGCCCCGCTTGGGTTTACCCCGGCGATCCGGTCACGGTAACCGCAACACCCGGCGAATTGAATCCGAAGATGACACCGGTGTATACATGGACCGGAACCGGCGTAACGGGTAACGGAACCACTGCGACAGTGGCCACGGGAGCCCTGGCAGGCGGCGTCTATACGATAAAGGGTGAAGTGAAGGAGGGTGCCAAGCCGGGCCAGACAGCGGATTGCTCGGCGAGTTTCACGGTAAAGGCCTTCGAACCGCCGACCGTTTCCTGCTCGGCGCGCCCCAGCACGTTGCTTCCGGGTGACACCAGCACCATAACCGCAGTGGGTGTGAGCCCGCAGAACCGTCCTCTTACCTACAGCTACTCTGCTACGGCGGGCACCATCACCGGGACAGGGACAACGGCGGCGTTCTCTTCCACGGGCGCTCCGACCGGCTCAGTAGGGATAACCTGCAACGTATCGGACGACAAGGGTCAGACGGCGACGGCCAACACCAGCCTGACGATCACGGCGCCCTATGTGAAGCCGGTTCCGCGAACAGAAGCGCAGTGCTCGATTTCGTTCACCAAGAACGAGAAGATGCCGACGCGTGTTGACAACGAAGCCAAGGCCTGCCTTGACCGGTTAGCCGAAGCGCTGAAGAGCGATTCGACAGCGACCCTTGTGGTTGTGGGCGAATCGACTGAGACAGAGAAGGCCAAAACCGCCAAGCAAGAAGTGGCCGCGAAGAAGAACAAGCACCTCGAGGTTGAGGAATTCGCAGCCCAACGCGCCGTCAATACCAAGGCGTACCTGGTTGAAGAGGCGAGCGGCATTGATGCTTCCCGCATCATTGTTCGCGAAGGCACCACGGATGGCAAGACGGTGGAAGATTACCTGGTACCCTCCGGTGCGACCTTCGATGCGGATGTGCCTGGAACGGTCGCCGTGGATGAAGCCGCGGTGAAACCGATCGCTCGCAAGCCGCTGCACAGGGCCGTACACGTCAAGGCGAAGTCCAAGGCCATGGCTGCAAAATAAGGAAGTCGGCTTCTTGCAGTGTACGAATCGGATCGTCAAGCCCTCCATCCCAGCGGATGGGGGGCTTGGCGGATGCAAGGCTGAGAGATTCCTTCTGTTTCGATTTGAGGCCGACCGGCAAAATGGTCGGCCTCATCCGTTCTGAAAGCATCTTTTATTATCGATATATCATCTTGAAAGCGTGGAGCTTCATTCTCTCAATGGACCGTTTGCGGATTTGTTTTGGTTTTTCTTCCCGCCCAGGCCAACTGGCGCTGGCCGTTACTCTTCTCCTTTTCGCACTCGCAGGAGCTGATCTGGCGGCGCAGGGAAAGCCGGTGCAGGGGCTCTGGAATTCGGTAGGCCCTGCGGGGGGAGATGCTCGCGCGTTTGCCACGGTTCCGGGGCAGCCCAATCATCTTTACCTTGGCACCACCAATAGCTGGATCTACGAGTCGCTCGATAAGGGCGCCTCATGGCATCGGCTAGTGAAGCTGGACCCTGCCGAAGACCTGGTAGCAGACAGAATCCTGGTCGATTCCGCCAATCCAGCCGTAGTTTTTGCAGGCGGATGGAAGCCCGACCAGCGGGATGGCGGCCTTTGGGTGAGCCGCGATGGCGGCGTGCGCTGGACCGCGGTGAAGGAACTGCGCGGCCAGTCGGTCTTTTCGCTTGCGCAGGCGCCGTCGAATCCGAAAATGCTGTTTGCCGGAACCTGGGATGGCGTCTTCCGCAGTGCCGACGGGGGCGCATCGTGGACCCTGATAAGCCCGCCGGGAAGCACAGAGATTCACGAAGTGGAATCGCTGGCGGTCGACCCAATGGACCCCAAGGTAATCTACGTGGGCACATGGCACCTGCCCTGGAAGACCGACGACGGCGGCAATCACTGGTACAGCATAAAAGACGGCCTCATCGACGACTCCGACGTTTTCTCCATCATCATCGAGCCAGCCATGCCGTTCACCGTCTACCTCAGCGCCTGCACCGGTATCTACAAGAGCGAAAGCGCCGGCATGTTTTTTGACCATATACAAGGAATCCCCACATCGGCGCGGCGCACGCGCGTTCTGAAGCAGGACCCGGAGAATCCCGATATTGTCTATGCCGGCACCACGGAGGGTTTGTACAAGACCGTCGACGCCGGGGCAACCTTCCAGCGCATGACCGGCCCAGACTTGGTGGTGAACGACATTTTTGTGGACCCGGCAGACTCAGCCCATGTGCTCTTGGCCACCGATCGCGGCGGAGTGTTGGCAAGCACCGACGGCGGTGCAACTTTCGCCGCCTCCAATGCTGGCTTCTCCGGCCGCAAGGTCGAGGCGCTGCTGGTCGATCGCGCCAATCCCAATCGAATCTACGCCGGTGTGGTCAACGACAAAACCTATGGCGGCGTTTTTGTTTCCACCGATGCGGGTGTAAGCTGGAGCCAGATTGGCCAGGGCTTGGCTGGCCTCGATGTTTTCGCCCTCGCGCAGTCGGCCGACGGAACAGTCCTGGCCGGTACCAGCCACGGCATCTTCGCTCTCGCTGCAGGCGATCCGCCCAAAGACGACTCCCCTTCCCCGGCCACGCCGAATCCAGACACGTCCGATCCGGCTACGCCCAGTCCCGATACGCCCACTCCGGCCGCGTCCAATCCCACGCCCACATGGCAGCCCCGCAACCTGATTGCAAATTTCTACGTCAGGAAGGCGACAGAAACGCATCGTGGCAAGCGCATCACCGTTGACAAGCACATCGAGATTCCCACCATGAAGCTGAACAGCCGGGTCAATGCCCTCGATTTGTCTTCAGATGTGTGGCTGGCTTCCACCACCCTCGATCTGCTCACGAGCCGCGATCAGGGAGCAAGCTGGCAGGGCGGTCCCGTCATGGGCTCGGGCGAATACGTTTCGGTTGCCGCGCACGGCTCCACCATGGCGGCAGCGCAGTCCGACCTGGTGATTCTCTCCACCGACGCCGGTTCAACCTGGACCCCGATGCAGGTTCCCGCCATGGTCACGCGCATCCAGCAGGTGGCGTTTTCAAAGGATGGCACGCTTTGGCTGGGAGCGCGCGAGGGGGTCTATTTCACGCGCGACACAGGCAAAACCTGGCTTTGGATCCAGCGGTTCCCTTTCCGCGATGTCGACGATCTCTCCTACGATTCAACCCAGGACAAGGTGCTGGTGAGTTCGCGCCAAAGCGAAGAGGTCTATGCCATCGATCCCAAGACGCTGAAATGGAAGTGGTGGGAGACGGGCTACCGCATCGGACAGGTCCGCGCAGCGGGAGAGCGCATGCTGGCAGCGTCGCTCCACGACGGCGTCCTGGTTGAACCTCAGCCTGCGGGAGTAGCCAGCGAAAAACAGTAATCGCAACCAATGTTCACTGTGCACTGTTCGCTGTCCACCGCTCGCTGTCCACCGCTCACTGCGACGGCTTTGTAACAAGGGCACGACTTCAGTCGTGTCTCCATGGGCCTTCGGCCCACCCCAGGGGATGAAAACCTCAAGATGTAGCGCCGGCCTCCTGGCCGGCTGTAGCGTGGGCGTCCCCGCCCGCGCTCGGCCTTGGTTTTCGACCGTGCCGAAAGCCGCCGGAAAGCATTGGGCATTAAACGCTTCGGAAAACCTCTCTTCCAGTGCGATTTGCGAAGGCACTGTAACAAGGGCAAGACTTCAGTGGGGCCGCAAGCTGCCGGAATAGCCCGGGGTTTTAACCCCTGTGAGATGACTGCTGCGATGCCGATGCTGCTGAGCGCATCTGTCATGTGGCGAGCCAGGGATGGGGTTGATACGGTTGGAGCCCGTGCTTTCCGTTGACATCGCTCTTACGTTGCCCAATAATGGGGCTACCCGACGCCAAAGATCAAAGTCTCATCACCGATAATGAGTGGGGCAGGCGGGCAGGCAAGTTCAATCTGAAGTAGCATCCGAACCAAGTGGTGCTGAATCTGTTTATTCCCCGATCCAGGTCTGCGAATGTCTGTTCCCACTCCCGTGGGGCAAGCCCACATGAGGTAACATCGGATGCCAACTCAGATCACGCGCCTTGTTGTCCTGATGCTCGAGAATCGTTCATTCGACCATATGCTTGGGTTCCTCAAGAAAACCAATCCCGCCATCAACGGTCTCAATGGCGACGAATGGAATTATCCGGCGGGAGAGAGCCCAGACAATATTGTTGTCAGCGACGATGCCGGTGATGTTGAAGACCTCAACCCCGACCCCAACCACGAATTCGCACATGTAACCAACCAGATATCATCGACCGGCGACCCGGTCGGCAATCCCGATATGAAGGGATTCGTGCGCGACTACTTTACCGACTGCAACGACGCAACCCATGCTGCGGGAATCATGAAATGCTTCACTCCTGAGACGCTGCCGATTCTATCCACACTGGCCACGCAATATGGCGTCTGCGATCGCTGGTTCTCCTCCGTGCCCGGTTCCACAATCCCCAACCGTTTGTTCGTTCACGGCGCCAGTTCCGCCGGCTCACTCACGCAGGATGCCATCGCCGCTCCCTTCGCTCTGCACACCATCTTTGAAAGCTTCGACGACACCACTCCCCACGACTTCGCCATCTACACCGCAGGTTCCTCCATCCTCCTCACCAACAAATACCTCGTCCAGAACATGGGCAAGTTTCACCCTTATGCAAATTTCGTCGTTGACGCTACCAGCGGCAACCTTCCCGCATACACCTTCATCGAGCCCGCCTATGACGACGACGGCGAGGGAACATTCGCCACCAGCCAGCATCCCGACTTTCCCGTCGACCGCGGTGAGGGTCTGATTCGTGAAATCTACTTCGCGCTCACCAAAAGCCCCGACTGGAAAAGCACACTCTTCCTCATCCTTTACGACGAACACGGTGGAATTTTTGACCACGTTTCCCCGCCAGTACTAACTCGCAACACCATCTACAACAACCTTCCCGACGTTGAACACTCCGGGCCGCCCGACCCGTTCGACTTCACCCGTCTCGGAGTCCGGGTTCCCGCGGTCTTCGTCTCTCCGTGCATCCCGCCCAACACCTTGATCAACCACCAGGACTATGACCACTGCTCAGTGGTCTCCACCGTCCGCAAACTCTTTTGCAATCCCACCAGCAAGCCGTTTAACTGGCGCGAAGCCCAGGCCGCAACCTTCGAAAACGTGCTGACCCTCACCGGAGCAGATATCCGAACCGACGTGGTCAACCTGCCCGAGCCTGTTATCTCTGGCGGTATCGATATCAGCGCCGCTGCGGACACGCCCATTCTCCGCGCCCCGACCGATCTCACCGTCCTCATGGCCGGAGCCATGCAGTACTCGCTCCAGCAGCAAGGCCTTCAGCCACCCGGCGACTACACAACTCTCACTAACTCCACTCAGGTGTCCGCTTACCTCAAAAAGTCGCAGCAGATCTTGCAGAATGCCGCGGGAGGTGGACAATGAGTCCGCTTCCCCGCGTTCACAGAATTCTGGGTCTCCTGGCGGTCGGCCTCATGCTCTCTTCCGCACCACTGTCATTCGCGCAGACCTACGCAAGTTGCAAGGGTTTCTCCGAAAGCCTCTCCAAAGACAATTTGCATCTCAAAATCGATTGCCTTGAAGCGTGGTTTTCCGAAGACCCCGCTCACCTCACGTTTTCCGGCATGCCTCCCGGTAACGGCATGGCCTTTGGCGGAGTGCTCGAGCAGAGCAACCACTATGTTTCGCCGTTCTCGTTGCCCGCCGGCTCGGGCATCGTTCCCGGCCTAACCAATCCCCCGCCACCTGACTTCACTACCGGCAAACTTCCTTCGGTCGCAGGCGGCTCAATGTGGAGCGCCGATGGCGCTCTCGCCGCGGTCTTCTCGACAAACGGAAGCTGGGATACCTCCGGCAAACTGACCGTCATGCCCAAGGGCTACCGGGACGGCCACCGCACCGATCGCGCGGGCGTCCAAATTAGCTGCAACAAGCTCGGCCTCCTTTGCACCAAACAGATCCTCGGCCTGCACTTCGAAGCCTCGCATCGCAGTCTCCAGACCATTTCGTTCTACGGCATCGGCCCTGACTCGCCCCTGGTCAAGTCCGTCTTTCACGAGAACGATACTTTCGCATCCCTCCGCGCTGCGCTTCCCCTCGCCGACTGGTTCACCTTCGAGTCCGGCGCGGAGTTCCGCCTAACCGACCTTCCCCATACCACTGCGCCTGACTCCTTAAGCGCAAACTTTACCGCTGCTGCAGTCCCCGGCCTCTCTTCACAACCCGGCTTTGGTCATTATCACTTCGCGCTCCGCACCAGTCCCATCGCTATCCTGTCGCCCCGAACCGACGACCCCGACGACAAGTGTACCGGCGGGCCTCTGATGAAGCCGTACGACCAGTTCACCTTCAATAACAGCGCGGAATACCATTGGTTTTCTGCTCCAGGGCATTCAGCCTCCTCGTTTCAGCAGTTTGTCGAAGACTCGGACGAAAACATCCAAATTGGCACACGGGTTCGCCACTGCGTAAAGGTTGGCGATGCAAAAACCGGCGCCGAGCATTTCTGGAATTCCATGCTCGCCAAAACCTGCGGCGACAAAAACATTGACTGGTCCAAACCAGCCAACTACGTGCTCAAAGTGCGCCAGGCCTGCGGCTTCGGAGTCCTTGACCTGGTTTCCCACATTGTGGCCTCCAGAACCGGAGCCGATTCGACTGTCCCGTTTTACCTCCAGCCCACCGTAGGCGGCTCCGATATTGACTCCCGGCTCAGCTTGCGGGCGTGGCCCAACTACCGCTTCCGCGCCCCGGACGCTCTCTTCGTTCAGACCAACTACATCCTGCCCTTCTACAACATTCTGGTTTTCTACGACGCCGGAACCGTCGGCCCCACCTTCTCCGGCCTCTCCTTTAGAGGCCTTCGCCAGGATGCGGGCTTCGGCGTAGCCTTGTCTCTCAAGGGCCGTATCGCAGCTCAGGGATATCTCGCACTTGGCGCAGGCCACGGCCCTACCTTCGGCTACAACTTCACCAAATTCTTCTGAGACTTGCATTCCCCCTAGGTCTCGGTGACCTTCCGCATGCCACTGTTGAGTCGGTTCCAATTGGTATCGGTAAACGCCGACCTGGCTGGTTTACAAAACTCGCCGATTCGCTTCCGAAGAGTACCAAATCGCTAGGTCATCTTTCCAAGAACCTTTCCAGAAACAGCGACTCCCAGGACTGTTTTGGCACGGCGCGGCGTCAGTCGCGCCCTTGCATGACGTGCCCGACAGATGCATGCAGTGCTAGCACTTTCCTCATTTTTTAAAGGTTTACACGCACAATGATGTGCGCGGAAACGCGTCAAGAACGCTCAAATTCGCTTAAATATGGCCTTATTTCATGCTGCTTTGCACTGTTTGTCACACGTCTGAGTACACGTATTTACGTACGCTGCGCCGTTCGTTTGCCATCCCAGCGTACGCAAATCACCTCACACGCGGCGCCTCTAAAGTGCTTTTGGACAGGCTCCTTTTGTCCCGCCTCTAAAACACCTAACATGAAAAGCCCCGTCACCCTGAGCGAAAGGGGCCCCAAGCGCTTTTTAGCTTGGGGGTGGTGAGTCGAAGGATCCGCATTTGTTCTTTCGCCATTTCCACAAGGAACTTTAGAGACAGGACATTGGAGGAAGTTTCTGTATCATAGGGCTATGAGCGCTGAGACCCTGGACTTCCGCGAACCGATTGCGTTTCGGAGCTACGACCCGAGGCTTGAGCCGATCGCGGCCAAGGTGATGGCCGGTGAGCGCCTGGACTCTTACGATGGCCTGGCGCTCTTTGGCTCGCGGGATGTGCTGGCGGTGGGCTGGCTGGCCAACTACGTGCGCGAACGCATGCACGGAGACGTAACTTACTTCAACGTCAATCGCCACATCAATCCCACCAACGTTTGCGTGGCCGCCTGCAAGCTGTGTGCTTTCGGACGCAGGAAGGGCGACCCGGCCGGCTACACCATGGCTCTTGAAGAAGCGTGGGAGACTGCGGCGTCTGGCTATTCCGAGGCGGTTACGGAGTTCCACATCGTGGGTGGATTGCACCCGGATTTGCCGCTGGAATATTTTCTCGATCTGGTGCGGGGGCTCAAGGACCGGTTCCCCAAGGTGCACATCAAAGCTTTCACCATGGTAGAAGTAGCCTATCTGGCGCGGCGTGCGAAGCTCACCATTGAGCAAACGCTGGTAAAGTTGCGCGATGCCGGCGTGGACTCCATGCCCGGTGG
>Ga0302319_10017281_pt1 | contig 13227 bp, 10 predicted proteins | sample Bog_T0_2_FD_203319 | JGI IMG/M metagenome (GOLD analysis project Ga0302319, IMG submission 203319) | Peat permafrost microbial communities from Stordalen Mire near Abisko, Sweden - Bog_T0_2 | ecosystem: Environmental > Terrestrial > Soil > Wetlands > Peat | place: Sweden: Abisko, Stordalen Mire...
AACGGCATTTTCCATTTCCTCCCATTCCTAAGAATTTCCGCCTCCAAGTCTTGACTCTGGACGCGCCCTGACGCGTCCTTCACGAATCCGCCATATCCCCGCTTTATGAAAATCCTCCCCCGGCTGTTCGCCGCCGTCGCCGCCACCCTCCTCGCCTCCCAAACCTTCGCCGAGGATGCGCCTAAAAAGCACATCCTCCTGCTCGCGGGACGCCCCAGCCACGGCCCCGGAGAGCATGAACACAACGCCGGCGTGCAGCTCTTCAAGAAATGCCTGGACGCCAGCGGCCTCCCCCTCGAAACCACCGTGCATCTGAACGCCGAATGGCCCTCCGAGGAAGAGCTCTCGAAGGCCGACACCATCCTCTTCTACTCCGACGGCGGCGCCGGACACTTTCTCCTTCAGGGCGATCACCTCGGCCAGGTCGGCGCCCAAATGAAGCGCGGCTGCGGATTCATGTGCATCCACTACGCGGTCGAATATCCCGCCGACAAAGGCGGCCCGCAGGCGCTGGACTGGATGGGCGGTTTCTTCGAGGCCAATTGGTCGGTCAATCCCCATTGGCTCGCCGACTACAAAGAGCTCCCCAAGCATCCGGTCACCAACGGCGTGCATCCTTTCAGCACCAACGATGAGTGGTATTTTCACATGCGTTTCCGCACGGATGGCGTGGGCACGCTGATTCCCATTCTCCAGGCCGTCCCGCCGGAGAGCACCATGAACCGCAAGGATGGCCCCCACGAAGGCAATCCCACCGTGCGCGCCGAGGTCGCCGAAGGAAAACCGCAGATCATGTCCTGGGCTTACGTCCGCCCGGATGGCGGGCGCGGCTTCGGCTTCACCGGCGGCCATCACCACAAAAATTGGGGCATCGACGACCAGCGCAAGCTCGTCCTCAACGCCATCGTCTGGACGGCGAAGGGCGAAGTGCCTGCCGACGGCGTGGAATCCCACGTCACCCCCGAGGACCTCGAGGCCAACCTCGACTACAAGGCGCCGCGCAAGGTCCTGGCGACTCCGGCGCCGGCGCCAGCCGCTCCGGAGCCCGCAAAATAAGCCTCCCATGAATGTTCGTTGCGCCGCTCTTCCGAGCGGCGCAACTTTATCCTTCCCCGGCATCCTCACACCCGCCGTTCTCCCGCAAATCTCATTTCGCTTCTCCATGACCAAGCCCGCTTTCATTCTCGCCGCCACCATCGCCACGATCGCCCTTGGCCTGCCGTTGCATGCCGCGGAGGAAACGCCGAAATCTCCCAAGGCCCTTATCACCACCGGGACCGTCCACGCCGAACCCGTGCCGATCAAGATCGAGCTCAAGGACGCGAAAGAACTCTACCTCATCGTCAATGACGGCGGCGACGGCATCACCGCGGATTGGGCGGACTGGGTGTCTCCCGTGCTGCTCACCGGCGACGGGAAGCGGATCAAGCTCACCGATCTCACTCCCAAGCTCGCCAAGTCCGGCTGGAACAAAGTGAACGTCGATAAGAACGCGAACGGCCAGGAGATGAAGGTCAAGGGCGCGACCGTCACGGGTATCGGAACCCATTCGCCATCCATCATCGCCTTCGATCTTCCCAAAGGCGTCATCGGCTTTGAAGCGCAAGCCGCGATGGATGACGGCGGCCTCAAGCAAGGCAGCGGCGCCACGGCGATCTTCCAGGTCTATTCCGAAAAACCCTCCGACGAAGTCCTGGAAAGCAAGGCCGCCGGATCCTCCGCGATGAAACCCTACGGCCTCGAAGCCGCGAAAGATGGGATGAGCACCTTCACCACCCCGGAAGGACTGCATGCCGAACTCTTCGCCGCCGAGCCCATGATCCAAAACCCCACGAACATCGACATCGATGAACGCGGACGCGTCTGGGCCATCGAGGCGGTCAATTACCGGAAGTGGAGCAAGCTTCGGCCCGAGGGCGACCGGATCGTCGTCATGGAAGCCTCGAAGGGCGATGGCCTTGCCGACAAGGAGACGGTCTTCTACCAGGGGCCGGAACTGGAGGCCCCGCTCGGCATCTGCGTGCTGCCGCAAGCCAAAGGCACAAAGGTCATCGTCAGCGACGCGCCCAACGTGTGGCTGTTCACCGATACCACCGGGAATGGCGTCGCCGACAAAAAGGAGCTGCTCCTCACCGGGATCAGCGGCGTGCAGCACGACCACGCCATCCACGCCTTCTCTTTCGGCCCGGACGGAAAGTTCTACTTCAATATGGGCAACGCCGGGAGGCAGATCCGCGACCCGGAAGGCAAGCCCATCACCGATCTCGCCGGCAACGTCATCAGCGATATCGGCAAGCCCTATCGCCAGGGCATGGTGCTGCGCTGCGATTTCGATGGCGAGAAACTGAGCAATTTCGAAACGCTCGCCTGGAACTTCCGCAACAACTACGAGGTCTGCGTCGATTCCTTCGGCACAATGTGGCAGAGCGACAACGATGATGACGGCAACAAGGGCGTCCGCATCAATTACGTCATGGAATACGGCAACTACGGCTACTCGGATGAAATGACGGGCGCCGCCTGGCAGGTCGCGCGCACCAATATGGAGGCCGAAATCCCGCTCCGTCACTGGCATCAAAACGATCCCGGCGTCATCCCGAATCTTCTCCAGACGGGCGCGGGATCACCCACCGGCATTCTCGTCAACGAAGGCTCCCTCCTCGGGCCGCGCTTCACCAACCAGATCATCCATACCGACGCCGGCCCTCGCGTGGTGCGGGCGTATCCGGTGACCAACAGCGGCGCCGGCTACAAGGCGGAGATCGTCGATATCCTTACCGGCACGGATCCGTGGTACCGGCCCGACGACGATGCCATCGCGCCCGACGGCTCGCTCTTCGTCTCGGACTGGTACGATCCCGGCGTCGGCGGCCATGCCATGGGCGATCACGACGCCGCCACCATCCGCGGCCGCATCTATCGCGTGGCGCCTCCTGGCTCGAAATACGTCACCGCCCCGATCGACTTGAGCTCGCCCGCGGGCGCCGTCGCCGCGCTGCAATCGCCCAACAAAGTCACGCAATACATGGCCTGGCAGAAGCTCCACGCCTGGGGCGCCGAGGCCGAGCCGGAATTGCTCAAACTCTGGAAGAACGAGAACCCGCGCTTCCGTGCCCGCGCCCTCCATCTCCTCGCGCGCATCAAGGGGCAGGACCAGAAATACGTCCAGGAAGCGATCGCCGACAAGAATCCGGATATCCGCATCACCGGCCTGCGCATCGCCCGCGAACTCAAGCTGAACATCCCGGTCATCGTTGCCGAAGTGGTCAAGGACCCCAATCCCCAAGTCCGCCGCGATGCCTCGATCGCGCTCCGCGGCCAGCAGGCCACCGAGGCCGCCACGCTCTGGACATCGCTCGCCAACCAGCACGATGGCAAAGACCGCTGGTATCTCGAGGCGCTCGGCATCGGCGCCTATGGCCAGGAAGACCGCTTCTTCGCCGAATGGCTCCGCTCCGTCGGCGACAACTGGAACACCCCCGCCGGTCGCGACATCATCTGGCGTCTCCGCGCCTCCGCCACCGCGGACTACCTCGCGAAAATCATCGCGGACAAAGCCACGCCCGAGCAGGAGACGCCGCGCTATCTGCGCGCGTTCGACTTCATCCCCACTTCGCCCGAAAAGACGAAGGCGCTCATGCATCTCGCCGACCTCGGCCAGAGCCAGTTCGTCTCGGAGGAAGCCCTCGAACGCTTGAAGGGCGCCGATCTTGGCGCCAACCCGGAACTCAAATCCATCATCGCGAAAACGCTTGCCGCCGCGAAAGGCAAGCCGCAGTTCATCGCTCTCGTCCGCGATTTCAAGATCAAGGGGCAGGAGGCCGAGTTGCTCGAAACCGCGCTCGCCAATCCCCAGGACGCGCTGGCCGGTGAAGCGCTCCAACTCCTGCTCGCCGAGCCGGACGGCCAGAAGACGATTCAAGAGGCCCTCGCAGGGCCAAAATCCGAAGATGTCATCAGCCTGCTCGGCAGCTCCAGCAAAGCCCACGCGATTAATGCCCTCGCCAAGATCGCCACGTCGTCGAATCATCCAGTCGCGCTCCGCGCCGCCGCCGTCAAAGCGCTCGCCCGCACACAGACCGGCGCGAAGGAAATCCTCCGTCTCGCGGAGAAAAACGAAGTCCCCGCCGACCTGAAGCTCGTCGCCACCACTGCCCTCAACCTCGTCCAATACCCCACCCTCAAGGCCGACATCGCGCGACTTTTCCCCGCTCCCGCCGCGCTCGGAGGCAAGCCGCTTCCGCCGATCGCCGAACTCGTTAAAATCAAAGGCGACGCCGCTCACGGCAAAGCGCTTTTCGAGCGCGCCGAGAGTTCCTGCATCACCTGCCATCGCGTGAATGACAAAGGCGTGGACTTCGCCCCCGCGCTCAGCGAGATCGGCTCCAAACTCCCGAAGGAAGCCATCTTCGAATCGATCATCGATCCCAACGCCGGCATCTCCATGGGATTCGAAACCACCCAGCTCGAAACGAAGGATGGCACGGTCGCGATGGGCATCGTCCGCAGCGAAACCAAAGACGATCTCGTCCTCGCCCTCCCCGGCGGCGCCACGAACAAGTTCGCCAAGAATCAAATCGCCAAGCGCGAAAAGCTCACCACTTCGATGATGCCCAGCGGCCTGAATCAAGCGCTCAGCCAGCAGGACCTCGTCGATATCGTCGAATATCTCGCATCTTTGAAGAAACCGTAAGCGCATACCCGGGTTCAACCTGCCAGACAGTGTCTGTCCCACCCCTCCCATGAAACTCGCCGCTTCGTTCCTCCTGCTTGCGTTCGCTGCCGCTGCAGCCGCCGCCGCTGACCCCGTGGCTCCAAACCCTGCGGCGCCCACTTCCACCCCGTCCGCCGCCGCGACGCCCAAGCCGGGAAAAACGGTCAAGAAAAGGCAGGTGAAGGTGAAAGTAGCGATGCGCGACGGCATGCGCTTCGAGCCGCCGCGTTTCACGGCCAATCCGGGCGACGAGGTGAGCGTTTCCCTGGAGAACGCGGATTCCACGCACCAGCCCCACAATTTCCTGGTGCTTATGCCGGGCAAGCGCGAGGAAGTCGTCAAGCAATCGCTCGAGTTGGGAGACAAAGGACCAGCGCAGGAATTCATCCCCGTGAATCCGGCGATTATCGCCCACAGCGCATTGCTCAATCCGGAGGGCGCGAAGACCATCCACTTTACGATGCCTTCGGAGCCGGGCATCTACCCGTTCATCTGCTCCATGCCCGGACATGGCATGATCATGTATGGCGCCATCTATTCCGGAGTGAAAATGCCGGCCCTCGCGGAGGATCAGAACATCCCGCCCATGGCGGCGCAAGTCGCCACGCCAGGCGGCGGCAGGCGGCCTTTTGTCCAACGCATCTTCATGCCAAATTCCGGCCCGGCCTCGATCGCCGTCGCTCTCCCTGGCAATCTCAATTTCTGCTGGGACGCCACCCAATGCCGTCTGCGCTACACCTGGCGCGGCCCATTCATCGACGCCAGCGCGCATTGGCTCGGAAATGGCAGGGAACTCGCCTCCGTGCCCAAGGAGCCATGGTGGAGCGCGGAGAAAAGGAAATTTCCCTTCAAAATTGCGGACGCCGGCGCCAGCCCCGCGGTGAAATTTCTCGGCTACAGAATCGCCGCTGGCCTTCCCGAATTCCACTACGAAGTCGGCGGCGCCGAAGTCTTTGAAACGATCACGCCCGCGCCCGGCGACACCGGCCTCGTCCTCAACTACCGGATCCCGAAATCCGTTCATTCATTGGAATTCAGCCTCGCCACCGGCAATGCCAAACTCGCCAGCAGCGAAGGCGCGTTCGACTCCGGCAACCTGCGGCTCACGCCCGCGCAAGCCGCCGATTTCACCGTCACGCTCACCGATTCCTCTCCCCGCTGAACTGTCATGAGAACTCTCGCCTGTTCCATCGCCGCCGCGCTTTCCATCCCGCTGGCCGCTCTCGCAGCCAATCCGGATGCCGCTGAAAAACCGGCCGCCTCGATGAAGGACCGCATCCCGTTGTTCTACAAAATCGACGCCGTGCCGATGCCGCCGGGGGTGGATCCGCAGGTCGGCGGAATGGCTGCGACTCCGGATGGGCGGCTCGTCGTCGCCTTCCACCACGGAGAAATCGCCTATTTCAATCCCAAGGGCCAGGATTGGAAAATCTTTGCCGAAGGCCTTCACGAACCGCTCGGCGTGCTCGTGGACACGGACGGCAGCCTGCTCGTCATGCAGCGCCCGGAACTCACCCGACTCCGGGACACCACGGGAAATGGCGTCGCCGATTCCTACGAGACCGTGTGGGACGGCTTCGGCATCACCGGGAACTATCACGAGTTCGCCTTCGGCCCCGTGCGCGGCCCGAACGGCAAGCTTTACGTGGCGCTCAATCTTGCCTCCAACGGCGACACCGTCCACGAGGAAATCCGCGGCGAATGGAAAGACATCGGCGTGCCTCGCGCGGCCTTTTACGGCAGTTGGAGCAAAGTGAGCAAACAGGTCGGCCGCATGTATTCCCGCGTGCCCTACCGCGGCTGCGTCATGGAGATCGATCCCTACACCGGCGCCGGCTCGCTCTTCGCTACCGGCTTTCGCTCGCCGGACGGCATCAATTTCGACGGCAACGGCAATCTTATGGTCTCCGACAATCAGGGCGACTGGCGCGGCGCCTGCGAATTGTTCATCGTCCAGCGGGGCGGCTTCTACGGCCACCCTGCCAGCCTCGTCTGGCGCAAGGATTGGGACGGCGCCGATCCCACGCAAGTTTCCATCGAGCGCCTGAACCAGCTCCGCACACCCGCGCCCATCTGGTTTCCGTACGGCAGCTACGCGAACTCTGCCACGCAGATGGTCCAGATCCCGAAGACGCCCGCGTGGGGACCCTTCGGCGGCCAGATGCTCATCGGCGAGATGAACGCCCCAACCCTGCTCCGCGTCCTGCCGGAGAAGGTGGATGGCGTCTGGGAAGGCGCCACCGCCATTTTCATTCATACCCAACTCCTCAAGCGCGGCTTGCACCGTTTCGCCTTCATCGGAGACACGCTCTACGCGGGGCACACGCATCTTTCGTGGGCCGGCGGAGAAGGGATCTCCTCGATTCAACCCACGGGCAAGACGCCATTCGATCCGCTGGACATGCACGTCACCCCGCATGGATTCCGCTTCGACTTCACCGAACCGCTCGCCGCCGATTCCACCGATCCCTCCCTCTGGCCGGCCTCCCGCTACTACTACCTCTACCACGCCGCCTACGGCTCTCCTGAAATGGAGAAGACCGCCGTCCTCCCCACCAAAGTCACTCTCTCGAATGGCGGGAAAACCGCCGAAGTCGAACTCCCCGAGATGAAGCTCGATTTCCTCTACGACTTCGATCTCTCGAACCTGAAATCCGCCTCCGGGGCCTCGCCCCTGAACCCGCGCATCGCCTACACCCTGCGGAAGGTCCCAAAGAATTGACCCGCATCCTCATCCTCTACGATTCGAAATCCGGGAACGTCGCGAAAATGGCCGCCCTTGTGGCCGAGGGCGCGTCCTCCATCCCCGACACCGAAGTCCGCATCCGCAGCGTCGATGAAGCCCAGGCCTCCGACGTCCTTTGGTGCGACGGCCTCGCCGTCGGCACGCCGACCAATATGGGCATCCTCTCCTGGAAAATGAAGCGCTTCTGGGACGAGACGATGATGGAGCACTGGATGCAAATCGACGGCAAAATCGGCTGCGCCTTCAGCTCGGCCGGCGGCTGGGGAGGCGGCATGGAGCTCGCCTGCCAATCCGTCCTCACCGTCCTCATCAATTTCGGATTCCTCGTCTTCGGCGTCACCGACTACGCCGCCGCCATGCACACGCCGCACTACGGCGCTGTAACCGCCCGGGAACCGCGAACCGACGAAGCCAAAGCCGTCTGCCGCCTCCTCGGAAAGCGCCTCGCCGAATGGACAGCCACCTACGTCCACGGCCGCCGCGATCAGCATCCCGGAACCAAGCTCTCCGAACGCACACCCCCCAGCTAAATCCCGGTAGAAACTCGCACGCTCATCCGTCCAGTCCGCCCCACACTTTCTTCACCTGGAAGTTTGAGTCTTCCGCCGCCGCAGGCTTCCATCCGAGGTATTCACCAAACTCGCGCCTACCATGACCCAGCCCAAAATCCTCGCCTTCGCCGGCAGCACCCGTTCCGCCTCGTTCAACAAGCAGTTGGTTCAGCTCGCCGCGAACGCCGCGCGCGATGCCGGCGCCGAAGTCACCTTCGTGGATCTGCGGGATCTCGCGCTTCCGCTCTTCGACCAGGACCTGGAGGACGCCTCCGGTCTTCCCGAGAACGCAAAAAAGCTCAAATCCCTCCTGCGCGACCACGATGGCTTCCTCATCTCCTCGCCCGAGTACAACAGCTCCATCTCCGCAGTCCTCAAAAACGCCATTGACTGGGCATCCCGCGCCGAATCCGACGATGAACCCTCCCTCGTCGCATTCCGAGGAAAGGCGGCCGCCCTCTTCAGCGCATCCCCCGGCGCCCTCGGCGGCTTGCGCGGCCTCGTGACCCTGCGCTCGATTCTCGGGAACATCGGCGTAATCGTCCTCCCCGATCAGGTCGCCATCTCCACTGCGCACGAAGCCTTCGAAGCCGGCCATTTGAAAGACGAGCGCAAAGCCGCGCAAGTAGCCAAGCTCGCCCTCGCCCTCGTGGAATTCACCGCGAAACTGAAGCGCTGATCCTCCCCGCGGTCTTCGACACCGCCATTGCGGGAAAAGCCTCAGGCGGCACCCACTCACTGCATCCGCCCTACACGCGAGCTGCCGCGCGTTCCTTTCGCTTCGCCGGCTCCGGCGCGGTCCGCAGGCTAACGCCCAGCGTTCGCTCGAGAGCTCCTTTCAATTCAATTGGATCGAAGGGCTTCGCCAAAAGTTCGACTCCTGCTTCAGATTTCGCCGTCGCATCCACCGACCCCGCGGACGCCGCAGCCGGCGTCACGGCCTCGTGCCCCCGCATGAGCGCGACCATGGCGCAAACATTTCCATCGGGCATTTCATAGTCGCACACGACCGCGTCAAATGGTCCTTCCGAAATCACGGCCCGGCAGGCGCTCAAAAGGTCCGTCGCGGGGTGGCAGTCAAGCCCCCAGGATTTCAATATCCGGCACAGAAGGGAGCGGATCATCTCCTGGCCATCCACGATCAGAATCCTTTTGGGCGGCGAATCGGCGGCATTTACTGACGAGGACTTCATGGCGTTTTTGAAGGTAAGCTGGCATCCGGGGACAGCGCTACAGCGGACGTTGGGGACATCCACTTTGCGCAGCCATATTGCATTCTTCCTGAACTGGCGCCACGGGCGGGATCTGCATCGCGCTCGCCGCCGATTTATGACCACGATTAATACGATTGGTTGCCCCCATGAATCAAGCGTATGATTTTGACCCGCTGCCGGACACGCGGAATGCTCCTGATTTCCCCATCAGGCATTCCCCTAGCCTCCTCGCGAAATGCCCCGGTTGCGTTGCGGCTCCTGCCGCCATGCCATGAGGGCTCCGCCTCGGGTTTTGCGCTGCCGCGCGGTGCATTCCGCGCTTGAAGGATTGCGCAGCCGCGCCGTGCGTTCATACTTTGGGCTTGCCCCTTCCTTCGCATGAAAACCGCCACCGGCTCCACCCTCCTGACCAACGGCCAGCTCGTCGACGGCACATCCCGCCCACCCGTCCCCAACGCCGCCGTCATCATTGAGAACGGCCGCATCGCCTACGCAGGCCCCGCCGCCGAAGCTCCTCCACTTCCGCCCGACACGCCGCGAATCGACGCCCTCGGCGGCACGATCATGCCCGGCCTCGTGGAAGCGCATTTTCACGCCACCTATTTCAATATCGCGGCCCTCGAAGACCTCGATATCAAGTATCCCGTCGAGTACGTCTCGCTCCTCGCCTCGGTCAACACGCGCCTCGCCCTCGAGTGCGGCTACACCGCCGCCCGCTCCGGCGGTTGTTTGTTCAACGTGGACGTGTGGCTCAAGAAGGCCATCGAAGAGGATCTCATCCCCGGTCCGCGCCTCGCCGCCAGCGGACGCGAAATCTGTTCCGCCGGAGGCCTCATGGATTGGAACCCGGAGTTCCGCAAAATCGGCATGGAAGGCCTCGTCTTCATCATCAACGGACAGGAGGACGCGCGCCGCGCCGTGCGCTCCCTGGTCAAGGACGGCATCGAATGGGTGAAAACCTATCCGACCGGCGACGCCGCCTCGCCCGACATGAACGATCACCACACGCTCTGCATGACCTTCGAGGAAATGCACGCCGTCGTCGCCACCGCCCACAATCACAAACTCAAAGTCACCGGCCATTGTCGCGCCACCCAGGGCATCAAGAACGCCTTGCGCGCCGGCTACGACACCATCGAGCACGGCACCTTCATGGACGACGAAGCGCTCGACCTCCTGCTCCAGCGCGATGTCCCGTGCATCCCGGCCCTTTACTTTGAAAAAGCCAGCATCGAACTCGGGCCGGAGTTCGGTCTCCCGCAATCCGTCATCGACGGCCATCAGGAAACTCTCGATGGCGGCGCCGAAAGCGCCCGCCGCATTTTGCGCGCGGGCGGACGGCTCGGCATGGGCGGCGACTACGGGTTCGGCTGGAACCCGCACGGCGACTACGCCCGCGAGCTCACCTTCTTCGTCCGCGATGTCGGCCTCACCCCGTTGGAAGTCATCACCTGCGCCACGAAAACCGGCGCCGAAATCATGGGCCGCGGCGATCAATTCGGGACCGTGGAGAAAGGCAAGCTCGCCGACCTGCTCGTCGTGGACGGCGACGTCACAGCCGATATCTCCCTGCTCGAGGACCGGAGCCGATTCATCGCCGTGTTGCAAGGCGGCATCGTCAAAGCCGGCCAACTCTCCAAGCCATTTCCCACCATCGTAAAGCGCGAGAAATAGACCCTGCGCGCCATGGGAAACGAAACTCCTCCGCTGCATTCGCGCGGCTTCGGCGAAGCCCCCGCGCTCCACTACGTCGAAGGCCCCACCGGCGAGCCGCCTGTGCGGTCCGCGGAACCGATCCCGCTGTCGCGGGAGATCCCTCCAGCGGAGGGACCCGGCGCCAACCCGCCGCGCCCGCCGCTCCTGCTGCTGCACGGCGTTTCACGGAACTGCGGCGATTGGGACCTTCTCCTCCCCGGGCTTCTGCGCGATTGGCATGTCGTGGCTCTCGACCACCGCGGCCACGGCAAATCCGCCCGCGCCGCCCGCTATCTCGTCGCCGACTACGCGCGCGACGCCGCGGCTTTCGTTCGCGGCACATTCTCCCAGCCTGTCACCATCCTCGGCCATTCCCTCGGCGCCATGGTCGCCTTATCGGTCGCCGCCGAGTGCCCCAACCTGGTCGCCGCGATCGCCCTGGAAGATCCCCCCTTCCACACCATGGGATCCGCCATTGGCGACACCATCTACCTGCCGCAGTTCGCCGGCATGCAGGAGGTCGCGCGCCGCGGCGGAGCCCACGGCGCCATGACCGACGCCCTTGCCGAAATCCGACTGCCAGCGCCCCAAGGCAGTGAGGGCAGCGCGTCCACCATCCGCCTCGGAGACCTGCGCGACCGCGCCTCCCTCGAAAACCTGGCCGAGTGCCTCTCCCAAGTGGACCCCAATGTCTTTAGCCCCCTCATCGCGGGCCGCTGGCTCGACACATTCGATCACGAGGCCCTCTGGCCCCAGGTGGCGTGTCCCACCCTCCTCCTGCAAGGCGATCCCGCCGCCGGCGGCGCACTCACTCCCGGCGACGTCGCGATCGCCCAGCGCCTCCTCGCCAACTCCCGGCATGAATTCTTCCCCGAAGTCGGACATCAGATCCACCGCACCCGCCCCGCCGAATTCCTCGAGCGCTTCCGGCGATTTAGCCACCGATAGCTCGGATCGACCCAGATGACTTTCGTGGCGTGCTCGGGGTTCAGGCCCGGAGCGACGGCTCAGAGACATTCCAGAGGTCCATTGCTTTTTTCAGCGAAACCACTTGAAAGATATAACAGGACTTTCCAGTGCCCTGGAAAGGTTCCGTCCCTATTCGCCGGACCCTGCCCTCCTCGATCCACTCTCTCAAATTGCGTTGAATCGCGGACGCGCTGACCGACGGATTCTGCGCCTTCAGATCCCGCGTCGTAAAGGGCATGCCTGGAATCGAAATATCTATACGTTTGCGTCCCATACAATATTAGCATCGCGGGGCTACCCGCCAATGCGCTCATCTTCCGCAAAACACAAAGTGGCATTCGATTCGTGAAACATGCGCAACATACATCCGGGACGAACGTCCGCCGCGAACGCGCGGTGACTGTCAACATCAGGGAAACCCGGAGCGATTTAACCACGGATAGCTCAGATCGACACACATGAGTTTCAAGCCGCGCTCGGGGTTCGAACCCTGAACGGCCATTTGAGGACAGACGGAGACAGGCCAGCCGCGCCAGATGGCGCGCCGCTTGTGTGTGTTTAAGATGTCAAAGAACGAACCGGGCGTCTTATTGAGACCGGAAAGATTGGCGGGTCAAAGTGATCCGAGTAATCCAAGTAGGGATGAAGGTATTTGAGGGTCAGTGGTGAGCGGGTTTGGATCAGCGGCGAGACGCCGCTGCCACTTTGCTCCGATTCGATGCGAAAGCTCGAGGGCTGGGGCATCTATCGCTCGGGGTGAGTCCAGGCTAATCCAGGCTAATCCAGGCTAATCGCGCTGATTTGCTGGTTCCGGACTGCCTGCCCCGGTTTGCGGGTTGGCCGGCCCGGCGTTGCGGGGAGCAGTGGCAAGCTCCGGGTCGTCCGGATCGGGGCCGCAGCGGTAGTCCTCGGCGGGCCCCGGTCGCCAGTCGGGATCATCGGGGTAGAGGTTCGGATCGATGGGCGGCGGAGGCCGGCGGATGGGCGGCGCCTTGGGGTGGAGAGGATGCGCGGGAGAAGGCGGGCGCGCGCTGCTGAAGGATGAGGCTCGGGTCTCGTCAGGCGACGGCGGGCAGGAGGACAACGACTTGCCGCCCTTTTTTGCGCGGAGGATTTCGAGGCGCTCGCGGTCGAGTTTCAGGCGTTCATCCTTCTGTTCGCTGCGGCGCAGGGAGAGGGCCGTTTTGATGAGGTGTTGCATGACGATGAACTTCCGGTTGAATGGGATCTCGGGCGTCTGATCCTGCTTCTTGATCATGGCCGCGAAGTTGGCGGTGAGGGCGAGCAAGAGATGTTCGCCGCTGATGTCGGTGAGGGCCACACGGACGGCGTCCTCGG
>Ga0302319_10017282_pt1 | contig 13227 bp, 5 predicted proteins | sample Bog_T0_2_FD_203319 | JGI IMG/M metagenome (GOLD analysis project Ga0302319, IMG submission 203319) | Peat permafrost microbial communities from Stordalen Mire near Abisko, Sweden - Bog_T0_2 | ecosystem: Environmental > Terrestrial > Soil > Wetlands > Peat | place: Sweden: Abisko, Stordalen Mire...
AACACCATGAGCCAGTTGCTGCGTGAGATGAATAACACTGCTCAGCGGTTCGGCATTCCGCTCGGCGTTCAGCTCGACCTTACCTACCGCTGCAACGAGCGCTGCGTGCATTGCTACCTCGATCACGACGACCACGGCGAGATGAGCACCGCCGAAATCAAGGATCTGCTCGACCAGATGGCCGCGGCCAGCGTTTTCTTCCTCACCCTCAGCGGCGGCGAAATCCTGATGCGGCGCGACTTCTTCGAGATCCTCGAGCACGCCCGCCGGCTCATGTTCTGCATCAAACTGAAGACCAACGCGGTCATGATCCACGCGACGGAGGCCGATCGCATTCAGGCCCTCGCACCCGAATCCGTGCAGATCAGCGTCTACTCCCACCACCCAGAGGTACACGACGCCATCACCAACCTGCCTGGGTCGCTCAGGAAATCAGTTGCTGGGGCAAAGCTCCTGGTTGACCGCGGCGTCAAGGTGATCTTCGCCAACGTGCTCATGCGCGACAATTTTCAGGACTATTCCGGCGTGCAGGCCCTCGCCGCCGAGATAGGCGCCCGATATACCATCGACCCCACCATCACTCCCATGATGGATGGCGACCGTTCCATTCTCAACCTGAACATCGATCGCGCCCTGTTGAAACAGGTTTTCCGCGACTCTTCCCTCCTTGGTACCGCACCGGAGGAGTTCTGCGCCCCGCCCTCCGGACCGCTCCCTGAAGAGGACGCCATCAACACCCTGCCATGCAGCGCCAGCCACACCTTTTGCTACGTCTCGCCGTATGGCGACGTTTATCCTTGCGTGCAGTTCCCACTCCCCACCGGCAACGTGCGCGTCACGCCGTTCCTCTCCATCTGGAAGCACTCCCCGCAGATGAACGAGGTCAGGTCGATCACGATGAACGATTTGCCGGTTTGTTCCACCTGCTCCCATGGCGGCGGCTCCTGCTCGCGATGCCCGGGCCTGGCCTACATGGAGGGCAACATGCGCGGCCCCTCAAGCCAGGACTGCGAAAAGTCCTACGCCCGCACTGGGATGGTTACTGCTGGCATGATCCAATCGAGCCACGCGCGTATAGCCGTTGAGCTCGTGCAAATTCAGGGAGTCATTATCCGTAAGTACCATAGTCCGGGAACACCGCCGTTCCGAGATACCCTGGTGTGACCCCTTGGGTGAGACAGTTTGGAAAAGCCCTTTGCCGTTCGCGGGTTTTGCTTGGCGAAAGGGGTGATGTTGCAGTCTGAGTGCTGTAGGATCGATCACCTCGATCCCGCTAGTCCGCCCGGCTGCACGGTCGTCGGCCCTCCGGGTACGCCGACCACATCCGGTCCAAGCTCCACCTGTGTGCGCACGATCTGGTCGGCGACGAGGCGGCCGAAGGTCTTCTGGCCGTAGGGATTCAGGTGCGTGCGGTCGATGGCGGATTTGCCGACAGCCTCGCGCTCCTGCTCCTGTCCAACGGCGTTAAACTTGTCCGCCTCCTCTTGCCCCATGCGGTTCAGCATCGCGGTGGAGATCTGATTGAGGTCGACAACGGTGATGAAGTCTCTCGCACCCAGCTCGCGTGTGGCGGTCGCGTAGTCCTTCAAGTCCTCTACCACGCGTCCATCCTTGAAGGTGCGGCGCGAGAGCGAGGTCACCAGCACGGGCACCGCGCCCATGGCTTCGACGTCGGAGATGTAGCGCTCCAGGTAGTCCCTGTAGCTGCCCTCTGCGTCGGTATGCCGCGCAGCGTCGGTCTTCTGGTCGTTGTGGCCGAACTGGATGATGTAATAGTCGCCGCGCTCCGCGAGCGCCTTTTTCCATGCGCCCTCGTCGATAAAGCTCTTGGAGCTGCGGCCGTTCAGCGCATCGTTGACGCACGTCACGTTGGACGTCATCACCGCGCAGAAGCCGGGCCCCCAGCCGCCGCCCGTGGCTACCGTCGAGTCGCCGACCAGGACGATCTTGACGGGGGCTCCGTTGATGACCTGCATCGCGCGCACGCCTGCTGGCGGCAACGGCGCAGCCTGTGGCAGCACATACTTCTTCACCGCCGGAACGGCCTTGCCCAGATCGACCGCGACCATGCGCCCGAAGACATAACTTCCCTTCCAGTCCAGGTGCGTCTCGTCGAAGACAGTCTTGCCATCGGCGTCCTTCTTGGTGATGGACAACGAATGACTCTCCTCAATGCCGGCCTTATCGAGATACGCGATGCTCTCATCGTGCAGCTCGATCAACGGCACATGCATCTCAGCCGCAACGGCGCGCATGGCTGCCGAGTACTCGATCAGGTTGGAGTGGATCTTGCCGTCGTCATGCCAGAAGCGGCGCACCAGGGGCGTGCACAACACAGGCATGATGCCGGCGGAGCGAGCCTCAGTGATGTATCTCTTCAGGTTCGCGAGGTACTCCGGCAGCGGCACTTGGCGCGGCTGCGGCGCGGTAGGGTTCACCATGTCGTTGTGGCCGAACTGGATGACCATGTAGTCGGGTTTGGTCTGGAGTGAACGCTCCCACAGACCCTGCTCGCGGAAGGTGCGCGTGCTGGCGCCGCCGCGCGCCATATTCACGCAGTCCACCTGCGTAGTGAAGTTGGCGCAGAACCCGCGGCCGTAGCCGGCGTGGTCAGTCTGGGTGGAATCACCTATCAGGTCGATGCGGATGGTGGTGCCCGGCCTGCGCACAGCCGCCGTCGCGGGATCGAAATCGCGCTGCGGATCGCCCTGGGCCACGGCCCGCGCCGCCAATAAAGCTGTCGCGAGGTAGATCGCAAAGCAAAAACCGGTCCTGCCAATTGTCATCTTCGTATCCTCGGCGAAAAGTCAAAACGAATCGCACAGTTCATTTGACCCTCTTACTTTACGGCTGCTGGGGGGTTAGCAAGAGGAGCCAGTCCTTTTCGTCTGGCTTGGTAAGGGTGGCTCGCGCGGTGGTGAAGGCGAGCTGCGCGTCCTGCGCTGAGCCTGTGTGGGGATCGAACCACATGGCCTTGTATTGTTGTGCGGGAAGCGCGGCGGCAAGGGTGATGTCGGCTCCGGAGAGTGAGTAGATGAGGACGGGTTCGGCTGCGGCGCCGGCGAGCACCCAGGTGCGTTCGGGCGCGGCGACCCAGCCGTCTTTGGGCGACATATTCATCAGGTCGGTGGCGAGGTAGGTGCGGACGAATTGTTCGACGATGCGGTCGGGGTTATTGGCGGGGCGACCTGCGCCGGATGGTGCGGTGGGCGCCGGGCGCAGCGGATACATTGCGCTGGCCGTCTGTTGCGGGGTAGCGGGAACGGGTGGGCGGCCGCCAACGAGTGCAGACTGCGAGGCGGCGCCAGCCATGAGGATGGGGACGGGACCTGCGCCTTCTTCCATGGGCATCAGTGCGATGTTGGGATACTTGTCGCGGTACTCGCGAGTCTCCTTATATACCATTTCTGGGGTGGTTGCGGGCGGTGTGTCGGTGTAACCGGGGAATGCCTGAGAGATCAGTTCCCGGAAGGCGTGGTTCTCGCCGGCCTTGGGCGCGAAGAGTGTGCCGTCGGGTTGGTATTCCCAATAGCGCATGTCGACGACGGCGACCTGCTGCGAGCGGACGGGATCGGCGAGGATGGCGTCGGTGGATTGCTTGCCGGTAGTGAGTGCGATGCGGATGTGGTGGCCGGGATGCTTTGCCTCCCACTCGCGCGCGGTGTCCTGAAAGAATTGCTCGAAGGAGAGCGGGCCGGCATACTGGTAAGCGATGCCGAAGATGACATTGGGGAAGTCAGCGAGTTCGTCGAAGGTGTGCATCATATAGTCGTGATGCAGCTTGCGCAGGGGCGCGTAATCCGTGGAGAAGAACTCGTTGCCGACGTCGTTGCGGCCGTGCGGCTTAAAGGGCGGAGGCTCGGGCAGGCCGGTGTCATTGATGTTGTTGGCGGGGCGCCAGGGAAAGTCGATCCAGTGCGGACCGATCTCGAGGACATTGTGGTCGTTGTATAGGTCGTAGAAGACGAGCACTCCGGCCTCGCTCGCGTCCTTGGCGAACTCGCGCTCGCGCTCGAAGTACCATGGATTGTAGTGCGACACGTCGAACTTGCTGAGGCCGTCCCACGCGGTGCCGACGCCGCTGCGGGCCCACGGCATCTCGTAGAAGGGTGCCCACACGTCGCCGTCGGCGCGCCGCTCGACGGTGTGCGCATCGCGACGGTGCTCGTACCAGAGGCCGGGGTTGACCTGGATAGAGATGGTGTTGCGGGCCTTGATGCGGGCGACCATATCCTTGAGGTCTTCGGTCTCGCCGGGAGCGGTGACGCCGGGCATGAAGCGGGTGACGCTGGAGCCGGTGGAGAGCGCGGCGGTGTAGATGGAGGTGTCGCCGCGCCACCAGGCTTCGGTCTGCGATGGACCCCAGAGGGCTTGGCCGTCAAGGACGAAGCGGCCATTGACGATCTGGATGGGGTGGTAGATGAGCGCGGGCTCGGCGACGGCGTGGACGTCGGCGGGGCGGAATTCGGGGATATTGGCTGCGGTGGAGTTGGGGGCGGGTGAGGCTTTCGGGAGATGCGCGCCGGTGCGGGCTACGAGCTCAGTTTCGTAGAGGGCCTGCGGCGAGTTGACGACGAAGTTGCGCGCGTCGGGCGGCCCGACGGCCTCGACGCTCTGCGCGGTTGAGTTCCAGATGACGGAGTTGGCGGCGGTCCATCCCGCGCCCTGCGCGCGGGAGAAGTCGTAGAGAAGCTGCAAGCGTGCGTTGGGTACGTGGACGTTTTCGTAAAGCACACCGGAGGACCAACCTTCGAAGGCGCCGCTGGCTCCGAGCGAGCCTTTGGCGTCGCAATCAAGAAAAACGTTGGGACCGCCGGCGAGCATGCCAGTGGCGAAGTCATTCATGCCGGCTTCGCTGTGGCAGCGAACCACGAGCACCTGCTGTCCATAGAGAAGGAAAGACTGTCGGCGATAGCCGCCTTCCTCGGAAATGGGCGCTTCACTGCGACAATCTTCCACGGTTATGCGGCGGCCGCGCTGGTTGACTCGCACGGCGGAGCTGACGAAGTGGCGGGCGGTGACGTTGCGCACCCACGCGTCCTGGACATGGTCGAGGAGAATGGCGACCCAGGAGTGATCTTCATCCTTGGGGCGGGGGGTGTCGTAGGCGCTTTCGAGGGTGAGGTCCTCGATGCCGATATGATCTGGCACAGTGTTTTCGCTCTCTCGGGCAAGCGTTCCCCCGCCGTATTTCTGTTCCATCGCCGTCGTGACCGGGGCGTCGATCTCTACCTGATTCGCTTGGGCGTTGATAGCGGTGATGGTGCGGTCCCAGACGAGATCGTGGGAGCCGGGCTTCCAGTCCAGTCGCTGATTGGCAAAGGTTCCGGGGAGGCCGGTCATCCCAATGGCGCCGATCCAGTCGTCGGTGCTGGGCCGGCGGACAACGACATGGTCGCCGACTTTGAGGTCGTCGACCGAGGCGAGGTGGAGCGATTGCCCTCCGGTCAGGACGTCGTCCTCGATGGCGATCGTTGGATCGAGCGGAACATCTTTCTCGGCGCCGACTTCGATCAGTGTTCGGCGGGAGATGCCCTCGGCGACGATGACAGTGGTGACGCCGGAGCCACGCAGCACGACTCCGCTGGTGCGGAGGCGAAGCTGGCCAGCGACGCGGAAACGACCGGGGGCAAGCAGGACGGCGCCCCGGAAACCATTGGGCGCGATGGAGCGGGTGGCGACGCGGTCGAGCGCGCCCTGGATGAGCGCGGTGTCGTCGCTGCCGGAGGGTTTGACGGTTAGGACGGCTGGGACCGATGGGATGGGCTGGCTGCCCGCCTCGTAACCGGCGTAGGAGAAGTCGATGGGGACAGGGCTTCTCGCGGATGCGGGGGGAAAGCCAAGGCTGGTGGCTGGGAAGGCACCAATGACGAGAACTGCGACGAACTCGATGGAGCTTATGCGTTGACCTGAGATCAGCATTTATGGGGCTCTCTGGCGCAAATACGATAGGTGAGGGATTGGGGGAAGATTTCTACCGAACGGCTGACAGTCTGCTATGGTATAGGCGCGAGTGTCAATAGCAAAAAACATCGGATGAAGGCAAGAGGTTTGAGGGAGTCCTTACATCGGACGCAAGGTAACGGGAGGTAGGTCCCGGTAACGCTACACCGCAGCTGGATCGAGGGCTATGCCGGCCATAAAGAGGTCGGCAAGGATCGCCCCGAGTTCGACGGGAGGCACGTCAACTTCGGGCTGATACCAGGAGTACAGGTTGGTTATCATGCCGAAGAGGATGAGGCTAAGGTACTTAGCTGAGATGTCTGAGCGGATCAGGCCTGCGGCTTGAGCATCCTTCAGGATGCACCGCGCCTTTTGTTCGTAGACATCGCGCATGTCTACGATTTCCTTGCGGCGTTCCGGCGAGAAGGCGTGCATCAATTCTTCGTTGGCTGCTGCGTGCCAGTTCTGGTGCTGCAGTAGGCCGGCCACGTGTGAGGTGATGAATGCGTAGAGACGTTCTTCGGGACCGGAGACCTGCGCCAGCGCCGAGTCGACGCAAGAGGTGACGTGCTCAGCGGCGGTCTTGGAAATCTGGTAGATCAGATCTTCTTTGCTCGAGATGTAATAATACAGCGAGGCCTTCTGTATCCCCATCGCGCTCGCGATCTCACGAATCGAAGTGGCGAAGTAGCCCTTGCGAGCGAATAGGGTGCAAGCTGTATCCAGCAATCTGGCGTAAGTTTCATTGACCGCAAACTGTGCCGGCGACGCTATTGGGGAGACAAGAAATTCGAGATTGCTGCAGACTTCCTGCGAACGGATATTGCGTTTGAAGTCAGAGCTCGCAGCCCCTTCGAAGAATACTTTAGCGTAAAGGTCGTACAGCTCAGCGACGTTGAGTCCCTTCCCCTGCCGGTACCAGAGCGATGCCCAGTTTAAGGTGCAAATCAGCGGGGTGTAGATATATTTGTCCGGAAGGTCGCTGCGGATCAGCCCGGAAGATTTCGCCTCGTCCAGGACCTCGTAGCACATCATGCTGTGGCGGGACCAGAGTGCCTCAATTTCGGCACGATAGTCCGGCCCCAGGGCACGGCACTCGATCAGCGCGACCGAGAATTCCTTCTGTAGCTCCAACATCGTCGTCAGGTGGCTGCGGGTCAGCTCGCGGATGGCTTGCACTGGATCGCCGGCTGCGGCCGTGGCTGCTTCCACATTCTCGACTACCTGGAGGAACGAGGAATAGCAGATGCCATGCAGCAGGTCTTCCTTGTTCTTCATGTGGTAGTACAAGGATGCCTGTTGCACGCCGAGACTGGCGGCTACGTCGCGGGTGGTGGTGGAGCGGTAGCCCTTCTTCCAGAAGAGGTCGAGCGCAACCTTCTGCAGTCGCTTGCGAGTGGCGTCCCCCGCGGTTAAGCGGCGATTCGCAGCTGCCTCAGGAACTCGATCTATCTTCTCGCCTAAGCTGCTGATTGCGGTCTCCCCTGGAAGAGGTGTGTCGTCCAAGCCCGCGGTGCGGAAGGGCCATCTGTCCAACATACTAAAGCAACCTTCTGAAAATTCCATCTATCTTTGGTAATCATGCTGGCATTCCGGCGCTTCTTCGCCGCTCGTCGGGAAAGAAATGCCGGCGCCCGAATAAAGTCCGAGGGCGCCGGCCAAAGTCAAATTCAACTTTCTAGAAACGGGTTAGTAGTTGATCCGCAACGAGAGTTGAATGTCGCGCGAGGCATTCGACTGGCCGCTGACCTGGCCGAAAGTGGATGGGCTGCCCACGTTTACCGCCGGCCCACTGAAGATGGTGACATTGGTGACATTGTAGGCGGAGACGTCAAGGACCGCATTCCACTTTTCGGTGATCTTGAGGTTTTTCTTCAAACTCAGATCCATGTCATAGCTCGTCGGCCCACGCAGGTGATAGGGAGCGGTGCGCTGCACATTGCCTAAGGTGTAGATCGGAGGATTATTGATGAATGCCGTGGGAGCCAGGTAGTTGACCAGGTGTGTCGCTGTCTGGCCACGCCCATAGCTTCCGTTGATGCGCACCGGGCCGCCATATGCCGTGTTGTAGTTGGGCATGCATTGCCCTTCGTTCGGTGTCGTGCATCCGCTGGCGACTACTGCCAGAGGAATGCCTGAGTTGTAGGTGTATATGCCGGAGAGCTGCCATCCTCCGGCCAACTCACGGGTTACGGCGTTACCGCTGCCGAACTGGTGTCCCTGTCCAAAGGGCAGCTGGTAGACAGACGTCAAATTGATGATATGCGGCTCATCGATGATGCCGCGGCTGCGTTCGACCCTTTGCGGGAGATAGCCGTCGCGATAGGTGCCGTTGTCATCCTCCTCTTCAGAGAAGGAGTAGTTGAAATAGAACTGCAGGCCATTGGCCATGCGCTCTTTAAAGATGACCTGGCCCGCGTTGTAGGTGGAGTTGTCGATGTTGTCGTAGGTGTCGCCGACGCTCGAGTACTGCGGGAACGGCAGAAGCATCTGGGCGATGGATCCACCGGAGAACGTTGCGTAAGGCAACGCCACCGACGGGTCGATTGCCTGAGCCGCCGCCAGGGTCGATGGGCTGTAAAGTTGGCCCAGCAGGCTACCCAGATTGTAGTGGATGGGATTGAGGGCGTTATTCCAGTAGCCACGCGCGCCGCCGGAGTTCACCGGCAGGAAGTGGCCCTGGCTGCCCACGTAGTTCACTTCCATCGCCAGGTTCTTGGTCACCTGCTGCTCCAGACCGACGGTGTAGTTATTCGCGTAGGGCGCGCGATCGCCGACGTAGGGATCCGGGTAGGCCATGCCGACCGCAGCACCGTGAGTTAGCGAGGTGTAAAACGTCCCGTAGCTGCCGCTGATGATTGGCGGTGCACTGTAGGCCGGTATTCCATTGTTGAGGTTGAAGGCTGGATCGCCGGCAGTCGGCACTACGAAGCTGGGCGAAGCGGCGAGGCCAGCCACTCCAGTGCCGAGGTAGGTCGCATTTCGCACACCGGTGCCGTGCGAGTAAGTGATGGCGAAGCCGGCCCGCAGCACTGTCTTTGGCAGGATGCTGTAGGCGACGCCAAGCCGTGGGCCGAAATTCTTATACCAGCTTACGACCGGGGTGCTGCAGTTACAGTAGGTGGGCTGCGGACCGTGACCGGCGAAGACAAGTGCTCCCATATTTCCAGTGAGTGGATTGGCAGTGGAAGGTGAGAACCAGGTGGAGCGGTTATCCTCTTCCTGATATGGGGGATAGAAGTCCCACCGCAGGCCAAGGTTGACGTTGATCTTCGGAGTCACCCGCCAGTCATCTTGCCCATAAATCGACAGGTTCCTCATGCGGGCCCCGGTATCCACGAAGGAAAGCTGACTGAAGCTGCCCTGGTTGACGTCGCCAAGAAGGAAACTGGCAAACGAGTTGCCTGTGGAAGTGTTCTGGGTTGCGCCGGTCAGTGTGCCCGACGAGTTGAATGTTGGAACATAGAGGGCTGTCTGCGCATTGCTGTAAGCTAGCGTCACCGGAGACGTGCCGGTTGAGTACTGAAACTCATTGAGCTCGAGCCACTCCTTGGTAAAGCCGAAGGTCAAGGAGTGCTTGTCGTGGACCCACTGCGCGTTGTCCAACAGTGTGTAGTAGTCCGTCATGGCGTTGTAGTCCTGGTCGCCGCTCCACTGAGTATTGTTGACCGTACCGGAAACGCTCGACCCACCCGACCAGGTTACGGTTGGAAAGGACAGACTGGCTTGACCGGCTGGCAAGCCAGAGACGCCTGCATTCGATCCGAGGCCGTATCCCGGGATTCGGTAGTCCGGGTTGTAGACCGGACCCCAGAAGCGGGTGTAGCCGAACTTAAGTTGGTTGATGAGGTTCGAAGTCAGATTGTAGGTGTGCTCCAAAAGGAAGATTTTATTCTTGGTCTCGTAGCCCTGGCCGGACGTGTAAGGCAGCGGGCCCGGGTTCGAACCGTTGGACTGATATCCGTAAGGTGCGCCGCGTTGAACGGCAAAGACGAACGCAAACTGCTGCTTGTCGTTGATCTTCCAGTCGGCGCGATTGGTATTAGACCAATGTGAACTGAAGCTGGGAATCTGCGATAGATAGTTATTGACGAGATTCGTGTTGATCGGCGTCGGCAGGAACTTCGTCATGAATTGCTCGGCCGCGCCGAACTGGGAAGGATTGATGTTATTCACAATGCCGTTGTAATCAAACGGCAGACGGACGCAGTTGCCTGAGGCCTGACTGCCCGCCGGACAGGTGCTGGGATCGTAGAGGCATCCGGCCGGCGGAGTTGGATTGGTGCTGGCGTTGTAGACGCACTGACTGTAGGTGGTATTGGCGGGCAGCAACTGGCTGAAATTGCCTTGCGCCATGAGCGTAGTGGGGAAGGTGGTGTAAGTGGGGTTGTTGTCCTTGTGATAATAGAAGCCGTCGTAGTTGCCGAAATAGAATATTTTGTCCTTCTTGACCGGTCCCTGCAGGGAGAGGCCATACTCGCTCTGGTGCTCGTTGGGCTTGATTGCCGTGCCGGTCGTCGGGTTAATTGTCGATGGTGCGAAGAAACCCCAGGTGTCGAGTGCGGTTGTGCGCATGTACTCAAACACGGTGCCGTGGATTGTATTTGACCCCGACTTGATCACGTAGTTCTCGAGACCTAGGCCCTGATACTGTGCCGACTGGTTTCCGGTTACTACCTGGAACTGGTCGACCGCCTCAACCGAAATGGCGTTCGACACATAACGTGGGTCGCCCTGCTCATAAATGCTCGTCTGCGGGAAGCCGTCGATGTAGACCTCGTCGACGCGGCCCTGGCTGCCCGTGCCGTTGAAGATTCCGGTCTGGACGGCGACGCCGCCGTGCGAGACGCCGGGCGTGAGGTAAACAAAGCTGGTCGGGTTGCGCACGCTGCCATTAATCTGCAATGGCAGTTGCGTGTAGTCCTCGTTCTCCATGACAAAGCCTGTCGTGGCGTCGGTTGTATCCAACTGCGGCGGCGCGGCGGTGACGGTTACAGTTTCGCTGCTCGTTCCAACGCTTAACTGAGACTTCAGGCCGACGGTATGTAGCGCATCCACGGTGACGTGTTCCTGCGTGAATGTCTTGAAGCCGCTCGCTGCAATCGTGACCGTGTAATCGCCGGGCGTCAACGGCGACAGGACATAGGTGCCACCGTTGGAGGTGGTCTGAGTCGCCGAGACATTGTTGGCAATATTGACTGCGGTCACACTCGCGCCGGAGACCACCGCACCCGTGGAGTCGGTCACAACTCCGTTGATCGAACCTGATCCGCCGATCTGTGCCTGAACGGTCCCGGCGAGGACTGTGAAGAATACAAGAATGAGAACGGCAGCCCATTCGATGCAGCGGCCAGCAGGCGTAATTGCGACCGCGGGATGAAGCGCCCGAGCGGTCCGGGTAGAGATGGCGGGCCCATTGTTCCGGTCGATCGGCGCGTTGATTCGATTCAATGTTGTATGCATTAGCCTCTCGCTTTCTGGATTCAGATGAATTACCGCAGCTGGGTGCCCGCTGAACTTCTACCTACCGCCCGATAGTTTTTCGTGACGGCTAGAATTCATAGATGGTTCGACCCCGCGTTGTCAACAAGAGAATTCTGAAGAAATCATTTGTGGATTGGAATAGCGGTTTGAAGCAAGGATTTCGCCAAGTTGTCCTCTAACTTATTGATTCTACGATGGATTGACGGGTAGCGCACAGAAGATGCGAAACGCGACAGCCGCGCCCGCGGTCGCTACCGCAATCCCTACAAGTGTGAATGGGTAGCCGAACCTGCCAAATGAGACACCCGCTATAGCGGCAGCGGCCGACTGGGCAATTGAAATGACCAGGAAGTTCATGGCCGTTGCCCTGCTCCGCTCCTCGGCGGAGACGCGATCCATGAGAAGGCTTTGCAACCCCGGATCGCACATGTGCTGCGCGGCCATAAACATGCAGTAGATTACCTCTTCGTGCAGCAAGCCGCGCCCCGCGGCCAACAGGCCAACGGCGGCTGCAGCCGTGAGTTGTACGGCCATAATGCCGGAGATGAGGCCGGTTCTGCGCAGGATCAACGGCATGAGCATCACGGCTCCGGCCTGCAGAAGCTGGGCCACGGAGAAGAAGTCGCCGAGGTGCGCGGCGGGAACGCCAAGGTAGCGCACGAAAAAGACGTTGGTGAATGGATTAAAGGCGCCGACAGCCGCAGCCCAGCAGGCGCTCGCCAGCAGAAATCGCAAGAGGAAGGGACTAGGACGTTGGGCAAAACGTGCGGTCTGGGGTCGCGCACTGCTGACCAACCTTGCGACCGGCCATGCCGCGAGGGCGGTACTAGCGCAAGCGGCGACCAAAGTGATGCGATTGGCTTCGAAGACGGAGATGGCGGTGCCGGTCATCTGGAGAGCGAGCTGTTCACACCAGCTGGGCATGTTGCCACCGATGAAGCCGCCGAGAGAGCCGGTGGCCACGGCAACAGCGAAGAGCACGCCGAAGGCGAAGGGTCGCTTGTGTTCTTCAACCGCGTTGGCCACGGCCGGCGACAAGCAGACCACCCAACCGCAGAGCATCACCCCGTCGCAGAAGGCAAACATCACCTGGGCCGGGTACCAGAAGAGAAAGACCCGGGCACCAAAGGCTGCGGCCATGACGAGCAGACAGACGATGAGAACTTTCTTGAGGCCTGCGCGGCCCGCGATCATGCCCATGGGGATGGTGCCCACCATGCTGCCCAGGGCCAGGGCGCTGGCGAGGACGCCAAGCGACTTCTCGTGGTAGCCGAGGTCGAGCATGAAGAGGTTGTAAAGAAAGAAGAAGACCGAGATGCCGAAGTTGAACAGCAGAGTGGCGGCCACCAGCGCCCAGAACTCGCCTTGCGGTGCACTTTTCGACCACCAACGCCCAAGTCGCGCAAGCACACTTATATACCGGGGGTACGCGACCATTTCGTTCGCCACTATGCCATCCGCACAATCGATTGGAAGGAATCGACTGAGTCGAAACTGTGACGGCCACGCCGCCCAGAAGCAATACGGTATTCTCTCTAAACGGGAAATCGAGAACTACTTATCCGCAACGGCTTCAGCTCGTCTCCATCTCTTCGAACGCCATCAATGACCAGTCATTTACGGGATCTTCCAGGTCTTGCGTTCACCCCGCTTAGCGCTCCGATGTGAGGACCGGGGCATGACCGAGGAGGACTTCCTCTCGCGCTTGACCATAATCGCACCGCCTGATCTCAGGGTGACCTCTCCCAGGCAATGTCACGCAAACGGGGAAACTTTAGCAAATTCACTTACGTCAGTCTC
>Ga0302319_10017284_pt1 | contig 13226 bp, 12 predicted proteins | sample Bog_T0_2_FD_203319 | JGI IMG/M metagenome (GOLD analysis project Ga0302319, IMG submission 203319) | Peat permafrost microbial communities from Stordalen Mire near Abisko, Sweden - Bog_T0_2 | ecosystem: Environmental > Terrestrial > Soil > Wetlands > Peat | place: Sweden: Abisko, Stordalen Mire...
TCGCAGCCGGAAGCGTTCTCGACGTGGCGTCAATGGCGGGAATAATCTGAATTAGTGCTGCTGCCGATCAGCGGGCTTCCCGCTTCCCGGGTAGACTACGGAACAGCCGCCACCTGTTTGGCTGCGCCATCACTTGAAATCTGCTGAGGCGGCGGAATCTGCGCCTGGTCCCAACCGCCTCGTTGTCGTCAGGGGCGGAGGCACTTCGTCGGCGTACCTAGCAATTTCGCGCTACCGTTATGTCGCCATAATGCAGAGATGCGATTATTAGGCCGCCGGTCAGACGAAATGATCGGGAAGCCCTATTCGGTGATCTGGCGAGCCTGTACGATTGATCTAGGGGTTCTGTGGACAACAGCATAAAGAAAATGGATGACTGGGTCAATTTGCCGGAAGGTGTTGCCACACTTAGCCTTTGGAACACTTTGCACGACGGCGACCTCCTCGAAATTGAATCAGACTTGCTTGCACGCACCGTTACGCTCAAGTTCGATGTCGCGTACGTCCGAACGTTCCATAAATTGCCCGAGCAAACCGAGTTTGTGCTCATGATAACTGGTGTGGAGTCGGTTCGTTTGCTCGGTAGTGTCAAGTGGCCGGGAGAGTTTTGTGTCCCGATGGGAGTAAGTCGCGACGAGGAATCGAAACTGGTTGCTGATTACCAGGCCAAATGGCGCGAGGAGTCGCGATCATGGAGCGACTTCGAAGCAATGACAAGCTGTGGAGTCGAGCTGTTGGATGCGACTCTTGCTCGTGGCGCTAATACAGTGGCTCTTCAGATGGGTGTCTTCACATCGGGACGCGAGTCGTATTTAGAGGTATTTATTCGTGGGCGCGCAATCGATTTTTCGGTCGGGGATAAGCCAGTAACACCGGAGGAGTTTGTCGCGTTGGGCGAGACCTATTGGACTGCATTCGCAAACAGGGCGCTCACGCCGTCGCCGGTTTCTTAGGCAATGAGCTTCAATGATGGGGTTAACCACCGGCATTGTTCTCGCCTCCCGCTCCACAGTCTCTTCCAACTCACGCAACCCGGATACACGCAGCGGTTGGCCCAACGCAGCTTCCCAATCCGCCGGCTCCAAAGCCGCAATCCTCGGCAGAATTCGCTGAATGGCCGAACGCTGATCCCGCAGCCGCGTCAGGATCGCAATTACATTATCGCCGATAAAGCGGCTCTCCAGGAGCCGCTCGCCATCGAAGTCGCGAATATCCACCGTCTCATATCCAAACGCCAGCTTCGGCCCGTTCAACTCCGTTTCCATATTCAGCGGAGCATTCCCGACGTACAGCAGGATCTGCCTTGGGAACCTTCCGAACAAACGATACACCCGCAGACAGTATTCCGCCATCCGCAACGCCATCGCCGGGTCATTGGTGCTGCAATTCGATGTGCAAGAGATTTCTATCTGCCGTTTCGCCCAGCAGATCGACGCGCGTGTTGCGCACTTCCGGCATCTCGACATCCAGCCATCTCTCCACGGCCACGCCGCCCGTTAGAGCCTGCAAAGCGCCCACGCCAGAACCACGGAGCAGTAACTTTAGCGAGATGTCGTATTTCTGCATCTGGCGTTCTCAGTCTCTTACGTGCCGGCGCAGGCAGAGTTCTCTCAACTGCGAAGACAATCCTTCCCCACCTGGCTCTCAAGAAAAGGGCGCGGATCTCCGCGCCTCCTCGGATGAACCCCGATCCCATCCGCGTCTTCGGCATCTCAAGACTCACCCGTGAAAGCCATTGCCTGTGGAGCAAACGCTATCCGCTGAAAGTCATCAAGCAAGAACGCAACGCCGAAGGTCGAGCCAGCCGGAGTGCCTGGAATACATCGTGATCCACGAAATGGCCCATTTGCTCGAACCCACACGCTCCAAAAGCCGTTTCATCTGTGTTATCCTCTAGAGGAATAACGAGAGAATGAGAAAGAAGGAGCAGTAACACCGGAATGCCTTTGGCGCTTGAAGTAAAACAGCAGATCCTCGCAAAGAATCAAATTCACAAAACTGACACGGGATCGCCAGAGGTGCAGATTGCTCTGCTAAGTGGCCGCCTGGTTCAGCTCAACGAACATTTTAAGGCGCACAAAATGGACCACGCTTCCCGTAAGGGTTTGCTCACCATGGTTGCCCGTCGACGCCGGCTTTTGACGTATCTTCGAAAGAACGATCCGGAGCGCTATAAATCCGTTCTGGTAAAGCTGGGCATCCGCCACTAATACCGTCACCCTTTCCACACTCCTCGCCAATATTTTCGCGCGGTCCGCTCCAACGGCTCGCCAAGAATGGCAAAGGAAATGATCCACACTTTTGAAGTAGATTTGGACGGTCGCAAGATCGTCCTCGAAACGGGCAAGCTGGCGAAACAGGCTAACGGAGCTGTCGTCGTAAAGTCCGGCGATGCGGTGGTCCTTGTGACCGCCTGCGCCAATGAAAACCCTAAGCCCGGCCAGGGATTCTTCCCTCTGACGGTCGATTACCGCGAATATACCTACGCCGCCGGCAAGTTCCCTGGCGGGTTCATCAAGCGCGAGGGCCGTCTGTCGGAAAAGGAGGTGCTTACCAGTCGCCTCATCGACCGCCCCATGCGGCCGCTCTTCCCCGAAGGGTTCCTTTGCGAAACGCAGATTATCGCCATGGTGCTTTCGGCCGATCCGCAGCAGGATCCCGCCGTTCTTGGCATCATCGGAGCGGCAGCCGCGCTGGCCATTTCGGATATCCCTTTCCATCATCATGTCGGCGCGGTCCGCGTCGGCTACGCGGATGGCAAACTTATTCCCAATCCGTCTTATGAAGAAGCCCGCGCTTCCAAGCTCAATATCGTCGTCACCGCCACCGAAGGCGGAGTCGTCATGGTTGAGGCCGCCGGACAGCAGGCTTCAGAAGACGAAGTGCTCGCGGCCCTCGAGTACGGGCACGACTGTTGCAAGAAGGTCGCGGCCGTTATCGGTGAAATGGTCAAGGCCGTCGGCAAAACCAAGCGAGTCTATACTCCGCACGAGTTCGATAAGGATCTGTACGCCAAGGTTTCTTCCATCGCTCGCGAGGAGTTGACGGACGCCCTGAACACCGAAAAATATCCCAAGCTCGAAAGCTATTCGCGAATCGCTTCGGTGAAGACCAACCTCAAGGCCCAGTTCCCTGAGGAAGAGCACCCGGAAGTCAGCAAGATCTTCGACGCACTCAAGGAACGCATCTTCCGCGATGAGATGCTCGAGAAGCGCCGCCGCCCGGATGGGCGCAAGTTCGATCAGATCCGCGAGATCGCCATCGACACCGGCCTGCTGCCCCGCACTCACGGCTCGGCCGTCTTCACACGCGGCGAAACGCAGGCCCTGGTCACCGTCACGCTCGGCACCAAGGACGACGAGCAGCGCTACGAACTCCTCGAACCCGGCATTGAAGCATCCAAGCGCTTCATGCTGCACTACAACTTTCCACCTTTCAGCGTCGGCGAAGTGGGCTTTATGCGGGGCGCGGGCCGCCGCGAAATCGGTCACGGCGCTCTCGCGGAACGGGCCATCGGCGGTCTCATTCCAGACCAGGCGAAGTTTCCGTATACCCTGCGCGTGGTTTCCGACATTCTCGAATCGAACGGCTCCAGTTCCATGGCCACCGTTTGTGGCGCCAGTCTCGCCTTGATGGACGCGGGCGTTCCTATGCCGGCGGCGATCAGCGGCGTGGCCATGGGGTTGGTGAAGGAAGACGACAAGTACGCCATCCTCACCGATATCGCCGGCGCCGAGGATCATTACGGCGATATGGATTTCAAAGTCGCTGGAACCCGCCAGGGCATCACTGCTCTGCAGATGGATATCAAGGTCCCCAACGTGACCACGGCCATCATGCACGAGGCCCTCGAGCAGGCTCGCCGCGGCCGCCTGTTCATCCTCGACAAGATGAACGATGCGCTGGCTGAATCGCGCACCCAGATGTCGCAGTACGCGCCTCGAATCTACACCATCACGATTCCCACCGATAAGATCCGTGAAGTCATTGGACCAGGCGGCAAAGTCATTCGCAGCATCATCGAGCAGACCGGCGTCAAGATCGATGTCTCTGACGACGGCACGGTGAACGTGGCCTCGAACGATGCCGCCGCGGCGCAAAAAGCCCTCCAGATCATCGGCGATATTACCGCCGTCGCTGAAATGGGCAAAACCTATCTCGGGAAAGTGGTCCGCATTGTGGATTTCGGCGCCTTCGTTGAAATCTTCCCCGGCACCGACGGTCTGCTGCACATTAGCGAGATCGCCGAGAACCGCATCAAGGACGTTCGCGACGAACTCAAGGAAGGCGACCAGATCATGGTCAAGGTGCTGGCGCTTGAAGGCAACAAGATCAAGCTCAGCCGCCGCGCCGTGCTCAAAGAGCAGCGCGAGAAACTCAAAGTCACCGTCTAGAGTCGCCGCCTGAAAGTCCATTCCTCGGAAACGCCGCATTGTGCCGCGTTTCCGCTAGACTGGTAAATATCCATGCTGTACCGTTCTCTCGCTGCCGGTCTTTCGCTCGTCCTGATTCTTGGCGCTCAAGAGCCTGCACCTGTCGCTCAAGAGCCTTCCCCGATCAAGGTTCAGGTCAACGAAGTCATTGTGCCCGTTACCGTCACCGACGAGAAGGGCCGCTTCGTCTCCGATCTCGATAAAGACGACTTCCACGTTTTTGACGAGGGCAAGCCTCAAACCATTTCGTATTTCACTCGCGATCGGAACCAGCCCGTGGTCGCGGGGTTCCTGGTCGATCAATCGAACACCATGAAGATCCACTGGGATAAGTATCAGGAGGCGCTCACCGAACTGGTGCAGAATCTTCTGCCCGGCGACAAGAAATTTGCCGGCTACCTGATCTCCTACGGCAATGCCGCTCAGCTTGAGGTAGATACCTCAAGCGATCCCGAAAAGATGATCGATAAGATCAGCAAGATGAAGCCGGGCGGCGGATCGGCGCTTTTCGATGCCGTGTATGCCGCGTGCACCAGCCGCACGCTCATCAACGGAGAGCCGTACGAACCGCGCCGCGTCCTGATCATCATCGGCGACGGCCACGACACCGCCAGCAAGCACTCTCTCGACCAGGTGGTTGAGGTTGCCCAGCGCAACCTGGTCACTATCTACGGCATGAGCACCATCGCTTTCGGTTTCACCTCCGAAGGCGACGACAACCTGCGCCGCCTTTGCGACGACACGGGCGGCCACATCGAATACCCGCTCAATCAGATCTACAAGGACATCTCCGGCTATCTCTCCAAGCCCTCCGATGACGGCAACTACGCCCTCACCGTCGGCACCGGCGGTTACACCGGGGAAATTTCGGGAAGCATCTTTCGCTCGATCGCCGAGATCGCCGGCGAAATTACCACGCAGTACATCCTCCGCTATACGCCCGATGCCGCCTCGAACGAAAAACCCAAGGTCTTCCACACAATCCGCGTTCAGGTGAATCTTCCCAACGTCAAAGTCCGCTACAGGAAGGGCTACTATCCCATGAAGGCTGCGGGGTAACCATGCCCGCCGCCATCGTCTCATTCCTTCAAGCGGAGTACGTCGTGTTCAGTCTGGCGCCGGCGGGCGCGCGCGAAATTCCATTCGGGGTCATGCTGTTCGACCGCAACACCAAACAGATCGAATGGAAGCTGCGCGAAGATTACGATGACCTCGGGCTGAGTACCGAAGACGCCGAATACGCTAGTTTGCTCGACGCCCATTTCCATGACCGCGCAGCCCAAATGGGCGGCCAGGAATTCCTCGAATCTCTGGAAGATTCCCTCAGCGGTTTCCTGCGCATTTCGGACCGCGAGACCGCGGTCGGTTCCAGTGCGCGCGAGCTGCTGAATCGGCTTTTCACGCGGCATGTGGATTCGCGCGTGCAGCCCTTTGTCACCCACTTGCCGTTCTACGGTTTGCGGGCCGCCGCCACGCGCTTTGGGGAAGATCTGGAAGTTCCATCATCCGACATCGAATGGGTTGTCGCGCCGGAGGGTCTGCGACTTTCGCCGGAGATGTTTGTGGTTCAGGTGGTCGGCCGCTCGATGGAGCCGCTGATTCCGGATGGCAGCCTGGCCGTGTTCCGCAAGTTCAGCGCCGGGTCGCGCCAGGGCAGGCGCCTGTTGATCGAGGAACTGGGCGTCACCGATTCCAGTGCGCGCTTCACCGTCAAGCGCTACACCAGCCGGAAGAAAAAGTCCGACTCCGGATGGGAGCACGCTTCCATTCGCCTCGAACCGCTCAATGCGGAATTTCCCGCGTTCGAACTCGATCCGGAAACCTTTGAAGACCGGTATCGCGTGCTCGGCGAGTTCGTAGCCCTGTGCCCGGCGTAGTCGCATCGCAGGTTACCTTCCGGCGCAGCCTGCTGCGATGGTACGGTGAGAACGCCCGCAAGCTGCCTTGGCGCGACATTCCCAACCCGTGGCGAATCCTCGTCTCGGAGATCATGCTCCAGCAGACGCGCGTGGAAGCCGCGCTCCCTTATTACGACCGTTTCCTCCAGCGCTTCCCCGACGCCAGGTCGTTCGCATCTGCTTCCGAGCCTGAAGTTCTCGCCATCTGGAGTGGGCTCGGCTATTACGCCCGCGCCCGAAACCTGCAGCGCGCCGCCCGTCTGATCGAAACCAGCTTCCCCTCCGATTTCGGCTTCATTCGCGCGCTTCCCGGCGTCGGGCCCTACACCGCCGCCGCCGTCGCCAGCATTGGTTTTGGATTGCCCCACGCCGCCGTGGACGGCAATGTCCTCCGGGTTCTTGCCCGCGTCACCGGCGATGAGGGGGATATCGCCGACTCAGCGACCCGCCAGCGAATCGCGGGCCTGGCTGAGGAACTGCTCGACCGGGCCCGTCCCGGCGAATTCAACCAGGCCATGATGGAACTCGGCGCAACCATCTGCGTGCCGAGGAATCCCCGCTGCCTCGTTTGTCCCGTCGCCCTCCATTGCGAAGCCCGCAAGCAGGGCCGCCAGAATGAGTTGCCTGTGAAGCGCCCCAAAGGTGCTCCCACTGCGATCGAGTGCGCCGTCATCATCATCCGCCGCCGCGACCGGGTCTTATTGAAGCAGCGCCCGGCGGACTCCGCGCGCATGGCTGGATTCTGGGAACTTCCCGCGCCGGAAGATGCTCCCGGTGTACCGGTTCTACGGGAGGCGGGGGAGTTTCAGCACACCATCGTCAACACCCGCTACCGTGTCCGCGTGCTGGTCGCCGCTCCCGTCCGCATCGTTCACCTTGCCAGTGCCGCAGCGGGCGCGCAATGGGTTCCCCAAGATGAGCTGGAGCATATTCCCCTGACTACCATCACCCGGAAAGCACTCAGACATATCTCCTGAAATGCACCCAGAACAATGGCAGGTTTTTGCCGCTTCTGCAAGAGTGTAGATAGCCTATATGTCCGCTCAGATCGTTGTGGCTGCGATTGCCCTCACCTTGCCGTTCCGGATGGTGGCGTCAGTCAACCCGCCCGCGCTCCTCTACTCCGCCGCGAGTATCGTGAATGCCGCTTCGTATTCGGCCGGATCTCTCGCTCCCAACGCCATCGCTTCCATCTACGGCGTGAACCTTTCGTTTTCGACCGAAGTGCTTACCCCGGCGACCATGTCCGGCGGCGGATTGCCAATGCAGCTTGGCGGCGTCGCGGTGTATATCGGCGGGTATGAAGCGGGGCTCTATTATGTCTCCCCATTGCAAATTAACCTGCTGGTGCCCAGCGTGATTCTGCCCGGCATTTATCCCGTGGTCGTAGTCCGCGACGGCTTCGCCGGACCCAGCGTTCTGATCACTATCAATCTGACCGGTCCGGCGCTATTCGCCGATGGCTCGGGCAACGCCATCGCCCAGCACCTGGATGGCACTCTGGTCAGCGTTTCCTCACCCGCTACGCCTGGCGAATGGGTTGTCCTCTATGCGGAGGGGCTGGGCCGCACGGTCCCCGACGCCGATATGTACTTACCTTCCTACGTCGCCGCGCCCATCGTGAATCTGGCGCAATTCTCTTTGCAACTGAACGGCGTCGCGGTCCCCAGCAGTGCGATCTATTACGCGGGCATCACTCCGGGGCTCGCCGGTCTCTACCAGATCAATGTGCAGTTGCCCGCCGATGCCCCGCCCACGCCCCAGATCCGAATTTCCATTGGAACCGCGGTCAGCGCCGGACAGACGCAACTTCCAATCGCCTGATTGCCTGAAACAGCCTAGAATAGGGGAACAAAGCCATGCGACATTTCCCTTTGGCCCCCGCCTTCCTTTGCGCCGCGTCGCTGTTTGCCCAGTCCGCGCCTATCCAGCCGCCGCCGACGACGCCGGGCACGACGCCGGCGCCAGCCCCAGAGGTAACCGTCACCCCAGGTACGCACATTCCTCTCGCCCTGCTGAACAGCGTCAGCACGAAGCACTCCGTCGCGGGCGACCGCGTCTATATGCAAACCGTTTTCCCCATCATGGTGGATGGCAGGCTGGCCATTCCGCCCGGTAGCTACGTGCTGGGCGTAGTCACTCAGATCAAACGCCCAGGCCGCGTGAAAGGCCGCGCGGAACTCTACGTGCGCTTCGACTCCCTGACGCTGCCCAATGGAACCATCCGCGAATTTCGCGGCCGCCTCAGCGCCGTCGACGGCCGCGGCGACGAGAAGCTCGATCAGAAGGAAGGCGCGGTGAAAGGCGACAGCAACAAGGCGGACGATATGAAGACAATCGGCGAAGCCGCCATCACCGGCGCCACGGTCGGGGAACTTGCTTCCATCCCGTCTCACAGCTACGGACTGGGCGCCGGTGTCGGCGCTGCCGCCGGCGCTGCCGCCGGTTTGGTTGCCGTCCTTGTGACCCGAGGACCCGATGCCATCCTCGCCCAAGGCAGTACCGTCGAGATGGTGCTCGACCGTCCGCTCACCTTTCAGGATTCCGAGCTGAACTTTGGACCCATGTCCGCCGCTCTTGCTGCGTCGGGCCCCGGCCCCACTGCGAAGGGCTCCGCTCAAAAACGCTCCCGCTTCCCTTTCTGAAGACCCATCGCCAATGTAACGTTTGAAAACGTGCGCGCGTATCACCTAGCATGGGCGCTCCACAAAAGCTCGACCTGGAACACCGTCTGGAGGCCTATTTCGCGACCGTTCGGGGTTCTTCCCTGGGGTCCTCTCTCGGCTCCTCAACGCGAGACGCGCTGAAACGCACCGCCGGGAACTGGCAGAAGTATGCGGCTGTTACCGGCTCGGCGATGGCGATGGCGACCAGCGCGTCGGTGTCCGTGATCGGTAGCGGGCTCCGGGACGTCGCGACGGACCCGAGCGCCAGCGTGCTGTTGGCCCAACACCTCGCGAGTGCGAACAACATCCCCCTGATGAACGCCCTCCGGTTAGCCGGTGTGAGGCAGCCCACTCCGAAGGCCAGCCAGCAGAGCCAGCTACAGGCCCCGACAATTTCAGCAGGCGGCGTGGTCCCCATTTTCAGCACGGTAAACATCATCCAGCCGGGCGAATGGGTATCCATTTATGGGACCAATCTCGCCAGTGAAACGGCCACATGGAGCGGCGACTTTCCCACTTCGCTCGGCGGTACCAGCGTGGAGATCGATGGAAAGCCCGCGTATCTTGCGTTTGTCAGTCCCGGCCAGATCAATCTGCAGGCGCCGGACGATATGGCGACAGGCTCCGTCCCCGTCGTAGTTACCACTGCCGCCGGCAGCGCCACATCGAGCGTAACGCTGCGTCCTTTTGCCCCGTCGTTCTGCCTGCTGAATGGGGAGCACGTTTGTGGAATCATCCTCCGGTCCGACGGCTCCGGCGCATATGGCGGGGGAACCTACGATCTCCTCGGCCCAACCGGGAGTTCGTTCGGGTATCCCACCGTCGCCGCCAAGGCCGGCGATAGCGTCGCCCTATTCGGCGTCGGCTTCGGGCCGACGACTCCAACCGTCGCGGCCGGACAGTCCTTCTCCGGGGCGGCGCCGATCAACACCCCTTTCCATCTTTACATCAATAACGTCGCCATCACGCCGACTTTCGTGGGGCTGTCCAGCGCCGGGCTCTACCAGATCAATTTGAGCATTCCGGTCAGCCTGGGCCAGGGAGATGTGCCCATCCAGGCGGTGGCCGGTGGGATGCAAACGCAGTTGGGTGCGGTGTTCTCTTTGCAGGGCAGTTCCGTTCTTACCACAAGCGGATTCGGAGGGGGAACCGGCGCAGGAGGATCGTTTGGCGGTGGATTTCTTGGCGGGGGAACCGTTGGCGGGGGAACCGGCGGTCTGGGAACAAATGGTGGCGGAACCAATGGCATGGGCACGAATGGTGGCGCCGGAACCAATGGCGGTGCCGGAACGAACGGGGGTGGCGGAACGAATGGCGGCGGCACCGGAGGCGTGCCCAATCCAACCCACATAAAGAAGCCCTACACGCCCAGACTGCAATTTCCACCAAAGTGAACCCACCCAAAGTCCTCCTGATCGGATGGGATGCGGCCGACTGGAAGGTCATCCAGCCGCTGATGGATGCGGGCAGCATGCCCAACCTCCAGCGAATGGTAGGAAACGGAACAAAGGGGCCGATCTCGACCCTGCACCCGCCGCTTTCGCCGATGTTGTGGACTTCGATCGCCACGGGGAAGCGGCCATTCAAGCATGGCATCCACGGCTTCTCTGAACCCACTCCGGACGGAACCGGAGTGCAGCCGGTCTCGAACCTGTCCCGGAAATCGAAGGCGCTCTGGAACATTCTCAATCAAAGCGCTTTGCGCAGCTCGGTCGTCGGCTGGTGGCCGAGCCATCCCGCCGAGCCGATCGACGGCGTGATGGTGTCCGACCATTTCCACCGCGCGAGAAGACCGCTTGACGAGGGCTGGCCCTTGCCTGCTTACGCGATTCATCCGCCCGAATTGGCCGGCTCGCTGGCCGCGTTGCGCATGCATCCCGACCGGCTGACGCCTCCGATGGTGGAGCCGTTCATTCCTCTCGCGAGCGAGATCGATCAGGATACGGACAAGCGTCTGGCGGAGTGCATGCGGACGATCGCCGAATGCATGAGCATTCATGCCGCCGCGATCTGGCTGCTGGAGAACCGGCCGTGGGATTTCTTCGCGGTCTACTATGACTCGATCGATCACTTCTCCCACGGTTTTATGAAGTACCATCCCCCGCGCCAGTCCTGGATCGGGGAGCGCGACTTCGAGCTTTATCACAACGTGGTGGCGATGGCTTACCAGCTCCACGACCGGATGCTTGGTGCGCTGATCGAGAAAGCCGGTAAAGACACCACCGTGATTCTGCTCTCGGACCATGGCTTCCATCCGGATCACCTGCGTCCCGCATCCATTCCGGATATTCCCGCCGGACCGGCCATTGAGCATCGCGATTTCGGCATTCTCGCAATCGCCGGGCCCGGCATGAAAAAGGGCGAAACGCTGCATGGATCGTCGGTGCTGGATGTTACGCCCACCATCCTGACGCTCTACGGTCTGCCGGTCGGCGAAGACATGGATGGCAAGGTGTTGTCGCAGGCCTTCGCGGGAACGCCGGAAGTCCGCTTCATTCCGACCTGGGAAGAGGTGCCGGGCCCCGACGGCCGGCATCCGCCGCATACGCGGATTGACCCGGTGGCGGCGCACGAAGCGCTGGAACAGATGATTGCGCTGGGGTATATCGAACGGCTGGATGAGAACCGGGAAATGGCGGTGGAGAAGACCATCCGGGAACTGCGCTACAACCTGGGAGAAGCGTATCAGGACGACAACCGGCACATTGAAGCGCACGAGATTTTCAGCGAGCTCTACTCTCGCGTCCCCGATGAGCAGCGCTTCGCCGTGCGGCTTTTTGTTTCCTGCCAGGCGCTCGGGATGGTGGAGGAGATGCGGCCCATTGTCGCCCGGATGAGCGACCACCCGCATCGATTCCAACCGGCTTTGATCGATACGTTGATGGCGCAGGTATGGATGGCGGAGAAGCGCTACCCCGAAGCGCTGGCCGCGCTCGAACGCGTGACGGAAGCACACCTGGTGCGGCCCGGCCTTTACTTGCAGACCGCCGATTTATATCTGCGCCTCGGCCGCTCGGGCAATGCGCGGAAGCTCTACGAAAAGGCTCTGGCGGTCGATCCCGATTGCGCGGAGGCGCATATCGGCTTATGCCGCTTGGCTTTGCGTCGAAGGAAGTTCAGTGTTGCGGCTGAAGCGGCTCTCGATGCGCTCCAGCGGGTTTATCACTCGCCGGTGGGCCATTTCCTGCTCGGGCGAGCGCTGTCGGGCATCGGGGAATACGATCGTGCGGCGGCGGCGTTCCGCGCGGCCCTGTCGTTGAATCCGAATTTTCCCGAAGCGCACCTCCGGCTTGCCGCATTGCTCGAGAAGCACCCCCACGAACAGGGCGAACAAGGCGATGCCGGTTCCGCCCGCGAGCACCGCCGGCTGGCGCGCCGTATGAGGAGGCGCGGGACCACGCGTCAGGCAATCGATTCGGCGGACGCTGTTTCCAGCCTTTCCGGCGCGGAGGCCAACGCATCGCGGGAGGAAATGCCCCCGCTCGATGCCTCCCTCATCGTGGTGACGGGCTTGCCGCGCTCCGGTACTTCGCTACTGATGCAAATGCTGGCCGCGGGGGGCATGCGCGTCGTCTCAGACGGACTGCGCGCCGCCGATGAGGATAATCCGCGGGGGTATCTCGAATTCGAGCCCGTGAAGAAGCTGAGGAACGATTCAAAGTGGCTGTTCGAGGAGCGGGGAAAAGCGATCAAGATTGTCGCTCCACTACTGCCAGCTTTGCCGCCGGACCTCGCGTGCCGGGTCATCGTCAGCGAGCGCGATCTCGATGAGGTTCTCGATTCGCAGGAGCGCATGCTGGTGCACCGTAACCAGCCGCTCGACGCGACGCCGGCGCGGAGGCGAATGTTGAAGCAAGAGTACGCGCGCCTGCTGGACCGCGTGAAGGTCATGCTTTCGATGCGTCCAGGGACACAACTGCTGGTGGTCCATCATCGCCTGGCGATTTCCGATGCGCGCGGCACCGCGGAGAAAGTGAACAGGTTTCTGGGTGGCGGCCTTGATGTACGGAAGATGGCCGCTGTTGTGGAGTCTGGCCTTCACCGCGCGCCATCAAGTTAGAGCTCTTCGATCACGATGTCGATATCGTAGGCGGCGCCTACCGTCGATCCGCCGCATGTGTCCAGGGTGCAATACCCAATGGACTTGCCCGCTACAGCGGCGAACACGGAAACGTTACCGGATCCTTCTGGCGCATTCGCATTCATCAGCGTCGGCACCGCGACACGGC
>Ga0302319_10017285_pt1 | contig 13225 bp, 7 predicted proteins | sample Bog_T0_2_FD_203319 | JGI IMG/M metagenome (GOLD analysis project Ga0302319, IMG submission 203319) | Peat permafrost microbial communities from Stordalen Mire near Abisko, Sweden - Bog_T0_2 | ecosystem: Environmental > Terrestrial > Soil > Wetlands > Peat | place: Sweden: Abisko, Stordalen Mire...
ATACTCGGCCAATCCTTTGGAGAACTGAAAATAGGGCAATCCCCAAGTATTCTGCCCTTGAGTGACAGCGGTCTCCACCAAGGCGGAGACGGTGTCGAGGTTGGTTCGCGAGCCGGGCAAAATCAGGCAGTCCTTGGCGATTCGGTCAGCGGTAAAGGGGTCGGTTGTCTCGCCAAAGCGCTCTAGGCTTTGGCGGCAATTTTCGCGGTAAGCGTCGATTTGGCCGGTCTGCACCAGAAGCGCGGCCAGCCAGTGCCACAATTCGTGGTCGGCAGGATTGATTGCGATGGCTTGACGCACTGTGGCGATGGCCTCGGTAAAGCGACCGTGTTGCGCGTCGTAGTAAGCTCGACTGCGCAGGAAATCGACATTGTGCGGCTGACCGGCAACATTCGTCGACTGGGCGTCATTTAATTCTTTTAATTCATTTTCCGCTTCGTCGTACTTATGCTCGGCAAAGAGGTCATCGGCCAAATCGTTGGCAGCCGCAATCACCTCACCATCGTCACTGCGAAATAGCTTCCTGCGTATCGCCAGGGCTTCGCGATAAAGGGGTTCGGCCTCAGCCCATTTACCCTGCTCGCGGAGCACATCCGCCAGGCCCCCCAGCGAACTGGCCGCATACGGATGCTGATTGCCCAGCGTCTTCCGGTACAGCTCCAACGCCTCACGAAACGCAGTTTCGGCGTCGGCCCATTTCCGCTGTTTAGAGAGTACGACGGCTAAGTTGTTGAGCGTGGAAGCTACTTGCGGGTCGTCGTTCCCGCTTGATTTGCGTTCCATTGCCAGCGCCTCGCGATACATCGTTTCAGCCTCACCCAGCCTGCCTGTCGTGTCTAACACAACTGCCAACCCGTCGAGCGAACGGGCCAATTCCATGTTTTCATTGGCGTGGAGCTCTTTGTTGATTGCCACGGACTCGCGAGCCATGGTTTCGGCCTCTGTCAATTTGTGTTCCTGCAACAAAGTCCAAGCCAGACGTCTTAACAAGAGCGCCACTTCATGACTTTCGCTTCCGGGCATTTGACGTCCAATGTCAAGTGCCTTACGTTCCAGGCTTTCTGCTTTGTCGTATTGATGAAGATCATTGTAAACCCAGCCGATAGTTGTTAATAATTCCATTTCATTCAACGGCTGGTCGGTTAGTTCCGTGCCGACGCGCTTGGCTGCTTTGTCCAGTATTTCCTGGAGAATCGTCGTATCGCGGCCCAACGCGACCGAGGGGCCGACACCCTCAAGCATTTCTTCGAGGAACCGGGAGACCTGTTTGCTTCTCTCCGACTCAACGAGAGCTGTTTTCTTGTCAGTCTCGGCTTGCTGGCGTAATCGGACCTCGTTGGCCTGGGCGTTTTCGGCTGCCTCCTCGGCGGCCACAGCGCGCTGATAAGCCCGGCCCTTCTCAACGAATTCCCAGGTGGAAAGCCCCAATCCGATGACCAGCGTAGCCAACACACAGGCCGTTGTGGTGAAAGCCAGCCTGTGTCGGCGCGCCATTTTTTGAAATCGGTAGCCGACGCTCGGGGGCCGGGCCATTACCAACTCGTTCTGGAGGTGGCGTTCGACGTCCAACGCCAGTCCGTTGGCCGTCTCGTAACGGCGCTTGCGGTCCTTTTCTAGCGCCTTCATCACAATCCAATCCAAGTCGCCACGGAGGATTCCCAGCAGTTTCGGTGGTTCGGAATGGCGGTGGATGGCCACCTTGGTCTGCTCTGCCGCGTCCAATGTTTGCAACCGTGTGGAAGGCCGGAGCGGTTCCTCTTCGCGGATAATTCGCCGAATCTCGTCCAGCCCCAGCTCGAGAAGTCGTCTTGGCTCGAAAGGGGTTCTTCCCGTCAGCAATTCGTAGAGCAGCACACCGAGGCTGTAGATATCGGCGCGCGTATCCACGTCCAGACCGCTAAGCTGGGCCTGCTCCGGGCTCATGTAGGCGGGCGTGCCGATGAATTGTTCCATGGCTGTGTAAAGTGTCCTATCGGTCAAACGCTGGTCGGTGGTGGCCTTGGCAATGCCGAAATCAATGATCTTTGGAACCGCCACGCCGTCGTGGTCAGCCACCAGCACATTCGAAGGTTTTATGTCGCGGTGGATAATTCCCTTTTGGTGCGCGTGCTGGATGGCTTGGCAGACTTGGATAAAGAGGTTCAGCCGTTTCTGCGTGTTGAGCTTGTTTTCGTCGCAGTATCGAGTCAAGGAAATGCCCTTGACCAGTTCCATGACAAAAAAGGGCCGCCCCTTCTCGGTTGCCCCGGCATCAAAGACCTTCGCAATATTGGGGTGATCCATGAGCGCAAGCGCCTGGCGTTCGGCTTCGAAACGGGCGATGACCTGGCGGGTGTCCATTCCCAGCTTGATGACCTTCAGGGCTACTCGGCGGCGAACAGGTTGCTCCTGCTCGGCGACATACACGACACCGCAGCCGCCCTCACCAATCTGTTGCAGCAATTTGTAGCGTCCGATCACAGTTCCGACAGCTTCCGGAATGGGGGATATTCTGATAGTGGGAATCTCTCCTTCCACGGCGGGCTTCTTCATGAAAGCGTCCTCTTGGTAGTGATTTGTCAGCAAAGTCTCCACCCGGGCTCGCAATGCTGAATCCTTGCCGCAGGCGCCGTCCAGAAAGGCAGCTCGTTCCTCCGGCGTTTGCTTATCGAGCGCCTCAAAGAAGATTTCTTTCTCCGTCCGCTTTTGAAATCCGTCTGATTCGTTCATGTTATGTCATGTCCCCTCACAGTGGCGTATTCGGCCGGTAAATCACGCCACGAGATTTCAATTTTATTGAAGACTAGCGGCCGCGAATGGCGCTTTTAATCCAGGCTCGGGCGAAGACCCAATGCCGGTCGGCGCTCCGTGGGGATATTTCCAGCACCTCCGCGATTTCAGGAATGGTCATACCAACGAAATAGCGCAGCTTGACTACTTCCGCCGCCGTGGCGTCCTCAGCGGCCAGGGCATCCAGGGCTTCATGCACGGCCAGAATTTCATCCTGGGGAACAGGCGCCTCAATTCTGGATTCGTGCAATTCCTCCAGCGGTTGATCCTGGCCGCGTTTCAAACTGGCTCTGCGTCGGGACCTGTCGATGAGAATGCGTCGCATGGCCTCAGCGGCCGCTCCAAAGAAGTGGGCGCGTCCGCGCCAATGCTGACGATTCGAACCGGCCAGTCTCAACCAGACTTCATGCACGAGTGCCGTCGCCTGCAGAGTCTGGCCCGGCGCTTCATTGGCCATCTTTTGGGCTGCGAGCTTGCGCAATTCCTCATAAACCAAAACGAGTAGTTTATCGGTCCCGGCAGGATCGACATGCGCCAGCTCCTCGAGAATGTGCGTGGCGTTCCTCACAACCATTGAAGAGTGCCAAATCAGGGACACCAGCTCAAGCCGAAATGTGGGTTCAATTTCCTTCGCCGTGTCCAGTGATGGCCAACCGAATGCAGCGGAGACAGGCCACCGTATCTCATTGTGTCAATTATATAACTGGTTTGCCCGAATCGAGTAACCAGTCCCGTATCCACGGCGTTTGTGAACGCCAGTAGTGGCAAAGTTTCAGCGAGTTCTGACCAGCAGTGGCGAATAGTTCCGTGACTCTCCGCTTTACTGACAATTCCGCTGACAGTGGCCGTCCACCCTGCGAACAACCCTCGACAGATCAAGGGTTTTGTTAAACTCACCACAGATGCACACGGATTTGAAACGTAGAGGCGCAGATTCAACGCCACTTTGGGTCGTCGGGAATTTTGCCGTCAGTAATTATCTGACGCCACTTGTCCAATTGCAGGAGGTTGTTCTGCGCGACGCGGCGGCTATTTGCCTCGGGCTTCTTCGCGGGATCGCCGCACCATTTCCTCACGTCGTTGAGGAAGGCGAGCACGGTGTCGCGGTCCTCCTTGTCGCTGTGTTCGAGCAACTCCCGAGGGAGAACAAAGTCAGGTCCGAAGCTGTTGAGTTGGGGCGAGCCGGCGGAGCTGGTGGTGGCACGCAGACAGCGCCGCGCCTCGGCAAAGTTGCCTTCTTTGACGGCTATGCGGCCGAGCACTTCGTTGGCGTGGAAAACCACGTTGCCGTAATTCCAGTCGTTTGTGTCCTTGTTGCTGGCAAGCTCACGCTGGGCGTCGGCCTTGAGGACGGCGAGATTCTGCCCGGCTTCCAGCGAAAGGAAGGCTTTGGTCTCCGGATAACGGCCTCGCTCGAATACAAAGGCAATGGGGCGGTTGGTGGTCATGGCGCCCGCGGTGCGCAACTGTTCCTGAATCTGTTCGGCCTGTTGGAGGGTGGACAGCAAAGCCGCGGCCCACGCTTTGCGCTCCGTCCACTTCACCTGGCGGATCTGGAAACGCGCATCGGAAGCAACCATGTCAAGATAGCCAGACCATGGACCCCTGGGATCCTTGGCCAGTGCTGCCAGCAGGAGGGGCTGGTCCGCCAGCGCTTGGGGATACTCGTATGGTGGCGGCGACTGCCACTTCTGGATGAAGGCGGCGAGTTTGGCGGGATCGACCGCCGGGGCGGGACTGTCGGCTGCCTGAACCAGCGCGCCGCCGCAGAGGCGGGCCATCAGGGCCAAAGCGAGAAGGGTTTTCATAGCTACACTATGAGCCGGTTGCGCCCGAACACCAAATTGAAAAAAAGCACATCAACATCAATCGAAACAATTTTGACTAAAAGCTCTTCTCGCCAAATTCCTCCTGTGTTAGCCACGAAATTCCTCGAATATCCGATTTGAGATTTTTCCTCCAATGGATAATCCGAAGGTCAAGAGAAGCGGCCAGAATTCAACCGGGTGCTTTGGCGCCGGACTTCCGGCCTCATTTATTACGGCATTGCCAAATTGCGTCGAGACAATTTGCGGATTTCCCATTCCGCGCGTTGGAGCTTGTCCGAAAATCTGAACTGTCCAGCCGTGGGTGTCTCCTGACCGGATTTATCACGTGAATCCATTGACGGCGTCCGCCATTTGTCACCGAAACGTTACTTTTTAAAATGCGCCCGGTTGGTTAGGATGCTTGCCTAGATCAAGCAACCTTGGTCATAATGCCCTTAAGGAGTTTTTATGTCAGCTGATTCGTGGGCGCCGGACCCGAGATTAAATCGTTTGGTGGAACAACCTGATGAGCCCAAGCCGAGGTGTATTTTTTGGACCAACCAGGCGGAACAGATGTGTGTCCAAAATTTCTGCCCCGGTGAGGATGTCCACTACCAACCCCATACCTATTCCGAATATACCATCGTCGTCTGTCTCGAAGGCGAAATCATCAAAACCCAGTTCGGCCAGACCTTCGCCATCGGCCGGGGCGGTTCCATCATCAGCAACCCCGGCGTCGAGCATTCCAGCGGCTACCTGTCCCGGAATGGCAAACGCTGCGAAGCCGTGAGCCTTTCGCTCGATCGCCGCGTGCTGGCCTCCTTGAGCCAGGAATTTAACCTTCCATCGGCCAATCAAAATTATTGCGCCGCTTTCACCGGCAGCCTCGAAAATACCATTCTGCATGACTGCGCCCGCAACATTGCCGAGGAGTTGCGCGCCGGACAAGCGGGACACAAAATCGTCATCGAAACCCTCGCCACCCGGTTGCTCGTCGGAGCCCTTCGGTCCTGGCCGCGCGCCAATATCTCCCGGATCGATGTCGACAACTCCCCCCGCTTGCCGCGCCGTGACTTCGTCCGCGCCTACGAATTTATGCGGTGGTGCCGCAAGGACAATTTTCGTTTGCAGCAACTCTGTCAGTTCCTTGGCTGCAGCGAGGAGCGTTTTACCCGCCTCTTCCTCGCCTCGACCCGCCACACGCCCGCTAGCTTTTATAACCGGATGTTGCTGGAGCGGGCGCGGGATCTGCTTTCCAATCAAAAACTTTCCATCAAAGAAATCGGTTTCCAGCTCGGATTCAAAACCAGCAGCCATTTCATTGCCGCCTTCCGTCGGGAATTTGCCGCCGCGCCGCAGGAATACCGCCAGCGCTCCCTCTCGCCGGCTACGCCAGATGACCAATCCGGCGGCGCCGTTTGATTTGTTACAGTTTGGTTAAATCGGTTGTCGAAAATTTGCATCCCGCGGACGAGGATGCGGAAACTGAACACTGTGCTGGTTTGAATCTCCGTACCGCCAGCCTCTAGAATCCAGCCCATCCTATTTCTAATCTAATCCCAATCAGCCAAATCACATGCGCGGAAATAACAATTTTAAATCACCCCCCTCAATCCATTTTTCCCGATACCTTCAATCCCGTGCATCCCGTCAAAAAAGCTTCCCGACCGGCTCTCAATGGTTCTGCGGTAATTCTTTCACCGGTTTTACCCTGATCGAACTTCTGGTCGTCATTGCCATCATCGCCATTCTGGCGGCCATGTTGCTACCCGCCTTAAGCAGGGCCAAATCCAAATCCCAGGGAATCGCCTGCCTCAACAATGTAAAACAGCAGTCCCTTGGCTGGGCAATCTATCCCGGCGACGCCAATGATCAGGTGATGAGCGTGGGCGGGGTCAGTGTTTTGCAGTTGAACCCCGTAGCGCCGTTGGCCCAACCGGGCGGACCTTATGCCAACTGGGTGCTGGGCGCCATTGATCAGGATTCTCCGTCCGACGCCCAATCCTCCACCAATCTCCTCTGCCTCCAAAACGGGTTGTTATACCCCAATCTCAAGACGCCCGCGGTTTACAAATGCCCCGGCGACTGCAAAACCGGTCCCGGAAATGTTCCGGTCGTCCGCAGTTATTCCATGAATATCTGGATGGGCTCCATAGATCCCGAGGGCGAAAAAGACCCGACGGGAGCCTCGGCTGACATGTCCGCCAGCGGTTATCGCATCTTCAAACGGCAGGCCCAGATCCTCCGTCCTGCCGATACTTGGCTCGCCATGGATGAGAACCCCAAATCGATCAACGACAGCGCCCTCGAAGTCTGGCCCTCGGGCTCCCTCTGGATCGATTCCCCTGCTCACTACCATAACAACAGCGGTTGCATTTCATTTTCCGATTGTCACGCCGAAAGCAAAAAGTGGACCGATGCCGGAATCCTCTCCGACCAAGGCAGTTTCTTTTCCAAAAGTCCCGCTTCCGGCGATTTAGGCTGGCTTCAACAACGCACCACTTTCTCTAATAACTAATTCCAAGGCAATCACATAGAAAACCTGTTTTAGCGTCTGATTCGGTAATGTCCTTCTGCCCATCCCGGCTTGAGCTTTTTCACAGCGAAAACCGCCCGTCCCTAACACCCGTTGTCTCATTAAAAGACGTTCGCAACAACCGTGTTACATTTTGGTCAAATCAGTTGTCAGAAATTCATGGTTGCATCGAACAGATGCGGAAAGTGAACATCCTGCCTGCTTGAGAAAATCGCCGCCCCCCCTGTAAGCTAGACGCCGTGAATTGCAAGATTGTCAGAAGGACAGCAGCCATTGATTTATCCCCCCGGACAACTTTCGGAGGGTTCACCCTAATCGAACTTCTTGTCGTCATCGCCATCATCGCCATCTTGGCGGCTATGCTTCTCCCCGCCTTGGCCAAGGCCAAGGAAAAAGCGAGGGCGGCCCAGTGCCTGAGCAACCTCCATCAAATCGGAATCGCTGCGACTCTCTACGCCGATGATAATAATGAGCAGTTCTTTTACAATGGACCGGCCACGGCGCCTTGGCTTCCCAACGGTGGACAATGGGTCCTAAATCCGCGGTCAACGGTGGAACTGACGGCCGACAATGATCTGGCTTACTGGGCCTTGGGATATAAGCAATATTATTCTGACCGCCGTGCCTTGTTCGGCTGCCCCGATGGCACGGTGGTGGATCAATGGCATGACAGCGGTTTATATTATCCAGACTCCTTTTGGGCCAATTCGTCTTATGGGATGTGTGACTTTTTGATCATTCCCTACACCGGAACCGGAACTCAATACGGCTCCACTGCCACCCGCGCTTTGAAGCGAACTACTTACCGCAGCCCCGTCAGCACCATCTTCTGCCAGGATTCCACCGAACAGAAAAATGAGGGCGCGGATGACACCCTCGGCCTCTTTCCCGGCAGCACAACCATACTCGATCAATGGGGACCGGAAGGCAGTCTGCAATCCCTGTACCCGGGAGTCGACCTCCTTTCCGGTTGGTGGCGTCATAGCAAAGGCTGCCAGACTCTTTGGATCTCAGGCAACGTAAGCCGCATCAAACAAGTCCCTCGTACCGTCGGCGTGGACTATCGTTGGTATACTGGTGAAATCCCCAACCAGATGCCCGGTTTCTAAACCGAACTCAGCTCCTTGAAATTATGAAAAAAACCTCTTTGCCCGCCGCGCTGTTCCCTCTGGCGATCTACTTGCTCATTTCCGCCAGCTGTTCCAAACATGGCGCCCAGGCATTGGCGCCGGAAAAAGTTTCTGCGGCCATGGACAAGGCGTTTGTCAAGGCTTCGGGCGAGCCGCAGGAGATGGCCCAGGAAATCGCCACAGCGTGCCAGAGTAACGACACAGTGACCGCCTTTGCCGACCTCGAAAAACTGTCCCATCGGACTGATTTGACGCCGGAACAGCGCTCCGCCACTGCCCATGCCATGGCCACCTTGTTCGGAAAACTGCGCGCCGATTCCGATAACGGAGATCAAGCGGCGCAGGCTGCCGTGCATCAATATATTTCCACCCGGTAACCCCCGGAACATCATCAAAAAAACAGAAACCTGAACGATGGAACACCAGAAAAACATGAAACTTAAAACATTAAAGCTGACCGCCACCCTCGCCAGTGCCCTGGCTTGCGCCGGCGGGCTTATGGCGCAGAATGTCGGTCAATGGGATTTCAATAACGGAGATCTCTCCCAGACAGTCGGCGCCGACCTTGGCGACCTGAGCTACATCGATGGGCCAAGCGGCCAGACGGCCGCCAATACGGTGTTTAGCACCACAACTGCCCTGGGTGTACCGGATATTAACGGCATCCCCGCCAATGTGATGGAGTTCCCCGGCGCTAACTATTCCGGCTATTTCATGCCCACTCCTCCCGCCAACGGCGGAGGCTCGCTTGTAAATGAATACACCATCATCACGGATGTGCTTTACACCAATGGCGAGGTTTTCCGTCCCATAGTCCAGATGGACGATGGCAATCTGGACAATATTCACGCTCTCTTCGACATCGGCCTCAAGGACGACATCGAAGTCACCAACACCGAAGGCGGCTCTACTTTGGCCTCCGGCGCCTTTGGTTCCATCGCCACCAATGTTTGGTATCGCCTCGGCCTGGTTCTGGATGAAAGTGCCGGCACTGCCACCGTCTACACCAATGGTGTTATCGTGGGAATTCTCAATTTCGGCGTTGTCCTGGATTCACCGTTTGCTCTTTTGGCCAGCTCAACGCTGCCCGTTTTCAGCAGCAACATCACCAATGCTCCCGGTTTCGTGAATAGTCTGCAGATTCGCGATGAAGTCTTGAGCCCCGGTCAGATGGAGGCCTTGGGCGGACCGACTGCGGCGGGTATTCCCATAACGCTGCCGCCCGCATATTCTTATATCGTTTCCCGCAGCCCGAATGTCGGTGACACCGGCATCAATCCCCTGCCGGCCATCTCCATTGTCGTGGATCCCGGTTCCACCACCATTAATCAAACCACGTTCGTCCTGTCTTTGGACGGCACAGTGCTTTCCACCACCGTTTCGGCGGACCCGAACGTTCCCACTGAATTTGACGTGAACGGTTCCGATTCCACCATCCTGGATCCTGAATCCATCCATACTTTGCAATTGGTCTATTCCGATAGTTTGCTCGGCCTCCGCACCAACACGTGGTCTTTTACCGTGGCGAATTATCAAAACGTTACCCTGCCCGCTCCGATTTATTTTGAAAATTTCGACGAAGCCGCCGAAGGCAGCTGGCCGTCCGGCTGGTCCGTTACCAATAATACCGTGGAACAAACTCCCGGCCTCGATTTGAATGATCCGCAGTCGGACTCGTATTTGAGCTTCGTGGTCATCAGCAGCAATCGCTTGGACACCGTTTTCACCAGTTCCGGCACCTATTCCAGCCCCAATTTGGGAACGGCCACCGGTGAACGCCGCCTCGTTCACCCGCCGATCGTGCTCAATGGCGTTTTGATTGACAGCCTCGTCCATGGCAATCTGGCCTACTGCGATTCCGACCAGCGTCAAAATGACGGCGGTCAGGTCGATGTCATGTTCAGCCCGGATTATAACCTCACCGGTCAAACGAATATTTACGTCGCCTTCAACAGCACCTATGAACAAAACCAGGACAATATTGGCTCCGTGGAATACTCGATCGATCAAGGCGCGACCTGGTTGCCCGCCCTTTACATGCTGGATGACGGTTCAACGGACACCGACGGTTCGGACGTTGTCACCAACCTGACCATCGGGCAGATCGACGTCTTCGCCACCTTCGGCACCCCCCGGTCCGATCAAGCTTACGACCTCGCTTACAGCAACTTTATCGGCGCGGCCGTTTCCACCAATTTGATTCCCTATATCTCGCCGCGCCGCAACGATGATCCGCTGTCCAGCAAGCGCATCGAAGTGATCCGCCTCCCCTATGCCGACAACCAATCCCATGTCCGCTTCCGTTTCGGCCAGGCCGGCACCTCGAGCTGGTATTTCGGCGTTGATGACTTCGGCCTTTACAGCATCACCCTCCCGGTGATCAGCAGCCAGCCTCTCTCCGTAACGGCCGATGCCAATACTTCGGTCACCTTTTCTGTCGTGGCCAGCGGCAGCCCGTTGACCTACCTATGGCGCTTCAACGACCAGCCGATCACCGGCGCCACCAACAGCACCTATACGATTCCCAGCATTACCACCAACAATGCCGGAGTTTACAAGGTGTTGATTGGCGGTGTTACTCTCAGTTCCCCGGCCACCTTGACAGTGAATACCACCCCGGTCATTACCACCGACCTGAGCGGAGAAATGGTTGATCCGGAGAGTACCGTGACCTTCCCCATTGCGGCGACCGGCGGCCTCCCGTTGACCTTTAACCTGATCAAGGACGGCACGCAAATTGCCACGTCCACCGGCGCTCCGTTCGTCATCCCTGATGTTCAGGCAGCCAACGCCGGCAACTATCAATTGCAGGTCGTCAATAGCTACGGCTCGGTCTATGGCGCGCTGGCGACCCTGCGGGTGTATGCCGGTTCTCTGAGCAGCAACCTCGTCGTGCATCTGCCCTTCGACGGCGACCTCAATGACACTTCCGGGCGTGGCAATAATGCTTCGTATATCGGCTACGGCCCCAACGCCAGCCCGTCCGCCCGTTTTGCCCCCGGTAAATTCGGACAGGCTTTTGAATACACCACCACCAACGATTGGTCTGATATCGAATACGCCACCTTGGGTTATCCCGCAGACCTGCAATTCGGCGCCACCAACGACTTCACCGTCTCCATGTGGGTCAACTACACCAATCAAAGTGACGATCTGCCCTTCATCTCCAACAAGGATTGGAACAGCAGCAGCGATCTCGGCTGGGGCATCTTCACCCAAACCGGCGGCAACTATCGCATCAATGTCACCGGCCAGAACGGCGGCGCCGATAAATTCAGCTATACCGATACTCCCCACACGCTGAAAGACGGCAATTGGCACAACATCCTCGTCAGCATCCAGCGCGCTCCCTTTGGCCAATCCGCTTATGTTTACGGCTACCTAGACGGCGTTCTAGTCACCAAACATCCGATGTATGTTGGCCTGTCCATCGACACCTTCAGCACTCCGTTCAGCAATGGCCAGGGTGTTACTTCGGCGCAAAGCAGCTGGGCGGTCAACATTGGCCAGGACGGCACGGGTGTTTATACCGACACCGGCAGCGCGCACGATATCAACGCCCGCATCGATGATCTTGGCATCTGGCGCCGCGCTCTTACCGCCAATGAAGCCGTCGGAATCTATCTCGCCGGTGTGGCCGGCAAGGATTTGTCCCAAGCCATTGCCGCCCCGAGACTGATGATCACCAGTGCCGGCAGCAACGTCACCTTGATTTGGGAAGGCAGTCCGACCGTCAAGCTGCAGCAATCCGCCAGCCTCAATCCGGCCGCTTGGACAGACGTTGCCGGAACCCTCGGATCCAGCACCGCGGTTGTGCCCATTACCGGTCAACACGCCTACTTCCGCCTGACGCAATAACGTGATGGTCAACGGCGGGTCCGGATGCCAGAATGGTATCCGGACCCGATCGTATTCGGTTAACTTTTTTGATTGATGCAAGAACCCGGCAGCCTTGACAGCCTCCCTCCAGCTCAAGTGGCCACCGCCCTTCCGGCCGCAGATGCGGTCGCGCCGGCTCCGGAAATTCCCCGCTCCCGCGCCGCCTTTCAACTTGGCTGCGTGATCCTCGGTTACATCGGGGTCTATCTCTGTCGGAAACATTTCTCCGTCTCCGTTCCCCTCATTCAGCAGTATTTTCACACCACCAAGGCGCAGGTCGGCGCGATTGACAGTTACGCCACGTATGCCTACGCGCTTGGTAAACTTGTGCTGGGTCCGCTGATCATCGACCGGATTGGTGGAAAAATCTGTTTCTTCGCGGCCCTCCTGGGCGTGGCCGTTTTCTGCGGCGCCTCCGCCTTTGCCATCTCGCTGCCTATGCTGGCCGTTCTGTATACCGCCAATCGGTTCTGCGGTTCCGCCGGTTGGGAGAGCATGGTCAAGCTCGTGCCCGACTGGTTCCCCGCTCGTCATCTCGCCCTGGCCATGGCCTTCCTTTCGCTGAGTTTTGTCTTCGGCGGTGTCTGCTCCCTTCTTCTGGCCGGTCAGGTCGCCGCCATGAGCGGCAACAACTGGCGCGTGGTAATGGGTTTCCCCTCTCTAATCCTGCTGGTGATCATCGGCTTATGCTGGCTCGTTCTATCCTCCGGAAAAAACCAGTCCGCCGTCCCGTCCGCCCGGAAACAGCCCTGGCGTCTCAGCCGGATTTTCGAGCTCGCCAAAGTCCCCCAATTTTGGATGGTGTGCGCCCTTTCCTTTATCCTTACGATCACCCGCGAAACCTTTAATGTTTGGACCGTCGATTTTCTGCGCACCAATAGCGGTGGCCACATGTCCAGCCAGGTGGCCGCCTTTCTGTCCACCCCCTTTGATGCCGCTGGCGCGGTCGGTATCCTGCTGCTCGGCTGGGTGCTGGACCATCTGTCCCACAGCCGTCGCAACTGGCTCCTCTTTGGCATCCTTGCCGCCGTCGCTTCTCTGATTTACCTGTTGCCAAATCTGGCCGCCTCGCCCATCTGGCTGGTGGTCACCGTCATCGGCCT
>Ga0302319_10017287_pt1 | contig 13225 bp, 11 predicted proteins | sample Bog_T0_2_FD_203319 | JGI IMG/M metagenome (GOLD analysis project Ga0302319, IMG submission 203319) | Peat permafrost microbial communities from Stordalen Mire near Abisko, Sweden - Bog_T0_2 | ecosystem: Environmental > Terrestrial > Soil > Wetlands > Peat | place: Sweden: Abisko, Stordalen Mire...
CCAACCGGAGGCACCGTTGGGTCAATAGGCGGGGCTGTTTCGGGGCACCCCATAGAAGGAGGCCTTGCAGGCATCGGCGCCGGACTTGCCGCGGTTGGCATTGCATCGCTGTTTACGCGCGGCGCAGACGTGAATATCGAGAGCGGAACGCAGGTGGAGATGGTGTTGCAGCGGCCGCTGTTGTTGGAGGAGGCGAACCTGAGCGGCAATGCACCGGCGCTGGTTCCCGCAGCCGATCAGCCCAAACCGCTGAACAAGCCAGATCGCGCTCGTGTGATATGCCCGCCCGGAGGGCTCGGTTGCGAGTAATCTAGAAGAGAGATGGAAACGGCTTCCCACGACACTACTTCCCAGGCGCAGAACCCGGCGGTCGCCAGCGCGGCCGAGACAGGTCTGTCACCCGTACCCAATCCGCAACCCGGGCCGTCGCCTGCTGCCGGCTTTGGGCTGTGGATACGCGATCTTTTTATATCCGCGGTGGCCTCGGTGCTGATTATTACCTTCCTTTACCAGCCGGTTCGTGTGGAGGGCACCAGCATGCTGCCCCGTCTGGAAGATCGCGACCGGCTATTTATCAACAAATTCGTCTATCACATCTCAGCCATCGATCGCGGCGATGTGGTTGTTTTTCATTATCCGCGAGACCCGGAAAAGAGCTATATCAAGCGAGTGATCGCGCTGCCGGGAGACCGTTTGCGCATTGATCGAGGGCAGGTATGGGTGAACGGCGAGCGGCAGACGGAGAGCTACGTTCCGGAGATGTACCGCGATAACCGCTCAATGGCGGAGCTCGTGGTACCCGAGGGCTTCTACTTCATGATGGGCGACCACCGGTCCATCTCGTCCGACAGTCGCGAGTTTGGCCCCGTGGAGCGCTCCCTGATCTACGGCAAGGCCGTGTTTGTTTACTGGCCGACACGGGATGCAGGGGTGGTTCGGTAGACGGAACAGAAACTGCCGGGGATTCCACAGGGACAAGAACGGCCACGCCCGCTAGAGTCGATTGAGTTCCTCAGCGCCCCGCTCGCGCGGAGCACTGAGGCCTGTTGTTATGCTGGCACGCCTACCTGGTCCTTCACCAGCGATAGATGGTCAGGTTGTCAAGGTACGCAATGGAGGATGCGCTGCCGGCTACGTAGCTGTCTATTTGAAAGTTGGTCAGCAGAGTCGGGCTCCATCCCAGTGCGAAGGCGGAGGACACCGTTGCGTTGATGTTCGATTCGGCGCCATCGAACCACACTGACTGGTATGTGACTTCACCGGAGTCGTTGCGAGAGTAACTAATTTGAACGTGATGCCATGTATTGGTGGTCCAGGTATGCGGGTTGCACGCGGCTTTGGAGTGGCGCCATGTGTCGACAGGTTTCTCAGGAGTTCCCGCGTTGGCGGTGTAATCCCAGGTACCTGACCAGCCGTCACACTGCACCCCGAAGATTACAGTCTGACCATTTGCCAGTACCTGGTTCAAATCCATCTCTACATTGGCGATGGAAGTTGAAGGGCTTTTCAGGTAAACCCAGGCGTCGTATAAGAAGTTAGTGGAAATTGTATCGTCTCCAAAAGAAACGTCGTAACGTTCGCCGCCATAGTCTTTGTAAGCGGTGCTAAACTCGCGCGCGAATCCGCTGAGCGATGGTGAGTTGACAACGCTCATGGCGCCGCTTGCGCTGCCGCCACCGGTGGCGACGTCATTGATTGCATTCCAACTGCTCAATGCCTGAATGGCGCTGACGCTGATTGCTTCAGCGGAAACGGCGCTACTGGCCGCGGTGACGTTGATGGTGACGTCGGCTACGCAAGAGGAGCCCTTTTCGCCCCAGGCTTTGACGTGCAGTGTGTGAGCGCCCGCGGCAGCCGCGATGGCCGCGTCTATGGCTTCACCGTTCACAATGGTCGTATCGGAACTATTGTCGAGGGAATATCCCATTGCGCCTACCGTCTGGGAGGAGCAAGAAGGGGCGGAGGCAGACAGCTTGAAGGGCGATGCAAGCTCGGCACTATTGGCAGGGCTGTTGACGGTAACGCCTGCCAGTGCGGGCACCGACAGGGCAACCATGAGCGAAGAGAGGAGAGAGAGCCTGGGGAGGGTCGTCATTGGATTCCTTTGAATATGGATTGGTTTTGAATCGATTGCTAGTTTGCAAAACACCTTTGTTGGGTGCTCAAGGTAATTCGCCGGTCGGAAGTCGCTCGACTTGCGGCAACTCCATTGTGCTTGCCCGCATCTACATACAACGGGGTCGGAATATGGCTGTAGCGACGAATCGTACATGAGCATCACTCGAAAATATCGTCGCTGCAAACCCGTATGCCCATGCGAAGTTCCCTCGCTTGGCGGGCACAAGAATCCTCTGCGCTCCGCTAACCGAAGGAACGCGACAGGTTTTCATAATTCATACGGCTGTTCTATGGGCAGAAACGTGATACGCCTGAATAGAAATATCCAGCCACCATCAATCGCAAGTTACCTTCTATGCGATTGAGGACTTGCTGCGCAGAGTGGCGTTCTTCCCTGCGGGCTAACTTCATTCCGGCCAATAATGGACATGTAACCGGAACTTATCGATGCACACAGCTATTGGTTGGTCTGCTCAATAGGTACGTTATACCTCCGCCTTGTGCCGGTGAGTCATAAAGCAGCTGCGCGCAATAGGAGTTTGTGCGTACCAACGACATAGTTACATATTTTCTTTAGCGCATCAATCGCCAAAAAGAAAAAAACTTCCGATTCGGGCATCCCTGCTAAGACAACTTGCATCGCATTGAAATTGGTTTCGATGAACCGGAATCATCCATAGTGAAGGCGACTACAGGTACAACTTTCGTCGTACCCCGGCGCCGGCATTGGTAGTGTTCTTCCATCCCGCAGTCGGCTTGATCGGATCAGAGTCGTGCGGCCTGAGGAATGGGCGCGGCATGCCAATGCTGAAATGGCTCTATCGCCTGAAGATATCTTGAATACCCAATTCAAGTGAGACGGGAATCGGGAGAACTCTATTCTCCGATTTTCAATCCGCGTGAACGGCTTAACTACCAATACGAAGCAGAAATACGCGCCGGTGTTCATCGCCGCCAGATGGTGGAGAATCGCTCTCAATCAGCAGCTAATTGATTTCGGCGACAGCGCATTGAGAGTGTGGCCCGTGACAGCTCGCGTGACTTCCTGGAGCGGCATTGAGCGTATAACAGTGATGCCGCCGATGAGGTCTTGCAAAGTCATGTAGGACTGACGGTTGGTGCGGAGGAACTCGAGTGGGTACTCGGGTTTTCTCGCGCGAGCCTTCTCCGGACTTGCATCCAGAAAGTAGCTGATGTGCGGCCTGGGCACAAACTTCATGATCAGCAGAACATAGGAGCGAAGGACGGTGTTGCTCAATGTCAGATTGGCTAACTCGTCATAGATATAACGGTCGAAGATGACAACATCAGACCCGGAGCCTAATGCATCCTTCACCGCCCGTCGAGCCGAGACGGCATCCAGAAAGTAGATGAACAGTCGCACTGCGGTCATGGGCCATGACCTGATGTTCTTGTCCTTCCGATTGAGTGGTGCGGACGGTGTGCCAATGCCCTTGTCGCCATTGAACAAGGTATGTCCGGCAGCCTCTCGGAAGTGTGTCAATCTTGCAATGTCATCCCAAAACCTGATCACCTGGACCTGCAGGCCTTCTTCTCTCAAGCGGCCACAGAGAGCTTCGATCTGTGTGCTTTTCCCGGCGCCGTCTATGCCAGAAAAGCTTACAAGATGGGTGGAACGATTGCTTCGATTTGCAGCCATAGGGATGCTCCAAAGTCTCATCGGCGCGGAGACCAGAGTTCAATTTGGACGGCTGGGGCTCGCGTGCGAAAGAGCCACAACCGTTCCGACGGCCACGGCAGTCCCAACCACGATACTTACGCGAATCAGAATAGCCCGAGCGCGCCGCTGCTTTGCCGGCGCAATCGCGGCCCCGACAGGTCTGGAGGCCGTAACGCCTGTAACCGGCTCAATAGGAGCGGCGGCGGTACCCACTGGCTTCTTGAGACCGTCCGGCAATTGATCCGGGCTGGCTTGTGAATTGCCGGACTGCGTACTTTCAGTTTGAGCCGTGGCGGGCTGGGATTGATCACTCGTTGTGGGAGTGCTTTGCGACTGCTGGAGGCTGAGTGGGGGTAGCGGCATTGCGGCGGAATATACCGTCGTAGATCCCGCTAGAAGAAACACAAGGCCACCAGCAATCTGTCTCCTTAATCGATAAATCCAGATTCTCATCTCGTCCTCCGGAAACCAGGCAAGTATGTTCTTTTGAAATACACCTATAGAGCGACTTCGCTCAATAAATCACCGTTGCTGTGTGAAGTGCCGGCCGCATTCTTCTGCACGATCCCATCCAGAGCAACCTGCCGGAAGCTATCTACTGCACCGGAAACAGTGTCAAAGATCTCGAAGAGCCCATATAAATCGGAGAAATCGAAAATCATCGATGCTCCAGGGGGAATTGCCGCGAGCCTTATGTCGCCGTTGCGCTTCATAGCTTCTTCCAGGCAGCACAGAAGCAGATGGATAGTTGGACTGCCCAGGTCCCGAAGATTAGAACAGTCGAGCACGACGCGGGGACGGATAGCATCCATGCGGTTCTCCAAATCGCACAAAAATATCTTGTGTCGCTCAGCGTTGAATGTGTGCGGCAACTGCAACACCGCAACAGGCAGAGGTCTATGTGTCATGAACATCTTCTAATCTCCATTCTTGTTTGCAATTTTCTCTGTTTCCAAGAGCATGGGGTTCATTGCAGTGCAGGCGCCCTGCGAGGTTGTCGTGTACTCCAATTCGACTGCTCGTCTGGTTTCGTCAAGAAGGCGTGCGAGTTCGGTTCCCGGATTGCGCATAGCATGAGTTAGCATGTTTTTCCCATATCGAAAGAGCGTTGCCAGGTTGGTGTTATACCAACAGCATTCTGTCATTCGTGGAGACAGGCCGCACAAGAACCGAATGCTCTTCAAGCTGCCTGGCGATGAGAGCAGCGCTGCAACTACCCGGTGGTTTCCATCCAGGATCGTAAGAGGTTCACTGTCATTCAGACCGATGAGAATAACGGCCCCAAAGCCAGGATCCTCTTTAAGAAACTGATCGCGGATCCTGTTGACCTTATCCAGGAATTGAGCATCGATGTTGTGTTGACGGGTGCGCATACGGTCGACAATGTGATCAATTGAGAAACGTCCGCGGGCAAGCTTTCGCCATTGAGCGCGGGGAAACGCCCTGATCTGTCCGAGGTCTGCTCCGTCGATATCCAACTCGTACCAATTGGTCCCGGTTGGAATCTCTTCCCAGAGGGAACGGTGCCGGATGAATAGCAGGGCGCGCCGTATCGCATTATCGCCGGCATCGTCGAGATCGGGGTTGGTTAAGACCATTCGAAGAGTCGCCTGGTGCTGCCGAAATTCAGGAGCATTCACTTCACTCTTAAGAAACTCGGCGACAACCTCATCCTCCGACACACGCCGAATCAATTTCGCTGGCCGGAAGCTTCCGCTCTCAAGTGCACGCTTGGAGTTTGCGCGCATATTCACAAGCAGTGGCAAACCAACCAAGACGAGCAGGATGGCCATTAGTATTAACTGCACGACGATAACCTGGCGCAAGGAAGAATGATAGCGGCAGATGGCAATGATGACCACACCGCTCAACGCCAGTTGCAACCAACTCGTCTTGGCAATCTTGTAGGACATTTCAAAGGTGATAATCACAACGCTAAGCGAGTAGACAATTGTGGTTATGGCATAGAGGGTTAGGAGATAGGGCAGGTTATACTTCCCGGCAATCTCGAATCCAGATCCGAAGAACGCTGTCCAAACGTAAGGAGGAAGAATACGCAGACCGAGGGCAAGGGCCGAGCCCGTTCCCAAGACTAGCAAGAGCGCAGTCGCGATGACCCTGAAACCTCCTCGGTCCTCATCGGGAGAGCCTGCGACAAGCGGGAACATGCTATTGACGACCGATGAAGAGAAGGCGAAAATCACCCGGCCAACCATCGCCACCGCCGCATAGAGGCCCGCATCCGGTGCGGAAAAGAAATGCTTCACGAGCACAATGTCGCAGTTGTTAATGAGCACTTGGCCGGCAAAGAAAATCATCGCGTTGCCTATTTCGCGCATAGCATGCGACGTGTGAATCGGGTTCGCCACACGCGCCGTGGGCATGGGTGAAATAGAGAGATAGGCGATCGCGATGGCGGCCGCATTGGCGATAATTACTCCTTTGACGCCAAGGCCCAATAGGATCAGAAGAAGCGAGCCGCAAAGCCTAACACCTCCCTCCACGACAAGATTCACGGCAAGGCGGCGGAAGCCGTAAGTGCCCTGGACAAAACCTCGCCGGCTTCCCAGAGGTACATAGAACGCCGCTCCAATTGCGAGGATAGCAACAAGACTTGGGTCGGGCAGATTCAGAAAGGCTGCAATGCTGCCCTGAGACACCAGAAGCATGAGTGCAACCAGAATCCCGAATCCCCAGGCGCTTCGATGGAACCCGCAAAATGCCGCTGCTTTGCTTTCAACAGTGCTCTGCTGCGCCACAACCTTTGCGGAGATGACTTGAAATGAGAGCGTAACAGCAGAGATGAAGGTTAGAAGAGTGTAGACAACCGTTGCATGACCGAATCCACTGGGGCCCAGGAATCTAGCAACTTCAATGTTGTAGGCAAGGTTGATTACAGTTGTGAGACCAGAGCCCGTCAGCAACACAATGCTGCCTGAAACTAATCGGGCTTGCAGGGTGTTCGCATTGTGCGCCGAGCCATTCACGACACTCATAGAGTTCCAAGTCAGGGTGGGATGATCGAACTGTGTCGGGCGGAGAACATAGCTATGTTCCCGTTTGCAATGTATACGATGCGAGAATCAACAATCTGGGTGCTCAAGAGCGGAAAGGAATCAGATGGTGAGCTGCACTGCGCGCAAACCCAATGAACGTCTATCAACCTTAAGGATGATGCCCACGCCCATGGGTACTCTCACAAACTGGCCACGAGGCCTGAATTCGTCGCGAAGCGACACTGCGCAAGATCCGTTGCAACGGAGGCGCACCGATAGATAATGCACTCAGAGGACTTCACAGTTCGTGCCGAATGGCAGGTAGGGTGAGTCAGGCGGCCTGAAGGCCCGCGCAGCACTGGCCTTATTCGGCGTGGTCCAGGATAAGGCTCTGTCCAGAGCCTTATCTTCGCGGTGTTTATGGCTCATTGGCGTGACACCCCGTGCGTCGAAGGACGAATAAACTTTGCCCTCACGCCGCTTCGGTGATGTTGCGGTTCTGATACTTGTCGCTTTGAACTGCGATCATGCCGACCTGAGACGTATGCAGCGACCCGGAATTATAAACCTTGTTGATGATGGAAAGAGGCCGGCTTCGCACCTCGTCATACACACGCCCAAGGTACTCGCCCAGGACACCCATGCAGAGGAGCAGCAGACCGCCGACGAAGAACACCGCTGCGCCTACGCCGAATCCAGCAGTGGCTACCAAGCTACTGGAAAGAAGCATGGCAAATACCAGCAGTGCAGACACGGAGCTTGCGAGAAAGAAGAGTGCAAAACTCAGCCGCAGCGGCTTGTAGCTGAAGCTTGTAATCGCATCCAATGCATACTTGATTCGGCTCGTGAAGGAGAGCTTGCCATCGCCTGCCAACCGGTCCTGGCGATCGTAGAAGATTACCTTGCTTCGATAGCCGACCCAGGCGCGCAACCCTGGCAGGTAGCGGTTTCTCTCTCCCATTTGGTTGATTGAATCGACGACCTTCCGGCTCATGAGACTGAATATCCCTGCATTGAGCGGAATCGGGTAGTCAGAAAGAGCGCCCATCACGCGGTAAAAAAGTGGAAAGAGCGTTGCCAGAATCTTGCGCCGTTCCTGCCTGCTCCTTCTTACTGCGACCACAACCTCGCCGCCTTCGCGCCAGGCATCGATCAGCTTCGGGAGGACTTCTGGAGGATCCTGGAAATCGCCATCCATCAGGATCACCGCGGAGCCGCGTGCAGTCTGAAGGCCAGCCGAAATGGCGCCCATGTGGCCCCAGTTGCGAGACAGTTCCACTACCACTACATGGGAATCCAGACTTTGCAGTCCCTTCAGCAGCTTCAGAGATGAGTCTGTAGACCCATCGTTGACATACACAACTTCCCATTGTGTACGAGTGTTGTCCATGGCATTTGCCACGGCCTCATGGAACCGCACGATAAGTTCCTCTTCGTTATAGATTGGCACGACGACTGAAATCATTGTTGGCTCCTGAATTTGGAAATCTGCACTGCATAGAGCTCTATCTCTTTCTCGTGCGTTGCTGCAAGGTCCAGCAGTGACCGGCGATTCAAAAACTGTGGCATCACTCGGGCACCGATTGGAACACCCTCACCTTCCATCTCACTTCGGCGGGGGTCAATACGACGAAATAGCGAACGCGTTCTCGCTGTTTCGTCAGAAGCTTTTCGTGGTCGATGAGTTGTACGTCGTATTCGACATTGTCTGCCAACTCGATGGACAACCCGTCCGGTGAATAGAAGAGTATCTGCAGATCGTGCGAAAGATCCTGATACTGCGTTCGAATCCCGAGCTTGTCCTGTTGTTGGATTGTGCCCGCGAGCCGATCTTTTGCAGTTCCAACAAAATCCGCGTTCAGCAACTCGGGCCGATTCTGCTCCAGGGCAATATGGAAACTCTGCCAAGCGTGAATATAATCTCGAATTACCGCCGCCTGGCTTTGTTGTTCGAGAGGGCGCGGTCCATGAAGATGCACCGGCGCCACGTGTACCGGGACTTGAGCCGGCATTGAGTCTATGGTGGCGGCGATACCCGCGAATAGGATCATGAGAAACTTTAGACCAGTCATTTGTCCCAACCAATCTGATTGCCCATGACCACTCCGCTTGCAACTGAAAGTGTTGTTCCGGGGTGGACCTGCGTTGTCACTTCCGCAATTCCATGCTTCAGAGGTTCGTCTATCGTAGACTGTGTTCCGCCTTGCCTTGCGGTGAAGGTTACAATGGTCCCGTCCGGAACAGCGTTTCCGTTACAGTCGCGGACTGGATCTGTTATTAACTGAACCCTCTGGCCCATCTGTCGCGCACTCATTGTCAACCCGCATGGGTCACCTGGAACCTGTGCAACGATGCGCGTGCTTGAGAGTTCGCCAAGTCGTACAACAAAGTTGTCAATGCCTTGTTGGGCTGTCGAGTCCATTGAGGTCCATGCGGCTCCGTCGTTAGTAACTGCTGTGCGCTTCTGCATTGTGCCGCCAGGTGTTGAGAGAACAAAGGAGACTGACTTGGGAGTGACAATCAGATTGTGGTAGCCGTCAAAGACATAGACCGCACCTGTGATGCCATCATGCAAGCCGACCGGAAGGCGGGAGGGCTTTGCAATGAAGCTAAGATTCGCAGGAGCACTTGCAGGCACAACATCGAACGAGTGGGTCTCAGTAAACGATTCAGCTGCAAGGACGGCCAGGTAGCGGCCGGCATAGCAGAGCGATCCCGGGGCGAGCGATGTGGCCTCTCCCAACTGTACATCGCGCATTAGCACCTGCCCAGGACCAATCAGGTACAGCTTTGCTTTTCCGTTTCCGTTGCTCTGAATTGAGAATCCTGCTCCGGCCTCAATGACTTTTGGCAAACGGAAATGTTCCGCTTGCGCGAACGCGAGATTGATGGAGGCGACGGCCAAGCCTGTCAACAGGAATGGAAGTCTTGGCTTCACAGGGATCCTCCAGAACTGTAGGTGGCTACAACCGTGCGCTGAGTGCTCACGTTCTTCGCAAGGTCCTGGGGAATATGAATGTCAAACGGCACGGGAGTTTGCGGTAAGAGCGCGCGATCGACATATTGGTCAGCAACCCAGACAACCTGACCGCTCTTGTCGTAAAACGTTCCAAGAACATGCGCGACATTTACGACCTGGCCGCTTTGGTTGATGAGTTGCCCAGTCAGCGATGCATCAGGAGCTGCATGCAACTGCGCGTCTCCGATTTCAATCACTGGGTCGGCCGAGGCTGGGACGAGGGTTGACTGGGGAGTCATGCGGATGCTGCCAACCTGGGACAACATCACGCCGGGAAACCTGATCAGAAACGGTGTCACTTGTTTAGGAAGTAACAGGTGTGAGATTTTGTCAAAGCTGTCCTCGGTGGCAATTTGCGATTGGCTCTTTGACATCAGGGTCGCGCTGACCGACACATGGGCGGGCACGACGTCTTCGTTTAGAAGTTCTCCGAGGATAACCACTCCGTCAGCTCGCTCCAGAGGACGCATATCTACAATCCGCACGTGAGGAGCTTCCACATCCTGTGCACCCCAGTCATCTCCCGGGCCGCGGTAGATCACATCCCAGCGCAGATAGTTCACAGGGATAACCTGAGGAGGCACGGTTGGCTCCGTAACGATGGGCCATTCCGTTTCCCACTGATCCCCATTCTTCACCACATGCAGGTGATATGTTCGGACCGAGACTCCGACCACGGTGGTCCAATGCAGTTTAAGATCGATCGCTGCGTCGTTCTCGGTGGCATGGAGAGGGCGCACCTCGTAATCATTGATAGTCGAGTAAGTGAGGAGGCTCGGGTACTCGCCCGTCAAGTCGTGCACAAATCCGGATTCGGTGAACTGAGCTTTGTTGGCAAGACTGGCATAGGCCTTATCCCACGCTTGAGCACGGATATCGTCCCCAAGGTGTCTCACCGCGGATTCCGCCGTTGAAGAAGAGCCCAACATGCTATGCGCGCCGGCATAGGCCAATGCAGATGGCGCGGGCCACACTGTTCCTACCACTACAAGCACCACGGTGGCAGCACCGAGACAAGTTGCGAGTAAGAGACCTTTGTTCACGATGCCAACCTCCCTTGAACGAGGTCCGCATCGGTAACGAGAGGCCGATCCGCTCTGCGTTTGTACAGTTTCTTTTCTGGAATAAAAATCACCAGGATTGCGAGGAGGCTGCTGCCGAACGGAAGAATGCCCCACATGAGTCCTTGCCAGTGCGGAGGCATCTGAGGCGCATTGATCGGCAGAGCGGGAGGCACACCGTCTTTGCTCCAAACGGTGATGGTCTTATCATTCAGATTGTCCACGGGGCGCCAGCCGGCAAAAGACAGAAGAGGATCGTAGTAGTGATCGCGGACAAACACCCATTTGAGTCCGTAATACTCGGCGTGTGTGAGCATTGCTCGAAGCGAATCGAGGCCAGGCTTGCCGAAATACTTTGAACTTGTAAGTGCGCCCGCACCAAAGCTAGTGAGTTCAGGGAGCATTCGGCCGGAGTTCCATTCTCCATCAACGCTGCTGGCGCTGGTTGTCATAGCTAATCGCGAGATTTTATTGCCAAACCCAAGGGTGACGTACCGGTACTGATCGTGACCATCGCGATTGAGCCAGGACGCGACGGAATCCACGTTGAAGTCTTCGGCATCCGCGGGCTTATAGGTTGCCCAGGCCACCGCGAGTGCGCAACTGAAAGCTGCTGCGAGCGTTAATCCGACGATTGCTGTGGATTGATACCGATCGACGAGTTCCGCAACAAGAAGCCCAACAAACGGCATAGCGAGCAACGTTGCCCAGTAACTGAATCGCTCCATTGTAAGTACGTCGAAGGCTCTTCCAAGCAAGAGGCGCCCGACCGGCGTTGTTCCCCCGAGTCCAACGAGAAACGCCAACCAGAAGCCAAGAAGCAGGGGACGAAGCCGAGAGACTTGAGAACCTCGGAGGAAGATGAACGGGAGCGCCAGGATCAATGCTCCATAGGGCACGATGAAGTAATTAAGGCCCCATTGAGGACTAAGGATAAAGTTTGCCCGACTGGGGTGCGGAATGGGAGTTTGTGTCACGGGGTAATGAATCAATGCAATCCAAAATGGAAGAAGGACGATTGCGATCAAAGCACCCAGCACCACAGCAAATGCAAAGGTACGCCCCAGAAAGGACGGTAAGGTGACTTGCTCTCCATCCGCGCAGTCAAGGAAAGCAAGGACGAGGGTGGGCACTGCGAAGAAGATCGAGCCAAAGAGGAGCGTGGCATGGTGAGCAGCAGCAGCGGCAGTGAAGAGCACAGACGCCTTCAGAAAGGGCCTCCACTTGCCATATCGTACCCACTCGAACAGGAATGGTAGTGCATTCAAGTAGATTGGCGCCGCAGAGGTCGTACCTAACTGTCCCGCGGAATAAACGAGAAAGCTTTCGGAGCCTACGAAGACGCTGGCCAGAGCAGCCAAGGATGCGGAACGCTGGCCAACCCAAAGCAGGGCAAACCGATAAACTCCCACTGCCAGAAGCAGTATGGCAGCAAGCTGTACCGCCATGTATGCCATGTCCAGGCCGAGGACCCGGGAAACCAAGGCAACCCACTGTTGCGGCAGAGGAGGATATGTGGTCTGCGAAAAACCGGCGTACCACTTCGCGTTCCATGGATCGAACCAATGGTGAACATAGTGGGAAGCAAAGAAGATCTGAAAGTTTGCGTCGTATGACTTCAACGGCACCTTCATGAGAAGCAACGGGAGGTGGATCACGACGGCCGTCATCAAGATGACGCTCATTGGTACGGGCTGCGGTGATAGGGCGAGCGCTTTTGGCTTCTGCACAATTGCCTCTTATGAAAGTCGCTGGATTACCAAACACGTTCAGTGGTTGCTTATTCGACAAACGCGGTTCGTCCCAAAGCCTGGAAAGAGATAGTCGTCCACTTTGGCAGGTCATTGCGCACATCATAAGATTCACGCTTCGACGTTGAGGGTTGCCTTCCGCTCCTCACATCGATGATGTTGCAACTGCAAGAAGATCAAATGATTGCCGCAGACAACACTCCGTGCTCTTTTCGTATCCAATATCGCTAACGCATTTTTGCGCTGGTGAATACTTTGATTGCTCGTCGCGGATTCCTGAAGAGTGGGCTGGTGGCTGTTGTTGTAGCCGTATGCTGCGGTGTCGACGCGCAAGTATACACCGTTGAGCCAGGCGCAGCAAAAAGCCCTCAAGCGCAGACGGATCAGGCACAGTCTCCGAGCCAGCCTTTGGGATGGGGATCGAATATTGAGAATGCTCGCCTGGCCCGTGGCGCCGAATTGGCGCTGCAGCGCGGCGATCACACGGTCGCATATGACTATGCGAGGCGTGCGGCCGAAGCTGCGCCGAGTGATCCGCAGCTATGGTTCCTGCTTGGATACGCGGCACGGCTCGATGGAAAGTATCAACCGTCGGTAGA
>Ga0302319_10017291_pt1 | contig 13224 bp, 9 predicted proteins | sample Bog_T0_2_FD_203319 | JGI IMG/M metagenome (GOLD analysis project Ga0302319, IMG submission 203319) | Peat permafrost microbial communities from Stordalen Mire near Abisko, Sweden - Bog_T0_2 | ecosystem: Environmental > Terrestrial > Soil > Wetlands > Peat | place: Sweden: Abisko, Stordalen Mire...
ATTCACCTTCTGCGGTTGTTCCTGCAGAATGTCGTTGTAGATGACCAGCGCCTTGTAGGATTTCGCCGTCAGCGCGGTGGCTTTTTCGAGCAGGCCGATGATGTCGCCGTCCAGCATGTTGCGCATGACGCCGCGGACTTCGGCGTGGATTTCGAAACAGAGTACGCCGTCGCCGAGGTCCCAGACGGAGGCGTGTTTGTTGGAGAGCACCGGTTTGGAAACGCGCTTGATGTCTTCCAGGAGCAGCACGCCTGGCGGGCGGGGGATGGGGATGTAATGGCCTTCCGGCGCGTAGTGCAGGAGTTTTTCGCCGTCGGATTTGTAGAATTTTTGGCCGCCGATTTTGGCGAGCAAAGGCGGGACGGGGATTTCGAGCTGGGTCAGGTTTTTGGCGACCCATTCGGCGCCGAGCATGTCGACGAGTTCGAACGGGCCGTATTTCCAGGTGTAGCCGAGGCGCATGGCTTCATCGATGTCGTGGATGGAGCTGGAGATTTCGGGAACCAGGGAGGCGGCGTAGGCGAGCGTGCGGCCGACCACGCCCCAGGCGTATTTGCCGGCAGTTGTGTTGGCGCCGAGGAGTTTTTTGAGGTCTTTTCTGGCGTCTTTCACTTCCGAAATTTCGGGTTTTTGCGCCGGGCGCCATTCAAGGCGGCCTTCGGCGGCGGCTTTCAGGCTGAGGGCGTTTTTGACGCGCTTGCCGTCCTGGCCTTTGGATTTGGTATAAAAACCGCCTTTGCCTTTGTTGCCGGTAAAACCTTCGGCGATGAGCTTGTCGATCATCGCGGTATCGCGGTTCATGGCGTGGAAGGCGTCGGTTTTGGGCAGCAGGCGGGCGAGGGAGGCGTTGACGTGCGGGCCGAGGTCGATGCCGACGAGGTCCATGAGGCCAAAAATGCCGGTGGAGGGGAAACCGAGGGGTTTACCCATGATGTAATCAGCTTCCTCGATTTCCAGGCCCATTTCGAGGGCGAGGACCATGGCAGACTGGATCCAGTAGGTGCCGATGCGGTTGGCGATGAAGCCGGGGGTGTCGTTGCAGAGGACGACGGATTTGCCGAGGGCGACGTCCGCGAATTCGCTGATGGCGGCGAGGGTTTCGGGTGTGGTGTGCGGGCCGCCGACGATTTCCAGCAGGCGCATGTAGCGCGGCGGGTTGAAGAAATGTGTGATGCAGAAGTTTTGCAGCAGCGATTCCGGGAGGCCGGCGGTTAGTTCCTTGAGCGGAATGGTGGAGGTGTTGGAGGAGACGATGGCACCGGGCTTGCGGTGTTTTTCGAGCTTTTCGTAGAGCGATTGCTTGATGTCGAGGCGCTCGATGACGGCTTCGACGATCCAGTCCACGCCGGAGAGTTTTTCCAGGTCGTCTTCGATGTTGCCGGGGGTGATGAGGCGGACGGCCTTGCTGCCCATCAGCGGGGCGGGGTCCATTTTTTTGAGTTTCGCGATCGCGCCTTCGGCGATTTCGTTGCGGTTGTTGGCGCCGGGCTTGACGATGTCCAGGAGCATTACCTTGACGCCGGCGTTGGCGACGTGGGCGGCGATGGAGGCGCCCATGACGCCGGCGCCGATGACGGCAACGGATTTGATTTTTTGGTCCATGATCAGATGGCCTCCAGCACCGTGGCGATGCCCTGGCCGCCGCCGATGCATTGCGTGGCCAGCGCGTATTTGCCGCCTTCGCGCTGCAGGACCGCGGCCGCCTTGCCGGTGATGCGGGCGCCGGTGGCGCCGAGCGGGTGGCCAAGGGCGATGGCGCCGCCGTCAAAATTCACGATGGCGGGGTCGAGTTCGAGGTCTCTGATGCAGGCCAGGGCCTGGCTTGAAAAAGCTTCGTTGAGTTCGACGACCGAGAGGTCTTTGGAAGAAATGCCGGCGCGGGCAAGGGCTTTCCGAGAAGCGCCGATCGGGCCGATGCCCATGATGTCCGGCGCGCAGCCGGCGACCGCGATGGACTTTATCCGCGCCAGCATTTTGAGGCCGTGTTTGACGGCGTAGTCCTCGGAACAGACCAATACGGCCGAGGCGCCGTCGGTGAGCGGGGAGGACGTGCCGGCGGTGACGGAACCGTTCTGGTCGAAGGCGGGTTTTAGCGCGGCCAGGCCTTCGAGCGAGGCGTCGGCGCGGATGCATTCGTCCTGTTCCACGACCATCTTGCCGTTGTTGATGGGGACGATCTCGTCTTTCAAGCGGCCGTCTTTTTGCGCGGCGGCGGCTTTCTGGTGGCTTTTCAATGCAAATTCCTCCTGCGCGGCGCGGGTGATTTGCCATTTCTGCGCGACGTTCTCCGCGGTGTCGCCCATGCCGATATAGGCGTCCGGATGGACGGCATAAAGTTTTGGGGACGGAATGGGGTTGTAGCCGCCCATGGGGACGCGGGTCATGCTCTCCACGCCCACGCATACAAAAACCTCGCCGGCGTTCATCTGGATGGCGCCGGCGGCGATGTGAATGGAGGACATCGAGGAGCCGCAAAAGCGGTTGACGGTTTGGCCGGCGGCGGAAATGGGCAGGTCCGCCAGCAGGGAGATCATGCGGGCGACGTTCAGGCCCTGCTCGGCCTCCGGAAAGGCGCAGCCGACGATGACGTCCTCAATGTCCTCCGGCTTCACGCCGGTGCGGGTGATGAGGGCGCGCACGACGTCCGCCGCCATTTCATCGGGCCGGACGCGGGCGAGATTGCCGCGCTTGGCGGGGGCGAAAGGTGAGCGGGCGTAGCCGGCGATGACGACGTTGGTCATGGTGTTTCCCTTAGAAAGTTAGGAAGAAAGAACTTCTTTTTTGAAAAAAAGAAGCAAAAAACTTTTACTCCGCTTCGCGCGGATTTGGCCCGAGGACGGCTCAGGGCCGCCCGAAGGGGAGCAAAAGTTTTTTGGTTCTTTTTTTCAAAAAAGAACTTCTTAGACGTTACCAGGTGGTTCTTGATGCAATTTCATAGCTGGTGCCTTTGAAAAGATGGATTGCTTCGCAAGAGCTCGCAATGACGGGGAGGGGTCGTGGGCAGGGCGGATAGGTGTTAGGCTACGCGGCTGGCTAGGACTTCCTCGCATTGGCGTTCTATTTCGGTTAGTTCCTTCATGCTTTCCTCGATCGCCGCCAGTTGTTCGCGGAGCTTGGACATGCGCTTGCGCACGCCGCCGAGGAGTTTGTGGACCTGCAAATGATGCGTCGGGTCCACGTCATAAAGATCAAGAAACTCTTTTATTTCGCGCAGGGAAAAGCCGAGGCGCTTGCCGCGCAGGATGAGCATGAGGCGGGCGCGGTCGCGGTGGGTATAGACCCGCGTGGTGCCGGCGCGCTGCGGGGCGATGAGTTGCTTGTCCTCGTAAAACCGGATGGTGCGGGCGGTAACGCCGAGCTGGCGCGCCAGCTGGCTGACCGAAAACAGGGAAATGCCGGATTGGCCCGCGGCGGCGGCGGCCGGTGGCTCGGCTAAATTCGTCACGTCAGAGTTCATGTGTACCGGTTCCACTCGCAAAAGCTGAAATTGACCCGGGATGAACATGAACGCTTCCGCTTGTTAACGCAAAGAGCAACTGTATAACGTATAGGGAATGCCGCCGCCTTTGTCATCCCCTCGCGCAAGAAATTTTTTAGGCGGCGTCCTGTTTGGGGGCGGTTTTGGCGGCTTCCTCGGCCACCAGTTCCTTTTTGGAGAGTTTGCCGACCAGGGTTTTGGGCAGGGTGGCGCGGATCTCGACTTCTTTCGGGATTTCGATCTTGTTGAGATGTTCGGCGAGGAAGGTTTTGATTTCGGCGGTTGTGGTTTCCGTTTCCGGGCGCAGGGTGACGAAGAGTTTGGGCGCCTGGCCGCGATAGGAATCGGGGACGGCGATGGCGATGGCGTCCTGTACCGCGGGGTGGAGGTAGGCGGCTTCCTCGATGATGCGGGGGTACACGTTGTAGCCGCCGCACAGGATGAGGTCTTTGATGCGATCGACGATGGTGAGGTAGCCGTGCGGGTCCAGAACGCCGATGTCGCCGGTGCGCAGGGCGCCGTCGATGAACACGGCTTGGGTTTCGGCGGGGCGGTTGTAGTAGCCGCGCATGACCTGCGGGCCGCGGATGCAGATTTCGCCGCGTTCGCCCTGGGCCAGGATTCGTTCGGGATTTTCGGGGTCGCGGATTTCGATGATGGTTTGCGGCAAAGCGCGGCCGACGGCGCCGCGTTTGACTTCGCCGGGCGGGGTGGCGGTGACAACGGGAGAGGTTTCGGAAAGGCCGTAGCCTTCCAGGATGCTGCATTGGGAGATGCGCTCGAAACGCTCGGCGACTTCGTTGGGGATGGGGGCGCCGCCCGAGATGCAGAATTTGATGTAGGACATGTCCGTGAGCTTGGCGGCTTCGGCGGCGTTGGAGACGGCGGTGTAGAGCGTGGGGACGCCGGGCATGATGGTGGGGCGGCGCTTGGCGATGGTGGACATGAGAAGTTTTATGTCCAGGCGGGGCAGGAGAATCAGTTCGGCGCCGATGGTCAGGCCGAGGTTCATGACGGCGGTCATGGCGAAGACGTGGAAGAAGGGGAGGATGCCCATGATGCGTTCGCGGCCTTCGTCCAGTTTGGGGCCGGCGAAGAGAATTTGCTGGACGTTGGCGGTGATGTTGCCGTGGGTGAGCATGGCGGCTTTCGGGATGCCGGTGGTGCCGCCGGTGAATTGCAGGGTGGCGATGTCCTTGTCCGGGTCGATTTGCACAGGTTTGGGGGGTTCGGTGCCAGCGGTCAGCGTTTCGAATTTTATGAAGGGGGCGTGGTCCGGCACCGTGGCCAGTTCGCTTTTCTTGACCAGGCGGAACAGCGTGCCCTTCACCACCGGCAGGGCGGCGACCATCGAGCACATGATGACGGTGTTGAACACGTTGCGTGCGGCGAGTTTGCCGATTTTGTCGTGGATCAGGGTGAGGTCGATGGAGACGATGATTTTGACGCCGGCGTCGAGCGCCTGGTTTTCGATTTCCTTTTCCGTGTAGAGCGGGTTGAAGTTGACGACCGTCGCGCCGGTTTTGAGGATGGCGTAGTACATGACGACGAAATACGGGGTGTTGGGGAGGCAGAGGCCGATATTGTCGCCTTTTTTGACGCCGAGGCGCTGCAGGCCGGCGGCGGCGCGATCCGCCAGGTCGCCGATCTGGGCGTAGGTGGTGGATTTGCCGAGAAAGTCCGTGCAGGGGCGGGCGGCGAATTTTTGCACCGCCTTGTCCAGCATGGCGTAGGCGGGGATGCGGCGGAGGGTGAAATCCGCGAAATTGTCCGCTGTTTGGGTGTGGCGGTCCATGGTTCCTCCGTCGGTGTATCGTTGCCGATTAGGTAGTGTGCTTCCGTTTGCGTTAAATTAACTGTCGCATAATTCGGGGAAAGGAAAGCGCATTTGCTGCGGGGGCGGTTTTACGGCGGCGTCTTTGAGATTGGCCCGATCGGGGGTTGCGGGTGTGGATGGTGAAAAAGTCGTGGATGCCAGCATGCGCTGGCATGACGGGGCGCGGGCGGGGGAGTGGCCAAACGGCGGCGTTACAAAGTCCGGGGAGAGCAGAAGTTTTTTGCGCACTTTTTTTCAAAAAAGCGCTGCTTTCTGACGAAAAAAGCGGAGCCGGGGCTCCGCTTTTTTGGTCGGCGCAGGCCAGTTTTGGGTTTAAACGGCCTTCAGGTTAATGGCGGCGGCTTTGCCGCGTTCCATGGCGATGTCGAAGGTGACTTTCTGGCCTTCGTTCAGGCCGCGGAGGCCGGCGGATTGGACGGCGGTGATGTGGACGAAGACGTCCTTGCCGCCGTCTTGCGGCACGATGAAGCCGTAGCCTTTCGTGGTGTTGAACCATTTGACTGTCCCGGTAGCCATAATCTCGTCGTCGCTCCTTTGTCAGACCCGCCGCGCGCCTGCCGCGCGGATGAGAGGGACAACCGGGGGATGGATATCTTGAAGGCGTCCAGTCTCCGGGAGCGCGTGCCCAAGTCTGCCCAAGTCGATTGCGTTGTAAAATGGCGCAGAAACGCGCCGAAATGTCAACGATTAGATGCGTTACCGTAGCGTCCGCTTGGGGTTGCGGCGGACCTGCCATGATTCCGCCATATTTGCGGCTTGACGTGGATCAAGGCGTGACCCTTCCGGTTTCGGGCAAAAGCGGGCATAGTGGGGTGGCTCGGCCGGCCAAGGACCGCGCGTAAAACCAAGAATTTTTAAGAAGCTGGAGGACCAAGAGAATGTCTGATTCCGATATCGTGGCGATTAAGCCTGAAATTGCGGCGCATGCGCTGATGGATACGGCGAAGTACAAGGATTTTTATGCGCGCGCCGCGGCTGAGCCGGACAAGTTCTGGGGGGAGGAGTGCCACCGGATTTCTTGGATGAAGACGCCGACGAAGATCAAGAACACGTCTTATACCGGGAATGTGTCGATCAAGTGGTTCGAGGATGGAACGCTGAATGCGTCGGTGCAGTGTCTGGACCGGCATCTGGCGGAGCGGGGCGACCAGGTGGCGATTATCTGGGAGGGGGATGACCCGAATGATTCGGCGAAGGTGACGTATCGGGAGTTGCACGAAAAGGTTTGCCGGCTGGCGAATGCGATGACGGGGATGGGGATTAAGAAGGGGGACGTGGTTACGGTTTATCTGCCGATGATCGTGGAGGCGGCGGTGGCGCTGCTGGCTTGCGCGCGGATCGGGGCGATTCATTCGGTGGTGTTTGGCGGGTTTTCGCCGGACTCTTTGGCGAACCGGATACAGGATTGCGGGTCCGTGGCGCTGATCACCGCGGATGAAGGGCGGCGGGGCGGCAGAAAGGTGGCGCTGAAGGTGAACGCGGATGCGGCGCTGAAAACGTGCCCGACGGTGAAGCATGTGGTGGTGGTGAAGGCGACCGGCGGCGACGTGGCGATGTCCGAGGGGCGCGATGTTTGGTATGAGGATGTGACGGGGGCGGCCGCGGCGACGCATGAGGCGGTGGAGATGGGGGCGGAGGATCCGCTGTTCATTCTTTATACGTCGGGGTCGACTGGTAAGCCGAAGGGGGTGCTGCATACGACGGGCGGGTATATGGTTTGGGCTTCGTTCACGCATCAGTATGTTTTTGATTACCATCCCGGCGAGATTTACTGGTGCACGGCGGATGTGGGGTGGGTGACGGGGCATACTTATATTGTGTATGGGCCGCTGGCGAACGGGGCGACGACGCTGATGTTCGAGGGGATACCGAACTATCCGGATACGTCGCGGTTCTGGCAGGTGATTGATAAGCACCAGGTGAATATTTTTTACACGGCGCCTACCGCCATTCGCGCGCTGATGCGGGATGGGGAGGGGCCGGTGAAGAAGACGTCCCGGAAATCGCTAAGGGTTCTGGGGTCGGTGGGGGAGCCGATTAATCCGGAGGCTTGGAATTGGTATTATCGGGTGGTGGGGGATAGTCGGTGCCCGATTGTGGATACTTGGTGGCAGACGGAGACGGGGGGGATTCTGATATCTCCACTGGTGGGGGCGATTGCGCAGAAACCGGGGTCGGCGACGCTGCCGTTGCCGGGGGTGAAGCCGATGCTGGTGGATGCGGAGGGGAATGAGTTGCACGGCGCGACCGAGGGGAATTTGTGTATTTCGGATAGCTGGCCGGGGCAGATGCGGACGGTTTATGGCGACCATGAGCGGTTTATTCAGACGTATTTTTCGACGTTTAAGGGGCTGTATTTTACCGGGGACGGCGCCAGGCGGGATGCGGATGGGTACTACTGGATTACCGGGCGGGTTGATGACGTGATCAATGTTTCGGGGCACCGGATGGGGACGGCGGAGGTTGAGTCGGCGCTGGTGGCGCATGCGCTGGTGGCGGAGGCGGCGGTGGTGGGGTATCCGCATGATATCAAGGGGCAGGGGATTTATGCGTATGTGACGCTGGTGGCGGATGCGGAGCCGACTGAGGCGCTGCGGAAGGAACTGGTGGCTTGGGTTAGGAAGGAGATTGGGCCGATTGCGGCGCCGGATGTGATTCAGTGGGCGCCTGGGCTGCCGAAGACGCGCAGCGGCAAGATTATGCGAAGGATTCTTAGGAAGATTGCGGCGAATGAGACGGATTCGCTGGGGGATACGTCGACGTTGGCTGATCCGGGGGTTGTGACGGATTTGGTGGATAACCGGGCGGCTTGAACTAGGGTTTTTTTGAGACTGCGCCTGGTTGGGGCCGGGAAAGGAAGTTTATCCGCAGATTACGCAGATTTACGCAGATTGGCGCGGAGGAGGTCAAAGGCTCATTAGCCTAATCTGCGTAAATCTGCGGATAAATTCTTTTGTTCGTGGACTTCGGGAACGCAGTACAAAAACTTCCCTCCCCGATTCAAAACTCGCCTTTTGTCAGGGCTTCGCGGAGGATTTTTTCGACGCGCTGGTTGTAGCCTTTGCCGGAGGCGCGGATGGCGGTGACGACGTCGGCGGCGAGGCGGAAGCCGATGTGGAGTTTGGGTTGCGCAACGGGCGGGCGGCCGCCGCGGTTTTTCCAGGCGGCGTAGAATTCGGGGAAGCCTTCGGCGAAGGGTTTGGCGCGGGCGAAGTCCTCGGCGGTCCATTCGGGATTTTTGTCGAAGTTTTGGGGCGGGAGTGTAGGTTTCATGGGTTTTTGTTACAATAACAACTGACTTTTGCAAGGGGTTTAGGTAAGTGTTTGGCTTGAGTGTGGTAAGAGGGGAAGCATCTTGCATGGCCATGATTGGATTTTGGATCTGGTGATAAAGACGGTTCTTCTTCGAAGAAAGCGTTCGCAGGTTGTTTGCCTCCCCGAAGATGTGGCGTTTCCGGATGGGGTTGGGGAGTTTGTGGTGTTTCGGGAGGGGAAGCGGCGAGTGATTGTGCCGGCGGATTCGAGTTGGGATGATTTTTTTGAAGAGCCGCGGATTGATATTGGGGAGCGGGAGCAGCCGGTGGCGCGGCGATGATGGGCTTCGCTGCGCTCTGCCCATCCTACCTTTTTGCTATTTCCTTGGCGCAGCCAGGCGCGCGTGAAGAGGAGGATTATGGCACATACAAGCGGCTTCTTTTACGTGAGATGAGTAAGACACAAATCGACGCCACCAATGCACCGACGGCTGTTATTAATAATAATACGGGGACAGGAAATAGCAACGTAGGGCTGTTTTCCGCCGATGCGTAGACGATGGGAAGCACCCAGAGTGCTATTCAGAGAAATGATAGTCTTTCGAACCAAATGATTGATCTAGGTCGCAAAGGCTCACCCTCCTTCCCAATCCTCTATGTTTAATCCGTCGACTCTTAAAAACTCAGCCGAATTTCGAGTTACCAAAGTCAAATTGCGTGCCTTGGCTTGCCCTGCGATGAGCAAATCATAAGGTCCAATCAGCCGTCCCTTTTTGGCCAGTTTGGCGCGAAGCTCGCCAGCGCATTCGGCGTCTTCGCGGTCGAAGGAGAGGATTTGGAATTGGAGGGCGTTGAGGCGGGCGAGGTTTTCGGGGATGCGGGTCGAGAAGTGGGCGCCGAACGAGAGTTCATAGAGGACGATGGCGGAGATGGCGCAGTCGGTGGGGTTATGGCGGCGGAGGGTTTCGCAGATTGTCGGGGCGTTCTTGAAAATCGCGATGACGGCGTTGGTGTCGAGCAGGAATTTCATTCGAAGAGGGTGTCGAGGTCGGGGCGGTCTTGATGGGGCAATTCTTCGGTGGCCGCGGCTTCAAAATCCGCGTCTACTGGGCCTTGGATTTTGGCGAGCCAGTCCCAGCCGGCGGGCACGGGTTCCAGGATGACTGCGTTACCGTGGCGGCGGATGCGGACCTGTGAGCCCTCGAATCGGTATTCCTTGGGTAAGCGCACCGCTTGGGAACGGCCGGACCAGAAGAGTTTGGCACTTTCCATGTGGACCTCCGGGATATACACCAAAAAGATATACCAGAGGCGCGTGTGATGGGCAATGAGGGATTATGCCGCTTGGGCTGTTTGGATGGCCTCCCAAACACGCTCTGGCGTGGCGGGCATGTCGATGGATTGGACGCCGAGGGGGCGGAGGGCGTCGACGATGGCGTTGATGACGGCGGGGGGGCTGCCTACGGCGCCGGCTTCGCCGGCGCCTTTTACGCCGAGAGGATTCGTGGCGCAGGGGATTTCGATAAAATCGACTTCTATGTCGGGGAGGTCGTCGGCTCTTGGGAGGGCGTAGTCCATGAGGCTGCCGGAGATGAGCTGGCCGGATTCAGAATCGTAGGCGGTGCGTTCCAGGACGGCTTGGCCAAAGCCTTGGGCGACGCCGCCGTGGACTTGGCCGCGGACGATCATGGGATTCACCGCCTTGCCGACGTCATCGACCACGAGGTAGCGCAGGATTCTTACAACGCCGGTGTCGGGGTCGATTTCAACTTCGGCGATGTGGCAGCCGTTGGGGTAGGTGCCGGCTTCCAGCTTGGCGATCTCGGCGGTGTCGAGCGCGCCGGGGTGTTTTTCGGCGAGGGTGGTGATGGAGACGGAACGGTCTGTGCCCGTAATGGTGAATTCGCCTTCGGCGAATACGATGTCGGTAGCGGCGGCTTCGAGAAATTCGCCGGCCAAAACTTTGCCTTTTTCGATGACGCCGGCGGCGGTGGCGAGGATGGCGGCACCTTCGGAGACCAGGCTGCGGGCGCCGCCGGTGCCGCCGCCGGTGGGGATGGTGTCGGTGTCGCCCTGAAAAATGCGGATTTTGGCGCCGTCGATGCCGAGCTGGGCGGCGGTGACCTGGACGTAGGCGGTCTCGTGGCCCTGGCCGGTGGACTGGGTGCCGACATAGACGTCCACGAAACCATCGGGGGCGAAACGGATTTCGGCGCGCTCGGTGCCAGCACCCGCGGTGGCTTCGAGGTAGTAGGCGAGGCCGATGCCGCGGCGTTTGTTTTGCGCGGCGGAGGCGGCGCGGCGCGTTTCAAAATTTTGCCAGTCGGCTTTTTCGGCAGCGGCGTGCAGCAAAATTTTGAAATCGCCGGAATCGTAGGTTTTGCCCATGGGGGTGGTGTAGGGCATGGCTTCGGGCGGGACCATATTGCGGGCGCGGATGTCGACGCGGTCCATGCCGAGGTCAAAGGCGGCCTGGTCGATGAGGCGTTCGACCAGGTAATTGCTCTCGGGGCGGCCGGCGCCGCGGTAGGCGTCTACTGGCACCGTGTTAGTGAAGAGGCCGATGACGTTGACGTAGATTTTTTGGAAACTGTACACGCTGGCGAGCACGCCGGTGCCGGCGATGGTGGGGATGAACGGGCCGAAATTGGAGAGGTAGCCGCCCATGTTGGCGAGCAGTTTGATGCGCATGGCGAGAAATTTGCCGTCGTGGTCGAGGGCGAGTTCGCCTTGGGTGATGTTGTCGCGGCCGTGCGAGTCCGAAACGAAGGCTTCGGAACGGTCAGACGTCCAGCGGACGGGGCGGCCGAGTTTGCGGGCGGCGTAGCAGACCAGGGCCTGTTCGGAATAGAGGAAGAGCTTCATGCCGAAGCCGCCGCCGACGTCGGGGGTGATGACACGGATGGTGCTGGGATCGACGTTGAAGACGGCTTTGGCCAGCATGTCGCGGATGTTCCAGCCACCTTGGGTGTTGGTGGTGAGGGTGAAGCGGCCGTCCTGGTAGGTAGCCATGGCGGCGCGGGGTTCCATGGAATTGACGACGATGCGGTTGTTGACGACCGTGAGTTTGGTGATGTGGGCGGCGGCGGTGAACAGGTCGTCCACCGCGGCTTTGTCGCCGGCTTCCCAGTCGAACACGATGTTGTTTTTGACGCCGGGCCAGACTTCGGGGGCGTTAGAATCCATGGCGGCGGCGAGGTCGGTGATGGAGGGTTGGGCTTCGTAGTCGATGGCGACGAGTTCGGCGGCGTCGCGGGCGGCGGCGAGGGTTTCGGCGACGATGAAGGCGACGGGGTCGCCGACATGGCGGACGAAGTCCTGGGCGAGGATGGGATGCGGGACGCTGGCGCGGGACGTGCCGTCGCGGTTTTTGAGCGGCACCGGGCACGGGTTGGTGCCAATATTGTCGGCGGCGAGGTTTTCCCCCGTGTAAACGGCCACGACGCCCGGGGCGGTTTGTGCGGCGGCGGTATCGATGGACAGGATTCTGGCGGCGGCGTGGCCGCTGCGCAGGACGTAGCCGTACAGGGCGCCTTCGGCGGCGATGTCGTCGGTGTAGCGGCCGAGGCCGAGGAGGAGGCGAGGGTCCTCGACGCGCCGCACCGGTTGGGCCATGCCGAATTTTGTCACGCTGGTGCTCCTCCTGATGTACCGCTTGAACATAATGCGATGCAGCAAGAAAGTAAGGCTGCAACGGATGTCATGCCGGAGCGCGTGGTGTTGCCGCGATTTCGGTGTCGTTGTGCTTGAGAATCAAAAAGATGGATTGCTTCGCAAGGGCTCGCAATGACGTGGAGGGGCCGCGGGTCAGGATTGGGGTCGGTGGATGTCGGTCGCCGGAGAGGACGGGCGGCTGACTTTTTCGCGCCAGGTCTGGAAGGTGGCGTAGAGGAGGGGGATGACGAAAATGCCGATGGCGCTGGCGGCGATCATGCCGGCGAAGACGGGGGTGCCGAGGCTGCGGCGGCTGATCTGGGCGGCGCCGGTGGCGATCACCAAGGGAATGAGGCCGAAGATGAAGGCGATGGAGGTCATCATCACGGCGCGGAACCGCATGGTGGCGCCGGCGGCGGCGGCTTCCAGGATGGGCATGCCTTCCTCGCGGCGGTCCTTGGCGAATTCGACGATCAAAATGCCGTTTTTGGCGGCGAGCGCGATGAGGGTGACCATGCCGATCTGGGCGTAGAGGTTGACGTTGAGGCCGGCGATGGCGGTGCCGAACAGGGCGCCGAAAATGCCGACGGTGACGGAGAGCAGAACGGGGACGGGGATGACCCAGCTTTCGTACAGGGCGACCAGGAAGAGGTAGGCGAACAGCACGGAGAGGACGAGGATCGGGCCGGTCTGGCCGGCGGCGGAAATTTCCTGGTAGGCGGTGCCGGTCCATTCGAAGGCGAAGCCGGGCGGCAGGGTTTTGGCCGAGATTTGCGCCATGGCGTCGAGCGAGGCGCCGGAGGACTGGCCGGCGGCGGGCTGGCCGATGATGGGGATCGCCTCGGTGTCGTTGTAGCGGGAGATGATTTGCGGCTCCAGAATCGTGCTTTCCGTGGCGAGCGCGCGCACCGGGACCATCGCGCCGGTGTTGCTGCGGACATAGCTTTGCCAGATCGCGTCGGGGGTGTCGCGGTTGCTGGGAATGCCCTCGATGTTGACCT
>Ga0302319_10017292_pt1 | contig 13224 bp, 11 predicted proteins | sample Bog_T0_2_FD_203319 | JGI IMG/M metagenome (GOLD analysis project Ga0302319, IMG submission 203319) | Peat permafrost microbial communities from Stordalen Mire near Abisko, Sweden - Bog_T0_2 | ecosystem: Environmental > Terrestrial > Soil > Wetlands > Peat | place: Sweden: Abisko, Stordalen Mire...
GACCAGGAACACCTGCTCGGGGACCCCGACGGCGGGTGGTGTGCCGGGCGTCGTGGTGGTGGTGTTCGGCGGGTTGAGCAGATGGTAGGGGACGTCCGACTTGGCGATGGCCGTCGGTGTCGAGGCCGTGGGAATCCCGCAGGCCGTGACGGCCACCACGACGGCGCCCAGTGCGGCGGCCCGGACCCAGGAACCCACGCCCGCCCTCATGCCCGCATCTCCACGTCGAGCCCGCCGTCGACGCCGTCGTCGCCGGTCGGCTGGAGGGGGAGCTCGACGACGAAGCGGGTCCCGCCCCCAGCCGCGTCCTCGCTCCAGACCCGACCGCCGTGGAGGCGGACGTGTTCGGCCACCAACGAGAGTCCCAGTCCGGTGCCCTGCCCCGAGGCCCGCTGTCCGGCCCGGCCGCCCCGGTAGAAGCGCTCGAACAGGTGGCCGCGCTCGGCCGGCGGGATGCCCGGCCCGTGGTCCTCCACCACGACACGGATGTCGGTGGCCGGCACCGGGGCGTAGGCGACCAGGGGCGGTTGGCGATCGACCACCACCCGGGTGACCCCTCCCGCGTACAGCGAGGCATTCTCCATCAGGTTGGCCAACACCCGTTCGAAGCGACGCTTGTCGACCCGTAGCCGGAGCCCGTCGACCCCGGACCCGACCTCGACCGGGAAGGTGACCGGCCCGCGGGTCCCGCCGGCGTCGACCGGTGCCGAGGCGGCCACGGCCTGGCGCACCAGTTCCCCGGGGTCCACTTCGTCGAGCGACAGTTCGGCCGAGCCGGCGTCGAAGCGGGAGATCTCGAGGAGGTCGTCCACCATCCGGGTGAATCGCCTCAGGTCCCCGTCGAGCAGGTCGAGTGCGCTGCGGGCCCGGGGGGCGAGCTGCTCCCGGTGGCTCTCCAACACCGACACGGTGGCCGTCAGCGTGGTGAGGGGGGAGCGCAGTTCGTGGCTCACGTCGGAGGTGAACCGGGCCTCACGTTCGATCCGGTCCTGGAGGTTGGCGGTCATGCGGTTGAACGCGGCAGCCAGCTCCTCCAGGTCGGCGTCGTCGCCACCGTCGACCCGGGTGTCGAGCTCGCCGCCGGCGATGGCGACGGCCGCATCGGTCAGGCCGGCGAGCGGACGCAGTGCCCGGGACGCGGCCCACCGACCCACCGCGGCGCCGGCGATGGTGGTGACCAGTGCCGCCGCGGCCAGGGCGAACGCCAGTGCCCGCAACGTCCCGGCCAACTCGTCGAGTGAGAAGACCTCGAAGTAGGCGGCGTGGACCGCGGGCAGCGGGACGCCGATCACTAGCTGGGGCGAACCCCCCAGCGTGAAGAGCTGCGATGCCGGGGTGCCGGACAGGACGAGGACCCGCTCTCCGGCGGGGATGGCACTCTGGCCGACCGAGATGGACGTGGCGTACCACTGGCCTCCGGTGCGCAGCACCGAGCGCGAGCCCGGCAGCGTGTCGACCGACTCGATCAGCTGGGTGACCTGGGTGGCGGGGGAGCGGAGTGCGTTCTGCACCAGTGCGGCGTTGGCGAAGGCCTGGCGCTGCTCGGCCGACTGGCGCTCGTTGAGGAAGGTGGCGCGTGCGGTGAAGTAGGTGATCCCGGCCATCAGGGCGGAGAGTCCGAACGCACCGATGGCGAAGGTCAGGGTCACCCGGGCACGCAGTCCCAGTCGCCCCGACAGCAGCGTCCTGCGGGTCCGTCGCGTCCCACGGGACCGTAACGCCCGGGCGGTGGGGCCACCTCCGTTCTTCCCGTCGACCGGAGCCCCGTCCGGCGCTGCGCGGTCCCCGTCGGAGGAGGTGGGGTCCACGATCAGACGGCCAGCTTGTAGCCCATGCCCCGCACGGTGAGGATGAACCGGGGCGACGCCGGATCGGGCTCGACCTTGGTACGAAGGCGACGGACGTGGACGTCGACCAGTCGTCCGTCGCCGAAGTAGTCGTAGCCCCACACCCGCTCCAGCAGCTGCTCGCGGCTCAGCACCTTGCCGGGGTGGTTGGCCAGCTCACACAGGAGCCGGAACTCGGTCCGGGTGCAGTGGACCTCGTCACCGGCCCGGCGGACGACACCGGCGTCCGGCTCGATCTCCACGTCGCCGAAGGCCAGCACGTCCGGTCCGTCATCGTCGAGGCGGGACCGTCGCAGGAGCGCACGGATCCGGGCGGCGAGCTCCTTGGCCACGAACGGCTTGGTCACGTAGTCGTCGGCCCCCGCCTCGAGTCCGGCCACCACGTCGTGGGTGTCCGAACGGGCGGTCACCATGATCACCGGCACGGTGGACTGGCGGCGCAGGGTCCGACAGGCCTCGAACCCGTCCATCCCGGGCAGCATCAGGTCGATGAGCACCAGTTCGTAGGGCTCGGTCCCGAACTTGGCCACCGCCTCCTCGCCGCTCCCCACCCCGTCGACCGAGTAGCCCTCCTCCTCGAGCGCGAGTGCCATGGAGGAGCGGATCCGCTCGTCGTCCTCGACGATCAGGATGCGGCTCATGGGCCGATCATGACACGACCGCCCCACCCGGAGCGGGCGGGGCGGTCGTGGTCGACACGGAGTCGGACCTCGGTCAGGAGATCCAGATCTGCTGTGGCCACACGGCGCCACCGATCATGCCGAAGGCCTTGGCACCGGCCGGCGTCGTCGGGTTGTTGAAGTTCTGCACCTTGGCGGCCGCACCGATCGCCCACACCGTGCGGGCGTACCAGACGTACGGGATGTCCTGGGAGAGCAGTCGGTTGACCTGCTGGTAGGCGGCCACCTGGGTGGCCTGGACGGTGGACTCGCGGCCCTGGAGCAGTGCAGTCTGCATGGCCGGGTCCGTGTTGCGGGCCATGTTGATGGCGAAGCCGGGGGTCGACGCGTTGGTCGGGGTCCAGAAGATGTAGTTGAGGTCCGGGTTGACCGCGCCGAACTGCCGCCAGGTGAGCGCCTCGTAGGCGCCGGTGAGCGCCACGTTGATGATCGAGTCCTGGAGCACCGGCTCGAGGGTCACGGTCATGCCCGCCTCCTGCAGCTGCTGCTGGAGGTACTCGCCGATCTGGCTGCCCTTGGGGTCGGGGGTGTGGCCGAGGGTGAAGGAGACCGATCCTCCGGCCGCCTTGACCTCGGAGACCAGCTTCTTCGCCATGGCCAGGTTGTACTTGGGGTAGCCGTTGTTGGTCAGGTAGTAGGGGGAGGTCGAGGTGAACACACCGTTGCTCGGCTCGGTGACCCCGTTGTCGATGACCTGGACGTACTGCTCGGAGTTGGTGGCGTACGCCATCGCCTGGCGGAGCTTCAGGTTGTTGAACGGTGCCTTGGAGAGGTTGAGCTGGATGCATCCCATGTCCGGCTCGCCGGCCACCTTCACCGAGTCGTCGCAGTAGGCGTAGGACGTGTTGTCGCGCAGTGCCTTGATGTCGGAGCCGGTATCGGTGTGCATGATGTCGATCGAGCCCGATTCGAGGCTGGCCAGGATCTGGTCGGTGTCGGGGATCGGCTTGTAGGTGATGCTGTCCAGGTACGGCATCCCCGTGCGCCAGTACTTCTCGTTGCGGGTGGCGGTGAAGTGGTCGTTCGGGACCCACTCCTGGAAGACGAACGGACCGGTACCGATCGGGTTGGTCTGGCTGCCCGTGGCCAGCCAGTTGGGCTCGGCGACGAAAGCGAACTGGCTGCCGATGCCTCCGCACAGGTAGTAGTCGAAGGGCACCCACGGCGACTTCATGGTGATGGTGACCACCTGGGGACTGGTGACGACGATCGACTGGATCGGGGTGAGCGCAGGTCCGGTCAACAACGACGCCTGATGGGCCTTGAAGTTGGCGGCCACGGCGGCACCGTCACACGGTGCGCCGTTGTGGAAGGTGACGTTCGACCGCACCGTGATCGTCCACACGGTGCCGGTCGAGTTGGGGGTGACCGATTCGGCCAGGTTCGGCTGGGGCACGCCGTTGGCGTCGAGGATCATGAGGGTGTCGAACACCGTGCGGGCGTAGAGGATCCCGACCTCGTCGAACGTGCCCTGGGTGGGGGAGAACCCCTTCTCCTCGGCGTCGACGCCGAAGGTCAGCGAGCCGCCGGGCTTCGGGGTGGCCGACGAGATGCCGTCGGGGCGGGACCCGGTGGACGAACCGCCGGACGTGGTCGTCGAACTCGAACTCGAACTCGAGCAGGCACTGAGCAGGCCGCCCGAGGCGCCGGCGACGGCGAGTCCTGCGCCGGCCACGGCGCTCTTGGCCAGGAACGAGCGGCGGTCGATGCGATCAGTCATGGTCCCCCTTTGGACACTGGCCCCGGCGCTCGCCGGTGACCTCTTGGCTGCGGTACTGCTTGACTGCGGTACTGCTGGTCGTCTGGTGCTGCCGGCCGCCCCGTGCAACGCCTGGGAACGGGTGCTGGTGATGCCGAGATCCCCCCTGGGTCCCGGTACCGGTGTTGTCTCGGCCAGACGTTACCCGTCTGTGCGCCGGCGTGGGGGGAGAGGAGTGCGCAGGGGCCACCGCCGTCCCTCCGTCCGGTCCGGCCCCGGGGAGCGGACGGCGCGTGGCCGGTGCGAACGCGCGGCACGTACGGTCACCGATACCCGTGCCGGGAGCGGTCCGCCGGTACGCTCGAGCGCGTGGAGTGGGAGATCGAGGCCTATCGACGCTCGGTCGCAGGTCTGTCCCCGGACACGGTCCGGGCCTATGCCTCCGACATCGAGCGGTTCGCCGACTGGACCGCGCGCGCAGGGATCGACGGGCCCGACGGTGTCGACCGGATCACCCTCCGCCGCTACCTCGCCTACCTGTCGACGCGGCGCTACGCCAAGTCGACCATCTCGCGCACGGCTGCGTCGTTGCGCTCGTACTTCTCCTGGTGTGCCCGTCGGGGGCTGGTGTCGTCGGACCCGTCGGTGCGCCTGTCCGCCCCCGCGCCCGACTCCCGGCTGCCACGGGTGCTCGGCCACGCCGAGCTCGACCACCTGCTCGACCCGGAACCGGCTCCGGTCGACGGGACCGGGGAGCGGGCCCCGGCGCCTGCCCCGAGGGATGTCCGCGACGACGCGGTGCTGGAGCTCCTCTACGGGAGTGGGATGCGGGTGGCCGAGCTGTGCGGACTCGACGTGGGTGACGTCGATCTCGCCCGGGGGGTCGTCACGGTGACCGGGAAGGGTGCCAAGCAACGCCAGGTGCTGGTGCACGAACGGTGTGTCGATGCCGTTCGCGCGTGGCTGGCCGGCCCGCGTTCGGCGATGGCGACCGGGGGCGGCGAACCCCAGGCGCTGTTCTACAACGGCCGGGCCAACCGGCTCGGTTCCCGGGACGTCCGGCGCATCCTCGACCGCAGATCGCCGGTACCCACCCATCCACACGCCCTGCGCCACACCTTTGCCACCCACCTCCTCGATGGGGGTGCGGACCTGCGTGTGGTGCAGGAATTGCTCGGACATGCGAGTTTGCAGACCACGCAGGTCTACACTCATGTAAGCAAGGAACGCCTGCGTGCGGTCTATTCGGGAACGCACCCACGGGCCTAAGGGGACAATTGCCGACGCAACTCGACACGGCCGGGCATGGGATCGACTCCCTTTGGGCCGAGTACAAGAAGACCGGTGCCAAGGCACTGCGTGATCAGCTGATCGTGCACTACGCCCCCGTGGTCAAGTACGTGGCCGGCCGCGTGTCGGTCGGTCTACCCCGTCACGTGGACGAGGCCGACCTGGCCAGCTACGGGATCATCGGCCTGATCGACGCCATCGAGCGGTTCGAACCGGCCCGGAACATCAAGTTCGAGACCTACGCCGTCCCGAGGATCAAGGGCGCCATCATCGACGAGCTCCGCTCGATCGACTGGGTGCCCCGCTCGGTGCGCGCCAAGGCGAGAGCCGTCGAGCAGTCGTACTCGAAACTCGAGGCGTCCCTGCACCGGACCCCCACCGATGCCGAAGTGGCCGCGGACCTGGAGATGACCGACACCGAGTTCCAGACCACCCTGCGCAAGATCTCCTTCGTGGGCGTCGTGGCCCTGGACGAGGTGTTCCGGGGCGGGGACCACTCCGACCGGTCGACGCTGGGGGAGACCCTTCCCGATGCCACCTCGGGACCCCTCGACACCTTCGAGGTCAAGGAGACCAAGGAGGCACTGGTCAAGGCGGTCAGCGAGATGGCCGACCGGGAGAAGACGGTCCTCACCCTCTATTACTACGAAGGTCTCACCCTGGCCGAGATCGGCGACATCCTGGGGGTGACCGAGTCGAGGGTGTGCCAGATCCACACCAAGGCGGTCCTGCAGCTGCGCGCCAAGCTGGCCGACCGGCCCGAGGGCACCGGCCGCAAGCAGTCCGGCGACACCAAGGTCGCCACGGCAACAGCGGGCGCCTGAGACCGGCGCCCTGACCGCGCCGGGGCACCGATCCCGGCGTCTGCCGGGTGACGGTGGACCACTGCACCGTGGGTCACCGTGGGCCAGGTCATGGCCCGGTCCTCCAGTTCCTCCGAGGATGATCCGTCGTCCTGAGTGGCCGGTTCCGCGCTCTGAGTGGAGGCCATAGGCCGGGGGCACTAGGATGGCGAGGTCCTGCCGTCCGGTGGGGCATCCGAGCGTCAACTATCCGCACCCGATCGCGTCCACGGTCGCCCCGGAGTCCCCGGGGTGCTGCAGTCGGGGATCAACCGTTACAAGGAGCAGTCACATGGCCGTCATCTCAATGAAGCAACTCTTGGGCGCGGGCGTCCACTTCGGGCACCAGACCCGCCGGTGGAACCCCAAGATGCGCCGGTTCATCATCGGTGAGCGCAACGGGATCTACCTGATCGATCTCGAGCAGACGATGAAGGGCATCGAGGAGTCCTACGCCTACATCCGCGACCTCGTCGCCGGTGGCGGGACCGTCCTCTTCGTCGGCACCAAGAAGCAGACCCAGGGACCCGTCGCCGTCTACGCCGACGCCTGCGGCATGCCCTACGTCAACGAGCGCTGGCTCGGCGGCATGCTCACCAACTTCCAGACCGTGTCCACCCGGGTCAAGCGCATGAAGGAATTCGAGGCCATGGAGAAGGCCGGCGACTTCGAGGCCATGCCGAAGAAGGAGGCCCTGCGCCACACCCGTGAGCTCGAGAAGCTCCAGCGCAACCTCGGCGGCATCCGCGGGCTCGACAAGCTGCCCGACGCCATCTTCGTGATCGACACCAACAAGGAGCACATCGCCGTCACCGAGGCCAACAAGCTCGGTCTGCCGATCGTGGCCGTCGTGGACACCAACTGCGACCCCGATGTGATCACCCACGTGATCCCGGGCAATGACGACGCCATCCGGTCCGGTGCCCTGCTGTGCCGGGTCGTGGCCGACGCCGTCACCGAAGGTCGCTTCATCGCCCAGAACCGTCCGGCCGCGAAGCCGGCTCCCGCACCCGCTCCGGTTGCCGCACCGGCGCCGGCACCGGCTCCGGCTCCGGTCGCCGAGGCCCCTGCCGCTCCGGTCGCGGAAGCACCCACTCCCGAGGCCCCTGCCGCTCCGGTCGCCGAGGCTCCCGCTGCACCCGCCGCCGAGGCACCCGCTGCCGAAACTCCCGCCGTCGCCGAAACTCCCGCCACGCCTGTCGCTTCCGAAGCGCCCGTGGCCGAGGCTCCTGCCGCTCCGACCACGACCGAGGAGGTCTGACCGTGCCTGCATTCACCGCCAAGGATGTCCAGAAGCTGCGTCAGCTCACGGGAGTGGGCATGCTCGACGCCAAGCGGGCCCTCGAGGAGAACGAAGGTGACATGGACAAGTCCGTCACCTGGCTCCGTGAGCAGGGACTGTCCAGTTCGGCCAAGCGTGCCGACCGTGAGGCATCCGAGGGAGCCGTCGCCATCGGCCACGCCGACGGTGTCGTCTCGATCGTGCAGCTCCGCTCGGAGACCGACTTCGTCGCCAAGTCCGACCAGTTCGTGGCGTTCGTCACCGAGCTCGCCGAGCTGGTGGCCGCCAAGGGAGTCGAGGCCGTGGCCGAACGGGCCGACGAACTCGATTCGATGAAGATCACCCTGAAGGAGAACATCTCCCTCGGGCGTGTGGTCCGCATCGAGGCCCCGGGTGACGGCGCCGTGGATTCCTACCTCCACCTGCAGGCCGGCCGGGGCGTCAACGCCGTGGCTGTGGCCGTTGCCGGGGGTACCAAGGAGCTGGCCCACGACATCGCCGCCCACATCGCGTTCGCCCGACCGCTCTACATCAATCGTGAGGACGTGCCGGAGGCCGAAGTGGCCGCCGAGCGCGAGACCATCGAGAAGATCGCCCTCAACGAGGGCAAGCCCGAGGCCTCCCTGCCGAAGGTGATCGAGGGGCGCCTGAACGGCTGGTACAAGGAGCGGGTGCTGGTGGACCAGCCCTTCGTCAAGGACGAGAAGCAGACCATCGGCAAGCTGCTCGGCGACGCCACGGTGACGGAGTTCGCCCAGGTCGTCGTCGGCGACTGACGGCACGGTGGGCGAGCGCCAGCGCATCATCCTGAAGCTGTCGGGCGAGGCCCTGGCCTCGTCGGCCTCGGACGAGACGATCGACGCCTCCGCTGTCGAGCAGCTGGCCCGTGAGATCGCCGAGACGCGGGACGAGCTCGACCTCGAACTGGCGGTGATGGTGGGAGGCGGCAACATCTGGCGGGGCACCACCGGTGCCGGTGCCGGCATGGACCGGGCCACCTCGGACACCATGGGGATGCTCGGCACGGTGATCAACGCGCTGGCGCTCCAGGACGCGCTCGAGCACCACGGCCAGCCCACCCGGGTGCTCTCGGCGGTGCAGATGGCGGAGGTGGCCGAGCCCTACATCCGCCGACGGGCGATCCGGCACCTCGAGAAAGGTCGCGTCGTGGTCTTCGCCGCCGGCATGGGCAATCCCTATTTCACGACGGACACCTCCGCGGCGCTGCGGGCGGCCGAGATCGAAGCGGTCCTGCTCTGCAAGGGGACCCACGGCGGTGTCGACGGCGTCTACAGCGCCGATCCCCGCCTCGACCCGACCGCCACCCGGTACGAGGAGATCTCCTTCATGGAGGTCGTGTCGAAGGACCTGCGGGTCATGGACCTGACGGCCATCACGTTCTGCATGGACAACGGGCTCCCCATCCGGGTCTTCGACCTGATGGAGCCGGGCAACATCCGCAAGGCCCTCAGCGGGGAGTCGATCGGGACGCTCGTCCGGTGATGCCGACGCTCGCCACGAGTCCCCGGTGCCCGCGGACCATGATGACTACGCTGGCCGCCAATGGATGACGACCTGATCGCACTCGTGGTGTCCGACGCCGGTGACCACATGACCAAAGCGGTGGAGCACACCCAGTCCGAGTTCAGCGCCATCCGCACGGGCCGTGCCACCCCGGCGCTGGTCGAGCACCTGAAGGTCGACTACTACGGGACCGAGACCGAACTCCGCCAGATGGCCGGGTTCAGCGTCCCCGAGGCCAGGCTGCTCGTGGTCTCCCCGTACGACAAGAGTTCGCTGGCCGCCATCGAAAAGGCGATCCAGGGGTCGGATCTGGGTATCACCCCGTCGAACGACGGTTCGGTGATCCGACTCTCCTTTCCCATCCCGACCGAGCAGCGCCGCAAGGAACTGGTCAAGGTGGTCAAGCAGAAGGCGGAGGAGGGGAGGGTGACGGTCCGGAACATGCGCCGCAACGCCCGCCAGGAGCTCGAGTCGATGCAGAAGGACGGCGATCTCTCCACCGACGAGCTCGACCGGGTGGAGAAGGACCTGGACAAGCTCACCCAGGACCACGTGGCCGCCATCGACCGGCTGCTCGCCCACAAGGAGCAGGAGCTCCTCGAGATCTGAGTGGCACCGGACGGCAGTCCGGTGAGGACACCGGGCCGATCGACGGCCCGACACCGACAGGAGCAGGCGGGTAGTCCTGCTCCTGGGGAGGAAGCAACAGCGTGGACCACGGCCCTGACAAGGGAGACGACGAGAAGGACGACCAGGGCGCACCGCCGCGTCCCGAACCGTCCGGCCCCGCCACCGGCGGGGTCCGGATCATCGGCGCCGAGACGGCCGCGGACATCACCTCGGAGCTGCCCGTCGTCCCCCCGGCGCACATCACGCCCGAGCCGTCCACACACACCTCGGTGCGCATCATCGACGAGCCCGCCGCCACAGCCGACGAGACACCGGGCGAGGCAGCGCACGCCGAGCTCCCGCACTGGACGGAGCCGGCCACCGGACAGGTCCCGGCCGTGCTGGCCCGGGACGACAACGGTCCGACCGACGGCATCCTCCCGCCCATGTGGCGCGAGGAGGACGCCGACTGGGTGGCCCACGAAGAGGAGTTCGAGCCGGCGATGTTCAGCGACGAGCGGGCCTCGTTGGGGGCGCTCGACGAAACGGACGACACCGGCCAGGAGCGTCGTCCCTGGGAGTTCGACCTCGACTCCGTCCAGTCCGGTCAACCCGGTCCCGGGGCATCGGGCAAGGTCGATCCGATCACCGAGCCGGTACCGGTGGTCCAGTCCTCGGACGACGGATCCCGTGAGCGGTCCGTCGGGGACTCCCGGGTCGAGCGGGGCGCGGCACCGGCCGAGACGCCGATGTACACCGGGGACCCGACCATGGCCGTCATGGCCGCGGACGTCACCCGTGCGGCTGCTGTTCCGGCGCACGACACCGACGACGGGTCGCGCGATGTTCCGCCGGTCGCTGCGGCGGACGGGTTCGCCGACGGTCTCGACGACCCGGAGGTCGTCCGTCCGTCGGGCAACCCCCGGGTCGGCCGAGCCCGTCGAGGCGGATTGCTGCCCGGGCGGTTGAAGGCCAAGCGTCCCGACGACAGCGAGGGCACGCTCACCGAACCGCTGGCTGCCGAGCCCCCCGGCGCGTCGGTGGCCGACGTGCCCGGTGCCGGCCGCAGACGGACCGGCCTCGCCGGTCTTGCCGCCGCCGATCGCATCGCCGAGAAGGAACAGTCCGAGGAGGTCACGGCCGCCGACGTGGAGGCCGCCGAGATCGGTCCGGAGCCCGTCGCCGAACCGGCACCGCGTCGCAGTCGTCGGCGCGCCCCGGCGGAGCGCCCGCTGCGGTCGAGCAGCAACTACACGCCGGAGGTGACCGGCGGGGGGCCGCCGCCTCCGGTGGACGAGGAATCGGCGCGACCGGAGCGTCCGGATGCCGGAAGCAGCACCGGGTTGCGGGTCGGTACCGGCGTCGCCGTCGCCGTGGTCGCTCTGGTGGCCTTCAAACTCGGGACGGTCACGTCGCTGATCCTGTGCCTCATCGTGGTGACCTGTGCGGCCGGTGAGGCCTTCGCCGTGCTCCGCCGCGCCGGTTGGCGCCCGGCGACGCTGCTGGGCCTGGTCGGGACCATGTCGCTCATGATCGGCGCTTACAGCAAGGGCCTGGCGGCCCTGCCCCTGGTGCTGGTGCTCCTGACCGCGTTCACCCTGCTGTGGTACCTGTTCGGGGTGGAGCGCGGTTCGGCCGTGGCCGGGACCGCGTCCACCATGTTGGTGATCGGCTGGGTGGCCCTGCTCGGCTCGTTCGCCGGCCTGTTGCTCGCGCCGTCCCTGTTCCCCGACCGGCACGGGATCGCGTTCCTGCTGGGCGCCATCATCGCCACGGTCGCCAACGACGTGGGTGCGCTGGTCGTGGGCCGGTGGATCGGCAGCCATCAGCTGGCCCCGAACGTCAGTCCGAACAAGTCGTGGGAGGGGCTCGGCGGTGGCGCCCTGGCCTCGATCCTCGTCTCGACCGTCGTGGTGGGGAACATCCATCCCTGGAATGCGGCCAACGCCGCACTCCTCGGAGTGATCGTCGCCGTGGTGGCCCCGCTCGGCGACCTGTGCGAATCGCTCCTCAAGCGGGACCTCCGGCTGAAGGACATGGGGACGCTCCTGCCCGGCCACGGTGGTGTCCTCGACCGTGTCGACGCCCTCATCTTCGTGCTGCCCGCCACGTACTACCTGGTCCGCGCGCTCAACATCGGGTGAACTTCGGGCAGGCTGGTGGCATGACGCCCACGACGGCTGGCCCCAGGTGACCGCGTCGTCGGGCGTGGGAGCGGTCGCCGGTCCGGCCCCGGATGCCGCCGCCGGCGACGACCGGGTGTCGGTCAGCATCGTCGGCTCGACCGGTTCCATCGGCACCCAGACGCTCGCCGTGGTGGCCGAGGACCCCGGCCGCTACCGGATCGTGGCCATCGGGGCCCAGCGCTCGGTCGATGCCCTGGTGGCCCAGGCGCTCGAGTTCCGACCTGCGGTGGTCGCCATCGGGGACCCCTCGCTGGCCTCGGAGTTGGCCGCCCGCCTGCCTGCCGGGACCGAGGTCGTCACCGGTGTGGACGGGCTGGCGTCCATCGCCACCGAAGCCGACGTGGTGGTCAACGGCGTCGTCGGGTTCGCCGGACTCACGGTGACGTTGGCGGCTCTCGAGTCGGGACGCCGACTGGCACTGGCCAACAAGGAGTCGATCATCGCCGGAGCTCCGGTCGTGGCCCGGGTGCGACGGACCCCGGGAGCGGAGATCATCCCGGTGGACTCCGAGCACTGTGCGGTCCATCAGTGCCTGCGGGCGGGAAGGCCCGAGGACGTCTCCCGCCTGCTGCTGACCGCGTCGGGGGGGCCGTTCCGGGGGCGCAAGGCCGACGAACTGGCGACGGTCGGCATCGACGAGGCACTGGCTCATCCGACCTGGCGCATGGGTCCGAAGATCACGGTGGACTCCTCCACGCTGATGAACAAGGGACTGGAGGTCATCGAGGCCCACGAGCTCTTCGATGTCCCCTACGACGCCATCGACGTGGTCGTCCATCCCCAGTCGATCGTCCACTCGATGGTGGAGTACGTGGACGGGGCGGTCGTGGCGCAGCTGTCGATGCCGGACATGCGTCTGCCCATCGGCTACGCCCTGGCCTATCCCGGGCGCCTCGGGACCCCGTTCGGTGCCATCGACTGGTCCGAGCTCTCGATCCTCGAGTTCGAGCCCCCGGACCGGACCACCTTCCCCTGTCTCGACCTGGCCTATCGGGCCGGCCGGGTCGGTGACCTGGCGCCGGCCTGGCTCAACGCGGCCAACGAAGTGGCGGTGCAGGCGTTCCTCGACGGTCGGATCACCTGGGCGGCCATCGCCGACGTGGTGACCGCCACCCTCGACGGGTACGAGGTCTCGGGATCCGGTGAACGCACCGTCGACGACGTGCTCGGCGCTGACGCCACCGCCCGACGCCTGGCCACGTCGGTGGTGGCGGAACGGAGCGACCGGTGAGCACGCTCGACCTCCGGGCCGATCAGGCGGTCGA
>Ga0302319_10017294_pt1 | contig 13223 bp, 10 predicted proteins | sample Bog_T0_2_FD_203319 | JGI IMG/M metagenome (GOLD analysis project Ga0302319, IMG submission 203319) | Peat permafrost microbial communities from Stordalen Mire near Abisko, Sweden - Bog_T0_2 | ecosystem: Environmental > Terrestrial > Soil > Wetlands > Peat | place: Sweden: Abisko, Stordalen Mire...
TCGGCCAGCCCGAGATCGAGGTGACCAAAAAGGAGTACGGCCAGGAGCTGGCCTTCACCGCAGAGGTCGACATCCGGCCCAAGATCACCCTTCCGGACCTGAGCACCCTGAAGGTCGAGGTGGAGCCGATCGAGGTCGGCGACGACGATGTCGAGGCCGAGCTGCAGTCTTTGCGTGGCCGGTTCGGCACCCTGACCGGGGTGGACCGCCCGGTGGCCCTCGGTGACGTCGTCACGATCGACTTGTCGGCCACCGTGGACGGCGAGGACGTGCCTGACGCCGCCGCCGAAGGCATGTCCCATGAGGTCGGCTCAGGCCGGCTCATCGATGGCCTCGACGATGCGTTGGTCGGCGCGTCCGTCGACGAATCCCGCGAGTTCACCGCGAAGTTCGCGACCGGCAAACACGCTGGGCAGGAGGCGCAGGTCACCGCGACCGTCCGGACGGTCAAAGAACGCGAGCTGCCGGAGGCCGACGACGAGTTCGCGCAATTAGCCAGCGAGTTCGACACCATCGACGAGCTGCGGGCCAGCCTGAACGACCAGGTGCGCCAGTTCAAGCGGGCCCAGCAGGCAGATCAGATTCGCACGGCCACCATCGACGCTCTGCTCGAGCAGGTCAATGTGCCGGTGCCGGAGGCCGTCGTCCAGGCTCAGTACGACAGCACCGTGCACGACGCGCTGCACGGGCTCGACCACGACGAGGCCAAGTTCGACGAGATCCTCGCCGGGCGGGGCTCGTCGCGCGAGGAGTTCGAGGCCGACACACGCGGCGCCGCCGAGAAGGACGTCAAAACGCAGCTGTTGGTGGATGCCCTGGCCGACGAGCTCGATGTCCAGGTGGGCCAGGATGACCTGACTGAACGACTGCTCGCGACATCCAGGCAATACGGCATCGAGCCGCAGCAGTTGTTCGGCTACCTGCAGGAGAACAATCAGCTGCCGGCGATGTTCGCCGACGTGCGGCGTTCGCTGGCCATCGCCGCGGCGGTCGAGGCGGCGACGGTCACCGACAGCGACGGGAACACGATCGACACCGGTGAATTCTTCGGCAAGCGCGGCCAGGCCGACGAGGACCAAGATTCCGCTGACATCGATATCGACGCGGACGACGACCTCGACGACGAAGACGACGAGATCGAAGACGACGACGCAGACGTCGAAGCCGAGGCTTCTCAGGAAGCTGCGAAATGACTTGGAAATGAAGAAGCCTATGACGCTGTGAGCGAACGGGCCCAGTTCAGGGGTGCGTGGCCGCCAAACAGCGGGCTCGGTTGGTTAGTGTCGGGAATACAGAAATCGAGAAAGCAGGTAACTCAGTCGTGACTGACATGCGTGGAAGCTCGCAGGGTCTCAACCTCACGGACTCGGTCTATGAGCGCTTGCTCTCCGAGCGCATCATCTTCCTGGGTTCGGAGGTGAACGACGATGTCGCTAACCGGTTGTGCGCGCAGATTCTGCTGCTCGCCGCCGAGGACGGCGAGAAGGACATCAACCTCTACATCAACTCGCCGGGCGGATCGATCAGCGCCGGGATGGCGATCTACGACACCATGGTGCTGGCGCCCTGTGACGTCGCCACCTACGCGATGGGCATGGCCGCCTCGATGGGCGAGTTCCTGCTCGCGGCGGGCACCAAGGGCAAGCGTTACGCGCTGCCGCACGCGCGGATCCTGATGCACCAGCCGCTGGGCGGGGTGACCGGCAGCGCAGCCGACATCGCCATCCAGGCCGAGCAGTTCGCCGTCATCAAGAAAGAGATGTTCCGGCTCAACGCCGAATTCACCGGCCAGCCGATCGAACGGATCGAGACGGATTCAGATCGCGACCGCTGGTTCACCGCCCCGGAAGCCCTGGATTACGGGTTCGTCGACCACATCATCACCCGCGCCGCCCACATCACCAACGGAGAAGCCCGATGAGTCCCCAGCATCCTCAGACCCAGCCTCAGGCGCGGTACATCCTGCCGTCGTTCATCGAGCACTCCAGCTTCGGCGTCAAGGAGTCCAACCCCTACAACAAGCTGTTCGAGGAACGCATCATCTTCCTCGGGGTTCAGGTCGACGACGCGTCGGCGAACGACATCATGGCGCAGCTGCTGGTGCTGGAGTCGCTGGACCCTGACCGCGACATCACCATGTACATCAACTCGCCGGGTGGCGGGTTCACCTCGCTGATGGCGATCTACGACACCATGCAGTACGTGCGGGCCGACATCCAGACGGTGTGTCTGGGGCAGGCCGCCTCAGCGGCCGCGGTGCTGCTGGCCGCCGGAACGCCGGGCAAGCGGATGGCGCTGCCGAATGCCCGCATTCTGATCCATCAGCCTTCGCTGTCCGGCGTGATCCAGGGCCAGTTCTCCGACCTGGAGATCCAAGCCGCCGAGATCGAGCGGATGCGCACGCTGATGGAGACCACTCTGGCCCACCACACCGGCAAGGATGCCGAGGTGATCCGCAAGGACACCGACCGGGACAAGATCCTGACCGCGGCAGACGCCAAGGATTACGGGATCATCGACACCGTCCTGGAGTACCGGAAGCTGTCCGCGCAGAACGCTTGAGCCGGAGCGCCTTCGCCGTTCGGCGAAGGGCCTCCGAGTGTCTCGGTCGCGTAACGACCGCGACACGCCAGGCACTGAAAGCGCGTCTCGGCCAGTGCCGGCGGGCTTCGGGCTATATGTTCGTTCAAACGCACGGCATGAATGACGCAGGCATAACCGACGAAACACCTGCAAATACCCACGAATATCAAGGACGCGATTCTCGCTAACGGATGCGGTCGGCCCGAACAAGCGGGTAGCGTCGGGGGATACACGCGACAGAGCTAGATCGGCGAACAGGAAGTAGGCACTGAAGCACTATGGCGCGCATCGGAGACGGCGGTGATCTGCTTAAGTGCTCGTTCTGCGGGAAGAGCCAGAAGCAGGTCAAGAAACTCATAGCGGGCCCCGGCGTCTACATCTGCGATGAATGCATCGACCTGTGCAACGAGATCATCGAAGAGGAACTGGCCGACGCCGACGACGTAAAGCTTGACGAGTTGCCCAAGCCCGTCGAGATCCGGGATTTCCTGGAGGGCTACGTCATCGGGCAGGACACGGCCAAGCGGACGCTGGCCGTCGCGGTCTACAACCACTACAAGCGGATCCAGGCCGGCGAGAAGGGTCGCGACTCCCGGTACGAGCCGGTTGAGCTGACCAAGTCCAACATCTTGATGCTCGGCCCCACCGGCTGCGGCAAGACATACCTGGCCCAGACGCTGGCGAAAATGCTCAACGTGCCGTTCGCCATCGCCGACGCCACCGCGCTGACCGAAGCCGGTTATGTGGGCGAAGACGTCGAGAACATCTTGCTCAAGCTCATCCAGGCCGCCGACTACGACGTCAAGCGCGCCGAGACCGGCATCATCTACATCGACGAGGTCGACAAGATCGCCCGGAAGAGCGAGAACCCGTCGATTACTCGCGACGTCTCCGGTGAGGGCGTGCAGCAGGCCCTGCTGAAAATCTTGGAGGGAACCCAGGCGTCGGTTCCCCCGCAGGGCGGCCGCAAGCATCCGCACCAGGAGTTCATCCAGATCGACACCACCAACGTGCTGTTCATCGTCGCCGGTGCCTTCGCCGGGCTGGAGAAGATCATCTACGAGCGCGTGGGCAAGCGTGGCCTGGGCTTCGGCGCCGAGGTCCGCTCCAAGACGGAGATCGACACCACCGATCAGTTCGCCGACGTGATGCCCGAGGATCTGATCAAGTTCGGCTTGATCCCCGAATTCATCGGCCGGCTCCCGGTGGTCGCCTCGGTCACCAACCTGGACATGGACTCGTTGGTCAAGATCCTGTCCGAGCCGAAGAACGCCCTGGTCAAGCAGTACACCCGGCTTTTCGAGATGGACGGCGTGGAGCTTGAGTTCAGCGACGACGCTCTGGAAGCAATCGCCGATCAAGCGATCCACCGCGGCACCGGGGCCCGTGGCCTGCGGGCCATCATGGAAGAGGTCCTGCTGCCGGTGATGTATGACATCCCGAGCCGCGACGACGTCGCCAAAGTGGTGGTGACCAAGGAGACCGTGCAGGACAACGTCTTGCCGACGATCGTGCCGCGCAAGCCGTCGCGAAGCGAGCGCCGCGACAAGAGTGCCTAGTGGCGATCGCGAGCGCGGCGGAGCCGGGCGAAGCGGGTCGCCACCATCAGAGCTAGTACTTCGTACCCAGACGCGCGGCCCGCGTGGGAGTGACCAATGCCACAGTTTATCGGTGTTCACGCAGTCGTCACATTGCTGACTTGGGCTTTTAGCTCTGAATCTGCTGCGGGTAAGGGGTCCGATACGTCCATGTGCAGCGGAGAGCAGTGCCATAATCGGTACTGCGAGTGACACAAAAGCGTGAGAGCGCAAAAGTCACTCCGATGGTGCGTACTTTATGAGCTCCAGCGGAGCGGCCCGTCCGGGCGAAGTGGAAGGCGGAGACGTGGATTTGAACGGCAGCGGAGCCGGGTCAGATTCTCATAATGGGTCGAACCGTAACGGGTCGAACCGGCAGCGTCTGGAACAAGTCGTCATCCGATTCGCCGGGGACTCCGGCGATGGCATGCAGCTGACCGGAGACCGGTTCACCACGGAGGCAGCGCTTTTCGGCAACGACCTGGCGACCCAACCGAACTACCCCGCCGAGATCCGGGCCCCTGCAGGCACGCTGCCCGGAGTCTCGTCCTTCCAGATTCAAATCGCCGATTACGACATCTTGACCGCGGGCGACCGGCCCGACGTGCTTGTCGCCATGAACCCGGCAGCGCTCAAGGCCAACATCGGCGACTTGCCGCGGGGCGGCATGGTGATCGCGAATGCCGACGAATTCACCAAACGGAACCTGACGAAGGTGGGCTACGTCACCAACCCACTGGAGTCGGACGAGTTGGCCGACTACGTGGTGCACTCCGTCGCGATGACCACGCTGACGTTGGGGGCCGTCGAGTCCATCGGCGCGTCGAAGAAAGACGGTCAGCGCGCCAAGAACATGTTCGCGCTTGGTCTGCTGTCGTGGATGTACGGGCGACCGATCGAGACCAGCGAGGCTTTCATCAGGGAGAAGTTCGCCCGCAAGCCCGACATCGCCGAGGCCAACGTGCTCGCCCTCAAAGCGGGCTGGAACTACGGCGAGACCACCGAAGCGTTCGGCACCACCTACGAGGTATCCCGGGCGACGTTGCCGACCGGGGAATACCGGCAGATCTCGGGCAACACCGCGCTGTCCTACGGCATCATCGCGGCCGGTCAGCTGGCCGGCATCCAGGTGGTGCTCGGCAGTTACCCGATCACGCCCGCATCGGACATCCTGCACGAGCTGTCCAAGCACAAGAACTTCAATGTGATCACGTTCCAGGCCGAAGACGAGATCAGTGGCATCTGTGCCGCGCTCGGCGCCGCCTACGGTGGTGCGCTGGGCGTGACCAGCACGTCGGGGCCGGGTATATCGCTGAAGTCCGAAGCGATCGGACTGGGCGTGATGACCGAACTGCCGTTGCTTGTCATCGACGTGCAGCGGGGTGGCCCGTCGACCGGCCTGCCCACCAAGACCGAGCAAGCGGACCTGCTGCAGGCGCTGTACGGGCGCAACGGGGAGTCACCGGTGGCGGTGCTGGCGCCGCGGTCACCGTCCGACTGCTTTGACGTCGCGCTCGAGGCGGTGCGCATCGCGCTGTCGTACCACACCCCGGTGATCGTCTTGTCCGACGGCGCCATTGCCAACGGCTCGGAGCCATGGCAAATCCCGGACGTCGGCGACCTCAAGCCCATCAAACACACCTTCGTCAAGTCGGGCGAGCCCTTCCAGCCTTATGCTCGCGACCCGGAGACACTGGCTCGCCAGTTCGCCGTCCCGGGCACACCGGGTCTAGAGCACCGCATCGGCGGCCTGGAATCCGCGAACGGGTCGGGAGCCATCTCTTACGAGCCGGTCAACCACGACCTGATGGTCCGGTTGCGTCAGGCGAAGATCGACGGCATCGCGGTGCCCGATCTGGAAGTCGACGATCCGACCGGAGACGCCGAGCTGTTGCTTATCGGGTGGGGCAGCTCGTACGGCCCGATCGGTGAGGCTTGCCGGCGGGCCCGGCGTAAGGGCATCAAGGTCGCGCATGCGCATCTGCGCTACCTCAATCCGTTCCCGGCCAACCTTGGAGATGTGCTGCGGCGCTACCCGCAGGTCGTGGCACCCGAAATGAACCTGGGCCAGCTGGCACTGCTACTGCGCGGCAAGTTCCTGGTGGACGTACAGTCGGTGACAAAGGTGCAAGGTGTCGCATTCTTGGCCGATGAGGTGGGGCGCGTTATCCGCGCCGCACTGGGCGGGACGCTGGCGGAAATTGAGGATGACAAGACGACGGTCGCGATAATGTCGGCGGCAACAGTTGGAGCGGGAGCGCACGAATGACGACAAGCGCAATTGGCAATTTGGTGGGCACTGACTTAGGGCTGACGTCAGAGCCGACCAAAAACGACGGCGTGCCCACGTTGTCTGTTGGAGACCAGCCACATAAGGCCAAGGACTTCACCAGCGACCAAGAGGTCCGCTGGTGCCCCGGCTGTGGTGACTACGTCATCCTGAACACGATCCGCAACTTCTTGCCTGAGCTCGGCTTGCGCCGCGAGAACATCGTCTTCGTCAGCGGTATCGGTTGCTCCAGCCGGTTCCCGTATTACCTGGAGACCTACGGGTTCCACTCGATCCACGGCCGGGCGCCGGCCGTCGCGACCGGTCTGGCACTGGCCCGCGAGGATCTTTCGGTGTGGGTGGTCACCGGCGACGGTGACGCTTTGTCGATCGGTGGCAACCACCTGATCCACACGCTGCGACGCAACGTCAACATCACGATTCTGCTGTTCAACAACCGGATCTACGGGCTGACCAAGGGCCAGTATTCGCCGACCTCAGAGGTCGGCAAGGTGACCAAGTCGACGCCGATGGGATCGCTGGATCATCCGTTCAACCCGGTGTCGTTGGCGCTTGGCGCCGAGGCGACCTTCGTCGGTCGCGCACTGGACTCCGATCGTGCCGGGTTGTCCGAGGTACTGCGTGCCGCCGCCGCGCATCGCGGCGCGTCCGTGGTCGAAATCCTGCAGGACTGCCCGATCTTCAACGATGGTTCGTTCGACGCCCTGCGCAAGGAGGACGCCGAAGACCGGGTGATCAACGTCCGACACGGCGAACCCATTGTCTTCGGCGCCAACGGCCAATATTGCGTGGTCAAGTCCGGGTTCAGCCTCGAGGTGGCCAAGACCGCCGACGTCGCCGTCAACGAGATCGTCGTGCACGACGCGCACGCTGATGATTCGGCGTATGCCTTCGCGCTGTCCCGGTTGTCGGACCAGAACCTCGAGCACACCGTGCTGGGGATCTTCCGCAACATCAGCCGGCCTACCTACGACGACGCGGCCCGTTCTCAGGTCGTTGCCGCCCAGTCGTCGAAACCGTTCGACAACGCCGCGCTGCAATCCCTGTTGCGCGGGCGCGACACCTGGACCGTCGACTGAGGTGGTTGAGCGTATGCCTGATGCAGTGGGACAAGCCGGGGCACTGGCCGGAGTAATCCTCGTCGGGGGTGAATCGCGGCGGATGGGCCGCGACAAAGCCAGCTTGCCGGTTCCGGGGTCCGTCGGAGGATCCGGCGCCACCACGCTGGCGGAATTTGTCGCTGGCATCGTCGCGCAGCGCTGCGAGCCGATTTTCCTGATGGCTGCCCCGGGGCAACCGGTCCCCGCGGTACAGGGGCGCGTCATCCGCGACCACGTGCGGGGGCTGGGACCACTGTCGGCGACCGGGCGCGGACTGCGTGCGGCCGCTGAAGCCGGCGCCAAGTATGCGTTCGTCTGTGCCGTCGACATGCCGCTGCTGACCGTCGAGCTGATCGACGAACTCATCGCACTCGCCACCGAGACCAACGCCGAAGTGGTGTTGCCATGGGATGGGCGCAGCCACTACCTGGCCGCGGTGTACCGCACCGACCTGGCCGACCGCGTTGACGCGTTGGTCGCTGCCGGCGAGTACAAAATGAGCGCCCTGATCGACGCTTCCGATTCCCAGCAGATCGTGCTGGCGGATTCCCGGCCCGTGACCAACGTCAATACGGACGCCGACCTGCGCGCACTGGTACGCCCCGGCGCCTGAGCTTAGCCGCGCATTCGCCGTCCCGGTTGGCGCGATAAAACGCGCAATTCGCTCCATTTCTTCGCTGGAATTCAAGTTCTAATGTGCCAACTCCTTCACCATTCTTTTAAATTCACGCTAGCCCGCGTGCCTGGTGGCCATTGGATTGGACCCGAGATTGGTATCGGCCTTGCGACAGCAACGACAGGTTGTAATGCGTTGGGACGGTGTTGATTTGGACGATGCGCGCCTTTCGGTCGGCTTCATTGAAGTACGACCGCCGCTGGGCGGGATGTTCGACGAGATTTCTGGCAAATTGTCTTCGCGCATCGCGAGTCGGCTAACGGACGTCGCCGCACCGCCAACATTCCGGTCGTCATAACATGCCTGAAAAGTGTCTGCGCATAACTATTTTCAACGAAAGATGTTGTGCTCCTGAGGGTTCACGGAAGTTCCGGCGGAGCATCGGCCTGCTCCTTCGTGGCGCCTCGCCGTGATTCCCAATTAGTCTCCTGCACTGCACAATTCGAGGGATGTCCGATCCGGTCGATGGTGGCTGTGACGGGGTAGGTGCAGATTCGCAAAATTTGCTGTATTTTGCGCAGCGCGACGCAGGCCCGGCCCCGGGCGGCGCGATGTCGCGGCCGGTGGCAAATCGGTGATCCAGGCCACAATAATTGCATGATCTGGCTCACATTTGTTTGGCGATCGCGACGGCGTGACGTCTTCCGAACACGCCGAGTTGACCTGCAAAGACAATTAGTGGAGCGGGCCGTGATTGGCTCGTTATTGAACCGAGATATGTTGTTTGCGAATATGACGAATGCGCCCTCGTCTCGTACGGTCCCTCTGTAGCCCCAAAACGGGCAACGCACAGTACAGAAAAATTCAATCCACGGAACCGCGTGTGAGCGGGGTTGCGGACGGCTACAGCCGCCGCGCAGGCGGGCACCAGCCCGTCGGGCAGAACGCCCCCCGCTGTTGTGCCTGAACGAGACGGCACACCCCAGAGCACCTCTTCGATCCCGATCCGATCCGGACCGGTCGAACAAGGTACGTCCACCCACAACTGTGGGTTGCTTTGGCGCGCGCGCACCGCGAAAGGAACATAGTTGAAGAACGTCCGCAAGACGCTCATGCTCGCCGCGATCACAGGGGCGCTCGTGACTGTGCCCACCGCCACCGCGAACGCGGAAACGATGGGCCTCGATCCGAACGTGGCCTCCACCGGGTCCGTCCCGGACGTGCCCCCGAATGTTCCGCCAGCACCCGGCGCCCCAGCACCCGATGCGCCTCCACCGCCGGCTCCTGTCGGCTTCGACGCGCCGCCGCCACCCCCGGCACCGGACGCGCCCGCACCGGCTCCTGTCGGCTTCGACGCGCCGCCAGCACCCGGCGCCCCGGGACCAGATGCTGCGCCGCCGGTCGACGCGCCCCCGCCCCCGGTCCATCGGGCGTCCAGCGTGAACTGGGACGCGATCGCGCAGTGCGAGTCGGGTGGCAACTGGGGCATCAGCACCGGTAACGGCTACTCCGGTGGCCTGCAGTTCACGCCCAGCACCTGGCGTGCCAACGGCGGTTGGGGCTCCCCGAACGGCGCCAGCCGTGACGAGCAGATCCGGGTTGCCGAGAACGTGCTGCACTCGCAGGGCATCGGCGCGTGGCCGGTCTGCGGCCGACGCGGCTGACGACCTCTTAGCAGCGATGAGGGATGCCGGGCCTTGTGCCCGGCATCCCTCATCTGTCGTGAGAAACGGCGTTAGCCGACGGACTGGCCGGCGTTGGCGTCGCTGCCGGGCCCGCGCCCAGGCTGAAATCGTGGCGGCGAAACCGCGCGCAGATCGCGGTTGAGTCGCCACGGCAGGCCCCGAGTGCAGTGTCGGTGTAAGGGCTTGTCTGCGGGTAGCGTCGGGCAGGTGACCGCATCGCCGCGTGAGTTCGACATCGTCTTGTATGGCGCGACCGGATTCGTGGGGAAGTTGACCGCCGAGTACCTCGCCCGGGCCGGGAAGGACGTGCGGGTCGCGCTGGCCGGACGGTCGACCGAGCGACTGCTCGCCGTCCGCGATTCCCTCGGAGAATCCGCGCAGTCCTGGCCGGTGCTGGCCGTCGACGCGTCGTCGCCATCGACGCTGGATGACATGGCTGCGCGGACACAAGTCGTCGTCACCACGGTCGGGCCGTACGCCCGTTACGGGTTGCCACTGGTCGCCGCCTGCGCCGCGGCCGGGACCGATTATGCCGACCTCACCGGCGAGGCGAACTTCATCCGCGAGAGCATCGACCTCTATCACAAGCAGGCCGCCGACACCGGCGCCCGGATTGTGCATTCCTGCGGATTCGATTCCATCCCTTCGGATCTGAGCGTGTACGCGCTGTACCGGGCGGCGCGGGACGACGGTGCCGGGGAACTGGCCGACACCGACTTCGTCGTCCGCTCGTTCTCCGGCGGGGTATCCGGCGGCACCGTCGCTTCGTTGATCGGTGTGTTGGATGCCGCGTCGAGCGATCCCGACCTGCGCCGCGACCTTGCCGACCCGTACACGCTCAGCACCGACCGCGGCGCCGAACCCGAGTTGGGCCGGCAGCCCGACATGCCCTGGCGGCGGGGCAGTCAGATTGCGCCGGAACTGGCCGGCATCTGGACGGGTGGTTTCATGATGGCGCCGATCAACACCCGAATCGTGCGACGCAGCAACGCACTACTGGACTGGGCCTACGGCCGCCGGTTCCGGTACAGCGAACACATGAGTCTGGGTTCGTCACCGCTGGCGCCCATCGCTTCGGCCGTCATGTCGGGGGTCGGGAACGCGACGAATGGATTGGGCGGCCGTTACTTCCGGATGCTGCCGCGCCGACTGGTGGATCGGGTGGCTCCCAAACCCGGCAGTGGCCCCAGCGCGGCCGCGCGCGAGCGTGGTTACTACCGCATCGAGACGTACGCCAGCACAACCACAGGTGCGCGTTACGTGGCAAGGATGGAGCAGCGGGGCGACCCTGGTTACAAGGCGACTTCGGTGTTGCTGGGCGAGTGCGGACTCGCACTCGCCACCGACCGTGAAAAGCTCTCCGACCTGCGCGGCGTGCTCACCCCGGCCGCCGCGATGGGTGACGCACTGCTGGCGCGGTTCCCGGCCGCCGGGGTGTCGTTGCGGACCGAGCGGCTGAACTGACCCGGGCACCTGACTCCCGCTGAGGTTAAGGCTGCCCCCGAGATGGCAGGGGACTAATGTCGTAACGGCTTGCCTCATACATTGGAGCGACGAAAACATTCCAGCGACGAAGGTGGACACACCGATGGCCGGTCTCGATGACCTCTACGCCCAGATTCCCACATCCGACATTGCCAACAAGATCGGCGCCGACCAAGGCGAGGTCGACAGCGCTATTCGCACCTTGGTGCCGGTGCTGCTTGGCGGGCTGCAGCACAACGCGCAAGATCCCGAGCACGCCAGCAAGATCGAATCCGCCGCGACTGATCAAGCCGCAAGCGGCCTGCTGGACGCGGGTGTCGGTCACGTGAACGAGGACGAAGGGCATCAGGCGATTTCGGCGCTGTTCGGCGGGAACGACACCGACCAGGTTGCCGCGGCGCTGGCCGGTGGCGGTGCCGGCAATAGCGCTCTGCTGAAGCAGTTGCTGCCAGTCCTGCTCCCGATTGTGTTGGCCTACGTCGGCAAACAGCTCAGTGGCGGCGGGGGCGCGGCGCCGCAAAAAGAGGCGGCCTCCGGCGGCGGCCTGGGTGACGTTCTGGGCAGCATTCTCGGAGGTGGCTCCTCCAACAACAACGCCCTCGGCAGCATCCTGGGCAGCGTGCTCGGCAGCAAGGGCGGCGGACTCGGCGACATCCTCGGCGGCCTGCTCGGCGGCAAGAAGTAGCCCAACGCGGCGCAGCCCCGAGTGTTCACCGTCAGTTCTCGGATGGTTTCGATTGCGTCGAGGGAGGGATGCACCGACCACACCAAGATTCAGTAGACGCCCGCGCCCGCGTTGGCGATGGGCCGAAAAACGACGTCGGGCGCCAACCGCCCGAACCAAATGATGATGAGAGGGAATGCAATGGCAGACACTGCTAACGAAGGACAGAAGCTCACTAAGGGGGAATCGCTCACTTCAACCAATGGCGCGTACACCCTGACGCTGCAAGACGACGGCAATCTGGTGCTGGCCGCGCGCGGCGAGCCCCGCTGGTCCACGCAGACCAACGGCCAGAATGTCGAGCGCGCCGAAGTGCAGAAGGACGGTAACTTCGTCCTCTACACGCCGGACAAGCCGGTGTGGCACACGAACACAAAGGGCAGGAAGAACGTCAGGCTGGTAGTCCAGGATGACGGCAACCTGGTGCTCTACGCCGCCAACGGGGCAGCATGGTCGACGCACACGGAGTCCGACGCCCCGCCGCCGCCGTTGGTCGAGCCCGAAGAAGCGGCTCCAGAGGGCCTTCAGGAGGAAACCGGCGGCGCGCGGACCTACACCGTGGTCTCAGGCGACACGCTGTGGGCCATCTCGGAGCAATTCCTCGGTGACGGCAACAAGTACCAGGAGATCGCCACTGCAAGCGGCATCGCCAACCCTGACCACATCGAACCGGGTCAAATCCTCACCATTCCCTGATCTGGTCCCCGATCCGGACTAGTCAGGAACTAGCGAACCGCCGCCTGCGCGCTCGGGCGCTTACACGCGCGCGGGCGGCGGTTCCTAGAATTGACCGGTGACCGCCATCCGCAGCTCCGCCGCCGACCTGCCCAAGTCGTGGGATCCAGGCGCGGCGGAGGGCGACATCTACCAGCGGTGGCTGGAAGCCGGCTACTTCACCGCGGACCCGTCCAGCGGTAAACCCGCGTACTCGGTGGTGCTGCCACCGCCGAACGTGACCGGCAGCCTGCACATGGGCCATGCGCTGGAACACACCATGATGGACGCCTTGACGCGCCGCAAGCGCATGCAGGGCTACGAGGTGCTGTGGCAGCCGGGCATGGACCACGCGGGCATCGCGACCCAGAGCGTGGTGGAACGCCAGATCGCGGTCGACGGCAAGACCAAAGAGGACTTCGGCCGCGAGCTGTTCGTCGAGAAGGTCT
>Ga0302319_10017295_pt1 | contig 13222 bp, 11 predicted proteins | sample Bog_T0_2_FD_203319 | JGI IMG/M metagenome (GOLD analysis project Ga0302319, IMG submission 203319) | Peat permafrost microbial communities from Stordalen Mire near Abisko, Sweden - Bog_T0_2 | ecosystem: Environmental > Terrestrial > Soil > Wetlands > Peat | place: Sweden: Abisko, Stordalen Mire...
CGCTCCAGGCCCTGGTGCTGATGCGTCCGGTGAACTGGTTGGGGTCGAAGGTGGGGCGGCTCACCATGGCCAGGATTTCGCCGTTGCGCGGATCCATCGCCACCACGGCGCCGTTCTTCCCGTCCATAGCCAGTTCGGCGACCGCCTGCAAATCCAGGTCGATAGTGAGTTGCAAGTCCTTGCCAGGAATGGCGGGCTTTTCTTCCACTGTAAAATGCGGCTGGACCACGCCCTTGTAATCGACTTCCACGCGCTGCTGGCCGTCCTGTCCCGTCAGAACATCGTTGTACTGGCGCTCGATGCCGAATTTACCGATGATGTCTCCGGGTTTGTACTTGGCGAACGCCGGATCGTCGAGTTCCGCTTCGCTGATTTCTCCGGTGTAGCCGATCACGTGGGCCATCATGCCCTCTTTGGGGTACAGACGGGATTGCGACTGGATGACATCCAACTCCGGAAAGACGTCCTTCGGACCGTTGTGCGAATAGACAAATGCCAGGTCGGCCGGCGACATATCGTCTTTGAGGCGGAGTGCATCGTATTTCGGCAGCCGCGATTTCTGCACCAACTGCTTCTGCAGGTAGGCGAGATTCAGGTCCAGCCCCTGCGCGATGGGTCTGAGGTCTTCGGGCTTGAAATTCTCGCGCGTCAGCAGCAGGGTGTTGGAGGGGTGATTATCGACGATCACGCGGCCGTCGCGGTCGATGATGCGCCCGCGCGGCGCCAGCAGCGGGCGGGACTTGATACGGTTCGCCTCGGCGCGTTCGGAGTAGAACTCGGGGTTGCGCACCTGCAGGTTCCAGAAGCCGGAAATCAGAAAGAGGAAGACGACCACGGTAGCGTATTGGAAGATGGCGATTTTGCCGACAGCAAAGCGCGTATCGTCGTGCAACTGCGGCTGCTCGGGGATAGTCGGATCGGGATTTCGCTCGGAAGGGGGGACGATCACAACGAAAGAGCGAACCAACGCTCAATCCCTATCTTAGCAGGTGGGCAGGCGCGCTCAGCGCGACTGGATGGCATTGTGCAGCCAGGCCTGGGCGAATTTCCAGTCGCGCTCCACGGTCCGCAGCGAACTTTCGATGCCTCTGGCGGCAAGGACAGCGGTCGTCTCTTCGGCCGTCAATCCACCGAAGAAGCGAAGCTCCACGACGTGCGATTGGCGGGGATATTGCTCCGTAAACCGTTCCAGGACCTGGTGAATCAGGAGTACGTCCACCTGCAGCGCGGGATCCTTCACCTGGGCGTCTACCACCAGGAAACTGGCGCCGCCGCCGCGTTTTTGAGCCAGCCGTTTGCGGGCATGGTCCACCAGGATGTTGCGCATCATTTTTGCGGCCACACTCAGGAATTGCGCGCGGCATTGCCAATCGATGTGTTGGATTCCGGGAAGCTGGAAGTAGAGTTCGTGAACCAGGGCGGTGGGCTGAATGGTGCGATTGCCCGGCAGGTCGGCCATTACGAATGCGGCGCGGCGGCGCAATTCGGCGTACACTTCGGCTGTCAGGCGCTCCAGCGCCTGCTCATCGCCGCCACGCCATTCCTGCAGGCACCTGGTGATCGCTCCAGGCGCCTCTTCAATCTCGCTCACCCAACCCCAAACGTCAAAAGATCTCCGATTGTACCAGGAAAATCGCGGCTTTCCAGGCAGTTCGGATTCACGTGGCGCTTATTAACCGTTTTGGGGAAAACCGCAGCAAGAAGGAAAACAATTTCTCACCGCCGAGCGGACCCCTAACAGGGGTACCCCGACGCAGAGTTAAGGCAAAGCGGAACACAAAGGAATTTGCTGGGCGGCGGATGGCGGGCGTCTCCCGAGTTGGCCCGCAGAGGAGGCAGAGGGCGCAGAGAAGAGTCGGTTAATCACCCGGATTCACGGGCGATCCGTGGGATGGAGATGGAAGAGGGCCAGGAGTTCGCGGCTGGCAGCAAACGGGGTGACCCGCCCGGCTTCGACCTCGCGCCGCAAGAGCGGCAGCCGCCCGGCCACGTCCCGGTTCCGATGAAACAGGTCCTCCAGACCCAGCATGGTCAGTTCGTCCATCCATTGCAGGGTCTGGCGGCGCCTGGACTGCGCCAGGAACCCGTTGTGTTCCAGCAACTCCCGGTGCGCCAACACCATTTGCCATACTTCGGCGATGCCCTCGCCATGGAGCGACGAGCAAGTCACCACGCGGGGCGCCCAGCCATCGGCGGAGGCGGGAAACAAGTGCAGCGCGCCGGCATACTCGATGCGCGCCCGCTCGGCCTTCGGTTTATTATCGCCATCGGCCTTGTTGATGGCCATGCCATCGAGCATTTCGATGATGCCGCGCTTCATGCCTTGCAACTCATCCCCCGCGCCGGCCAGCATCAGGAGCAGGAAAAAATCGGTCATGGAGCGGACCGCCGTCTCGCTCTGCCCCACTCCTACCGTCTCCACCAGGATCTGGCGATAACCGGCCGCCTCGCACAACAGCATGGTTTCCCGCGTGCGGCGGGCTACGCCGCCCAGATGGCCCTGGGCCGGCGAAGGGCGGATGAATGCCCGCTCTTCCACCGCCAGGCGCTCCATGCGGGTTTTGTCGCCCAGAATGCTTCCGCCCGAGACCGGGCTCGATGGGTCCACGCTGAGCACGGCAACACTCTCGCCGCGTTCGCGGATGAGGTGCATGCCGAGGGCATCGATAAACGTGCTTTTGCCAACGCCGGGCACACCGGTGATGCCCACCCGCAGAGAACGGCCGGTGTGCGGCAGCAGGGTATCGAGCAACTGGGCCGCCAGGTCGCCGTCGGCCGGCAGGTTGCTTTCAATGAGGGTGATGGCGCGGGCCAGCACGACGCGGTCACCGGCAAGCACGCCATCCATGTAACGATTGAGCGGGAGACGTCTCATTGCGGTTTCGCTGCGCGGTGGGTGGGGCGGAGTTCCTGGCCGGCGCGGGACGCCCTGGTCCGGCTTTCGCCACTGCCCGAGCAGGCCGACCAGGGGGTCGGCCGCGGACCGGGGGGTCCGCCCCACCAAACTCTACACCGCACGCGCGCTACCGATCAGCGCGTGGAGGATCTTCTGCGCACTGGCGGGGATCACCGTACCGGGGCCGAATACCCCAGCAACGCCGGCCTGGAACAAGGCGTCGTAATCCCGCGGGGGAATCACGCCGCCCACGAATACGAGAATGTCCTCCCGGCCGAGCTTCCGCAGTTCGGCAATCACTTCCGGCACCAGCGTGGAATGGCCGCCGGCCAGGCTGGAGACGCCAAGTACGTGAACATCGTTTTCCGCCGCCATACGGGCGGCCTCGCGGGGCGTTTGAAACAGCGGGCCGACATCCACATCGAACCCCAAATCGGCGAATGCGGAGGCGATGACCTTGGCGCCGCGATCATGCCCGTCCTGGCCCATTTTCGCCATCAACATGCGGGGGCGGCGGCCCTCAATGGCCGCGAACTCATGGGCCAGAGCCTGCGCCTTCTGGAATTCCGGATCGCCCTGGCTCTCGGCGGAGTAAACACCGGAGATGGTTCGATTCACTGCCTGATACCTCCCGAATACTTTTTCCAGAGCCGATGAAATCTCTCCCAGCGTGGCCCGCAGCCGCGCCGCTCGCACGGAGAGTTCCAGCAGGTTGCCCGAGCCCTCTTGCGCAGCGCGGATCAACGCCGCCAGCGACTCATCGACCGCGTGCTGGTCGCGAGCCGCGCGTACCTGGGCCAGCCGCTCCACCTGCGATTCGCGAACCGCCTGGTTGTCCACCACGCGCACGTCGAGCTGCTCTTCTTCCGCCAGCCGGTACTTGTTGACGCCGACGATGGTTTCCCGGCCGGTATCGATCTGCGCCTGCCGCCGCGCGGCGGCCTCTTCGATGCGCATCTTGGGAATTCCGGTCTCGATGGCCTTGGCCATGCCGCCGAGCCCTTCGATTTCCTGAATGTGATGCCATGCGTTGTGCATCAACTGGTGCGTGAGGGACTCCACATAGTAGCTGCCGGCCCACGGGTCCACCACCTTGGTGATGCCGGTCTCTTCCTGCAGGAAAATCTGCGTATTGCGTGCGATGCGCGCCGAGAAATCCGTGGGCAAAGCGATGGCTTCGTCGAGCGCGTTGGTATGCAGCGACTGCGTGTGGCCCAGCGCCGCCGCCAGCGCCTCCACACAGGTACGCGTCACGTTATTGAAAACATCCTGCGCCGCCAGGCTCCAGCCGGAGGTCTGCGAGTGAGTGCGCAAGGCCATCGACTTGGGGTTCTTGGGGTGAAAGCCCTGGATGATCTTGGCCCACAACACGCGGGCAGCGCGCATCTTCGCAATCTCCATGAAGTGATTCATGCCGATGCCCCAGAAGAAGCTCAGCCGCGGGGCGAAGGTATCGATATCGAGACCCGCCTGAATCCCCGTGCGGATGTACTCCAGCCCATCCGCCAAGGTGTAACCCAGTTCCAGATCGGCGCCGGCGCCGGCTTCCTGCATATGGTAGCCGCTGATCGAAATGCAATTAAACTTGGGCATCTTCTCGGAGCAATAGCGGAAGATATCGCCGATGATCTTCATGGAATGCGCGGGCGGATAAATATATGTATTGCGGACCATGAACTCTTTCAGGATATCGTTCTGAATGGTCCCGCTCAGATCCCTGGTGGCCACTCCCTGCTCTTCGGCGGCCACAATGTAGAATGCCATGATCGGCAGCACCGCGCCGTTCATGGTCATGGAAACGGACATCTGCCCCAGCGGGATCTGGTCGAAGAGAATCTTCATGTCCTCGACGGAATCGATTGCCACTCCGGCCTTGCCGACATCGCCGGTGACGCGCTCGTTATCCGAATCGTAGCCGCGATGGGTGGCCAGGTCGAAGGCTACCGAGAGCCCCTTCTGACCGGCCGCCAGATTGTGGCGATAGAAGGCGTTCGATTCTTCCGCCGTGGAGAAGCCGGCGTATTGGCGGATGGTCCACGGCTGCATGGCGTACATGGTGGAATAAGGGCCGCGGAGAAACGGAGCGACGCCGGCGGCATATTCCAGGTGCTCCATGGCGTAAAGATCGTCGGCCGTATACCAGGACTTCACGGGAATGTGTTCCGCCGTGTGCCACACCGGCGCGCCCTCCCAGGGCCCGGAGGGAACCAGGTTGCGGGACTGCAATTGATAATCGATTTTAGAGAAGTCCGGTCTCATTGGCTGTTCCTCATCCCCAACTTATCCTGCCATTGGGTCAGGGTCTGGATGGCGTCGCTGAAGATATGGACGAAACCTTGGACCCCGGCCGCCTGCAATGCTGCGATCTGCTCCTTCGGGTTACCGGCCACCAGCACCGGCGCCTTCACTTGCGGGCAGACCTCGTGAGCCAAGGCCAGATACTCTGCATCGGAGCTGCACAGTATAATCAGGTCCGCGTCCGTTCCGCGATACTCCTCCGCTACCACGATGTCGAAGCCCGCGCAGCCGAAGAAGTTCATGCAGAAGTTGGCGCGGGCGCCTCTCATTTTGACGTCGCCGCGCGCCAGCAGCAGAACCTTGGGATATCGTCCCGTGGCGCGCGCATGTTCGGTGGTTCGCCGGCGTATCTGTTCGTAGGGCTCGGCCAGGCGAACCTGGGGCAGTGAGCCCGCAAACTCTGGCTCCGGCAAATCCGCCGGCGTTTTCTCGGTGATGTCGGGGTAGTTGTTGACTCCCACCAGCGCGCGCCTGCGCGCGGAGTAGGCCTTTTCCCGTGCCGCGCGCGTCGCCGCCAGGGCTTTCTCCATGGAGCCCGAGGCCAGCGCCTGGGAGTATCCGCCTTCGGCTTCCGTCCGTTGCAGAACCTTCCAGGCCTCCCGCGCCAGCGAATCCGTCAGCGCTTCGATGTAATAGGAACCGCCGGCTGGATCGGCCACCGCATCCACATGGGATTCTTCCTGGAGGATGCGTTGCACATTCAGCGCCAGGTGCGGGTCGAACCCAAAAGGAGTGACGGTAACCTGGTCGCAGCCGCCGAGAACGGCGGAGAGCGTTTCCGTGGTGACGCGCAGCAGGTTGGTATAGCGGTCGTAGGCGCTCTTGTTGCGCCGCGGCGTACGCACATGCAGGCGCATGCGGCACGCGCAGTCGTCCTGCGGCCCGAAGGCGGTGACCACCTGGGCCCACAACAGGCGCGCGGCGCGGAGCTTGGCGATCTCGAGGAAGTAGCTGGGTCCCACCGCGAACACGAATTCGATCTGCGGCGCGACGATATCCACCGGCAGGGTGGCCGCCAGCTCGGCCAAACGTTCCACACCGGCGGCGATTCCGTAGCCCAACTCCTCAACGGCATGAGCGCCGGCTTCGTGCAGCAGATCGGCGCGAATGGCTTTGGGCCCGGGTTTGGCGTCCTGCGCGATCTCCCAGCGGCGGCCGGTTCCGCGGACGAATGGGTAATGATCGGGCGCGGTGTGAAGCTGATTCTCCAACTCGGCCAGAGCCTCGCTGCGATAGTAGGGGCGTATGGCAAGCCCTTCCTCGGTTCGCCATACCAGCTTCTTTTCGTAGTCCGCACCCTTGAGATCTTTGGCGATCGCGGCTTCCCACGTCCCCGTGGCGACAGGCGGAAAATCCTGACCCAGGTGGAGGATTTCGGCGGCGACTTCCGCGTCAGGCATGGCTGCCCTCCTGCACTACTTCTATCAGATAGCCGAAGGCGGCGGTTTCGGTGGTCTTGGGGTGGACGAAAAAAACCGTGGTCCCGCGCGAGCCCTTGCGCGGCGCCTTGTCAATGATCTTGAAGCCGCTGGCCCGCAGGGAATCGTAGGCTTTCTGGATGTCGGCCACGCGGAGCGCCACGTGCGCCATGCCACCGCGCCCGCCGTTCTTCTCGATCTGTTTGGCAACCGGCGACTCGGGCGTCAACGGCTCCAAGAGTTGCACCAGGTTGGGGCCGTCGCCGACTTGCAACAGCACTTCGCGTACCTGGTCGCCGCCCAGGACGTCTTCGCGATGCACTTCGCGGAAGCCCATGGTGCGGTAGGCCTGGACGTGCGCTTCCAGCTCGCCCGGCTTTACCGAAATGGCCACATGATCGAAAAAGAGAAATCCCGGTAGCTGTTCCAGTTCGGTATTCATGATTCGAACTCCACCACCACCTGTCCGGCTTGCACGCTGTCACCCTGATTCACGCGGATGGCGGCAATTTTTCCCGCCGTGGGAGCGGTGATGTTGGTCTCCATCTTCATGGCCTCCAGAACCAGCAGAATATCTCCCGGCTGCAGGCTCTGTCCAACCTGAGCCGCTACCCGCACCACGATTCCGGAGACGGGGCTGCGGCAGACCTTTTGCTCGTTCACCGGCGTGGTGTCGGCCGGCGGCGCGGCGGGAGCGGCCGCGGCGGGAACGCGCAACGGCGCCGAGCCTACATTCAGACCGTGACTGTACGGCGCTGCCGCGGGCGATTCCGGCTCGGCGGCATCCACTTCAACTTCGTATGTTTTTTCGTCAATAGTGATGTTCAGTTTCATGGCGCCTCTCATGGCATTGGTGGGCAGCCCCACTTCTAGCCTTGCAACATATGGGAAGCCTGGATCGACACGCGGCCTTGTTGTGCCCAGGCGTTGGTGCTGAGCAGACGAATCTGGCGTATATGGGCCCGCACGCCCAGGTACGCGCCGATGGCGGCTGAGATGGCGAGCAATTCCTCTTCGGTGATGGATTCGTGCGCCGGCGGCGGCGCCGCCGCCGCTACCTGGCTGGCGCCGTTCTCCTTCTCCAGCTCCGCCATGCGTTGGGCGATTTCCGCCATTTGCGCCCGGAGTTGTCCGAGCGTCAGGGCGAGTTCCGCTACTGTAGTTCTGACCATGGTTTCCCTCGTCTCTAGAGCGGCATCAGTCCGTGCTTCTTGGGCGGCCGCAATTCCCGCTTGGTGTGCAGATATTCAAAGACCTGCGCCAGGTGATGGCGCGTGGTGGAGGGCTCGATGACCGAATCGACCAGCCGCCGTCCGGCGGCCACGTAGGGATTGGAAAAGGCTTCCCGATAGCGCTCGATCAGTTCCGCGCGCTTGGCGGGCTTGTCGGTGGCCTCTTGAATCTCTTTGCGGAATACGATCTCGGCCGCGCCCTCGGCGCCCATCACGGCGACCTCGGCGGTGGGCCAGGCGAACACGCGGTCCGCGCCCAAATCCTTGCCGCACATCGCCAGGTACGCCCCGCCGTAGCACTTCCGCAGAATGACCGTGACCTTGGGAACGGTGGCGGCGGAATAAGCGAACAGCATCTTGGCGCCGTGACGAATGATGCCGCCGTGCTCCTGCTGAACGCCCGGAAGGAATCCCGGAACATCGGCAAACGTCAGCAGCGAGATATTGAACGCATTGCAGAAGCGGATGAAGCGCGAAGCCTTGTTGGAAGCGTTGATATCGAGCACGCCCGCCTGCACCGAGGGTTGATTGGCAATGATGCCGATGGTGCGTCCGGCAATGCGGGCGAACCCCACCACGATGTTCATGGCGTAGCCCGATTGCACCTCCAGGAAATCGCCGAAGTCTACGACCTTGTCGATCACCTCGCGAACGTCGTAACCTTTCTTGATCTCCGCCGGCACCACTTCGTCGAGCGCCGGGTTGGGATCCACATTGGGATCGCCTTCCACGCGCGGCGGATCTTCCAGGTTATTGGAAGGGAGAAAGCTCAACAGTTTCTGGGCCAGCAGAATGGCGTGGCGATCGTGTTCGGCGATGAAGTGGATCACGCCCGAGTTCGCCATATGGGCCTCGGGGCCGCCCAACTGCTCCGCGGTTACAATCTCGCCGGTGACACCCTTGATGACCTGAGGGCCGGTGATGAACATCTGCGCCTGGCGCGTCTGAATGATGAAATCGGTCAGCGCCGGGCTGTAGGCGGCGCCGCCGGCGCAGGGACCGCAAATCAAGGAGATCTGCGGGACCGCTCCGGAGAGCATCACGTTGGTGTAAAAGACCTTGCCGTAGCCGGAGAGGGAGTCGATGCCCTCCTGCACGCGGGCGCCGCCGGAATCGTTGATGAAGACGAAGGGAGAGCCGGTCTTCAACGATTGCTGCATGATTTCGGCAACCTTAATGGAGTGAACTTCTCCCGCCGATCCGCCGGACACGGTAAAATCCTGGCTCGCCAGGTGTACCAGACGGCCACCGACGGAAGCGGCGCCGGTGACTACTCCGTCGGCCGGAAAGCTCTTGCCGGCCATGCCGAACATGGTGGCACGGTGCTCGGCGAACAAACCCGTCTCCTCGAAGCTGTCCGCATCCACCAGCGCTTCCACGCGTTCGCGGGCTGTCAGTTTGCCGCCCTGGTGCTGCTTTTCCAGGCGATCCGCGCCGCCGCCCAGCATGGCTTCGCTGGTCCGCTCGCGGAGATCGCCGATCTTCTCCTGCATGGTATGAATTGCCATATGAAGTTCCTTTCGAATGATTACTGCACCGGTGCTACCGTCACGCGGTGCGACTTGCCATTGAGCTTGACGTCGTAGGCGACGGGGGTGCGCACCGGACCTTTGCCATTGCCATTCTCGGCCACCGGCGCACTGACGGGCGCCGCCGCTGCCGCCGGTTGTGCGGCCGGATCCTTGCCCAGATTCTTCGGGCCCTGGTCGCGCGTGGTGAAGAATTTGGGAGCGACCTTGGGGAACATGGCGTAGGTCAGCACGTCCTCATCGGAGCCGTTCGATCCGGCAAGCGCCACCGTCGTGTCGCGCAGTTGTTGCCACTCGGGCTTCAACAGGTCGGCGGGACGCCCATCAATGGGAACCTTGCCGGTCTGTTTGGCGGCCAACTCGACCACGTGCCGGTCGCGCGGTCCGATAGTCTCGCCATAATATCCGAGCATCAGGTCGGCGAATTCGCCGGTCAAGACTTTGTACCGGCCCATCATCACGTTAAAGACGGCCTGCGTGCCCACAATCTGGCTGGAGGGCGTTACCAGCGGGGGGTATCCGGCATCGGCGCGCACTTTGGGCACTTCGAGCAGCACCTCGGCCATGCGATCTCCCGCACCCTGCTGCTTCAACTGGCTCTCCATATTGGAGAGCATGCCGCCGGGAATCTGGCTGTCGAAGATTTCCGTTTCCACGCCGGTGATGTTGGAGAGGAATTCCTTGTACCGCGGCCGGACCCCGGCGAAATATTTCTTCAGCTTGATCAGGCGCGCTTTGTCGAGCCGGGTGTCAAAACCGGTGCCTTCGAGCATCTCCACCAGGCTCTCGGTGGGGTTGTGTCCCGGTCCCAGGCTGAGGGAACTGATGGCCGTGTCCACGCAATCCGCGCCGGCTTCGATGGCCTTCATGAGGCTGACCAGGGTGACTCCGGTGGTGGCATGCACATGTACATGCACGCGTACGTCCTGGCCGCACGCCTCCTTAATTCCCTTGACGATGTCGTAGGCCGCTTGCGGCTTCAGCAGCGCGGCCATGTCCTTAATGCAGATGGAATCGCACCCCAGGTCGAGGAGTTTTTCCGCCATGTCCACGAAATCGCCGGGCGTATGCAGCGGGCTGACGGTGTAGCAGATAGTTCCTTGCGCGTGCTTGCCGGTGCGCCGCACGGCGGCGATGGCGCGTCGCAGGTTGCGAATATCGTTGAGCGCATCGAAGACGCGGAAAACGTCCATGCCGTTTTCGGCCGCCTTTTCCACGAAACGATCCACCACGGTATCTTCGTAGTGGCGATAGCCCAGCAGATTCTGCCCGCGCAACAGCATTTGCAGCCGGCTGTGGGGAAGCAGTTTGCGGAATTGCCGCAAACGCTCCCACGGATCCTCATTGAGGAAGCGAATGCACGAGTCGAACGTGGCGCCGCCCCAGCACTCCACCGACCAATACCCTGCCTGGTCCAGATCCGCGCAAGCGGGAATCATATCTTCCATAGCCATCCGCGTCGCCATCAGGCTCTGGTGCGCATCGCGGAGGACGAGTTCAGTTACATCGATTGTCTTCGGCATAGCTCGTTTCGCTTTCGAACGGCGGCACTCCCATCAGGCTTTCCAGCTTGAAGGAAAGGGACGCCAGAGAATGGTACAGGTCCTCGTTTTGCAGAATCACCCGCTCGGGGACCTGAATGTGAGCGGGCGAGAAGTTCCAGATGGCGCAAATTCCAGCGGCCATCATCAGGTTCGTCACGGATTGCGCCTGGTCGGCGGGCGTCGCGACCACGCCGAGAAGCGTATGGTTACGGCGTACGAAATCCGGAAGAGACGCGAGAGGTTGCACTTCCCTACCGTGAATTTGCCGGCCGATCTTCTCCGGGTCGATATCGAAGGTCGCCACAATCTCCATCCCATGAGTGCGGAATCTCTCGTATCCGAGCAATGCACTGCCCAAACTGCCGGCGCCAGCCAGAACCGCTGCCTTAGGCCTGTTCCACCCGAGAAAGTTCTCCAACCAGGCGACCAGATCAGCCAGAGGATAGCCCACCCGGGGCCGGCCCACGATTCCGGTCATTTCGACGTCTTTGCGAACCTGCGTGGGATCCAGGCCAAGGCCGCGAGCCAGATCGGCGCAAGAGACCTGAGCCACGCCCTCGATCCGCATTTGTTGCAAAAAGCGATAGTAGATGGGAAGCCGGCGCAGGCTGGCCTCCGGAATTTCGCGGTGCCGGACGGTTTGGAGCAGGCCTTTCATATCGAGAAACATTTATCGAGAAAATATTCTCTAATCAATATTTAGCACTTGGCAATCGATAATTCAAGGTCCTAAGATCTTTTTCCTGGCCTAAGGTACGATCAATCCGTCGCCGAATGTTGAAAACAGGGGAGATACTTGACTTCCAATTCACCTGCTGCTAAACGTTACCCGAGAAGTTTTTCTCGATATGGACCCCGCATTTCCAGAACGTACCCGGGTGATCGCCGAAGGCAGTCTTCGGCGGCTACCTCTGTACCATCGCCTTCTGCTGGAAATCTCATCGTCCGGAGTTCCCTTTGTCTCCTGTAGCGTGCTGGCTCGCGGCCTGGATCTTGACCCGACGCAAGTCCGTAAGGACATCGAAGCCACCGGCATCGTCGGCAGGCCCAAGGTGGGTTATTCCACACCGGCCCTGATGCGCTGGATCGAGGACTTCCTGGGCTGGAACAATACCAAGGAGGCGTTTCTGGTGGGCGCGGGCAGCCTGGGCAGCGCCCTGATGGGCTACCAGAAATTCCGCACGTTTGGCCTGGACATCATCGCGGCCTTCGATACCGATCCCTACCGGGTGGGTCAGCAGATTCACGGGAAGGAAGTCTTGCACCTGGATAAACTGGTCGACCTGGCTCAGCGGATGCACATCCACCTCGGAGTGATCGCCACGCCGGCAGTGGCCGCGCAACAGGTTGCCACGCTGATGGTGGAAGGCGGCATTCGCGCCATCTGGAACTTCGCACCGGTTCATTTGCGCGTCCCCGCATCGGTAATTCTGCAGAACGAAGATCTGTATCACTCGCTGGCATCTCTCTCCTTCAAGCTCGAAAGACAGATGATGGCCGAGCGCGTCACGGGAATCGAAACGCCTGACAGTCTGCCCGACGGCAGTAAGGACATTTGAGGCAGCCGAGCTCGGTCGAGACGAACCAGCCTGTTGGACAAGGCGGGGTGCCCTGCGGAGGAGGGAGAGCGGCCGGAAGGTCGCGCCTGGGCACTCACCGAGACCGCATGGAGAAATCTCCGGGGCTGGCCGCCGAGAGGCGCCGCTCACCGCAAACGCATGGCTATGTTGAGAAGAACGCCAGCGCGTTGCAGCGGGATCGACCGCGATCCTCACGTGTCCGCCGGTTAGCAGGATGGTGAGAACGCGAAGGGTTCTGGTTAACACGAGGAGATCAACGTAAACCGCTGCACGATGCCCAAGCCCAGCCGGGCCATGGCTTTCTCCCTGTCGTCCTCGGAATCGGGCATAATGAACGTATGCGACAAGTTTTCATCTATCGCGGGGAAGATGGCTTTTGGATCGCCGAGTGCCCCAGCTTGCCCGGCTGCTTTACCCAAGGCGAAACGCAGGATGCTGCGCTGGCCAATATGAGGGAAGCCGTCCAAGCGTACGTGGGCGCCCTGGAAGTCGACAACTTGCCGGTCCCTGACGAACATTTCGACGCCCGCCTCGTAACCGTGTGAGTCACCTCCCCGTTGTATGCGGAAGGGAGTGTGTGCGAGCCCTGGAGCGGGCGAGCTTCCAAATTGTCCGCCAAGTGGGAAGCCACATTGTCTTGCGCCGTGAGAACCCATTCTGCCAGGTAATCGTGCCCGACCACCGGACCCTGGATCGCGGCACTCTGCGGTCCATTCTTCGTTTGG
>Ga0302319_10017298_pt1 | contig 13220 bp, 9 predicted proteins | sample Bog_T0_2_FD_203319 | JGI IMG/M metagenome (GOLD analysis project Ga0302319, IMG submission 203319) | Peat permafrost microbial communities from Stordalen Mire near Abisko, Sweden - Bog_T0_2 | ecosystem: Environmental > Terrestrial > Soil > Wetlands > Peat | place: Sweden: Abisko, Stordalen Mire...
CGGAGGCGAGGTGCAGCAGGCGGGGCTGGTGTTCGAAGACCGTCACACCGAAGCCCAGGGCGCGGAGGGAGGCGGCTATGTGGCAACCGTACCAACCGCCGCCGATGATCGCAAAAGTGAGTGACATACGCTCATTTACCGCAACCCAAGGCTAGGATCAACGACTGTCATAAGAGGCAGACTGACGTTCGTATGGCCTGCACGTGCGATGGAAAATTGTGTTGCACGACGCACCGTTCTCCCGTAACCTTGTCTGATGAATTTAGACAACATACCCTTCGCGCTGCTATCTGACAGTGCGCAGCCCCGAGCGCTGTCGGCGACGGCACGCCAGGACGCCTAAATGATATCCACCGGGGACACTTGGTTGGACCGCTTAACCACAGCGGTTCGGCGCGCATTATGGCCTGCAACGGCCGTCCACCACGAACATCCGGTTGGGCCGCTTGATCACAGCGGCACTCCAATGGAACAGCAAGAAATGGGTGGGGCTGCCCGCAAGGATGCAGAGATGGGAGCAGCCGAAGAGATCAAACAAACCGCGGATGCGCTTGCTGCCGTCCCTGCAGATACAGGAATGGAGGCGGTCGAAGATCTCAGACGAGCCCATGAACTGATAGAAGGCAGGGATCCGCTCGCTGCACTTCACGTGTTGAACGAGTCGATGCAGCGCAATCCGGATGCCATCGGCCTCCCGGCGCGTGCCGCCACATTGCTGGCGGACCTGCGCCGGTTCGATGAGGCCGACGCGCTGCTGGAAGCCGCACAGATTCGTTTCCCGAGCGAGGTTTCTATATTTATCCATCGCGCACGGGTCGCGCAGGTTAGACGCGACTGGACCGCCATGGCCGCCCACTGCCAACTGATAAATGAACGATTTCCCGAAAATGAGTGGGCCTATGTCGGAGGTGGGCAAGCCCTCACGGAACTGAAACAGCTCCCCGAAGCGGAAGCGGTCATCGCGGCGGGCCTTAAACAATGCCCTGATAGTCCGGAGTTGTTCGGAGCTTATTGTTGGCAGGCCCACCATCGCCTGGATTGGCCAGAGGCCGCGAAGCGTTGGCAAGCTTTCCGCGACCGGTTCCCCGATCTTGCCGGGGGATATGCCATGGGCAGCATCGCCCTTCGAGAATTGGAACGGTTCGACGAGGCGGATGCGGTATTGCTTGAGGGCCTGCAACGCCATCCGGCGAACGCCGAGTTGCTTGGTAATTACGCCGGGGTCGCACATACACGGCAGGACTTGCCTGAGGCGCTGAAACGATGGCAGGCGTTTCATGAGAAATTCCCCGACGACGTCGTGGGATATTCCATCCAGGGCGTCGTGCTGCGGGAGGCGGGACGGTATGACGAAGCGGATACAATTCTGCTGAAGGGATTGCAGCGGTACCCGACTCATCCCGAACTGCTCGGCAACTACGCATGGGTTGCCTCCAAGCGCCTGGACTGGCCTGAGGCATTGAAACGGTGGCAGGCCTATCGTGATCTGTTTCCGGACCAAACGCTGGGTCATCACCAGATGATGCTTGCACTTGGAAAGATCAGGCAGCTCGGCGAAGCCGCCACGGGAACGGCCCAGGCGACCGTGAACAATCCTTCGACGTTCGTTGCCACGCAAACGTCGCGGCTGATCATCCCGCAGACCGAGGCTACGCTGGCGCATCCCGGGTTGGTTTGCATCGAGCCGCCCGCGGATTGGGTGTGTCCGGCGGCCGAGTTCGTGGTTGACCTGTCGGGGGCGGAACTGGAGCACTCCCTGCTGCGCGAACAAGCGTATCACCATCACGGGACCTATCGCGACCGGTTTGAGGACGTGACACTATTTGGCCACCAGCATTTTAATGCAGTAATCACGTCAGATGGCAGAATTTGTTGTCAAGTAACGGACTTTGCGCAGGCGCGCGTGAGCCTGGATGCCCATATTGCCCGGCATCCGCACCCCGACCTGCCAATGCCGTATATAACTCGTGAGGGCGACGAGTATCGTCTGAATACATCGCACATCGACGAGAGGGCAATCATCGATGTCTCCGGCAGTGTGTACTTCGCCACGCCTGTGGAGCCGCTGAACTGGGCTGCGTGGGTGTTCCATGGCCTTCCCGCCGCGTTCGATTTTGCCCAGAACCGCCCAGCAGAACGATACCTGTCGTATATCGACCTGGATTGGCAGCGAGAGCTCCTGCGAGAGGTCGGGATTCCGGATGACGCTCTTGTGCGCCATGAACTTGCTAGGACGTATCGGTGTAGTAGCGTTGTCTTCCGACGCTATTCCCAAATCGACGTTGACCCCACTGCTATGGACCGGGAAATCTACGAGCGGGTCGGCCGAAAGTTGGCTGGCCCCCGGGCGGTGGCTCCCAACCGGCGGGTATTCATCTCTCGGCGCAGCGCGTCCGGTCGCATTCTGCTGAACGAGAATGAATTGATCGATGCCCTTGCTGCTCGCGGCTTTGAAATCGTCGAGACCGAGTTGCTGTCTTTCGTCGACAAAGTTCGGTTGTTCCGCGACGCCGAGCTTGTTGTCGGGCTGGGTGGCTCCGGCATGTTCAACGTGGCGTTCTGTCGACCTGGCACGCGTGTCGTCAGTATCGAAGGTGGCAACGCAATTGCTCATATTACCTCGCGATTCATTGGCGCGTTGGGACATCGGTATGGCTATATTCTTGGGAAGCCGGAGCCAACTGATCCGGAACCAATCCATAAGAGATGGACAATCGACGTACAACGCGCCGTCGCCGCAATACACTTGATCTGACACCGTGCTCTGCACAGGCTGCCGCACTAAGTCAAAGCCCCGTATCGATCATATAATGCACCTGAAGCCGATCGCCGGGGCGAACACCGGCAGCCAACGCACATTGTAAGAAAAACCCACTGTCACCCTGATTGACGGCAGAGGCGGCACCCACGTCGGCACCTTGCGTGGCATCGTAGCAGTTCGTGGACGCCGCGTGCGTCGAATAAAAGCGGGTGACAAAGTTGCCATGGAACATCGGCGGGTAGGCGACATACGTCCCGACGCTTCCCGAAATCGTCTTGCCAAATGGTGCAATCAGGGTGACCGCACCAGCTGCGTTGCCGCTGTTCGGTGCCGGCGTCGTCCCGAGTGGGAAAGACGTCCGGGCGAACCGCTGCGCTAGCGTCAGTTCCGCAGCAAATGACCGCGGCTGGTACGGCAGGGCAATCTCGCCGGGATAAATGTGCAAGGCGCCGATTTTCAGTGTCATTCCGACCGTACTCAATTGTGTCGTATTGGTCCCCGCATGAAAATTCCCCGCCCTCCAGGCATCCGGAACAGTCATCTTGCCCGATCCGGCATAAAAATTGAAACCGAAAAACAGTCCGATCTGGTTGGCCTCCAGGGTCCAGAGACCTGACCTGGGGCCCGGGATCACCTTGTGAAAGCATTGCCAGACATTCGCCTTCACGATCGCAAAATCCAAAATATAGCTGAGATCGTGGCTGCCGTTCTGAACGAATGCGCTATATGTGCCAGGGTTGTTGGCTTCCAGGCAGACATCGACAGACACAGGTTGCGCCTGAGCCATGCCCCAGTTCAGTGGCGCAAGATCGGCACCCTCGATCGCCGTCCGCGCTATCGAATATGCATCTGGCACTGGCGTGAAGGTTGCCAGCGTGTTGGCAAGCCACGCATAGACAAATCCCGGTGCGGGCGCCGCTTTGGTGCGCTGCACGGAAATCCGGCCGCTGTCATTGGTCAATCCATGCCAACCATCAAGCAAGAATTGTCCCGGTGCGCTGATGATCATAGGCGCTCCCGTGTTGGGCTGGTCCAGGACAAAATCGGGATTGCGGTTAAGCGGCGGAGTCGGCACCAGTTGCGTGCACTGCAACCCCAAGATACAGACTGTTCCCGTGGTGATTGGAATCCCGTTAATCGTTCCGATCGGGGCATTGTACATCGAGGCGGTTGGAAGCTGAAAGCGACCCGATACGTAGTTCCACAAGGCCGGATTGTCGAAGACCACCAAATTCTGGTTGGACGAATCGGATCCCCCGATGTTCACTTCAAGGTCGGCAACGGATGCCGATTTGATGCTGCTGTCGGGATCGATCTTCAGAACTGAGTTGCTGGCCCAGGTCGATTGGTCCCGCCAGTGCAGACCCCGCAGTTGAACGGACGCGTTGGTTCCGGTCAGCCAGAACACATCGGTCAGGTGAGGCGCTACCTCGGTGTGGCAGTCCAGGTCCAACTGGGATAATAGCTGGCCACCTTCGAAATATAAATCGGCAATGTGCCCAACCACATTCACACAATATCCCCCAATGATCTTGTGCCGATTAGCGTTACCGAACCATAGCGGAGCAGTGTTCAGCGCTCCATAAGTGCCCCCGATGAAGGTGTTCTCGTTAAGACTTATCGGGTGGTCGGCAGGTAGCGTCACCGTGACAAATGCGGATGATACGGCAAAATGGTTATAGCCATCCTCAACCAGGGCGCGACCGGATGCTGTGTTTTCGAAAAACGGCTGCAAGACGGATGTCGTTTCCGACCCTACATTATAGAAGGCTGTGAACGAAAAACCTCCAAAGATCTCGGGGTGCACGAAAAAATTGTCGGCGCACGCATCTGACGTAGCGGCGATTCCGATTTGGATACCGATGTTCGGGACATGCGTCAGTTCGCCATAAATATAGAGTTCATCCCAAGCGACTCCGCGGCTTTGCAGCGCATCGATGCAGGGGGTGCCGTTCGTGGCACAATCCAGGCGTAATCGGATCCGCGTACCATAGCCGACCCCGTTCGGCGCGACATTTCCGCTTAGATTCGTCGCGTTGATGCTGTGCGCGATAAAGCAGGTGGCGTTGCCGGGCGACTCAAGCGTGAAGGGTCTGCCGGACGCACGGGCGGCAACGATGGCGGCGTTGATGGCCGCGCTGTCGTCGATACCACCATGCCGGCCGTCGGAATTGCAGACGGCGCCGAAGTCCTTGACGTTGAAGACCTCGATATCCGGCGGGACGCTGCTCCGTACCCCCTGCTGCGCCGCCGCCGGGACCGCCAGACACAGCAAGATCACCAGCAGCCAAAGTTGGCGCATAGAGGTCATACAGTTATAGCCCCTGTTATATGGTCCGGACACCGGCCGCTTGGCCGGGCTTATTCCGCGGCAAGCCGATTCCGCCACCAGGCGATGGTGTCGGCAAGTCCGGTCTCCAGGTTGAACCGCGGACGGTATCCCAACTCGCTCAGCATGCGGCCTGAAGCAGCGAGCCGGCGAGGCTCGTCCGGGGCGGTGGGGCGCGCGCCCAGCCGCACCAGGTCGGGCCGGCCGACCTGCGCGGCAATCGCCATCACCACATCGCCGATGGACGTACACAGCCCCGATGCAATATTGATGGCGCCGCGGTGCTCGCTGTCCAGCGCGGCGACCAGACCGGACGCCGCGTCGGCGACGTGCAGGTAGTCCCGCTGTGCCACCCCGTTACCCACCAGCGCCGGTTGGCCTTGCAGCAGCGACGCTACCACACTGGACACCAGCCGTGTCGGCGCCTCGTACGGCCCATAGAGGAAGAACACCCGCGTCCAGGCCAAGCCGATGCCTTCCTCGCGCGCCGCAGCAGCGAGCAGTTGATGCAGCGCGTGCTTTGCGGCTCCATACAGCGTCGCCGGCCGCAACACGGCGTCTTCCTCCAACTGCTCGGCGGACCAGTCATACTCGGCACAGGTGCCGGCGATCGTTGCGCGCTGCCCGCCAGCGGCGACGAAGGCGCGGTACAGGTGCAGGCTGGCGGCGACCCAATCCAGGTTTTCCGGCGCGTGCCAGCATCGGCCTGGTGTCACGTCCCATGCCAGGTGCAACAGGTGGCTGGGCCGCAGCGCCCGCACCAATGCCGCGGTGGCCGCGTGATCCATCAGATCCACGACATGCGGCACCGCGCCAAGCAAAACGGGTGGGTGACGCGCGGCGGCGTGCACCTCGAAACCCCGCCCCAGCAACGGCGGGATAGTGTGGAGGCCCAGGAAACCGCTGGCGCCGGTCACCAGGACGCGGCGAGTCACCGCAGCACCGACAGGGTGGGATCGCGTTCGGACAGGAGTTGGTCGCGATGCGCGTTGAATGACAGGTTGCACTGCGGGAACGCCCCCGGCAGTCCATGCGCGGCGAACTCGTCGGCACAAAAGCTACGGGCAAAATGCCCGCGGTCGTCCGCCCGGCGCTCCAACTGCACCAGCCAGACATCCTGGATTTCCAGCCGCGTGAACCGCATCAGAGGATCCTCAAGCGGGGGATCGGCACCACGAACTGGCCGCCCCACTCACGCACCGCCGCCATCTGGTCCATGATCTCGTCCCGGATGTTCCAGGGCAGGATCAGCACGTAATCCGGCCGAGCTTGCAGGATCGCCTCGGGGGCATACACGGGAATGCGGGTGCCGGGCAGCAAGGTGCCCTGCTTGTGCGGGCTGCGGTCCACCGTGAAACTGATCAGCTCCGGCCCCACGCCGCAGTAGTTCATCAAGGTATTGCCCTTGGCCGGCGCGCCATAGCCGACCACGCGCTTGCCCGCCGCCCGGGCATCCAGCAGGAAGCGCAGCAGCCCGACCTTCACCTCGACCACCTGGTTGGCGAAGGTTCGATAGGCCTCCGCCCCCTCCAGCCCCGCCGCCGACTCCTCCGCCAGCACCCGGTCCACCGCTGGCCCCTGCGCATGCGTTGCACCGTCGTGGCAGGCGAAGACGCGCAGGGAGCCGCCGTGGGTTGACAGTTCCTCCACGTCGAACACGCGCAGCCCATGCGCGGCCAGGACGCGGCGGACCACGTGCAGCGAGAGGTAAGAGAAATGTTCGTGGTAGATCGTGTCGAACTGCGTCTCCTGCATCTGGCGCAGCAGATGCGGGAACTCGAAGGTTGCCACCCCTTCCGGCCGCAGCAGAACGGCGAAGCCGCCCACGAAGTCGTTCAGGTCCGGCACATGCGCCAGCACGTTGTTGGCCGCCATCTGGTCCGCGCCATGACCCGCCTCGCGCAGCCGCCGAGCGGTGTCCACGCCGAAGAAGACCACCTCGCTCGGTATGCCTTTCTCCACCGCCACCTTCGCCACGTTTGCCGCCGGTTCCACCCCCAGGACCCGGCACCCGTGTTGCTGAAAATACTGGAGCAGGTAGCCGTCGTTGCTGGCGACCTCCACCACACTGGAGTCGGCACCCAGGCCGAAGCGCCGGACCATGGCGTCCGCATAGACCTCCGCATGGCGCAGCCAACTGTCGGAATAGGATGAGAAGTACAGGTAATCGCTGAAGATGTGGGTAGGGCTCTCGAATTCCTCCAACTGAACCAGCCGGCACTGGCTACAGACCCAGGCGTGCAGCGGGTAGGTCGGCTCCATGCTGCGGGCGCGGTCCGGGGTGATAAAGGAGTTGGACAGCGGCGACATGCCGAGGTCCGCAAACGTTTCGGTCAGCGGCGAGCTGCAGTTCCGGCAGGGGCGGTCGGTCATTGCGGGGTGTCCGTTCCGTAGCGTTCCAGATCGTCTATGATGAGGCCGTGCGGATCCTCGTCGGCCAACTGGCGCTTATACCAATGGGCGGTCTGGCGCAGGGCAGCGCGCAGGGGCAGGCGGGGGCGCCATCCCAGCCGGGTGCGGGCCATTGAGGCGTCCACCGCCAGCAGCCCGGCCTCGTGCGGGTGGTCGCCGGGATCGGTGATCCAGGCGCCGCCGGGGCCCCAGGCCTCGGCCAGCAGGCGCACCACGTCCGTCACCGGCCGCACGTCGTCCACGCCGGGGCCGAAGTTCCAGGCCTGCGCCACGTCGGCACCGTCCAGCAGGCGCTCGGCCAGGATCAGGTAGCCGCACAGCGGGTCCAGCACGTGCTGCCAGGGCCGGGTCGCGGCCGGGTTGCGGATGCGCACGGGCTGGCCCTCGGCAAAGGCGCGGATGCAGTCCGGCACCAGCCGGTCCGCCGACCAGTCGCCGCCGCCAACCACGTTGCCTGCCCGGACGGAGGCGACGGCCACGCCCTGCGCCGCTAGAAACGACCGCCGCCAGGACGCGGTAACCAACTCTGCCCCGGCCTTGCTAGCGCTGTAGGGATCGTGTCCGCCCAGCGCATCCGTCTCGCGATACGGCCAAGTCCATTCGCGGTTCTCGTAGCATTTGTCGGTGGTCACCACAACCACAGCGCGAACCGATGGCGTGGCGCGCACGGCTTCCAACAGGTGCGCGGTGCCCAGCACATTGGTCTGAAATGTCTCCAGGGGGTCGGCATAGGATCGCCGCACCAGCGCCTGCGCGGCCAAATGGAAAACCACTTCGGGCGCTGCCTCGGCCATCGCGTCCCGCAACCGAGCGGCGTCCCTGATATCGGCAAGGATGGATGGCACACGGCCCTCGATTCCCAGCGCCGCCCCCAAGCTGCCGGGATCGGCAGCCAGCGACAGTCCGGTAACCCGAGCCCCCAGGCGCTGCAGCCACACGGCAAGCCAGGCGCCCTTAAAGCCGGTATGCCCCGTGAGGAACACAGGCCGCCCGGCCCAGGCCACCTGTGAGGGTAGCGCTCCCCTTATGTCCGCCACGGCGCCTGGCCGGTGTTCCACAAATCCTCCAGAAGATGCTTCTCCCGGAGCGTATCCATCGGCTGCCAGAAGCCGTCATGCTGGAACGCGCGCAATTCCCCGCGGGACGCGAGTTGTTCCATCGGCTTGTGCTCCCAGACCGTCGCATCACCCTCGATCAGGTCGAGCACCTCGGGCTGCAGCACGAAAAAGCCGCCGTTGATGAACTGGTTGTCGCCCGTCGGCTTCTCCTGGAAGCCTTGTACGACGTCCCGCTCCATCATCAGTGCGCCGAACCGCGCGGGTGGACGAACGGCGGTGACTGTGGCGAGCTTGCCGTGTGCCGCGTGGAAAGCGATCAGGGCTGGGATATCCACCGTGCTGACGGCGTCTCCATAGGTCATGCAGAAGGCGCCGGAGTCCAGGAAGCTCCGGATACGCTTCAGGCGCCCGCCGGTCATCGTGGCAGCCCCGGTGTCCACCAGGGTCACCTTCCATGGCTCCGCGCTGCCGCGGTGCACGTCCATACTGTTGCGACCCAGGTCGAACGTCACATCCGCCATGTGCAGGTAGTAGTTAGCGAAATATTCCTTAATGACGTAGCCTTTGTAGCCCAGGCAGATGATGAACTCGTTGATGCCGTGCCGCGAATACGACTGCATGATGTGCCACAGAATGGGCTTGCCGCCGATCTCGACCATGGGCTTGGGGCGGCTATCGGTTTCCTCCATCAGACGGGTGCCGAAACCGCCGGCGAGGATGACTGCTTTGGTGACCACTGGCCATGCTTCTCCTGTTCAGAGGGGAGGATAAGCGATTTCCCGTGGGGCTCCAAGGATTTCGTGGTTCGACGGGACACGGCCCATGCGGATTGGGGCGAAGGCACCGTTCCGATCCCAGATACCAAAATGGCCGCCGTGACCCTCAACCTGATGAATCGCCATAGACATACCTTGATAGGAGACTGTCTGCCGAACGCAATAGTCCGGTCACTTCGGTCCATATCGACATTGCTGCTGTGATGTCAAGGATTGCATCAGGTACACGCCAACGTGACGTCATAAAGACATATGATTCAGGCGTATCTGTGCTGTGGTCCGGGAGGTTGCCACGGTGACGCGGTGCGAATACGTTGTCTTCCTGGCCGTCCAGCGCTATTATCCCGTAAAGTCTGAACGCGCTAGCCGAGGAACGCGCTAGCCGAGGTTGGAGTGAGCTGAAATGCAGGCACCAGGCCACATCGAAAAGGGCGTCATGTTCGGCCGCGACGGGTATCTGTTTCTGATGGACGGCGGCCATCGTGTGCTTGACCTTCTGCTCGGCATGCACAAGGTCCCAGAGCAGTCTTACGCGAATTTCGCGGATAACATCGCCCGCCGAGCGGCGATTTGCGAACGAGCCGGGGTCAGGTTCCTGCACGTCATCTATCCGGACAAGCAGTCCGTGCTCACGGATAAATTCCCGGTGGAAGATCCGGTCTGCCTGACAGACGTTTACCTCGACAGGCTGCCGGAGGTCCGAAGGTGGGTGTTTCATCCTCGCCGGGCCTTGCAGGACACCAGGGATGCCGCGTTCATGAAGACCGATACCCACCTGACCGAAATCGGAAATATCACGGCGGCCGGTGCGATCGTGGAGCGGTTGACTGGACTAAGCCAGGCGGAACATGTGGACCGGCTGATGGCATCCGATGACTGGGAGGTGATTGATTGGGCCGGCGATCTGGGCGGCAGGTTCAAGCCGGAGTTGTCAGAGAAGCGCCGCCTGCTGCGCAAAAGATGGCCACATCAATGGTTTCACAACGATCTGAAGGGTGGCAACAATGGCATCGTCGACCTCCTGTTCAGCCCGACCGCCGTGCACGATCAAAGAATCCTGGTGTTTGGCGACTCTTTCAGCCGGGACCTGTCAAGCATCCTGTCGTTTTTCTTCAGGGAAGTGGTGTTTCTGCGGACACCCTTCTTTCATGAGGACATTTTCGAACAAATTCAACCGGACCTTGTGATCACCAGCAACGTCGAGCGGTATCTTAGTTTTTGTGATTCAGACAGCCGAAGGCCATCTTTCTTTATGTATCCGTATCTTGGCAGCGCCGAGTATTCACCCAACAAGGCATTCGCAGAGGCATTTTCCGCTGTCTTAAGCTATGGGCGTACACCATACCAGGAATTTCTCAGCAAGCATGGTTTGACGAAGTTGCAGCAGGCAACCTGATCCTCACGCCCAGGCTCCAGGTCTGTTGTGCCGAATGCGAAGCCGAAATGCCGATCGACTCAATGGTCTTGTCGATTTCCTTATATAACGCCCTCATATTCAATTTAAAATTGTAATACATCGGGTGATGCGGCTCAAAGACTTGTACAAGAACCGCCTCTTCCGCAAAATCAAACACGTGCTCAGAGCCGATGAACCGGATGTCAGAAGGGGTCTCCATATACTCTTCGTCATCGTAGATATGAAGATCGCCCTTGTTCTGCAACACCCACTTGCTTGATACGACGACGCCGGGCTTGTTGGCGACCCATCGGTACTTCGCCAGGCCGGCGCCCCAGGGCGAGATGAAAAAGTCCGACTGGTCCAGCCAGAACAGGCTCGCCTCCATCGTGGCGCCAATATTGTCGATGACGGTCACATTGCCATTCCGAAAATTCGCCTGCAGCGATTTCGCAATACGCTTCTCGACCTCGGTGGGCGGTTGAGCCGCCCGCGCCTCGGTAAAGCTCGGGTAGCTTTCGGCGCGACCATCCCGAAGCCGGGAGTTGTGGCCATCGATAACAACCGCCACACGGCCAAGACACTGCTCCAGATACTCGACAATCCTGTTACTGAATGCCTCGGAGTCAACAACGGTACGGTTTTCGACCCGCAGCCCCAGTGCAACAATCGGCACACCCTCTTGCTTCAACCGCTGAGCCAGTATCCTGTCATCTTCCACGTTCGGGCTGGTGCGAACCAACTGCATGATCCGGTCCCGCAGCGCCTTGGAAACATAGCTGTCTGTTACCCGAATGATCTGTATCCCGTTATTGCAACAGAATTCGACCATCTCTGCATCCCCGGGGATTTGTCTGACCACGAGGCGGGCAAGTTCCGGGAACAGCCGGTCAACCTCTCCGTATGCTTCACCGTCACCATCATTGCCGAGGACGATCACCTTCGGATAGCAGGCCGCGGGGACGGACGTTACGATTTTCATCAGGCCGGACAGCTCGTTCCACAAGTGATGGCCAATATGAAATGATCCGCCGCTCCATAGCGGAGTCGCGAACGTTCCGAGCTGCTGCGAAAAGTACTTGGGCAGGTGACGTCCGGACCGGGTGATATACAACATCAGCCGATGCATCATGTTGACGCAGGCGCTCTGGGCAAGATGCCGCTGCGCCGCGGTCAGGTAAAATGCACGCCGCACCGTCGGAAACATCACACCGAGAGTCTGCAGATGATGGCCGCCACAGCACACATAGAATATAAGTTGGGTGTCATCATCGACACAGCGGTACAGGATCATCATGTGGTCGATATAGAGGCCATGAACGCGTGTGACCGGCCGGCCCGTCACCGGCGATGGCCACGACAGTTTCCCGGATGACAGCGCCGCCAGGAAGTTCGTCTGGGCCTCTATGGACAGTATCGACTTGACATGATCGGCGAAGATCTGAACGGAACCGGTTGCGTTGCCATTCTGTATCGCCAGCGCCGAAGCGTCGGCATTCGAAATATCGTGCCAACTGACGTCTTCTTCACCGCCCCGGTTAGCCATTTTGCTGATCGCCATCAGGGTGCCAGCATTCACGTCGGAAAGCCCATCCACGGCCGGTGGCCAAACCGGGTTTTGCGACAAGACCAGGGACTGCCACGGCGCCCCGGTGACCTCCAGATATTTTTGCGCCAGCAGGGCCTGGGTTTCCGCCGAGAGTTCTTTCAGCTCGCCACCAAGGCGGTTCATGGTCTCGTCCAGGTACCAGGTCGCTTTGGAGCCGTCGTCACGCACCAGTTCCAGCAGGTAGATGGGGGCGAAGCCGGTGTAAACGAACCTGGCATGCCATCCGGTAACGAATCCGGCAACAGGCTGACCGCTCATGCGGAGAGGCACCAACGTCTCCGCGTCCGTTCGAACGTGCCAGAAGCCGGCACTGAATTCGACCGCGTAGATGGTCATCGCTCAGCCCGCTCGAATGTTCGACATGTTCCGGGCCGATAACCCAGGCCGCTCATCCCAGCGCCCCCACATCCGCATACTGCGACACGAACCGGCACCCCCCGGCATCCATTTCCCGGTACTGGCTGGACCGGCGATAAAACGGCTCATCCGACACCGCGGTGTAATGCGTCACCAGGCTTTTGCGGGTCCGCACCGGCTGGGCGATCGGCGAGCCGCCATGGGCCAGATCGGCATGCCACACCAGCACATCCCCCTTCTCCGCCAGGAATGAACTCTTCACCTGCCCGAACGCCTTGGCGTCGTCATGCAAACTCTGCAAAAACCGAGCATGCTCGGCGGTATGGCTCTCCATCCACTTGCTGCTGCCGCCAAACAGGAAGTCCGGGGACCGGTGGCTGCCCACATAATATTCCAGCTCGCCCGTGCCGGGCGCCACGTCTTCCAGTGCCATCCAGGTGGCGGCCAGATGCATGGGGTTGCTGTCGATCTTCACATAAGCAGTGTCCTTGTGGATCGCCTGCTGGGAGCCGTTCCAGAATG
>Ga0302319_10017300_pt1 | contig 13219 bp, 8 predicted proteins | sample Bog_T0_2_FD_203319 | JGI IMG/M metagenome (GOLD analysis project Ga0302319, IMG submission 203319) | Peat permafrost microbial communities from Stordalen Mire near Abisko, Sweden - Bog_T0_2 | ecosystem: Environmental > Terrestrial > Soil > Wetlands > Peat | place: Sweden: Abisko, Stordalen Mire...
TCGAACTGAACCAGGTGCTGCGCGAGTTCAGCGAAAATACCGCGCCGGGCTTGTCGATCCTCGACGACAACTGCGCGTTGTTCAACCGGGAGTTATACCGGGAGTATTGCTTCCCGGTGCTGCGGCACGTCCTCGACGCCCTTGCGCCGGGACAAGCGCGAAGATACCAGCACTCCGACAGCGCGATGGGGCATCTGCTCGACTACCAGCGGGAGTTGGGGATGCAGGAAGTCAATTACGGTCCGACGCTGGACGTGGGATTGATCCGCGAGGCGATGCCGGCGGCGATAATCCACGGACACATGCCGCCGTTTTTGTTGCGGAATGGATCGGCGCGGGAAATCGAGGAACGGGTGATCGGAGATTTTGACAAGGCCGGGCGAACGGGCGGGTTCTATCTCGCGACAGCCGGGTCCGTGGCGGGCGGAACGGGTGTGGGGAGGCTGCGGTGGTTTATGAAGCTGGCGCAGGAGCGTTGCCGGTACGGCGGCGGCAAAAGTTAAGCTGCTCTCGTCTCTGAAGCGCCCGCGGGCTTGGTTCCGTTGGGTTGAGCGGCGGCGCGGAACTGTTTGGGGGTAACGTGTTTGGTGTCCTGGAAAACGTGCGTGAAATAACTCTGGTCGCAAAAACCGCAGGAGTCGGCGATCTCGGCAAGAGGCTGGACGGTGGTGCGGAGAAGGTCCGAGGCAAGATCGACGCGGCATTGCCGGAGCAGCTCGGTGAATGAACGGCCCGTCCGCTCCTTGAGCAGCCGGGAAAAATGGCTGGGCGAGATGCCGGCGTAACGCGCGGTCTCGTCGCGGGTGATTTCGCGGTGGAGGTTCTCGCGCATGTACCGGAGCGCCTTGGTGACGAGCAGCGGGGGCGTAAAATCCTCCTGGCGTTCGAACGCCGCGAAAAGGCGTTCGACCATGCCGCGCAGCCACTGGGCGAGCTGCTCGTCGTCGTCGATCGCGGCAAGCTCCGTGATGCAGTTGAAGTTGAGCCCGAGCACTTCGGACTGGGGCGCGCCGGCTTCGACCGCGGCGCGCGACATCATTACCACAAGCTCGAGGAGCAGGCCTTTGAGTAGATCGCTCACTTCCTGGCGGGCGCTGTAAATGTGGACCAGGACGTGGTTGATGATGCGGATCGCCTCGCCGTGGTCCTTGCGCTGGATGGCTGCCAGCAGGGCGGGCTCCTGGTAAAGGTACAGCTCGCGAATCCGGTCGTAGGGCCGGTGTTCGAGCAACGGGACGGCTGGAAAGTCGTTCATGGAAGCATGAGATGATCGACGTATCGATCTTCGAAGCCTTCTTGAAGGTTCAACTCGAGGACTTCGACTTGCGAGCGCAAGGTTTCCATCTCGTCGAGGGTCGTCCTGTCGACCAGCGCCAGCAGGGCGCCGGCCAGCGCACTGTTGCCCACCACGCGCACCTGCTCCTCGCGGAACCCGGGAAGCAGGCCCGCGGCGATGGCATGCCCCACGTTGAGGTGCATCCCGAAACCGCCGGCAAGGTAAAGCTGTGAAATCCCGGCTGCATCGATGCCCGCAGCGTCCAGCAGCGTCTCGATCCCCGCTCCGATGGCGGCCTTTGCCTGCAATAAAATGGCGATGTCCACCTCGCCAATGTGCGCCCCGCCTTCGCCAGTGGGGCCGGCAATCCGCAACGCCCGGCCGTCGTCGCCGTTTTCGATGCGATGGCTGGCCGGAACCCGTTGCCACGCGTCGGGAGCGAACCGGCCGGACTCGAGCAGGAGCCCGCGCCGGCGGCCAACGGACAGGAAATCCAAATAGGCGGAGCCGCAGATGCCGGCGGCGCGAGCCAGCGGAACATTGCCGATGGTTTCGGCGTTGATGCCAAAGGGATCGAGTGCCAGCTCGATGCCGCTGATGGCTCCCTCGCGGGCGCGAGTGCCGCAGCAGAGCCCGGAGCCTTCGAAGGCGGGACCGGCGGCGGTGGCGCAGCCGGTCAGGCGGCCGCCGCTCTGAAGGACGATCTCGCCGTTGGTGCCGACGTCAACGAGGAGGCTGGGCGCCTTGTCGAAAATCATTCCCGTGGCGTAGATGCCGGCGGTGATGTCCGCTCCGATGTAAGCGGCGATGCCGGGCAGAAGCACCAGCGGGGTCTCCGGCGGGAGCGCGTCGCCGTTGTTTCCAGCGGCGAGACCGATGCCGGAGGCGATAACGCGCCGGCCCTCGATGAAACGCGGTAAAAAGGGATAGACGCCAAGCGGTGAAGGGTCCTCGCCGGCGAGCAGGTGCAGCATGGTGGTATTGCCCGCGATGGTGCCGCCGGCGATGCGCGAGGGAGCACGCCCGGCGCGTTCGCACGCCCGCAGCAACAGTGGGGCGATGGTGCCGGAGACGGCCGCGGCCTGCATGGCGAGCAGAGCCTCGCGGGAACGCGCGCCATCGATGCGGGTGAGGACGTTGTCGCCGAAGCGGATTTGCTCGTTGAATGCGCCGGCGCGAGAGAGGACCTCGCCGGTCACCAGGTCGACCAGCAACAGCGCGACGGTGGTCGTGCCGAGGTCGACGGCGAACCCGGTGTCGCGTCCGCCCGGCTGCGGCTCGAACAAAGGCTGGTGCGCGCACGGGATATCGATGCGGAATGTGTCGCTCACCTGCGGCCGGTGCCCGATACGCGAACGCGACGGGATCCGGACGACCACGCGCTCGGCGACCCGCGCCAGGCAGGCTCGCACGGTGGCCGGAGCGGATTCGAAGCCGTCGCCGACGGCCACCCTGCCTTCGGTCAATTGCACCTCGCAGCCGCGGCAGAGACCGCGCTGGCCGCAGCGGGTATTCAAGGGGAAGCCGTGTTCGGCCAGCAAATCGGCAAGCGAACGGGCGCGCATCCGCGGCGTGACGGTGAATTCGTGCGATTCGCCGTCTTCCAGCCCGACCAGGACCTGTGTGTTGCTGCTCATGATTGCGCTATTTTTCAACGGCGGCCTCGGCGCGCATGACGGCGGCATCCGCGGAGTTTCCAAGCCGCGAGCCTGGCTCGATGATCTGGAAACGCTCGGCGTCCCAGTTCGCCCAGAGCAGATCGCGCAGCAGCGCCGGGTCGCCGCGCATGCGCTCGTACTTCCAGCCGAGCCAATCGGCGCACCGCCGGGCATATTCGGCCTCCTGGTCCGCGTCGTCGGTGGCGAGGTCGACATAGACGACAGTGTCGTGCGTGGCCCATTGCTCGCGCTCGGTCTCGAGGAGGAAATCGACGTTGTCCTCGTCGAACTGTTTGGAAAGCTCGGCGCGCAGGGAGTCGAGCCGCTCGGGGCCGGGGACGCGCCGTTCGCGGTTCCAGCCCGGGGTGTAGTAATAGCAGGTGGGACACACCCGCTGCCTTTCGGCGTAGGACTCCTTGCTGCCCAAGAAAACCGTGATGCAATCGTGGGCGCGAGGAATCACAAACTTGTGCCGGCGCGGCTGCAAGCCGGCGGTGCCGCAACCGCAAAGGCCGTAGGCCAGGACGACGGCGTCGATGTCTTCGCGCGCGTCGATCTCGTCCAGGGCGGCCTGCAACGTCTCGCGAAGCTGGTCGGGGCGGTCGTGCAAGCCGACGTCGAAAAACCGGGTCTCGGCAATGTGCGACGCGCCCGTGGCGTGGAGGGCGATCTCGTGTTCGAAGACTTTGCAGGCAAGGAGAGCGATTCTGGGAATGGGTGGAGGCATTTTACAAATCAGGGGATGAAATGATGGAGCCGCTGTATGCGTTGCTCGGAAGTTCCGGGGAAAATAGCAGCTTCCGTGCAGCGCTCAACAGAAACAAAAACACCGGCGACGGCGTCATTCGGGAGTTCGGTGGCGGGTCTGCATCAGGCGGCGGCGGATGACGATGCCAAGATCCAGCACGAACAGGAAGACCACGACGTCATCCACCCGGGAGGCGATGCCCGGCACGGGTATGAACTGCTCGGCGCCCCACAAGACAAAGGCCAGGCTTACCGCGAGGCTCAGGCAGAACTCCGTGAGCGTGCGCGGGAGCGTGAACTGGAGCAGCGCGTAGGAAACGCCGATGCAGATGAGGGGAATAGCGGATTTCACCTTCCATGAGAGGTCGGGCCGGATCCATTGAAGCGCATCGAGAACAAGAATGCCGGCCGCGCTCGCAAAAGCGGCCCCAAGGACGAGGGCGCTCATGATCCTGAGCGCCGCCGCGATGGGAGCGAGGTGCAGTGTCCGCTTCGCGGAGCCCGTCTGCGCGCCGGAGAATTCGTCGAATGGCGTGGCGGGGACCTCGTCGGAGTTGTCGTTGGCGGGATGGGTGGACATCGCTGGAGTGGATGGACGGAGTGGAGCTGAAAAGCTCTAATTTAGCTATCTCCAGGCAGCCGGCGAATTTTACCGTGTAATTTCGAGGCTGCCGCTTTGGTCCGTGCCAAGGAATTGGCCGAAGGCGGCAGGCCCAGGTTTCTGGAATATCACTCCGGCAAAGGGTATCTTCCGGGTCCCGGCCATGGCCGGATAGAAAAATCCACCCCTGAACATTCCCGTCCCGGGTACCAATGCCACGCTTACATTGCCGCTGTTGCTTCCACTTACTACGACCTTATTAGGCATCGTCGAGATCATCAGGGCGTCGCTTACCGCTCCCTGGGGCAGGTCCCCTCCCCCGATGCTGATCGATGCCGTGCCGGTGGCCAGCGGCGGAGATACATATTTCGCCGCTACCATTTGAACCGCGACGGCAAAGCCGCCGGGATAATACCTGGCCGTCGCTCGAGGCGGTTTGCTCCAGCCAATCGTCCCGTCGCAGTCGCTGCCCGCAATGTTTTCGAATGTCATCATGCCATCTATCCAACCGGGGGTTCTTCCACCATAGAGCGGCTCGAATAACATCCATGTCTTGCCGTCGGCATCCAACTGGCTGCCGGCGCTGAAGGCTGTCCCGTCTCCCAGTTTCCCTGTGACCCGTATCGCCCCTCGGCTGCTCACGGTCATTGTCCCGTAACCGGGCCCCTGCGGCAGTTTCGGATCGCTCCCGCTCACGGCCGGCAGCACCACGGTGTATCTCCCGGCGATCCCGCTCGGTAACCCGGCGGGCTTGTATACGCCAAGGAGGCTGCCTCCCACGTTGTACTGCGTGCTTACTCCAGCCGTGGTGGCGACGATGGTCCCGCTGACCGCCGCCTGGCCAGGTTCTATGCCCAGGCTCATTTGCAGCAACGTCGCCCCCACTTTCACCGTGTAACTCAATAACCCATCGATTGTAAATACGTTCTTGAATGAGTATTGCCTGCCGGCCAGCGTCAGTTTACCGGTGAATCCTCCCTTGCCATTCAGGGTCAGGGTGTAGAGTCCCTGGTCGCTGCCGCCAACGGCGACCACGCCTTTGTAAGTGCCTTTGACGCCGCCGAATATCACGTCGACGTTCAGCACAAGCGGGACGACCTGGCTCGTGCCCGAGAGTCCCACGGCGCTTAGGCCCACTGCAAATGTCCCGCTCTCCCCGGGTGTCCCACTAATCAAGCCCGACGAGGGGTCCAGGCTCATGCCTGGAGGCAGCCCGGTCGCGTTGAAGCTGACTGGGCTGTTGCTGGCTGTGATCTGGTAACTCAATGGCTCGCCATAGGTGCCCGTGAGCGTCAAGCCGCTGGTAATCGACGGCGGCGGCGCCAGGATGGTCAAAGAGAGAGTGTTCGAATTGGTGCCCCCGGCATTGATGGCGCTGATGGTGATCGCAAATGTCCCGGATGCCGTCGGTATCCCGGAGATCATGCCAGTGTAGGGGTTGACGCCGAGCCCCGGAGGTAACTGGGGTAACTCCGTTGCCGCAAAGCGGGTGGGGGTGTTCGCGGCCGTGATCTGGTAAGTGAACGGATAACCGCTGGTGCCCGTGGCGCTCAGTGTGCTGGTAATGGCCGGCGGCGTCACCGGGTTGCCATAAATCGTTTCGATCGAAGCATGGCCTGTCCCGCTGCCAGCCTGGTCCCAGAGAGCGCTGCCGCTGCTTACCAGACCGTTCCCCCAGATGGTGGTGTAGTAATCGCCGGTGCACAGGTGGAAGGCGTTCGAGCAACTGACGGCGGTATTGCCCTGGAAGATCGCGCCGACGGAGACGACCGTCGTGCCGTCCTGCGTGGGCCCCTGGCCGGAGTTGAGGGTCGCCAAAATGGAATAGCCTTCGCCATTAATTCCCTTACTCATCGTGGCCTGGTTTGGAATGGGAGCGGTGACCGTATTATCGCGAAACTCCGTGCAAAAAGCCATCGTGCCGGGGACATGCTGGGTTCCGGTCATGATAAGGTAATCCATGATATTGGCGTATGAACCGGCCTGGTTATAAGGATTGGCGGATGTTACTGTCACCGAATTACCGGTGATGAGGTTATCAAGCTGAACATCCATCTCGCTCGTTGTGCTCGTGGTAGCGAAGCGGTAGTCGGAACGGAACCAAATGCTGCCGGCATTAGTGAGTGTATTGTCAGCGATAATCGTATCCTTCAAGCTGATCGCGTAATAAACAAATCCCTGCACCTGGTCGGTCAGGATGTTGTCCTTGAGCAGATGTCTCAATGATTCGATATGGTGCACGTCATACACGCTCCCCACTCCCGGCACCACCTGCCACGGACTATCGACCGTCAAGGTAGTCGTTGTATTGCCGGTGATCAGGCGGATCTGGCCCGCGCCCTGGCCGTTTACAATCGTTACGTAATACAACTCGCCGTCGGTCGGCGCTCCATAGTTATTAGTCCAGTTTTTCGTGGAATCAGTCATTGTATTTGCAGTTGCGCCGGTAACGCTCCCCTGGCAGGGGTTAAAATTGTGCCCTGTCTGGCACATGATGGATTCGCCGTCATTCGTATTCCAGAAAGGGATGGTGCCCGACAAGGCGTCGCGTTGGATGACGTTATCCATCACGACCGTGTCTTGCGACTGCTGGGTGCCCAGGCCGCCGGTTTCGCCAAGGGTGCTGCTGAGCGCGATGCGGGAAATCGTGTTGCTTAGAAACAGAGCGCCGGAGCAGCCATTTTGCAGCCAAACGCGGCCGTCGTAATATTGGAAAAAGTTATTTTGAAACACCGAGTTGACAACTCCATACCAGTTAACGGGAGAGCCGGCGTCATTAATCATCGTCGACCCGGAAACCACCGACGTCCCCGTCCCACCGATGACCACACAGTTTTTTATTACCGCCTGCGATCCCGAAAAGACAATGTTGTTTGCCACGTCGCCTATGAATTCCGTGTTCACCGCGAAGAACCTGTCGTGGTTTGGATGCCCAAACGACAAATTACTCGACCCCCCTGTGGCGGTGTTGTGAAGAGTGAGATCGGCCAAGCCGCAGTCAATGAGGGTCAGGTCGCCATCAGACAGACCGAAATGGTAACCGATTGGATCGGATGTGCTGGTGCCTGTCATGAGAAGAACCGTTTGATCCATTCCCGCTCCCTTGATCACGACGTTTGTCTTCATGACCAGGAAGCTGTTGCCGGCGCCCGCCGTGCCGGTGGAAAGCTGGTAGGTCCCCCCCTGCAAAGACACAATGCCGCCGCCGCTTCCACTAACGGCGTTGATTGCATTTCGAATGTTCGCCGTGTCCGTTGGTCCGTTCCCAGTCGGTGCAGCCACGTTGTAAACTTTGCCTGGATACGAGGCGAAATCAGCGCCCCAGGGCACGCCGAGGCCAAACGGATCGCTGCCGCCTGTTATCGTCCCGGTAAGTACCGGACCATAGACGGCTCCGTAACTTCCTCCGAACCCATTGTTGACCATGAGCGTGTAAGTGACTCCGCCTTGCACGCCCGAGGGCGCGGTGACGCTTATAACATAGGGATCGGTGCCGCTGGCGACGGTCGCCGCGAGGGTACTGCTGGCGCTTACGAAGTTTACCGCGGGAGTAGCATAGCCGGGATACTGAAGGTTGCGTCCGTAAATATGGAATTGCCTGTTCGGATCGACCTGACTGCCGCAAAGGTCGTCAGCGTTCCAAGGCATGGCTTGGTTGACATACACTCCCGGGCTGAAAGTGCTGCCGCCGTCCGCGCTGACCCAGATGACGTAAAGGCCGGGGGTTTCCGTGCTTGGGATCAGCGCCGAGACGAAGGAATTCGAGCCGGTGGCGTTGAGGGAGCCTGTGCCGCTCATGACGGTTAATTGCTCTTGCGGCGCGAGCGAGGTTTCCGTTCCGGTTACATGCAACATCCAAACCTGGGGTGAATTGCCAAAGCTGTCGCCTTGGATGGCAATGACATCGCCCGGGTTCGCGGTTTCCGTGCAATTGAAAATGGTGGGTTGCGCGTTTGCGCGCAGCGCGAGCAATCCCAAAACAAGCACGACGAATCGTGTTATTTGGAACGAGCCAAGGTACTTTTTCATTTTTCCGGGGGGGGCAGAATTTCTCCGGACTTCTCGACCAAGCGGGTATTGCCGGGAAAAACTGGGGTAATTCGCTGCTTATTTTGAAGATTCTTAGCGGTTTCCGCAAACTTTTCCGGCTCCTCCAGACGAGATGGACGGCGTGGACTAGGTGGACGGGATCGCGAAGAGCCGGGTCCACTTCCCTAAATCGCTGGCTGCGCAAGAGACCGGAGTGATCGCTTATTGCGAACCTGACGGAGCGTCGGCAATCGTCCAGCGCGCCTGGCAGCCGAATCCATCCAGCCGGACGGCGAGGCGCGAAGGCTCGATCTCCAACTCCTCGAAGAGCACCACCTCGTTGACCGGCTCGAGCCATGAAAGCGGCAGCCATAACGATTGCTGGGGACCGATCTTCCAATACCTGCCAACATTGTGGCCGTTCAGCCAGAGACTGCCCTTGCCGGCATACTTTCCAAGCTCGAAACGGACGGCGCCGTCAAATCCATTGGGAAGCTCGAAGGTCGCCTTGATCCAGGCGGGTCCTTTGCAAGCCGATCCGTCACTCGTCTCCCAAAAGGCCGGCCCCGGATTGCGCCAGAAATCAATCCTCTCCCCCGCGGCGATTCCCGCGCGCATCCGCCAGCCGGTGACTTCCTCACCATTCATCCAGACCGGGCCGAAGAGCCCTTTGGGTTCGCAAAGGGGCACATCATACTCCGCGCCACTGTTGAACATGCCGAGATTCTCCACCAGCAGGGCAAGCGTGTGATCCCCAGGGCTCAGCGAGGGCATTACATTCCAACCAGTATGAGTATGAGAGCCGCGGATGCCGAGAAGCCGCCCGTCGACGAAGACCATCGCTCGGTCGCAAGCGCCGCTGAAATAGACCATCTGCGGGCCGCCGGCCACCACGTGCAATGTGGTCCGATACCAGGCCTTGCCGGTTCCGTGGCCGAAGGCCGCCATCGGCAACGGGCGCTCCGATTGCGTCCACGACGCGGTGTCGAAGTCCGGTTCTTTCTCCGGCAGGGTAAAGGCGACGCAGATATCGGAAAGCGGAATAGTTCCGGCCGCGAACGGCTCGGAAAAATGAAGGCTCTCGGTTACGACGGTGCCGTTTGAAAGCCGCCAGCAGGCGCGCGGTTGGGCGGATGAAACAGTCAGGGCAAGCTTCCCATTCTCGACGGTGGCGTCCTCGATCCTGTCGACGCCGCCAATCAACGCCTTGGGAGCGCCAGGCAGAGAAACAACCCAACTGCGTTCCACAGCCTGCCGGTTGAGAATCAATAAATCGAGCCGGGACGAACCGGAGGTGACGACGGCGTAAAGCGGGTCGTCGCCCACCGGAACGACGGCCTCGATACGAAGCGAAGTTTCGGTTTCGGCAAAGCAAAGTCCCGGGTCCGATTTTTCAGTGGAAACCGTGCCGGGACCGGCAATCTCGACCGCCGCCTTCATCCCGGGATCGCCGTAAAGGACCAGCGCGGGCTCGGCGGCGAAGAGGTTAAGCCCCTCGATCTCCTTGAGGACGAACCCGTGGGCCAGAGGAAGATTGCGGACGCTCCAGCGCACGGCGCCGGCGGGAATCGACATATCCACGCAGGCCTGATCCTTCTCCGCGGCGGCTATCCTCGCCTGCTCGGAGGTGCGATTGAGATGGAAGATAAAATCAGCCGACGGGCTTCGGCGGACCGACTTGAGCAACCCCGGCGACGGCTCGGAAAGCTCCGGCATGCCGGCCCGGGCGAATTCCTCGAGGGCCAACGGTGCAAGCAACGTCTTGAAGAGGGAGTATTTTCCGCTGAACCGTCCGTCGTCGAGCACCGGCGCTCCGGGACCGTACAAAGTGGTCATGAAATTGTCGTCCGAGCAGATCGAACAGCCGTGCCAATAGCCGAAGTGCGCGCCTCCGGAAAAGACGAAGGCAGTGAGGCCGCCCGCGCCGCCGGCGGCGATCTCGAGGCCGTTGTTGAGCGCCGCGTCATCGGCATAGAGGGCCGAACCGTTCCGGCCCCACCAATCGAACGCGGCGATCCAGAATTCGGTGACGAAAAGCGGAGCATCTTTCTGCACCGCTCTTGCCTTTGCGAGATTGCGGATGCCGTCGCCGCCGAAGTTGCAGCAAAGGTTGATCCCGTCATAAACCCGGAATCGAAGCCGCGGAAACTGGATGAAGCTGTCGCAATTGATGATCGGCACGGAGACGCCGCGGCTCCGCAGTCCATCGCGAAGATGAAAGATGTACGGCTCCTCCTGGTAAATCCCGAAATGGCCGTACTCGTTCTCCACCTGCGCCATGATCACGGTGCCCCCGGCGCCGAGCTCGTACTTGGCGATCAGCGGAGCGATCCGGTCCCACCACTTGTCGACATAGGAAAGGTAGAGCGGGTCCTGTGTTCGCGGACGGAGCCCCTTCTTCGAGCCGAGCCAGGGCGGCAACCCGCCGGCCTGCCATTCGTCGCAGATAAACGGGCCGGGCCGGGCCACGACATACAGGCCCAACTCAGCGGCAAGCGCGAGGAAATGCTCGACATCCTTATCGCCGGAAAAATCCCAAACGCCCTCGACGACCTCGTGATAGTTCCAGGGCATGTAGACCGAGACCGTATTGAACCCGGCGCACTTGAGCTGGAGCAGGCGCCGCCGCCAGTCCCCTCGCGTGAGCTTGAAATAGTGAATTTCTCCGGAAAGCAGCCACGTCGGGTGCCCGCCGATGTGATAGCCGTTTGCGTCCCACTGGATTTGATTGCTCATTTGTTTACGAAAGAACGACTGATTAAATGGGCGAGGGCTGTGCTGCAAGCAAAGGTGCTGGCGCCGGATCGAAAGCTCTCGATCATCCACTCCCGCAACAAGCGCTTCCGAGCCGGCCTGAATTTAGCGGCCTTTCACCAATTCCCCGGTCGCGGGATCGATATATGGCAGGCCGCGAGATTTGCGCCATTCGAGAGTTCGCCGGCCGAAATCATCGAGTTCCTCGATCACTTCCAGTTTGCGCCGGAAGGGGAACGCGTAAAATTCGCGGTGCTGCTGGAGCCGGCTTCCCTTCCACGTCATCACGCTCCAGTCTATATCAGGCTCTTCATTACCGGTCATAGCTGCTTTTTCTTCCGTGAAGTAAATTCAATTCGTCGATATCCGCAAGGTCCTGGCCACGTCCGGCTTCGGCTTTCATGCGCAGGAGCGAATCCAACCTGAGGATTCTGATGGTAAGCCCCGGCGCGGTTTCCTGCAAGAAGGCGAAACGATATTCCTCCTCGAAATCGAATGGCTCGGAGATGAAAAGATCAACCGGGGTCTCGCGGTGCGCATCGCTGTGAAAATTGAGCACCTTCATTCCTTTATCGCGCATCCACTGGGCACGGAGATTGGCGTTGGCGAATTGCGCGGCGGAAATCGGGACGCGGGGCAGGTATCCGAGCGTCTCGAGGGCTTTGAACGCATTGGTGATCGCGTCGGGTTTCAACTGAATAACAAGGTCAACGTCTCTGGTGACCCGCCCGTAGCCGTGGGCGATGACCGCGATACCGCCAACGACGATAAAGCGGACCTGCGCGCCGTTGAGCGCGTGGACGATGGCTTCGAAGCTGGCCAGTTTCATTATTGCGGGGACTGCATCCGGCGGGGGTCTAACCGACAACCCTTTGCTCGGAGGCCCGCATTTTACATAGTAAAGTGCGTGGTGTCGCTATTTTGGAGCTATTTTTTCCCAGGCGAGCTACCGCCTCCGCCTGAAGCGCAGCGCCATCATCCCCACGCCGCAGGATAGCAACGCTATGGTCCCGGGCTCCGGCACCGCCACCGGCTCGATGAAACCGCCGCCCTCCAGCGGGTAGGTATTGTCATCGAGGTAGGCGTTGAGAGGGGCGTTCCCATCGTAGAAAATGTCCGCGCCGTTGCTGTTGATCGCGGTGGCCTGGTTGGTCCCGCTGTCCAATAGAAGCGTTGTTACATATATGCCCACCGTGCCGGAGACGTTCCCATTCTGGATATCCAGCGAGACGCCGGTCCCGAACTCGAAGACCCCGATCGCGAAGTTATTGGCATAACCCGCCCCGGTCGCGCCCAGGTTCACTCCCGTCCAGGTGAAGGTATGCGTCCCCGCCCCCTGCAAGGTAACATGCGACGCGCTCAGATTAAACGCCGTCTTATTGGTGCTCGTACTCAGCACATTGCCCGAGATATTGAATACATCCGCCGCCCCGCCGGTCATCCATCCACTCGCGCCAATGACCAGGTTGTTAAAGTTCTGCGTCGAAGGCTCGCTGACGTAACGGCCGTTATTGGTAAAGGTCCCGGCATAAGTCACCACGGTATTGCTCGCCGTAAAGGTCGCCCCGCTCTCATTGGTTACATTGCCGCCAAAAGTCACCGAGTTCTGGGTCCCGCTGACCGTCGTCGTTCCATAGTTCTCCAGCGTCCCGTTAAAGCTCCCGCCTCCCATCTGGAACGTCCCGTTGTTCTGCAAATCCCCATTCTCGATCCCATTGCCTTGCATGGAAAACGTCCCGCCCGCCCCCGTGCTGAACCCGCCCCCGGCCGGCGTCGAGAGCGAACCGCCATTGAGCTGGTATGAGCCGCTGACCGTGATCGTCCCGGTCACCACGTGCTGGCCGCCCGTCTGCATAAAACCCGGCTTGGCGCCCATGGCCGCAATCACTTCCTGGGAGGCTGTCAGCGACCCGCTGCCGCTCAACATATAAGACGCCCCCGACCCCGAGACACTCAATTGCCCGAGCACGGTGTTGGACCCGCCGGTCTGGACAAATGCGCCGGTGCCGCCGACGCCGATATTCTCGCTGGATGCGGTAAGCGTGCCGCCGTTGAGGTTATAAGTGCCGCTGGAGCTGGCGGTATTGGCCACGATCAGACTCGCCCCGCTGCCCGATACGACCCCACCGCTCTGGGTGACAACGCCGGTACCCT
>Ga0302319_10017301_pt1 | contig 13219 bp, 14 predicted proteins | sample Bog_T0_2_FD_203319 | JGI IMG/M metagenome (GOLD analysis project Ga0302319, IMG submission 203319) | Peat permafrost microbial communities from Stordalen Mire near Abisko, Sweden - Bog_T0_2 | ecosystem: Environmental > Terrestrial > Soil > Wetlands > Peat | place: Sweden: Abisko, Stordalen Mire...
AGTTCAACTGCCAAAATAAAATTAGTTGATTGACCTGTAGTTGATAAAATTCCTGCTCTCACTGACGTCTTATACACAGGACATATGTAATCGTCTTTATTAGGTATATGATCAACTTTAGGTAGGAAATGAATAATTGGCATTAATGAATGCATTTCACCAAAGCTTTGATCATCTAAAATTTCATTTTCGTTGCTCCATTTAGCTCCTTCAATAAATAATCCATAAATGTAAATTCCATCCTCTGGAGGTGCCTTTATTTAGTCTTGATCTATTTCTTTTCTAACCTAAAAGCTGAATGAAATTGAATCAATCTCTTTTACTTTCTTTCTTGCAAATGTTTGAAGTGTGCCAGTCATAAATCCATGTGGGAAAAAGAATCCTGATAACCAATAGCACTTTGGATGACCTTGTTGCAACCAATTTCTCATGAAGTCAACTCTCAATACTAGATCATCAAACCAACTTGAAAGCGGTTTCAAGCTTGGATAAGCAACCTCTTACCAATTCAATGGCACTTTATTTTTTAAGAACATTCCGTACATTTCGTCAAGTTCCTTTGACATTATTACAAGTCCTTAAATAGCCCCATCAAGACTTTTTAGAGAGTTCTTTATCTTATAAAGTAATCAATTAAATCTTTCTATTTCTTAGCAAAGTACTGTAGATAAACAATGCATAAGACCATTTGTGTATTTAAATAGATCTTTCTTATGGTCACCGTGAATATCTAATATTGCAGGACACTTTTCTTCAAATTCTTTAACTAATTCTTAAATCATCTCATCACTGGTTTTTGCTCCTGATTTAGCTGTTGAGACTCAAGGTTGAATATCTAGAATTGTACTGACAATGTTGAGACTCTCTTGTTGAAGATAGATAATGTTAGCATTTGGATTAAGCCCAAATATTTCTGGATCTTCTGAGCTTGGAATCTCATCTATAAATGATTTATATTCCTCTAAAGTTGCAAAATCTGGAATGAAATATTTTCCTGAATCTGTAAATGTGTAGTTTTCTTCAAGATCATCTGGAGAAAAGAATCTTCTGAGCATGCATTCTATAAGTAATCTGTCCCAATCATCAGTAACTCTTCCACCATAGTTTATTTGTGCAAACATATAATTCATAGCGTCCCAAGGAATTTCATCGTTATCGTTCATAAATGACCTGAGCATTGTGACTGTAGTTTCTAAATCTGAATCATTAAACTCATATCTGATATTAAAACCAAGAGGACCAAATTTTCATCTCTCTTAAACAACTGCATGAAAGAATGTAAGTCCAAATAGAAGCTTTCTCCATTCTTCAGGCTTGTTGCAACTATTGAAGGATTCCTCTGTCATTTGATTATAAGATCACTTTATATTAGCTTTAAGACCTCTTGGAGGTTCAGTAGTTAGTTTTAGTCCATTCTAAAGTATACTTACTGGGAAATAATTTGCAGGCATTGAGGTAAGGAAAAGTCTAAAATCAGAATTAATTTCATTGGTTTCGTCACCAAATCTACTGACAATTTCTTCAAGTGAAGTCATCCAACTTTTATATAAATGACAGTTTTGAAGAAGGATCCAAAGACCCTCTTTCTTTCCTCTTGAAATCAAGATTTCTGCATATTCCTTTTATCCCTATCCTAATGATGTCTATAGGATTCAATTGGACATATTCTTTTATTCAGCGAACTTCATCAATTATAAAGAAGGATCTGCTCCTTGAGATAACACGAAAATGACTGGAGTTACACTGTCTGAATCATTATAAATCATCTCCATGCTAGCCGGCTGAACCTCTGCAAAATTTTTGCCTATCTGTTTCCTGACATAATCAGAAATTGCAAACATCAACTTATCTGGTCTGAAAATCTTCTACAGTACCATAATGAAGAATGGGCTTAGATGATGATGGTATCCACAAGGAACTCACAAATCAAGTATATTCTCACTATTCACATATTCCTCCCACTCAGCTTTGTATACCTCAAAACTATTAACAAACTAAATCACCTTTTCATTGCTTGTTTCGAGCCAATCTCCGAATACATATACGCTGTCCCACTGACTCTACTTCAATAAGTGGGGCATCGGATTGGGATTTTAACCTGCTTTATCAAATACTCCTGCTCCTCTAAGGAATACATCCCATGCTTTCTAAGGAATAATGCCAGCCTTTCTTTAGATACTTGTGATAATCAGGAAAGAGAAAATAAGCTTGTGGGCTTCGAAAAGTCCTCTTGATACATTTGAAAATAGGAACAAGGTTACTGAGGTTAACAAAATTTCAATTCATTTTTCAATGAACTCAGATTTTTCAGAATTTGCAATAGCTAGGTTGAACAACTTCTTCACATATGTCAGAGAATACTAATACATTGGATCAATTCCAGCTAGATCTGCAATGACAAAGTAAATGACTGATCCTCTCTCGCTTACTTTCTTATAGGTATTTCAAGTCTAAATAACATTTTCTTCAATGATCAGTGCTTCTTGAAGCTCAATTTTAATGGCTGAGGATTTATCCTTTGAAATTTCAAGAATCTTAATCAAATTATCAGAATCTAAAATTGTGTCTGGGTCAGAGCTTGCAAGAGTTGATAAAATATTCTTCTCAATGTTAATGATTTCTGTTTTAAAGTTTGCTAAATTGATTGATAGTTGTTATTTCTACAACTCCACTTTTGGGTTTTCTTACATTACAACATCTACAAGCATTTATTCCTCAAGTCCGTCGAATGTTACTGTAAAATTAATGATTGTTAATTTGATACATATTTCAGGAAGAAAATGAGGATTTGGCATTTTAGATGTTAAAGCAAGTTTAAAGTTATCATCATATGGAACGTCCTTATCTGAGAACCTTATTGTTTTGATTCCATCATTTATGAAGACAGATTTTTGGAGAATAGAATCTAATGAAGCATCTATTTCTTCCTATACATCCTCTATTAATACAACACAACCATTTCAAAGAGAAAATTCAAGTTCATTTGTAAATTATTTTTGAGGCATATTCATCTTTAAAATCTTGAAATCAGTTTTATATGTTCTTCTAATCCAAGTGTTTGCTTGTGTTTGAGGATCAATCATGAGGGGCCATCTTTAAGTAGTTGTTGATATAATAGCATTGTCAATAGATACAGAATCTGAAGGGAGGCTATTTATGTTCCACTATCTGATAATTCTTGAGTCTCCACATATATTTAACAAAGAATATGTATCACTTGCAGGAATTCCTAATTCTTAGCATTTTTATATCCAGTCTTTAATCAAGTAGTTCCTATAGGTTCCAGTAAATGGCCCAATATACGAAATACTAGCTGCTGCAATGAACACATCTCCAATTAACTTAACTATCTCAACTTTTTACTTTTCAACTGATTCCTTCCATCTTTCCCCTTCATCACCAAGTAAACTTACGAGTTTCTTTGCTCAAACTAATCTTTGCTGATTGACAGTGATACTTGTTTCAAGATTTTCTATTTTAAGTCTAGTAGATTCAAAGTCATCTATAAGCTTTTATACTTTGTCTTTTACGATCTAAAGTTAATCTTATTTTTATTTAAGTTCGCTTTCCGCCTCATTCAAGGATTTTCTCATTACCTCAAGCTTGTCAATAAGAGGTCTAGCTTATTTCTTAAGTCCCCAAACATCATACATTGCGTTCAAATACTTTGCAAATATTCCAGCTACTGGATTAGCTTTTGAAATCTTTTCAACATCCCAGTTGCTTTCTCACTCTTTCTTTAACACATTTATAGTTGCTTGAGGAACCTTTTCTAACTCATCAACTTTATCAAGTAAATAATTTTTCTTTAAACCTACTAAAAATTTCTTAACTTGAGGATCTGGCCATATTTTTAGCTTAGTTTCATTATTAATAAGCAAGTTGATCATTTGAATAACTTTTTAGACTAAAGCAACTGGATTTTGTTAGGATCATAACTCTGCCAAGTCACTGTTGTCGATACAGTTTACTTCATCCTCTGCTTACTTCATAACTTTCATTGCGACATTCACAGTTTGTTAAACTTCATTAGTTTTCTCTTAAATTTCGTTCTTTTGGTTTTATACAATAGAAGTTTCATGTGTAACTATAATTTCCTACTATTCAGCCTCAGCTTTCTCTTTTTCGATAATCTCTTTATCTCCTTATGCGTTTGCTTTTTCCTCAATTAGCATTGGTTCCATTGCAGTTAACTTTGTTTGTAACTCTTGAATCAACTTATTTGTAATATCAAGAGTTTTTAGTCCAGTAGAAAGTCTTTCAATACTTTCAGCATAATCTTTTCATTTAATCAACAGCTAACTCTTGTAAAGCATAATTCCATCAAGGTAAGATTTAGGTGTAATGTATACTTTCCTTCATAATTCTTCATAGAATACTTTTGCCATAGATTCAACTGATGTATGAGCGTACATACACATTTATGCTAGCTTCTCTTAGTTGTCAATTGTTAAATCTCCTAAATCCTCTTTGAATACTTTCATAAATTATGTTGACACAGTAAGTAATGCTTCTTCAGACCAGGAGTCATACCAATCAAGTGTACAGCAATTTACAAGTGATGGAAACATTCTGCATCTCACTCTAAGATTATCACCAACTGGAGACATACATAGAATAATATGAAATAGATCTCTAACTCGTTCAATGTAAGTTGCATAGAGAACGTCTTTTTGTTCCATTCTACCAAGTTGCTTTGCGTATGGAACAATTCCTTCTTGAATTTTTGTCAAATGATCATCTTCATAAAGATTTGTTATTTCACCAGTATTGAGCACATTGTTTATATCTTCCAGGAAATTTTCATTGATTATCTAAGTATCAGTCATAATAAAAGTAATCTATTTTCCTTTTAATCCACATTCAAGCATTTGATCTCTTATACATTCTCAAAAGTCCTTTGTTGAGAAATTCTTCTTCAGTTGGATTTAGAAAACTGTGTATTATAGAATATATGAGGCAAGTCAAGTGAGGGACTGTTTACCACAACCAGAAACTCCTATCAACATTGCATTTCCCCTAGGTTATAACAATACTCAAACTATTCTACAAATATGTTGCACAGCGTCATTAAAGAATACTAGATTCATCTTTGTTTTATTCTTACTATCACTGTTGTATAGTGCAAGTTATGTTGTAAGTTGTTATTAAAGATTTTCAAAATTGGTTATCATTTCATATAGAGGATCATCCTGACCAAAGTTCAAGATATTACTGAATATGATTGAGTTCTTTCCAAAAATATCATCGTGTGTTCATCTATCTCTAAATTTCATCTCTAATATAAGCATGATGTTTTCTTTGAAGAAATTTCTGTCCTGTTCATTGATCAACCTATCATGAAAAACTCAAGAGACCTCATGTATCCAAAGAGAAGTGAATTTGTCAGGATCGCCAATAGACTTTGGTTTTGTCATCAAAATTCCTTAAAATACCTTAGAAATATCTCTCAAATTGAATGTGTAATGGAATTTAGAAGGAATTGGTAATAGCCCTTTTGTAATTTGAGTGTAGATTTCAATTGTAGAACTCACAGCCACAGATCCGCATTTTTAAACTGAGTCATTGAAATTCATTCCTTTCAAGAATCCAATTATGATTCCTTCAAAAATCTATGAGATAATTTCTTCGTTTGCTTCTGGAACACAGAAAATATGGAATAATCTCATGAATCTTGGTGATAAAGGGTATCTGCCACCACTAGGTGGAGCGGCTGATGCAATCATTGTGAAATTAGCTAAATTCTTCCATTAGAAACTAAGAGGAGGTCTTGTATAGAATCCTTTTTCAGAAATAATTTATCTGAGCAGCTCAATTGGTGGTTAAGCTCCATATTATTCAACAGCAGGCATATTTATGTCATCAACAAAGATTAGGGAGGTCTATCCACCAGGAGATCCAAATGTAAAGTTTCCTCCTACCTTTTCAAGTTTAGAATCAATAGTTGACTGAGTAGTTCTTGAGTCAGTTTATGCTGAAAAGTTTAAGAAAAAAGGAAAGAATTTTCTCTTTTCCTGATTCTAACTGATGTACTTTTGAATGAGCACAGACTTTCCTACACCTGTATCACCAGTAATGAAGGTTGGTGCCTTTAATTAAATACATAAATCTAAAAGGTATTGATACCTCACAGTGTTCATTGTAGGAACTAAAATACTGAAGTAAGGTGCTTTTACATCATAGTTAAATTCTTTAGGAACTTCTTATTACCAGTGAACTGGTTTCAGTTGTTTTGGATCAATAAAGTAGCTAAATACAGAATCATCATTTGGATATTTAACTTTAGAGAAGTTCTCCTATACTAGGGTGTCGATCTTATACATTTGTGTCTTTGAATTAAATGATCCTCCAAAGGCCCACATGAATGAGAATGAGAAATAGCAGTTTACTTTCTTTACCCATATATCTCGCTTATCATCCTTTGATATATATTCTTTTAAGAAGTATTCTAAGAAATTACAGAGAGAGGTAACATTTTATACATTGTAAGTTCACATTGGTTCTTAATCTCTAAATTGTGATATAAAGTCAAGTGAGTTTTGGATAAAGGCAGAAAACATGTCTTTTATTGTTGCCTGAATAGATTGATCTTCTTTTCCAACCTCAGCTTGAGGTAAATTCTTTGCACTTTAAAAGAATCAAGCAAGCCAGCTGTTAACATAAGGCATCCATCCAAGCTCTGATGGAGTCATATATACCATTCCACATCATGAAACTGTAGCTGGAGAGGCAACAGCTAAATCTTAAACCTCAAACAGCATTCTCATATTTGATCTCAATTTCATTCTCTCTCCATTTGCTAGACATAGTGTCATACTATCATCAAGTACAGTATTCATACTTTCAATCCAGAGAGAATCTACAGGACCGTCAAATACTGTCCATAGCTAATTTTTTGAATCTTGCTACACAAACTCTCACATTATAAAACTTGCTAGTCCATCAACCCATTCATTTGTATCTAAATTTACTTCACCATACAATTCTCCCATTGAAATACTCTTAGGGTTGAGTACTTTGAATTCAACTTTCTAATATCATTAGTCTAAAACATTTTTCTCTTCTCAAAGTTTGTTCATTGCATCAGATAATATTTTAAAGTTTGTTGTCTTACCACCTCCTGTCGGTCCAACAAGCATCACACCAAATCGTACTTCAAAAGTATCAAACAACTAAATCACTTTAATAACAAATTCAGGAATCGCTTGGTATCCTAATTGTTCTATGCTTTCTTTGATCTAAATTTCTAATTCTCCATAGTTTGGCTGTTCAGCTTTATTATCTGGAAATAGGTCTTGAACCAAGGCATTGAAAAGAGGTAAATCATCTGCAAGGAATTTTGGAATGTTTGAATCTCTCATAGCTTTAATAAGAACTTCATTTTCAAGCATAGTTGGGTTTCCTCATTTGAGACTTCCAGCCATAACTAACACCGACTTTACTGCTCTCATTCCAAAATCATAATGATCTTGCTGGGATAACTACTCACTTGCCAATTTGTATAATTAAACCATTTTCTTGGATAAAGGTTTTGCTTCTTTAAATCCTTCAGCTTGAAGCATTATTTCAGCTATCATTGCATAGCTAGGAATCATCATTGAGACAGGTCTGAAAAGTACTTTTAAGTTATCGGGAAGTTCTGTTCTTCCAGCATATCCTGGATTCATTGTAATGAAGACACTTTCATCTTTCTTAAGTTTAACATTTTCTCACCCATCAAAGAAAAATTCCTCTAGATCTTAAAGTTTTGCAAGTCTAATACTTAAAAGTAACTGAGCTATGACTGAAAGAACTTCAATATCGATTCTATTGAATTCATCTAAACAAGTCCAAGCCCCCTATTAACAAAGCCCTGCAAATAGTCATCCCATCATTTTGTATCCAACTTATTCTGAGCAGTTAAAGACAACACAGTTGATTCCTAAAGCTTTTGCTAAATCTTTTGTAGATTCGGTTTTACCAGTTCCTGCAGGACCTGCTGGAGCTGCTCCTAATTTTATATTAATTGCACCTGTAATTGTAATCCAACATCTATCTGTTAAAGGGGTGACGACTAATCTTGAGGCAGCTCCTAAATACTCATTACCATACATAATTTCTGTACTGACTTGTTTAACATAAATTTCTCCTGTATGTGCTTTATCAGTCTGATTGTTTTGCTCCTCTCATTCATAGTATCTCAATTGTTTTTACCAATTGAAATCTTCTAGTGTTGATACATTTTCTTCTCCTAATTCAGCAATGATATCTCTATTATGAACATCGATAGTGATCAAAGCCACCATAATCTTTCTCATTAATGGACTTAATTTAATGTCTTTGATGATTTCTGTTTCTTCATTTATCATTGAGAATTAATCATTAAATAGTTCCTTTAAAACACTTGGGTTTGCATCCGCTTCCTCAATATTTGCTTCACAATTCATTGTCCAAAGGTATTGTGAAAGTACTGCTATTGATTGGCCTATTGGCTGAGAAAGAATTGAATTGAAGCCAGCACCTCCTGTAAGATTTTTCTAAGTATTTTGCCCTTTGATCCATTGAAGTTTGAATTTGTCAGGATCGTCTGATTTTTAATAGTCCTCTAAAACTTACTTAAATCTTGATTTAATTGCATTAATCATTGCCTCTTCAATTTATTTCATATTTTCTTCAATTTTCAAATCTCATTTCCATGTGATTGCTTGTCCTTTAAACATGACTAATTCACCTTCTGGTGAAATCATTCCTTTGGTCATTGTTGTGCTTTAAGGAACATATTCTAGCTTTTGAATCGATTCAAAAACTTTACTTAAATGCTTTTCTGTCAATGTTAACTCAGTTGCTGTTGAAAGGATTTTAAGTAGCTCATCATCTGAAATAAAATAGAATCAAGGAAATTAATTTCTTTTCTCTTCCATATAGTCATCAAGAGCATTTTAAGCTGTTTCAAAAGAAATATTCATTTACTAAAGCATTTTCAAAACCTCTTTCTTAGCCATAGTTTTTTCCTTCATTAGTTTAAGACAATTTCCAGTTGATCCTTCTTTTGTGAAGTTTTACCACTATTTATCATATTATCTAAAATTCGTATAAGCAGAACTGCAGTTTGTTTGAATATCTTTTGACTTAAAAATACTATCTAAATATGTCCAGCTTCTTTAAACTTCTTTTATTTAATCAAAGATTTATGAAAAATAAGTGATCTAGTTGTTAAGATCAGTAGCTTTCTTCTTAAGAACATCATATGTGTTAACAAATCATGATCCAATAATGTTATTCATTTAAGTGAGAAATTCATCAATAATGTCTTATGTTTCTAAAAACTCTGTGAAAATCATATAGTTTTCATTTTATGCATAAACTTATGTTTTCATTTATAGTGCTTTCCATTTTATAGTTATTTCATCTAGTTCAGCATCAAGTTTAGCTTCTTAAGTTGCTGTAACAGAGATAAACTGAATTTACTCTGAATGTTTTGCAACATTCATCTCAATCAATTAACCTAATGTAAATTCTCATTTTTCAAGTTCCTGCTCAGTCGCTATAGTCTCTTTGATCTAGGCCCAGTGTCTTTCTTTTAATTTTTAGTTACCTAGAGCTAGCACAATAGGCATCGTATCTTTAAACTCATAAACCATTGATGCCAGCTACCTAACAGCCGTGGAGCTCTCTGGTAGAGTTTTACACACAACTACAATTTTTGAGTATTTTTCTGATTCTTATGTAATTTCATCAGTATCGATTTCATGAAATTGTGATCCAACCCATTTCTTGATTAATTAACTCCAATTTTCAAGAGCAGACCAAAGTTCAAGTTTTACCTTTGCTTATCTTCTAAAATTATCTACTTCTTCAAATTTATCTTAAACCATATCAAGAACTTGTTGCTAATCATTAAATATTTTAGCTTATTCAGTGAATTTTTGAGCTTAGTCATAAAATACCTTTGCCTCTTCAGCTCTAATTTTAAAAAGTTCTCCATCCTTTAAGTCTTTAAGATCTTTATTGAAATGCACATCTAAAAACTTTGGATGATCAAGATCTTCTAAAGCTTTGTTCACAGAGTTAATCATAAGTGGGATCTTATGTTTAATGCTTTTAATAATTCCTTCCTTGTTCTTTTCAGTATTATCAGTGCATTCCATTATGTATTCATTCCTTAATTTTCCCATAAGCTAGTTTACACCTGTTACTGAAGACTTATCCTCTTTGCTTATCTCAATTTTAAATTCAGTACAAATTGTCTAAAGATTTGAGCAGAGATCTATTTTCTCAGAGTATTCCTAAACATTGTCTTTAGTATATTCAAGCTCTTTGATTTATTTTACAAATTCTTCAGGATCATCTCCAACTTTCTTTGTCAATTCATGCGTCTGCCTCTGAATCCATTTTCAGCATTCTTCTACTCATCTTTTAATTTCTGGAGGAATCATCTTTCTTAACTTCTCAAAACATTCTCATGGGTTTGGCTTTAACGCTTTCTTTATATTAGAAAAATCAATCCTTAGCATTCCTAGATCTTTTGTATCTGGAAGAAAATCATCAAATTCAGTCATTTGGTGGGTAAATCTCTTCATAAGTAAATGAATAAAAGTCTGAGGATCCTTTAATTTTTCATTTATGATAATTGCAAAATTTATGCTTTCATTGTCGTATACTTTTTCAAGGAACATATGAAAATTCTTCATATATTGCTCAACATTTTTAAACGAATTATCAATTGATTCCTTAACTCACTTTGATTTCATTTGAACATCTTAGTTTTCTGAAATCCATTCATCTACATTTAAATGAGTTTCATCTGGCGGTTCCCAGAAATCACAAACCTTATCGTCCCATGATTCAAGGACTTTTTCATATTTAACTAGTTCCTAATGTCTTGACCATCTTTCAAACGACTTTAAGCACTCCTTTCCATCATTGAAAAAGTTCTCAATATGATTGATGAATTCATTCTTTGTTGGCTCAAGTCTTAACCATAATTTCTAAAGGTCAATTGGTCATTGTCATATAAATGGTCATTGATCTACTTCTTCTTCGTTTGGATCTTTTATTTCATCTTCTTTGCTTTCTATTTTTGGTTCTTCAAGTTCCAAATGAACAATAGGATCAAATCTTTCATAATCTGGTACTGGATCGTGAGGAAGATGCAAATATTTAGGTACTTCAACTTTCACAAGCATAGAATCAGGAATCTCATTATTCTCTCAATCAAATTTTCCATCGATTCTGAACAAAGGATCAGGGGCAATTATAGTAGCTCTTTTCACAACTGAGATGTTTCCTTCCTAAATAGCTCCCATTATATTGTCATTTGATGATATAAATGTTTTATCAATTTCACATTCACTTAGATTTTTAAGCATTTGGACTAATTTCACAACAGAATTCACGTATATAGATGAAAGAGATTCGAGTGCTAAGAAATCAAGTAGGTAAGCAAATCTTAAAAATCTTGAGCAATTCTCCCTGAGATCGTTTTTAACATTGAATTCAATGTCAGGCTGGAATCCTAATTTTTCCAAAACCTTTCCTTGCTCAGTAGTGATGCTATCAGTCTTTCCTGCAGGCTTGACCTCATCTCTCTATTTAAAAGCATCTTTGTTTTTCTCATTATTGACACTATCCTACTTTATTTTATCTATAGCTTTTTAAATCCCTTCTCTAAACTTTTCTCAACTGAGATTTGATTTTCTTGCGACTATTTCTTCCAATTTTGCTCTTGCCAGCTGTTGCTACTAAGAAAAATCTCCAAGATTTCAAACTTCAGCCCCCTTAGATAAGTCAACAAAATAATTATCCTTAGCCATTTCACAGCAAATTTTTCTGTGTTCAAGTAGGACACTTCCAAGATTCGGATCTAGAATATATAGCTTTTTGGCAAGAAAATTAGTAGCTTCCTTTCTGTTGCTCTCCATTATCTTTCATCTCCACATTCAAATGTATTTCCATCTTCAGAAACAACTGAAAAATCATTTCTGTTTGATGATTCTGTAATGCTCTCATTCATGAATCCAATCATTCAGGGAAATATATTCAACTGGGTCATTCCCAAGGTATGTTGTAATTCCTTTCTTTGAAATTGTATAACTGATGTTATCCCTCACGACAGGGTCTTCCATCAATTGTTGTCTGTCGTTCTTTTTCTTCTTTCTGTCTTCCTTTAACTAATAGTCAGCCTCAATATTAGGTCGTAAATCATAATGATCCTCCTATGCTCCTTTAGTTAAATAGAAAAACTGTCCTGTGTCATCTGGCTAGTTTTAGAGTAAAGTGATAATAGCATCTATGTTTGTCCATGGGGTGATTACTAGATTATTCTTAACTTCCGGAGTTTATTCACCTTGTCTTGGGAAGACGCCTGTATCCTAATCCCAATTAGTAATTTCATGTGGCTCTTCAAATTCAGACTCAGGAATAATTTTCTTAGGAGAAAGATCAGATAAATACTTGAAGGCAGAACCATGATGTTCCTCTGATGCTACCGGGAAACCATCCTTTCCAATTCTACCAGCAATTTTAGACATGAGATAATGGGATCTTCTCATTTCTTTCTCAGGCATTGTGTCTTTATAAAGTAGTTCCTAATTTGCCTTGTTTGGAGATCCATTAGCATCATCTCTATCTCTGAAACTTTTCTGTCAATCTGTTTGACCAGTTTCTTCCTTGTGGACACTAGTTTTCATTGTATTTGAAACTCCTTTCTTTAGTTTTGTTAATTTTTACTTTGCTTGAATTGCCCTAGCTCCCGCTGGATTCAGAGCTGTCATTGTTTTGATTCCAGTTATCGATGAAACTTCTTCTGACATCCATATACCTTTCTAATTTGTTTGTCAAGTTTCTAAAAATTAAATAGACTTACTGTAGCCAAATGCTTAAGTTATTGGTCGTTCATAAGCATCCATATTATAAGCAGTGAATTGAGGATTAGAAGGAGTTTTAGATTAGGTAATCAGTTTTGGTTAATGGTCATCGTGTTAAACAATGGGAGGAAACTAGCTAAATGTATTTCATGCACTCAAATCAAATGTTTAGAAATTCTAAGCATTTGATATTGGTCGTAGCTTGATGCTGGACCCGGTATCTGGCTGAGGCTTGAAAGCAGGATCCCTCTAAGTTGAAAATCCTTATCAAGATGAAGTTTCTGGCTTAAACTATGGACCTTGAATCTATCCTTGATTCATTCCTTGACTCTATTAATCAGCTTTCATTAGTTTGTTTGGTCTGTTGACACTTG